>Ga0134122_10000277_pt1 | contig 32388 bp, 34 predicted proteins | sample KB302_FD_96461 | JGI IMG/M metagenome (GOLD analysis project Ga0134122, IMG submission 96461) | Terrestrial soil microbial communities without Nitrogen fertilizer from Kellogg Biological Station, Michigan, USA - KB3-0-2 | ecosystem: Environmental > Terrestrial > Soil > Unclassified ...
GATGACGACGCCGAGATAGGGGTCGTACCAGCTGTCGACCAGCATCGCCTTGGTCGGGGCGGCGGCGTCTCCGCGCGGGGGCGGGATCTTGGCGACGATCGCGTCGAGCACTTCGGTAATGCCGACTCCGGTCTTCGCGGAGGCCAGCACCGCGTCCGACGCGTCGAGGCCGATGATCTCCTCGATCTCCTGGCGCACCCCTTCCGGGTCCGCGGCCGGGAGGTCGATCTTGTTGATGACGGGCACGATCTCATGGTCGTGCTCGATGCTCTGGTAGACGTTGGCCAGGGTCTGCGCCTCGACCCCCTGCGCCGCGTCGACGACCAGCAGCGCGCCCTCGCACGCGGCGAGGCTGCGGCTCACCTCGTAGGCGAAGTCGACGTGGCCCGGCGTGTCCATCAAATTCAGCTCGTAGCCCTGCCATTCGAGCCGCACCGTCTGGGCCTTGATGGTGATCCCGCGCTCGCGCTCGATGTCCATGTTGTCGAGCACCTGGGCGTTGCCGACCATCTCGCGGTCGGTCAGGCCCCCCGTGGCCTGGATCAGCCGGTCGGCGAGCGTCGACTTGCCGTGGTCGATGTGCGCGATGATGCTGAAATTGCGGATGCGGTCGATGGACTTGGTCATGCGACCGGCGCGCTAGCAGGTGGCGCGCGGTCCGCAAAGCCGCGCCGGGAAGCTCGCAAACCCCCTACCGACTCACGTTGATCGCTGTTAAGAACGCGTCATCAGCAGGGGGTTAAACACATGACCAAGTTCGCATATCTCGCGGGCGCGGCGGCCGCTGCCGTTCTCGTCACGTCACCGGCTTTTGCCAAGAGCTCGAAGGCGAGCTCGGGCGCCCAGGACCAGCAGCGCGGCACCGCGGAGATCCCGCGCTGCAGCCACAAGATCGGCAGCCTCGCGATCGTCGAGCCCGACAACCAATGGTGGCGCGAATTGAACCTCGGCAGCCCCGAGGCGATCCTTCGCGTCTTCGTCCAGCAGTCGGGCTGCTTCACCCTCGTCAACCGCGGCCGCTCGATGCAGAGCCGGGCAATGGAGAAGGCCCTCGCCGAGGACGGCGAGCTGCGCCGCGGCAGCCAGGTCGAGAAGAAGCACCAGGTCATCGCCGCGCAATATTTCATGGAACCCAACATCGTCTCGACCAACAAGAATTCGGGCGGCGGCGGGATCGGCGGCGGCCTCGGCGGAGCGATCGGCGGGCTGTTCGGCGGCTCGGCCGGGAGCGTCATCGGCGGCATCGCCGGCGGCATCAACGTCAAGAAGGGCGAGGCCAACGTCACCTTGTCCCTGGTCAACGCCGCGACCACCGAGGAGGAGGCGCTGACCGAAGGCTATTACCGCAAGCGCGATTTAAGCTTCGCCGGCGCCGGCGGCGCCGGCTGGTGGGGCGGCTTCGGCGCCGCGGGCGGCTACGGCTACCAGAACACCGAGATCGGCCAGATCATCGTGCTCGCCTATCTCGATGCGTATAAGAAACTGGTGACCCAGCTCGGCGGCCAGCCGGTGGTGATGGCCCCGCCGGCGCAGTAGCGGCCGGTTACGGGATCAGGATGATGCCGGCCCGTCGGTGGCGGTGCGCCGGGTTCTAGCCGCGCGCCACAATAGTGCAGCGCAGGCCGTCCTTCTCATACCTCACCTTCGCGCCCATGGCGGCGCGGGCGAGCAGGCGGGAGCCGAAGCCTTTGGTGGTGGGGGGTTTGACCGGGGGGCCGTCGTGCTCCTTCCATTCGAGGCGGAGACGGGTGGGGGTGTTCGCCGACGTCGCAGCCCCCTCTCCCGGCTCGCCTCGCGGCGAGTCCGACCTCGCCCCGCTGGGGAGAGGTGAGTCACTCCCCCACTCGATCGACACCCAGCCGCGCTCGTGGCCGAGGGCGCCGTACTTGACCGCGTTGGTACCGAGCTCGTGGAGGGCGAGGGTCAGCGAGACGACCTGCTGGTCGGGGAGCGGCAGCGGCGGGCCGGACAGGCGGAAGCGATTCTGCAGGTCGCGGAACGGGCGGATCGCAGTCTCGACCACTTCGTCGACCGAGGCGGTCGGCTGCTTGACATGCTCGTTGAGGAGATTGTGGGCGTCGGCCAGTGCCTGGAGGCGGCCGTCGAACTTGGCGAGCTCGGGCGTGGCCTCGCGAAACGTCTGGTTGGCCATCGCCTGGACGATCGCCATCGCATTTTTGAGCCGGTGCGCCATCTCGCGCGCGAACAGCCGCTGGTGATCCGCCTCGGCGCGCGCGAGCGCGAGCGCCGCCGCCTGGCGTTTGTGCTCGGACAGGCGATAGAGCTGCGAGGTGGCGAGGATCACGATGCTGACCGAAAAATAGCCGAGCAAGGTGTAGGCGCTGGGCCCGTCGACGCGCCACGAGCCGCTCGGGTCGAGCAGATAATGCCAAGTGAGGAAGCCCCCGACGACCATGGTCGTCAGCCCGCCGAGGAAGCCGGCGAAGACGGTCACGAGGCAGATGGCGATGACCACGGTTAGGAACGGCAGGACGTTCGGCGGCAGGCCGAGCGAATAGCGGGCCAACACCGCAATCTCCGCGGCGAGCAGGCCGAGGCCGATGTCGAGCAGATGGCGGCGGGCGGCCGCCCAGCGAAGGCCGGCGGCCGCAGCGGGAGTCTCCGCAGGAGACGCGCCGACCGCTGGCGACTGATCGACCAGGTTCACCCGACCGCAATGCACCCGCCCGGGCGCCGCCGCAATGACATGGACGTCAGTGGCCCGAGTCGCGGCATTGACGACTCACTGCTGTAAGCGCAGGGCTCCGGCGGGCCGCCTGTTCGGGTTGCGCACCAGCTTACATTCACGGCCGATCAAAAGCGTCTTCGTAAGGCGTTCTCCATCCCCCAGATCAGGAGAAAATTCATGGCCGACACGACATCGCCCGACGGCGGTGCGGACACCCTCGCGCCGACCGCGCCCGTCCCGACCCAGGAGCCGAAGCAGACGATCGTCCTCGGTCGGTCGGCCGGGGACGCGTCGATCCGGCCGTTCAGCTACCACGCGACCGACGACGAGCTCGCCGATCTGAAGCGGCGCATCGCGGCGACCCGATGGCCCGAGCGCGAAACGGTGAACGACGACACGCAGGGCGTGCGGCTCGATACGATCCGCAAGCTCGCCGACTACTGGCTGAAGGAGCACGACTGGCGGAAGGTCGAAGCGCGGATCAACGGCTATCCGAACTTCGTCACCGAGATCGACGGCCTCGACATCCACTTCATCCATGTGAAATCGAAGCACGCCGGCGCGCTGCCGCTGATCGTCACCCACGGCTGGCCCGGGTCGGTGATCGAGCAGTTGAAGATCATCGAGCCGCTGACCGACCCCACCGCGCACGGCGGGACGGCGGAAGACGCATTCGACGTCGTCATTCCGTCGATGCCTGGCTACGGCTTCTCCGGCAAGCCGAGCGCGCCGGGCTGGGGCCCGGAGCGGATCGCCAGCGCCAACGCCGAGCTGATGCGGCGGCTGGGCTATACCAAATTCGTCGCCCAGGGCGGCGACTGGGGGGCGATCATCACCGACTTCATGGGGGTGCAGGCGCCGCCGGGACTCGCGGGCATCCATACCAACATGGCGGGGGCGATCCCGCCCGCGATCGACGCTGCGGCGCTCACCGGCGCGGCGGCGCCCGCGGGGCTCGACGAGGAGGAACGGCAATCGTTCGAGCATCTCTCCTTCTTCTACAAGCACGGCCTCGGCTATGCGCTAGAGATGGGGAACCGGCCGCAGACGCTGTACGGGCTGGCGGATTCGCCGGTCGGCCTCGCCGCCTGGATCATCGATCACGACATCTGGACCTATCGCCAGATCGCGCGCGTGTTCGACGGCGAGACGCTCGGCCTGACCAGGGACGACATCGCCGACAACATCACGCTCTACTGGCTGACCAACACAAGCGTGTCCTCGGCGCGGCTCTACTGGGAGAACAAGAATGCGTTCTTCGCTCCCAAGGGAGTCAAGGTCCCGGTCGTCGTGAGTGTGTCGCCGGACGACATCCCCGGACCGATCCCGCGCAAATGGGCGGAAGCCGCCTACCCGCAGTTGCTCTTCTACCGGAAGCATTCGGAGGGCGCGCACTTCGCCGCGTGGGAGCAGCCGGCGGCACTGGTCGACGACATGCGCAACGGCTTCCGGTCCTTGCGCTGATTCTGACGAAGCGGGCGGCGCCGGCGCGGGCGCCGCCCCTACGACGGGTGCAGGGCTGCCTCTCATCTTTCGCACCTGCTGGGCGGTCCGCCGCTCACTCAACTGACGGCGCCTACCCCCAGACGATGTTCGAAGGAGAATAACCATGACCGGACCGGGCCGATCGATCGGCACCCGCATCTTCCCGGTCGAATGAGCACAGTCGACCGTCGTACTTTTTGCGGCACCGCTGCGGCGGCGGTGGCCGTGTCACAACTGGGAGTGCCGGGCATGGCGAAAGCACAAGGTTTCGCGCCGCTGAAGCGCGTCAGGGCGGGCCTGCTCGACGTCAGTTATGCCGAGCTCGGCCCGGCGAGTGGGCCGCCGGTGATCCTGCTCCACGGCTCGCCCTACGACATCCATGCTTTTGCCGAGGTCGCGCCGCTGCTCGCGGCGAAGGGGCATCGGGTGATCGTGCCCGAGCTGCGCGGCTATGGCGCGACGCGGTTCCGGTCGGCCGAGACGATGCGCAACGGCCAGCCGGGCGCGCTGGCGACCGACACCGTCTAGCTGATGAACGCACTGAAGCTCGACCGCGTCGCGCTCGGCGGGTTCGACTGGGGCGGGCGGACCGCGGACATCGTCTCCGCCCTGTGGCCCGAGCGGGTCAACAGCCTGGTCGCGGTCAGCGGCTATCTGATCGGCAGCCAGGCCGCCGGCCGGCAGCCGCTGCCGCCCGAGGCCGAGCTGCAATGGTGGTACCAATATGATTTCGCGACCGAGCGCGGACGGCTCGGCTACGATCAGAACCGGCACGACTTCAACAAGCTGATCTGGAAGATTGCGTCTCCGCAATGGAAGTTCGACGACGCGACATACGAGCGCTCGGCGGCGGCGTTCGACAACCCCGACCATGTCGCGATCGTGATCCACAACTATCGCTGGCGACTCGGCCTGGCCGAGGGCGAATCGCGTTACGCCAATGTCGAGCGCAAGCTCGCATCGAGCCCGGCGATCACCGTCCCGACCATCACCATGGAAGGCGACGCCAACGGCGCCCCGCATCCGCAGCCGGCGGCCTATCGCGCCAGGTTCACCGGCAAGTACAAGCACCGTACGATCACCGGTGGCATCGGCCACAACCTGCCACAGGAAGCGCCGAAACAATTCGCGCAGGCCGTGCTGGACGTCGCCGCGATGTGACCAAGGGCAGTCGCGCCCTTGCGCTCGCCGAAAAGCCTGTCATGGAGCTGTCGCATTCCGCCGAGAGAAGCGACTGACGGGGGCTTTTGAATGTTCGCCTGGTTTCAGCGCCTGCTGCCGAGGACAGGCGATTTCTTCGGCATGTTCGAGGCCCATGCGGCCACGCTCGTCGCGGCCGCCGAGGCTCTCGAGAAGCTGGTTGACGGCGGCCCGCGGGCCGAGCAGATCGCCGAGATCGAGAAACGCGAGCATGAGGCGGACGACCTCATCCGCGACGTCCTGCGCACCGTCCGAAAAACCTTCCTGACGCCGTTCGACCGCGGCGCAATCACCTCGCTGATCGGAGCGATGGACGATGCGATCGACGAGATGCACGCGGCGTCGATCGCGATCGACCTGTACGAATTGCGGACCTTCGAGCCGGAGATGAAGCAGATGGTGTCGATGATCGTCGAGGCCGCCGCGCTCACCACCGAAGCGATGCCGCTGCTGCGCGACCTCAGCCGCAACGGCGGACGGATCCACGGCATCACCGAGACGATCGTCGGGCTCGAAGGCGCCGCCGACGACGCGCACGCGGCAGGCCTCAAGAAAGCGTTCGAGCAACATTCGGGCGAGCCGATGCAATTCATCGTCGCACGCGAAATCTACAAGCATCTCGAGCGCATCACCGACGCGTTCGAGGACGTCGCGAACGAGATCGACGGAATTGTCATCGACCATGCCTGAGCGGGCCTGATGCACGAACTCGCGCTGCCGCTGCTCGTCGGGCTGATCGTCACCGCGCTCGCCTTTGATTTCCTCAACGGGCTCCACGACGCGGCCAATTCGATCGCGACCGTCGTCGGGACCCGGCTGATCAGCCCGGTCTGGGCGGTCGCTTTCGCCGCCTTCTTCAATTTCGCCGCTTACTTCCTCGCCCTGCAATGGCCCCAGCTGCACAAGGTCGCCGACACGATCGGCAAGGGTTTGATCGACAAGGATCTGGTGACTCCCGCCGTCGTCTTCGGAGCGCTGGTCGGGGCGATGTTCTGGAATGTCGTCACCTGGTTGAAAGGGATCCCGTCCTCGTCGAGCCATGCCCTGGTCGGCGGCCTCATCGGCGCCGGGGTGGCCCATGCCAGCCTGACCGGCATTCAGTGGGCGGGCCTCAACAAGACGCTCATCGCGATCGTTCTGTCGCCGACGCTCGGCCTGATCCTGACGATGCTGATCATGCTCGCCACCAGCTGGATGGGCGTTCGGGCCAGTGCCCGCGGGGCAGAGCGGGCGTTCCGCGGCCTCCATCTCGTATCCGCCGGCGCTTACTCGCTCGGACACGGTCTCAACGATGCCCAGAAGACGATGGGCGTGATCACCGTGCTGCTTTATTCGACCGGCTATCTCCATGGCGACTTCGCCGTGCCGCATTGGGTCGCGTTGAGCTGCTACGTCGCGATCGGCCTCGGCACGCTGACCGGCGGCTGGCGGATCATCGAGACGATGGGCACGCGGATCACCAAGCTCAACCAGCACCAGGGCTTCTCGGCCTCGGCCGGAGGCTCGGTCATGCTGTTCGCCGCTTCCTATCTCGGCATTCCGGTGTCGACCACGCACACCATCACCGGCTGCGTGATCGGCGCTGGCGCAGCTCGCCGCGCCTCGGCGGTGCGGTGGGGCGTCGCGCGGAACGTGATGATCGCCTGGATCATCACCATCCCGGCGTCCGCGACCGTCGCCGCCTTGTTCTACTGGATCGCAAGCGGCGAGCTGGTGCTCGCGCTCGTCGTGGTCGACGCCATCGCGCTGATCGCCTTTGCCGCCTATGCCTGGCGCGAGCTCAAGCTCAACCAGCCCGGCTACATGCGCGCCGCCGGTTTCCTCGCCGCCCTTGGCTTGCTCGCGACGGCGATCGTCCTGTTGTACGAAATTCCGGCCTGAGGCCGGCCGTTCGTCGAAATTCATCGCCGCTCAGGCATCAGCCGTTGCGCGGCGGCGAAGTGCCGCTAATCTCCGGCTGGGGAATTTGAATTAATCCGGAGATTTCAAGCTGATGCGTTTCCAAAGCCGCTTCGCCCTGCTCGCTGCAGCGACCATTCTCACCCCGCCGGCCATGGCGGCGGCACCGGTCGCGAAATCGGTCCCGATCCCGACCCTGGTCAAGGAAGTGTCGATTCCGCACACTTTGTTCCGGCTGCCCAACGGGCTCACCGTGATCGTCCACGAGGACCACAAGGCGCCGGTCGTCGGGGTCAGCATATGGTACAATGTCGGGTCGAAGGACGAGCCGGCGAAGAAGACCGGATTCGCTCATCTGTTCGAACATCTGATGTTCAACGGCTCCGAAAATCTTCCGGGGGACTATTTCACCTACCTGCAGAACATCGGCGCGACCGATTACAACGGCACCACGTCGTTCGACCGCACCAACTATTTCCAGACGGTGCCGGCCGGAGCGCTCGAGCGCATGATCTTCATGGAAAGCGATCGCATGGGCCATTTGCTCGGCGCGGTCACCCAGGGCGTGCTCGATAATCAGCGCGGGGTCGTCCAGAACGAGAAGCGGCAGAACGACAGCCGGCCCGGCGGGCTCACCCAATATGAGCTGTTCGGCGGCCTGTTCCCGCCGGGCCATCCCTACCACCACACCACCATCGGCTCGATGGCCGATCTCGACGCCGCCAGCCTGGCCGACGTCAAGCAGTGGTTCCGCGACAAATACGGGCCGAACAACGCGGTGCTGGTCGTGGCGGGCGACACGACCGAGGCGCAGGTCCGGCCGCTGGTCGAGAAATATTTCGGCGACATCCCGCGCGGCAAGGTCAACAACCCGGCGATGGCGAGCGTCCCGACGCTGGCCAAGGCCAAGACGGTGGCGATGAAGGACAATGTCGCGACTACCATCATCCAGCGCTACTGGGCCGTGCCCGGGCTGCTCGACCGACGCCTCGCCGCGCTCGACATCGGCGGCTCGGTGCTCGGCGGCCTCGCCAGCTCGCGGCTCGACAAGATCATGGTCCGCAACGAGAAGATCGCGGTCGGCGTCAGCGCCGGACTGATCCCGCTGCAGCGCGCCGGCATCTTCAGCGTGAGCGCAGTGGTCAAGCCGGGAGTCGACCCGGCGGCCGTGTCCAAGCGGCTCGACCAGATCATGGCCGACTATCTCGCCAAGGGTCCGACCGCGGACGAGGTGCAGCGCGCGGTCATGAGCGAGGTCGCCGGCCGGATCCGGGGGCTCGAGGCGGTCGGCGGCTTCGGCGGCAAGGCGGTGACTCTCGCTGAAGGGCAGACCTTTGCCCACGACAGCGACTTCTACAAGAAGACCCTGGCGCAATATGCGGCGATCACGCCGGCGGTCGTGCGGACGACCATGAACCAGTGGCTGAAACGCCCGGCCCTGACCATCGTCCTGTCGCCGGGCGAGCGCCCCGCTTATGCCGAATCCAAGGTCGCGACCCCGGAACGCAAGTCGGAAGGGGCCGCGCCGCCGGTCAAGCCGAGCCGCGAGATCCCGCCGCTTCGCCAGCTCGCGGCGCTCGACTTCCCCGACATCGTCCATACCAAGCTCAGCAACGGGATCCCGGTCGAGTACGTGCAGCGCGGCGCGGTCCCGACGACCCAGCTGGCGCTGGCGTTCGACGCCGGCGACGCGTCGGACTCGCCGAACGGCCGCGGCCTGGCCTCGCTCGCCATGAGCCTGATGGACGAAGGCACGGCGTCGATGAGCTCGCAGGAGCTGGCCGAGGCCCAGGAACGGCTTGGCGCCGAGGTCGGCACCGGCAATACGGGCGACCGCTCGCTCGCCAACCTGTCGGCGCTGTCGGCGAACCTCGCTCCGTCGCTCGACATCCTCGCCGACGTCGTCCGCAACCCGGCCTTCGCGCCGGCCGAGGTCGACCGGGTCAAGGCCCAGACGCTCACCAGCATCGCCCAGCTGCAGAAGGACCCGACACGAGTCGCCAATCGCGTGATGCCGGGCGTGCTGTTCGGCGCCGGCCATCCCTATGGCGGACCGGCGGGCGGCGACCCCAAGGCCATCCAGGGATTCACCCGCGCCGATCTCACCGGGTTCGAGCAGCGCTGGATCCGGCCCGACAACGTCAAGATCTTCATCGTCTCGAGCTTGCCGCTCAGCGAGGTCAAGCCGCTGCTCGACGCGCGCTTCGGCAATTGGGCGGCCCCGGCCGCGCCGAAGGGCGTCAAGAATTTCGCCGCTCCGCCGCCGCGGCCCGCGGCGCAGAAGATCCTGCTGGTCAACCGGCCCGGCGCGCCGCAGTCGAGCATCCTCGGCGGACAGCTGATCCCGGTCGACCCGCGCGGCGACGTGATCCCGCTGTCGGCCGCGAACGACGCGCTCGGCGGGAACTTCCTGTCGCGCCTCAACATGGACCTGCGCGAGAGCAAGGGCTGGTCGTACGGCGTCAGCGGCCGCCCGAACTACCTCGAGAAATATGTCAGCTATGTCGTTTCGGCGCCGGTCCAGGCCGACAAGACCGGCGAGGCGCTGGCGGCGATGAACTCGGACATCACCGCCTTCCTCACGGACAAGGGTGTGACCAACGAGGAGCTGACCCGGACCGTCGCGCGCAGCATCAACGAGCTGCCAGGCCGGTTCGAGGGCTCGGACGATGTGCTCAACGCGCTGATGGCGATGGACCTGTTCGACCGCGCCGACAATTATTACGAGACGCTCGCGCCCGAGTATCGAAGCCTGACCGCGGCCAAGCTCGACCAGGCGGCGCGCAGCACGATCGACCCGAAGGGCTTCACCTGGGTGGTAGTGGGCGACGCGGCCAAGATCCGCCCGCAACTCGAGAAGCTGGGCCTGCCGATCGAGGTGGTCGAAGCGCCGTAGAGCGGCGGTTCAACCGTCCGAGGGCTTGGGCGGGGTCGTCCGGCGGCGCTCGCCCTTGCGGCGGCCCGCGACGCGGCGCTCGCCTTCGGGGCGGCCGCGGTCGACCGTGCGCCGCTCGGTCTTGCGCCGTTCGCCCTTGCGGCGGTCGCCGACCCGGGGCGCGCCCTTCCGGGGCAGCTGCCCGGTATCGATGATGATGCTGGAGGCCTCTGCATGGCCATCGCGCAGCCAGTCGCGCGCGGCCTTCACCACCGCCGCCATATGCTGGCGGACGAACTCGCAGCGATCGTCGTCGGACAAGGCCTTGGCCTGATCGGGCGCGAGCCCGAGCGACTCCTCGATCGCCGCCCGGGTAACGCAGATGCTGCGCAGCTTGCCGTCGATCCAGATCTCGACCAGCGTCGTCGCGCCGACACTGCGGATTGAGTCATTGTCCATTACGCCCACCCCCAGGGCGCACCTTATAACAGCAGGCGGGTTAAGGCGTTACCCTCGTTACGTGGCCCATTTTGCGGCCGGCGCGCCCCTCGCCCTTGCCGTAGATGTGGACGTGAGCGCCGGGTTCGGCAACCAGCTCGGACCAGCGATTCACTTCGTCGCCGATCAGATTCTCCATGGTGATCAGGTCGCCGGTCCGTTCGGTCGACCCGAACGGCAGCCCGCAGATCGCCCGGATGTGCTGCTCGAACTGCGAGGTGACGGCGCCCTCGATCGTCCAGTGACCGCTGTTGTGAACGCGCGGCGCGATCTCGTTGACGACCGGCCCGTCCGCGGTTGCGAAAAATTCGACGGTCATTACCCCAACGTGGCCGAGTGCATCGGCGATGGCCGCCGAAGTCGATCGCGCCCGCTCCGTCATGTGCCCGTAGGGGTCCGGGATCTGGAGGTGGGAGCGCCGAAGAATCCCGTCGCGATGGACATTGATGGGCGAATCCCAAAATACGTGCTCGCCATTGGCTGAGCGCGCAAGAATCACCGAGAATTCGCCTCCGAATTCGACGAATGCTTCTGCGATGGCGGGCTGCCGCCCAATCGCTTCCCATGCCGCATCAAGGGCGTCGTCCGGCTGGACCACGGCCTGACCTTTGCCGTCGTATCCGTAGCGGCGGGTCTTCAGAACGATCGGCCATCGCGAACTCGCGAAAAGCGATTGAATATCGTCTGGCGAGGAAATCTCGCGCCAGGGCGCGACGCGGGCACCGGTCGATTCGATGAAGCGCTTCTCGGCGGCGCGATCCTGGGCGATTTCGAGGGAACGGGTGCCCGGCCGCAGCTTGTCGCCGAGCAGCTTGAGCGGTTCGACCGGAAGATTCTCGAACTCGTAGGTGGCGACGTCGACCGCGGCGGCGAACGCGCGGAGCGCCGCCGCGTCGTCATAGGCGGCTCGCGTGAACCCGGCGGCGACCGCGGCCGCGCAGGGCTGATCGTGCGGATCGAAAATGTGGCAGTGATAGCCGAGCTGGGCGGCAGCCACCGCCAGCATCCGTCCGAGCTGCCCGCCGCCGACGATGCCGATGGTCGACCCCGGCGGAATCATTCCGGCGTTTCGGCGACGGAGCTGGTTTGTTCTTCGCGGAAGCGGTCGATGCGGGCGGCGAGCTGCGTGTCCGATGAGGCGAGAATGGCCGCCGCGAGCAGCGCCGCGTTGATCGCTCCTGACTTGCCGATCGCCAGCGTCCCGACCGGGACTCCGGCGGGCATCTGGACGATCGACAACAGGCTATCCATGCCCTTCAGCGACTGGGTCTCGACCGGCACTCCGAGCACCGGCAGGCTGGTCATCGACGCCGCCATGCCCGGGAGGTGGGCTGCTCCACCGGCACCGGCGACGATCACCCGGAGGCCGCGCTCGCGCGCCGAATGAGCGTAATCGTAGAGGCGCTTGGGCGTGCGGTGGGCCGACACGATCTTGGTCTCATAGGGCACGCCGAGCGTGTCGAGCATCTCGGCCGCGTGGCGCATCGTCTCCCAGTCGGAGCGGCTGCCCATGATGATCCCAATCAGCGGCTCAACTCCAACCAATGGCATTGTCCCGTCTTGAAGCAGTTGCCGGAGCGCGGTCGTTTAGGGAGAGGAAGTGTGGCATGCAATCGCCACGGCGACTCGCTGCATTTTCAGGGACTTGGATTCACGCTATGCCTTCCGATGGGGGACCGACCGGCGAGATGACCGACAGCCTGGCCGACATTTCGGATGCCGACCGCCTGCTGGCGGAGATCGGCCGGCTGCGCGCGCAAATCGCGCAGCTCGAGCAGCGCGTCGAGCAGCTCGATCTGCTCGCCCACCAGGACACCCTGGTCAGCCTGCCCAACCGCCGCGGCTTCATGCGCGAGCTCGAGGTGCTGGTCGACCGGGCCAGGCGCTACGGCGAAACCGGCGCGATGCTCTACGTCGACCTGGACGGCCTCAAGATGATCAACGACACGTTTGGCCACAAGGCCGGCGATGAGGCCCTGATTCAGGTCGCCCAGTTGCTGGTCGGCGGGGTTCGGCGGAGCGATGTCGTGGCCCGCATCGGCGGCGACGAATTCGGCATCCTCCTCGGCCATGCCAACGAATTGAGCGCGCACGAAACCGCTGGCCGGCTGGTCGACATGATCGCCGACTGCGATTTCATGCACGAGGGGGATGCGCTGCCTCTTAGCGTGGCGATCGGGGTCGCGGTGATCGGCGCCGACGATGAACCCGAGGCCATCATGGCCCGCGCCGACGAGGAAATGTACCGGCGCAAGGCGGCGGCATAGGGCGGTCCCCCCCCCCACGGCTTCGCCGCCGGGAGGAACCTCTAGCTCAAATCGTAACGCCTGATGGCCTTCAAATCATCATCGAGTTCGTAGACGATCGGCTGCCCTGTCGGGATTTCCAGCCCGACGATTTCCTGGTCGCCGATGTCCGACAGATATTTGATGATCCCGCGCAAGGAATTGCCGTGCGCGGCGATGAGCACGCGCTTGCCCGAGCGAAGCGCCGGCTCGACTTCCGCCTGGTAGCAGGGCAGCGCACGCGCGATCGTGTCCTTGAGGCTCTCGGTCCGCGGCACGTCGATCCCGGCGTAGCGGCGGTCGCTGCGGACGTCCCACGGGCTGTCGGCCGGCAAATCGGGCGGCGGGATGTCGTAGGAGCGGCGCCAGATCTTGACCTGCTCGGCGCCCACCCTGTCGATCATCTCCTGCTTGTTGAGCCCGGTCAGCCCGCCGTAGTGGCGTTCGTTGAGGCGCCAGTCCTTGGTGACCGGAAGCCACAGCCGGTCCATCTCGTGCAGCACCAGGTGCAGCGTGCGGATCGCGCGGGTGAGGACGCTGGTGAAGCAGCAGTCGAAGTCGATGCCGCGCGAGCGCAGCAGCCGGCCCGCGGCGCGCGCTTCCTCGATGCCCTTGTCCGAGAGGTCGACGTCCCACCAGCCGGTGAAGCGATTCTCGAGGTTCCACTGCGACTGACCGTGCCGCAGGAGGACCAGCTGCGGCATCAGGCGGTGACCTTTTCCTTCTGCTCGGCCGGAACGCTCGCCTTGAGCTCGGGCAGCACCGCGTGGAGCGCATCGAGGCAGGCGAAGGCGAGATATTTCGAGCGCTGCGGCGACCAGCCGTAGACCTCGTCGGGCAGGTCGAAATTGTCCTTGAACGGCATTTCGAGGGTCATCGACACGCAGCCGTAACGTTCGGCGAGCTGGGTGGTCGACATCGACATATTCGCTTCGCCCGGCGCCGGGACCTCATAGCCCTGCGCCCGCTGAAAATCGGGCGAGAGCTGCTCCAGCGTCTCGCTGAACAGGTTGAACAGCCGCGTCTGCCGCTCGGTCAGCGACGGGATGCCCTCGAAGCCGGCGAGGAAGTTGGCCGGGATCGCTTCGTCGCCATGGACGTCCATGGCGAAATCGACCCCGGTCTCGTCCATCGCATTGCGGACGCACAGCACTTCGGGGCTCTTCTCGGCCGATGGCGCATGCCACTCGCGGTTGAGGTTCACGCCGACGGCGTTGGTGCGCAGGTGACCGCGGCGCGAGCCGTCTGGGTTCATGTTGGGAACAACCCGGAAGGTGCATTCCTTGCGCAGCACCCGCGCGACCGGATCGTCCTCGTCAGTCAGTTTCTCGAGCGCGCCTTCCATCCACCATTCGGCCATGGTCTCGCCCGGATGCTGGCGCGCGTAGAGCCAGACGTTGAGATTGCCATCGCCGATCGACAGGCAGTCGATGTCCTGGCCGTCGAGGCTCTTGCCGAGCGAGCGGTAGCCGACGCCCGGGAGGCCGGCGATGGCGGTCACCAGATCGTGGTGCCGTTCCATCGAATAAGGCGCGAAATATGCGATCCACACGACGTCCTGCGGCGGGGTCAAAGTCATCGTCAGCACGCCGTCGGCGTAGCTGGTGTCGGAGATCCGGATCCATTCCGCGCGATCGAGGCTCATCACGCCCCGATAGTCGGGCCAGCCATGGGGGTAGGCCGAACCGGCGCAATTGGTGATGCGCAGCGTGACCTCGCGCCCGGCGGCTCCGGCGAGGCGGAAATAGAACCACTGGTAGAAGTCGGACATGTGGTCCTTGGCGATCTCCAGGTCGGCCCGGTCGCCGGTCTGGGACAGAACGCGGATGTTGCCCGCGTCGAATGCATTTGAGATGGTAAAAGCCATAGATGTTACTCAGGTTCGGTCGGAAGCCGCGGCTGATAGAGCCGCCTCGCCGATGAGGCAAACGCTGACAGCGCCGTGAAGGTTGTCCCCCGCCTGCGCTCACTCTAGGCACGGCCGCGAAGGGGGAAGACCGATCGCGACCGTCAAGGGCAGCGCACTCGTCGAGATCGTTCCAGGCCTGCTGCTGTGCGGGCTCATCGCAGGTGCAGCCTATCTGCTGCAGCGGGTTGAATTGGCCGCGGCGGGACGCGCCTGGATCGAGGCGCTGGTGCTCGCGATCCTGGTCGGCACGGCGGTTCGAACCGTCTGGACCCCCGGACCAAGGTGGAAGCGCGGCGTGGAGTTCAGCGCCAAGCTGGTGCTCGAGGTCGCGGTCGTGCTGCTCGGCGCGTCGCTCAGCGCGGCGACGGTTCTCGCCGCCGGCTGGCCCTTGCTCGTCTCGATCCTCGCGATCGTCGCGGGAGCGATCCTGCTGAGTTTCGTGATCGGTCGGCTGCTGGGCCTGTCGAAGCGCCTCGCCATTCTGGTCGCGTGCGGCAATTCGATCTGCGGCAATTCGGCGATCGCCGCGGTCGCGCCGGTGATCGGCGCCGACGGCGACGAAGTGGCGGCATCGATCGCCTTCACCGCCGTGCTCGGAGTCGCGGTCGTCCTGCTCCTCCCGCTGATCGGGGCGCTGCTTGGGATGACCGAGATCGGCTATGGCGCGCTCGCCGGATTGACGGTCTACGCCGTGCCGCAGGTCATCGCCGCGGCCGCGCCGATGGGCGCGCGCGCCGTTCAGATCGGCACCTTGGTGAAGCTCATCCGCGTGCTGATGCTCGGACCGGTCTGTGTCGCCCTGTCGCTGGTGTCGGCGAAACTGCGCGACGAGGACGACGATCCCCGCATCGAGCGCGGGCGGCCGCCGCTCCACCAGCTGGTGCCGTGGTTCGTGATCGGCTTCCTGGTCATGGCGGCGCTGCGGTCCGCCAATCTCATTCCCGCACCCGCCTTGGCGCCGATCGCCACGACGGCCTCGGTGTTCATGGTGGTCTCGATGGCCGCCCTGGGGCTCGGCGTCGACGTTCGAACCGTGTCGCGGGCCGGCGGACCGGTGACGATCACCGTGATCCTGTCCCTGCTGGCGCTCGGCGCGGTCAGCCTCGGCCTGGTCCGGCTGCTGGGACTTTAATTCGCCTCGGGCGTTCGTTAGCGCCCGCGACATGAGCAAAGTCCCAGTCCTCGTCACCGGCGGCGCCGGCTATATCGGCAGCCATGCCGTGCTCGCGCTGCGCGATGCGGGTTGGCATACGGTCGTGATCGATGATTTGTCCAACGGGACGCGGGAGGTCGTTCCGGACGGCGTCCCCTTCTACCGAGGCAATATCGCCGACCGCGCGCTGATCGACCGAGTCTTCGGGGAACAGGCGATCGGCGCGATCATGCATTTCGCGGGCTCGATCGTCGTTCCCGAAAGCGTCGAGCAGCCGCTGAAATATTATGCCAACAACACCCTCGCGTCGCATGCGTTGATCAGCGCGGCGGTCAAGGCGACCATCCCGCACATCCTCTTCTCCTCGACCGCAGCGGTGTACGGCGCGCCCGAGCGCGTGCCGATCGACGAGGAGGACGCCAGGCTGCCGATCAACCCCTACGGCGCGTCCAAGCTGATGACCGAGCGCATGCTCGAGGATGCGTCGGCGGCGCACGGCTTCAACTATGGCGCGCTGCGCTATTTCAACGTCGCCGGCGCCGATCCGGACGGGCGCGCCGGCCAGATCGGTCGGGGCTCGACCCATTTGATCAAGATCGCGGTCGAGGCGGCGGTCGGCAAGCGCGACCATGTCGCCGTGTTCGGCAGCGATTATCCGACGCCCGACGGGACCTGCATCCGGGACTATGTCCATGTCAGCGACCTCGCGGCCGCGCATGTCGCGGCGCTCGAGCGGCTGATCGCTCGGCCGCAGGAGAATCTGGTGCTCAACTGCGGCTACGGCCGGGGGCTGTCGGTGCTGGAGGTGCTCGACGCGGTCGATCGCGCCAACGGTTCACCGGTCCGGCGCGAGATCGGGCCGCGGCGGACCGGCGATCCGCCGCAGCTGGTCGCCGGCAACCGCCGCCTGCTCGACACACTCGATTGGCGCCCGGCCCATGCCGACATCGACACGATCGTCGACCACGCCCTCGCGTGGGAGCGCAAGCTCGCCGGCCACGGCCGTTCGCCTTGACTTGAACGCGGGCGCTCTCTAGGGGGACCGCCGGTTTTAACGAACCTTCCGACAACCTTATTTACGAGAACGAGGCAGGCGCCCGGCCATGAAGATTCGCAATTCATTGAAGTCGCTCAAGTCGCGGCACCGGGACTGCCGAGTCATCCGCCGGCGCGGGCGCACCTACGTCATCAACAAGACCAACCGTCGCTTCAAGGCGCGCCAGGGCTAACCCCTCGCGCTAAACCTGCTATCCGCCCGGTCATGAGCTGGGCCGGGGGCATCCGCCAACTTCTCGACGATTATCGCGCGTTCGCGGGCGGACGGCTGTGGCTTGCGCTCGGCCTGATGCTGCTCGGGGCCTTCGCTGAGGGGTTCGGGATCCTGATGCTGGTCCCGCTCGCAGCGATCGCCACGGGCAGCGAAAGCCGGTTCGCCGGACTGACCGACTGGCTGCCGGCGGACCAGCGCTTCCTGGCCGTCCTCGCCTTGTTCCTCGCCGCGATGGGCGCTCGCTCGCTGCTGCTTTACTGGCGCGAGCGCGAGTTGGCCCGGCTCCAGGCCGGGTACGAAGCCTCGCTCCGCCTGCGGGCGGCGGCGACGCTGGCCAGACGCGGTTGGGCATTCGCCGGAACTATCGGCCAGGCCGGGATGCAGACGCTGCTGCTGACGGACGTTCCGCGCGCGGCGCTCGCCGTTGCGCATGCGCAGTCGTTCGCGACAGGGCTGATCCTGCTAGCGGTCCAGTTGCTCCTGGCGTTGCTCCTGTCGCCGGCGCTGGCCGCGATCGCGCTCGCCATCCTGGTTCTCGGCTATGGGCTCGCAATGCGGTTCACCCGGCGCAGCGTCGCCAGCGGGACCGCACTGACCGAGCGGTCCGAGGAGAGCAGCGGAACGGGCTTCCGGCTCCACGCCGGGCTGAAGGCCGCTTTGGCGCAGGGCACGGTTGCGCAGTTTCTCGCCGAATATCGTGCCAGCCTCGCCCGCCAGCAGGACGAGATCGTTCGCTTCGCGGGCGATCTTGCCTCGGCGCGCCAGTTCGCGGCCTTCGGAGCGGCGGTCGCGGCGGTGCTGATCCTGTTCGCCGGGGTGCGCCTGCTCCATGTGCCATTCGCGATCCTCATTCCAAGCCTGGTATTGTTCGCGCGGACCGTCGCGCCGGCGCAAACGCTCCAGCAATCCGCGCAATATATCGCGGCCTATTCCGCCGCGTTCGCGGCGGTGGTTCAGCGGCTGGGGCCGCTCGATGAACCGGGCGCCGGGGCAGGGATGGCCGAGCCGCTCGAGTGGCGCGAGCTTCGGCTCGAAGAGGCTAGCGTGCGCCACGCCTCCGATCTCGGCCTGTCCGAGGTCAGCCTCACGCTTCGCCGCGGCGACTGGATCGGCGTCAGCGGGGCATCGGGCGCTGGCAAGACGACCCTGGTCGACCTCGTCGCCGGGCTGCTCGCCCCGACCTCGGGCCGCGTGCTGGTCGACGGCCGCGCGCTCGATCCGGTCGCGCTCGACGGCTGGCGCGCCGGTCTCGCTTATGTCGGGCAGGAGGGGTCGGTGTTCGACGACAGCGTTCGCGGCAACCTGTTGGCGGACGGCGCCGAGGCCGGCGATGCGGCGCTGTGGCAGGCGCTGGCGGCGGTCGGGCTGGACGAGCGGGTGCGCGCCCTCGACGGCGGGCTCGACGAGCGCGTCGGCGATCGCGGCAGCCGGCTGTCGGGCGGGGAGCGGCAGCGGCTGGCGATTGCCCGCGCGCTGCTGCGCCGACCGACCTTGCTGATTCTCGACGAAGCGACCGCGGCGCTCGATCCCGCGGGTGAGGCGACGCTGCTCGAGCGGGTCCGGGCGCTTGCGCCGAGGCCGGCCGCGATCATCGTCGCGCATCGCGAATCGACCCACGCTTATTGCGATTCGGTGGTCGAGGTCCGACATGGCGTCGCGGAGAAGTCCGGCGATTCGAGCGATTTATCGGGTTGAATCACCGTCAGCCCCGGTTAACGTCGGGTGGCGTACACAAGACCATGAGGAGTTTTGTGAGCATGCGAATTGGCAAGATCATGCTGGTTCTTGGCGGCGTCGCTTTGGCGGCAGCGGCCGGCGCGGCTTATGCGGCTCCGGCCGACAATCAGCCGACCCCCAAGGGCTGGAGCTACGAGATCAAGGACGGCAAGCGCGTCCCCAAGGGCAACCGCGTGACCAACCCCGACGGCAGTTGGCGCGAGGAGGTCAAGCAGGGCAATTGCGTGACGATCAAGGAAAAATCGGCGGCGGGCGAGTATAAGGAAACTCGCCAGTGCAACGGCGGCTAAGCCCTAGAGCTGGTTGAACGTCCCTGTCGGGCGCTTCTTGATTTCGCATTTCGGCAGCTCGGTGACATCGACGTCCTTGCAGTCGCGCACCTGAGCGCTTCCGTCCGGGCCCGCGAAGATCGCCCAGTCGACCGCCGAGCCGTTGTCGTAGACGCAATGCACCATCCACATATCGAGATTCTTATATTCGCCGACGAAGCCGCCGTCGGTGATCCGCTTGCAGGTATAGCCGGCGTCGTAGATCGCGCGCTTGAGCGCGATCGCGAGATTGATCGCGTCGAGTTGGTGCAGCTGGTTCTGCTCTTCCGAGCGAACCTTGATCACCGGCTGATTGGTCGGCGCGCCGTCGTCACTGCAGGCGGCGAGTGCGAGCGCTCCGAGGCCGACGGTCAGCAATCGCATGGCACTCTCCTTAGTCATTGGTAGCGGATCCTAACGCGCGATGCGGCGGCGACGGCCCGGTCGACCGCATCGTCGGTCGTTTCGCCGCGGGCCAGCGCAATCCCCATGCGCCGGTTCTTGAGCGCATTGGGCTTGGCGAAGATCCTAAGGTCGACGGGCCGGCCGGGCGCGCCGAGCGCGAGCGCGTCCGCCACACCCTCATAAGCAATCGCCGTGCTGTCGCGGTCGGCGAGAATCACCGCCGACGCCGCCGGCCCGGCGAGCTCGATCGACGGCATCGGCAGGCCAAGGATCGCGCGCAGATGCAGCTCGAACTCATTGGGGAATTGCGAGGCCAGGGTGACCATGCCGGTGTCGTGCGGCCGAGGCGACAGCTCCGAGAAGATCGCCTGGTCGCCGCGGATGAAGAATTCGACTCCGAAGATGCCGTGCCCGCCGAGTGCCGTAACGACCTTGCGCGCCTGGTTCCGGGCCGAGAACAGCGCGCCTTCCGAGATGGCGGCCGGCTGCCAGCTTTCGCGATAGTCGCCGGCCTCCTGGCGGTGGCCGACCGGGGCGCAGAACAGGATGCCGTCCTTGGTCGCCACGGTCAGCAGCGTGATCTCGCTGTCGAAGGCGATGAACTCCTCGACGATCACGCGCGGGCGATCGCCGCGCATTTTCGCGACGGCATGGTTCCAGGCGGCGCCGACCTCGGCTTCGCTTCGGGCGGTGCTCTGGCCCTTGCCCGAGCTCGACATGACCGGCTTGATCACGCACGGCATCCCGACTTCACGCGCCGCGGCCATGGCCTCCTCGCGGCTCTCGGCGAAGCGGTATTTGGAGGTCACCAAGGCGAGCTCCCGCGCCGCGAACTCGCGGATGCCGTCGCGGTTCATGGTCAGCTGGACCGCCTTGGCCGACGGCGCGACGCGCCAGCCCTCGCTCTCCAGAGCGACGAGGGTCGCGGTGTCGATGGCTTCGATCTCGGGGACGATCACATCGGGCCGGTGCTTCTCGACCGCCGCGCGGAGCGCCTTATCGTCGAGCATCGAGAACACCTCGGACTCGTCGGCGACCTGCATCGCGGGAGCATCGGCATAGCGGTCGCAGGCGATCATTCGGCAGCCGAGACGTTTGGCGGCGATGGCGAACTCGCGCCCTAGCTCGCCGGACCCCAGCAGCATCAAGGTGGCAAGGTACATGGCCGGGCGATAGCCGTAGCGCTTCTGCTCGGCTAGACCGTCGCGCGAAGGGGAGGATGGAATGCGTTCATTGCTGTTGATCACCGCCGCGGCGCTGCTGATCGGGGCGGCTCCGGCCAAGAAATTGCTGACCCCGACCGACATCGTGAACGGTGCGTCGGCGGGTGCGTGGCGGACAATTCCGGCCGACGATCTGCTGGTCATGGAGCTCAAGGGCGGGGGTCGGGTGGTGCTCCAGCTCGCCCCGCAATTCGCGCCGGTCCACGTCGCCAACATCCGCGCGCTGGCCCGCGGCAATTACTGGGACGGCGCGACCATCTACCGGGTGCAGGACGCCTATGTGGTGCAGTGGGGGCTGAACGAGAGCGACCGCGGATTCCCGGCCGGGGTCACGGCCAAGCCGCCCGCCGAATATACCCGGCCGCTCAAGGGGCTGGCGGTTAAGCCGCTGGGCTATGCCGACCCCTATGCGCCGGGCGCGGGCTTCGCGAACGGCTGGCCGGTCGCCTACAACGCCAAGGGCAATTGGGCTAACCTCGCCCATTGTTACGGCAGCGTCGGGGTCGGGCGCGACCTGTCGCCCGATACGGGCACCGGCGGCGAGCTTTATGCCGCGATCGCTCCGCTGCGCCATCTCGACCGCAACATTGCGGTGGTCGGCCGAGTGATCGACGGGATGGCCAACTTGAGCGCGCTGCCGCGGGGCACCGAGGCACTCGGCTTCTACAAGGACAAGGCACAATATGTGCCGATCGCGAGCGTCCGCCTGGCAAGCGACATGCCGGCGGCCGAGCGGCCGGCGTTCGAATATCTCGACACGAGCAGCGCCAGCTTCGCCCGATATCTACGGATCCGCGCCAATCGCCACGACGACTTCTACATCCGCCCGGCGGGCGGGGTCGATCTGTGCAATGTCGGCGTGCCGGTGCGGAAGAAAGGCTGAGCCTAGGCCGCCCAGGCGTGAGTCCCGCGGTCGCGGTTCTTGTGCTGGATGATCACCGGGCCCGGCTGACGGCTGGCTTCGGCGAGCGGCATCGCGGTGGCGCAAAAAGCGCATTCGGCCGACACCCGGCCGATGATCCAGTGGGTCCGCCCGCACCCGGGACAGTGGTTGACTTCATGCTCGCGGTAGACGGCATGGTAGCCGCGCTCGTAGGGTTTCCAGTTCTCGCTCACAGCAGTCATCGCTGACTTCCTTTCGCGGCCCGACCAACGAGCGACGCGCCGCGCGGTTGCACGCCCCTAGTTCGGATCGGCCTGCGCGAAGGTGGACCGTGAGTTAAATCGAGACGGACGGAAGCTTAGCCGCGGTCGTTGCCGGGCTTCAGGCCTTCGATCGATATGGGCTCGGCGAATTCGGCGCCAAGCTTGTCGCCGGCGGTCCATTTGACCACGGCGTTGGCGCGGTCGCGTCCCGGCAGGATCAGCCAGACCCGCGACCCGACCTCGAACTGGGCCTCGGCCTGGGCCATGAAGCCCTGCTCCGAAATATTGAGGATCCGGGCCTCGATGCCCGTCGTGCCCAGTTCGCGGACGGTGGCGTCGAGCTCGACCCGGACGCGCGAGTGCTGGCGCCGTTCGCTATGGTCCTCGGCAATACGCGCCTTGATCATCGAGAAGCTCATCTCCCTCGACCCAGCTACTCCGCCGCAGCGGCGAACGACAGGCCGACGCGGCCGTCCCTCACCCACCGGACCTGTGCCGACACTTGCCCCCGGTCAAGCAGCTGGAGTCTAAGCTTCTCGCCGATATGCGGCACATAGGGAAAGATTACCATAGCGCCGGAGCCGGAGAGGTTGATCAGGCGGACGACGTGGTTGCGGCCGCGAAATTCGAGCACCGCGGTGCCCGAAGTGGCGGCGTGGCGCTCCTCCAGCCGCTCGTCGACCGAGCGCTTGACCGCGCGCGGGATCATTCCGCCGTCGAGATTGAAACCGGACGCCACGAGCCCAATCCTTCCCACAAGGTGACCCGAAGCTTTACCGTCCGGCCGCTTAAGGATTGGTTGTCGCGGCGACGGATATGACTTCCCCGGCGATTGTGTCCTCGGCGTCACTGGCGAGGCGCATTGATCGCGTGTATTGATCGAATTGTTGATGGGGAATTCCTGCAAAATGAACGGCTTGATCCTTCCGATGAAGGTGCGCTTCAACTCACTCGTCCTGTTCGCAACCCTCGCCGCGCTGCCGCTCGCGGCGCACGCCCAGAGCAGACCGGGTCCGGCCGCGCCTCCGGTGGTCGGCAAGCCTGTGGCCGCGCCGCCGGCCGCCGCCCAGAACCCCGCCGCTCCGTCCCCCGCGACTGGCCCGCAGCAGCCGGTTGAGCCGCCTCCGCCGCCGCCCCTGCCGCCCGCGCTGTGGGACCAGCGCAACGCGGTCGACCTCCTGTCCTACATCCAGCAGGTCGGCAGCGAGGGGCTCAACCCCGCCGACTACGACCCTGACGGACTGATGGCGGCGATGGCTTCGGGCGACCCGCTGCGAATGTCGGCTGAAGCGACCGACCGCTTCAACCGCGTGTCCTCAGACCTGGCGCTCGGCCACGTCAAGCTCTCCCAGCGGATCGACTGGCACGTCAAGGACCCGGACCTCGATGCCGCCGGGCAGGATGCGACGCTGCGCGCCGCGCTGGCCCAGCACAATATCGCGGGCGCGCTTCGCAACCTGCTTCCGACCCACCCGCAATATGCTGCGCTCAAGGCGGCGCTGGCGACGACTCCGGCGACCGACACGGTCAAGCTCAACCGCATCCGGCTCAACATGGACCGCTGGCGCTGGTTGCCGCGCGACCTCGGTTCGAAATATGTGATCGTCAATGTCCCCGGCTTCCACGCGACCCTGGTCGAGAATGGCGTCAACCGGTGGAAACAGCGGGCGATCGCCGGCAAGCTGTCGACCCCGACCCCGCAGCTCAACGCCACGGCGGTCGGAGTAATCCTCAACCCGTCGTGGGAAGTGCCCAAGAGCATCGCCCATGAAGCGGCCGGCAAGAAGGGCTTCGTGCCGGTCCTCAACAAGGACGGCAAGTTCGACCATTGGCGCCAGCTCCCCGGGCCCAACAACGCGCTCGGCCAGCTCAAGTTCGTGATGTACAACCAGTATAACATCTACCTGCACGACACGAATGCGCGAAGCCGCTTCAACGACGACGTCCGGGCGCTCAGCCACGGCTGCGTTCGCACCCAGCATATCGTTGATCTCGCGACCGAGCTGCTCGGAGACGACGGCGGCGAATGGACGCCCGAGAAGATCCAGGCGCAGCTGGCGTCCGGAAAATCGAAGCAGGCGAATTTCGTGAAGCCGGTCCCGGTCTACATCGTCTACTTCAGCGCGGCGGCGCTGAACGATGGCCGGATCGTCACCTACAACGATCTCTATCGCCGCGACCCCAAGGCGATGACTGCGCTCGGCATGAAGGACGGCGGAGCGAGCCTGGCCAAGCCCAAGCCCAAACCGACCGACCAGGTCGCGGCGCGGTAGAACCGCGCGACCACGGTGAGCCCGGCGCTCTATGGTATCCTGGCTTCATTTGCAGTGGTTCAGGAGGTGCCACTGACCGGCCCTCGGCTTCCTCAGCCCGCTTATGAGGAGGAACAAGCAGTTGAAGCATCGCGTGTCGTCGTCTTCGACGTGCTCGAGCGGACGGGCAAATGCCTGGTCAACGTGGACGCTAAGGACAGCATGGCGCTCCTGACGGCCATGCCAGGAACGCCAGCAAATGATCGGGCAATCAACAAGCTGCGGCGGCACTTACCCGATTGTCTCGGAATCGGGGTTCAAGTAACCAGGTTTTACGGGACGATCGAAGTTCAACTGAGCGGAACTGCGCTCATGGGCGCGGTCGCTCAGGCTCTCTATCGGGTTCAATTTGCATCGCGCCCGCCGAGCTCGCTCGCAATCCCCGCGTCGGTAGCTCCGATCATGCCTCCGGCAAGCGCTGCGAGCCGGCAACTGCTAGCGAGCTACGCATTCGCGCAGTGTCTCGCTAACGCGCACCCTGACGCGGTCAGGCGTCTGGTGCTTAGCAAGGTCGGGTCGAGAGAAGAGAGCGCGGGATTCTCGCAGGTCCAGCAATTCATGGGCCCGTGTGTTTACGGGCCGGTCAAGGCCGATCGGAATTCGTTGCGCTTGATGCTGGCCCAAGCTCTTTATCGTTGGTCGGTCACGGCAGCCGCAACCTCGGTTGCGCCAGCGAAACCTTAGGCCAGCTTGTCGGCGTAGATCATGCGGCCGCCGGCGAGGCGTTTCATCACCTCATACTGGTTCTTGCGGCTCATCGCGAAGCAGCCCTCGGAGCGGCCGAGCTTGCCGTGCAGCGGGACCATGTCGTCCTCGGCATACCAGGCGTTGTGGATGACGATGGCGCGCGGCTCGGCGTTGCAATTGCTCCAGTCGAGCCCGCGGACCTTCATCGAAAGCCCGTACTTGCCGTTGTAATAATCGTCGGTGACGTAGGTCCCGTTCGAGCTGGCGTAGGATCCGAAGTCGTTCGAGAAGCGCTCGACGAAGCCCGAATGGTCGGGGTCGGAGCCGCGGCCGTGGGCAACTCGGTAGCTGTCGACCTTGCCGCTCATCAGGTCGACCAGGTGGAAGCGCGGCTCGCTCGAGGGCAACGAGAAATCGACGACGGCCATCGTGTCGCGCGCGGCGACGCGGTGCTGGTTGAGCGCGGCCTTGGCGCGAGCAAGCAATTGCGGATTGATCGCGGGCGGAGCGGGCGGAACCACCGGCGTCTGGGGCGCGGCCGGAAGCGGCGCGAGCGGATCGACCCGGGTCGAGGGAAGGATCAGGCCAGGCAGCATCTGTGAGTTGGCCGACGAGGACAGGATCGCTCCCCCCGCTGCCATCGCGCCAAAACGCAATAGATCCCGCCTGTTCAACGACACTCGTACCCTCCCGAAACGAAGGGCACGGTTTATCAGTCAATGGGTTAATGGCGTATAACCCATTCGTTCATGTTGCTCCCCCCACCGTTCCGAAGGCTCGTTTCGCCGCATGCGAGACGATTTGCTAACGGTTGAACGCCGCGGAAGACCCTGCTACAGGCCCGCGCTCCGCCGAGGTCGCGCCTCTGACGGACGCTATTCCATACCTTAGAAGGGTTGTGTCGGGTTACATGCAGATCATCGTTCGCGACAATAATGTCGAGCAGGCGCTGCGCGCGCTCAAGAAGAAGCTGCAGCGCGAGGGCGTCTACCGCGAGATGAAGCTGCGCCGTCATTACGAGAAGCCGTCCGAGAAGCGCGCCCGCGAGCGCGCCGCAGCGATCCGCCGCGCCCGCAAGCTCGAGCGCAAGCGCGCCGAGCGCGAAGGCGCCCGCTAAGCCCTAGCGCCAACAATCGTGCCGACCGCCCAAGCCGCTCAACGTCCCGCCGCAACCGGCCGGGCGGTGAAGCTGTGGCTCGGCTTCCTGATCCTTGTTGCCGCCGCGATCGGCCTCGCCTGGCTCGGCGCCGGCTCGCTCCGCCCCGAGGTCAGCGACAGCGGGCTCGAGTTCCGCACCATCAAAGCCGGCACCGGCGAACCGATCGGCCCCGCCGACGCCGCGCTGCTCGACTATGTCCTGACGATGGAGGACGGGAGCGTCGCCGACAGCAGCGAAAATCATGGCGGCGCCCAGCCCTTCAGCCCGAGCATGCAAGGCCTGTTCCCCGGCTTCGCCGAGGCGATGACCAAGATGGAAGAAGGCGGTCAGTATCGCTTTACCATGCCGCAGAATCTCGCTTTCCCGCGCGGTGCTCCGGAGGGCTTCCCGAAGGGTCCGCTGACTTTCGAGGTTCGCGTTCGAAAGGTCGTGCGCGGCGGAGCGGCCCTGATTCAGCAAGGCGGCGCGCAGCCGCAGCAATAATCAGCCCGAGACGACTTCGGGTTCTTCCGCTTCCCGCACCGCATGCCGGTTGCTGACGTCGACCAGCACCACCTTCAGAGTCGCCAGGATCGGGTCGGCGAACAGCACGCCGAGGATCCCGAACAAGGCGCCCATCAGCAGCTGCATCGCGAGCACCACCGCCGGCGCGAGGTCGACCGTGCGCCGCGCGATGTACGGCACCACCAGATAGCCGTCGATGTTCTGGACGAAGAAATAGACGAAGATCGCGTAGATGCCCTGGTGCGGTCCGGCGGAAAAGCCGACTGCGACCATCAGGACGCCCGAGGTGATGGCGCCGATATTGGGGATAAAGGCGAGGACGCCGGTTACCAGCCCGAGCAACGCGGCCATCGGCACTCCGCCGAGCGACAGCATGAGCCAGGTGAACACGCCCTCGAACAGCATCCCGACGAGGCGTCCGAACAGCAGCCGGCGAAGCGTGAAGCCGACATGGTCGGCGATGCGGTAGAAGCCGGCGCGGTGCCGCAGCGGCAGCATCCACGCGATTCCGCGGTCGTAGATGCGCGGCTCGGCGGCGAGGAAGATGCCGATGACGATCATCGCGACGACGCTGGTGATCGCCCCGATCGCGCTCCCGACCGCGCTGGTCAGCCGGCCGACCGAGCCGAGCAACTGGGTACCGAGCGGCCCCGCCTGGCTCTTCGACAGCAGCCCGAGGGAGGCGGCGAATTCCATCAGCCGGTGGAACTGCGCGGTGACGACGATGCGCAGCGTCTCGAACTGGGCGGCGATGGTCGTCCCGGCGAAGTAGAACACCCAGCCGAGGAAGCCGAAGCCCAAGAGGATGGTGAGGAGCAGCCGCCACGGCCGCGGGATCGGCAGGATGCGCTTGAGCAGCCGGGTCCCGCCGTCGAGGAAGACCGCGAAAATCGCTCCGCCGACGATCAGCAGCAGCGGCTGGGCGAGGACGATGACGCCGACGATGAGCAAAGCCAGCCCGAGCCAGATCGCGGCCTTCTGAAGCTCGCGCCGGACGAACGGATCGCGGAACTCCGCCGGGCCCGGCCGCTCGACATGGGACTCGGTCGTCGGCGGAGTCTGGGCCATCGGCGGCTCCCTAGCTGTGCCTTAGCGAGTTGCCGGCCCGGCCCGAGCGGAACGCCGGAATCCAGGTCAACGGATTGTACCATTTGGTCGAACCGTCGAGCGAGAAGGTGATGAATTCGGCGCGGCCGCCAATATTCTCGATCGGCACCGGGCCACCGAGCCCGCCGACGCTCTCCATGACCCGGCTGTCGGCCGAATCGTCGCGATTGTCGCCCATCAGCCAGACGTGGCCGGCGGGGATGGTGGTCGGCGGGAAATCGTCCTCGCTGGTCGGCCCAAGCTCGACCGTGTCGTAGGAGCGGCCGTTGGGCAGGGTTTCGCGGACGATCGGCACGCGGCAGATCGGTTGCCCGGTGGGGCCCTGGGTGCGGAAGCGGAGCAGCGCGGTGTCGCCGCCCGTCGTCCCGCACGGCAGGTTGGGATCAATCGGGATGACTGCGGCAGGCCGCGGGTCGCGTTTCACCGGCTTGCCGTTGATGATCAACGTGCCGCCGATCATCTGCAACGAATCCCCGGGAAGGCCGATCACCCGCTTGATGTAATCCTCGTTGCGGCCGGGCGGAGTGACGATCACGATGTCGCCGCGCTCGGGCAGCCGGCCGAGCACCCGCCCCTTCATGAACGGCAGGGTGATGCCCCACGGCTCACCGGTCCGGAACACCAACGAACGGATAATCGCCAGCGGATTGGGGATAGTGGGCGACACGTAGGACCAGCCGTACGGATATTTGCTGACGACCAGCCGGTCCCCGGTCCACAGCCCCGGCATCATCGATTCCGACGGGATGTAGAAGGGCTTGGCGATGAAGCTGTGGAAGGCGAGCACCGCGAGCAGCACCCACAGCAGGCCCTTGATCTCGCGCCACAGCGCCGAGCCCTTGTCGACCTTCTTGCCCTCTTCGGTGGCAGGAGGCGGCGCGTCCGGCGCCGGAGCCTCAGGAACGGTTTCGGTCAACACTTATGGCTCCAGCTTGCGGGCGGTCAGGATGACGAAGGCCTGTGCCCAGGGATGATCGTCGGTCATGGTCAAGTGTATGTCGATGGCGTGGCCTTCCGGCGCAAGTGCGTCAAGCCGCGCCTTGGCGCCGCCTTCCAGCCTTAGCGTCGGCTGCCCCGACGGCAGATTAACGACCCCGATGTCCTTCATATAGACGCCGCGCCTGAAGCCGGTGCCGACCGCTTTCGAAAAGGCCTCCTTGGCGGCGAAGCGCTTGGCCAGCGTGCCGGCGGCGGTGAACGGGCGCTTGGCGGCCTTCGCCTGTTCGACCTCGGTGAAGACGCGCTGCAGGAATTTGTCGCCCCAGCGATCGAGCGAATTTCGAATTCGCTCGATGTTGCACAGGTCCGAGCCGATGCCGACGATCATGTGCTCCTCCCCTGGAAGGGGAGGTGGCAGGCCGCAGGCCTGACGGAGGGGGGTTGGAGCCCTGCACGCCGCCCCCTCCACCACGACGCTTCGCGTCGCGGTCCCCCTCCCCGTTCCGGGGAGGAGCTGATCACCGCGCCGCATCCATCAATTCGCGCATTCGGCGAACGCTGGGAGCAAGGCCGGTGAAGATCGCCTCGCCGATCAGGAAATGGCCGATGTTGAGCTCGGCAAGCTGCGGGATGGCGGCGATCGGAACCACATTGTCGAAGGTCAAGCCGTGGCCGGCGTGCGGTTCGATGCCGTTCTTGACCGCCAGGGCGGCGCAGTCGCTGATCCGCTTGAGCTCGGTTGATCGCTCGTCGCCTTCGACATGGGCGTAGCGCCCGGTATGGAATTCGACGACCGGGGCGCCGAGCCGCAAGGCGGCCTCGGCCTGCCGCTCGTTGGGCTCGATGAACAGGCTGACGCGAACGCCGGCCTCGCCGAGCTTGTCGACGTAATAGGCCAAATGATTGTGCTGCCCGGCCGCATCGAGCCCGCCTTCGGTGGTGCGCTCCTCGCGCTTCTCGGGGACGATGCAGGCGGCGTGCGGCTTGTGACGCAGCGCGATGGCGAGCATCTCCTCGGTCGCCGCCATCTCGAGGTTCAGCGGCAGCTCGATCTCCGCCATCAGCCGGTCGATGTCCTCGTCCGTGATGTGCCGGCGGTCCTCGCGCAGGTGCGCGGTGATGCCGTCCGCCCCGGCTTCGGCGGCAAGGATCGCGGCGCGGACCGGGTCGGGATGTGTCCCGCCGCGCGCGTTCCGGATGGTCGCGACATGGTCGATATTGACGCCGAGGCGCAGCTTGCTGGTCACGCGGCGGCGCGGCTACCCGGTTTGACGGGCGGAATTGCGGCAAGATCGGGCGGCAGTGAGTCCGCCGCGTAGGTCGGGACGTCGATCCGGATCAGCGGCGTGAACGGCACGCCGAGGTCGGCCTTGCCGCCCGACCGGTCGACGAGCGCGGCTTCGGCGACGACCACCGCGCCCGCTGCCCGGACCGCCTCGATCGCCTCGCGTGACGAGAGGCCGGTGGTGACCACGTCTTCGACCATCAGCACCCGCCTCCCGGGGTCGAGTCGGAAGCCGCGGCGCAGCTCGAACACGCCCTGGGGCCGCTCGAGAAACATCGCCGGCTTACCCAGCGCCCGGCCCATCTCATGGCCGATGATCACGCCGCCCATCGCGGGAGAAACGACCACGTCAATCACGTCGCGCACCTCGGCCGGCAGCCTCGCGGCGAGCGCCCGGGCGAGCCGTTCGGCGCGCGCCGGGTCCATCAGCACCCGCGCACATTGCAGGTAGCGCGGGCTGCGCAGGCCCGACGACAGGATGAAATGGCCTTCGAGCAGCGCGTCGGCGGCGCGGAATTCGGCGAGGATCTCGTCGTCGGTCATGGCTGTGCTACGGCCATTAGGGCGCTGGGACCGCGCCTTCAACAGCCGCGGCACAGCCCGCTTGAGGCTCCCGAAACCCGCGCTTATAGGAGCCGCAATCAACGGGAAGCGCAGACCCGCGTTTTTCCGGACTCAACGCAAGTCACCGGGGTGCTGATGAGACTGATTGGATGGGCGATCGCCTTGGCCGCGGCCGGGCTTACTCCGGCAGCCGCGCAGGCGCCGGCGAGCGCGCCCACTGAGACTGCCGCGCCTGCCGCCCCGGCCGCGACGCCCGCGCCGGCGCCGGCGCCGGCGCCGATCGTTTACGGCAGCGTCGGCCACCAGATCCCCAACCCGACGATCGGCATGCCGCAGCCCGGCGGAATCGGGATCGAGGAGCAGGTCACGCCGCTCGGCCAGCGGGCCGCGCACTTCCACGATTTCTGGCTGATGTGGACGATCAGCCTGATTAGCGCCTTCGTGCTGATCCTGCTGGTGGTCACCATCATCCGCTTCCGCCGCAGCGCCAACCCGACCCCGTCGCGCAACTCGCACAACACGCTGATCGAGGTCGTGTGGACGCTGGTCCCGGTGCTGATCCTGCTGGCGATCGCGCTGCCCTCGATCCGGCTGCTACGCGACCAGTACACCTTCCCGCCGGCCGACCTCACGGTCAAGATCACCGGCCACCAATGGTACTGGAGCTACGAATATCCGGACTATGGCGTGTCCTATGACAGCAACATCCTCAAGGAGAAGGGCGACCCGGCATTGAAACCTGGCGACCGCTATCGCACCGACCAGGACGGGCCGCCGCTGCTCGCCGCCGACGAACGGCTGGTTATTCCGGCCGGCAAGGTGGTGAAGCTGCAGATCACCGCCGACGACGTGATCCACAGCTTCTCGGTCCCGGCATTCTGGACCAAGCTCGACGCCAACCCGGGCCAGCTCAACGAGACCTGGGTCAAGATCGACGCCAACAGAACCGGCGTCTATTTCGGCCAGTGCTCCGAACTGTGCGGAGCGCGCCATGGCTACATGCCGATCAATGTCGAGGTCGTGACCCCGGCGCAGTTCGAGCAGTGGATCGCGTCCAAGGGCGGGACCAAGCCCGGCGCCAAGCCGGCCGCGGCCGAGAGCAATGGCACCGCGGCCGCAGCCGCGCCGCAGTCCGCCGCCGACACCGCCAAGCAGCCCGCGACCAACCAGGCCGCGACGGCCCAGAACTAGAACCGGAACGAGCAAGCATGAGCACCATTCCTGCCGACGCACTGAAGCTCAAAGCGCATGATTCGGCGCACGCGCACCATGACGCCGACCACAAGCCGGGGTTCTTCGTCCGCTGGTTCATGTCGACCAACCACAAGGACATCGGCACGCTCTATCTGATCTTCGCGATCGTCGCCGGAGTCATCGGCGGCGCCATCTCGGGGATCATGCGCCTCGAGCTGGCCGAGCCCGGCATCCAGTATCTCCACACCTGGGGCTGGCCGATCGGCGCAGGGAGTGCGAACTTCGACGAGGCGCTGCACCACTGGAACGTGCTGATCACCGCCCACGGGCTGATCATGATCTTCTTCATGGTCATGCCGGCGATGATCGGCGGCTTCGGCAACTGGTTCGTGCCGCTGATGATCGGGGCGCCGGACATGGCCTTCCCGCGCATGAACAACATCAGTTTCTGGCTGCTGATCGCGGGCTTCATCCTACTGCTGACGTCGTCCGTCGTCGGTGACGGTGCCCGCACCGGCCGGACGGTCTATCCGCCTCTAAGCTCGGGCACATACC
>Ga0134122_10000278_pt1 | contig 32371 bp, 31 predicted proteins | sample KB302_FD_96461 | JGI IMG/M metagenome (GOLD analysis project Ga0134122, IMG submission 96461) | Terrestrial soil microbial communities without Nitrogen fertilizer from Kellogg Biological Station, Michigan, USA - KB3-0-2 | ecosystem: Environmental > Terrestrial > Soil > Unclassified ...
GCTGCTGCTGTTCGCCGCGCTCGCCGGGGTGATGTACGCCACGCGGCGCATCGACTGGGGCGGCAAGCGCGATCCGGAGGAGGCGGCGGCTCCGGCCGCCTGAGGGAGCCGATCGATCGCCCTTTCGCGACGCCGATCGCCGGCTGCGGGCTCACGCTCGCAGCCGGCATCGCCGTGGGTCCACCAAAGCGACGTGACGCTGCCGAAGATTGTCGCTAGTCGGGCGCGTCATGGCTGATTCAGCAGTTCCCCCGAAGCGCATTTTCCCGACGTCCAAGGTCGATGCCCACGCCGCGAGCCACGTCCCGTCGACCCCGCAGACCGAAAGCGAAGCCTATAAGCTCGCCTTCCAGGACAATGAGTTCCTGCTGCGCGAGGACCTGCGCCCGGTCCGCTTCCAGCTCGAATTGCTGAAGCCCGAGCTGCTGCTCAACGAGGCGCAGATCGGCTCGACCTTCGTGTTCTACGGGTCGGCCCGGATCCCGTCGCCCGACAAGGCCGACGCGCTGGTCGCCGCCGCAACCAACGACGATCAGGTAAAGATCGCCGAGCGGCTCAAGGCCAAGTCGCGTTACTATGAGGTCGCGCGGGAGCTGGCGCGGCTCGCCAGCCGCTGCGCCTCCGACGAAGAGGGGAAGAAGCACTTCGTGGTCTGCTCCGGCGGCGGGCCGTCGATCATGGAGGCGGCCAACCGCGGCGCGTCGGAAGAGGAACGAGAGTCGATCGGGCTCAACATCGTCCTCGCGCACGAGCAAATGCCCAACCCCTATGTCACCCCGGACCTAAGCTTTCAGTTCCACTATTTCGCACTGCGCAAGATGCACTTTTTGCTGCGCGCCCGGGCGGTCGCGGTGTTCCCCGGCGGCTTCGGCACGTTCGACGAATTCTTCGAGCTCCTGACCCTCGTCCAGACGGGCAAGGTGCGGCCGCTGCCGATCCTGCTGTTCGGCCGCGACTTCTGGAGCCGGATGGTCAATTTCGAGGGGCTCGCCGAGGAAGGTGTGATTGCTCCGCACGACCTCGAGCTGTTCCACTGGTGCGAGGATGCCCAGGAAGCCTGGGGCTTCGTCCAGAACTTCTACGAGCAGCATCCAGCGGCGGCGCGCATCCACAGCGGGCCGCCGGAATAATCGCGACCTAGGGCTTTTTCGCTTCCGCCGGTGCCGCTTCATTCCCGGCCGGGGCCGCCGCGTTCCCCGCGGCTGCCGCGCCCTTGTCGGCGCCGCCTTCCGCCTTGGCCGTCTCGGCCGGTGCGGGCGCAGCGGGCAGGGGCTGGGGGCTGTCGCTGTGCTGGTTCAAAAACGCCATCACGTTGGCGCGGTCCTGCGGGTTGCTGATTCCGGCGAACGTCATCTTGGTGCCCGGAGCGAAGGCTTTCGGGCTGGTCAGCCACTGCGACAGATTGTCCCAGTTCCAGTTGCCGCCCTTGCCCGACAGCGCCGGGGAAAAGGAAAAGCCGCGGCCCTGGCCGACCGGCTCGCCGAGCACGCCCCACAAATTGGGCCCGACGGCGTTGGCGCCGCCCTTGTCGGCGTTGTGGCAGGCCGCGCACTTCTTGAAGACGTCGGCGCCCTTGGCGGCGTCGGCCTTGGCGAGGAACGCTTCGATCGGCTGCTCGGCCACAGCGGCTCCGTCTTCACCCTCTTGGGCGACGCCCTCGATCGGATAGCCCATCTTTTCGGGGCGCTCGCTGTGGAACATCTCGCCGGCGACGATTGAGGAGCCGAGTGCGACGATGCCTGCGAACAGCACCCAGCCGGCGATGGTGTTGAAGCGATCGTCCATGAAGTTTCCCTGTTTTCGCGGGGCGAAATGAATGGATTTGCGGCGCCTCTTACGGGCGACTTCCGCCCACTTCAAGCAGCCAGCCAGCGTTCGAGCAGCGTTCGCGCGATGGCCGCTTTGGGCGGCGGCTCGAACGCGGCGTGCGGCGCCCCGGCGAGCGCCGCGGCGATCGCGTCCCGGCTGAACCAGCGCGCGTCCTCGAGCTCGGTGCGGTCGATCGTCAGCGCCCTGGATTCCGCGCGGGCGCTGCAGCCGATCATCAGCGAGGATGGAAACGGCCACGGCTGACTGGCGACATAGTGCACCTCGCGGACCGCGATTCCGGCCTCCTCGTGGATCTCTCGCCGGACCGCGTCCTCGATGCTCTCGCCAACCTCGACGAACCCGGCCAGCGCCGAATAGCGATCGGGCGGATAGTGCGGTTGGCGGCCGAGCAACAGCTCGTCGCCATGCTCGGCGATCATGATCACCACAGGGTCGACGCGCGGGAAATGTTCGGCCGAGCAGCTCGGGCAGCGCCGCGACCAGCCACCCCGAACGATGTCGGTCGAATGGCCGCAATTAGCGCAAAAGCGGTGGCGGGTGTGCCAGCGCGAGAGGCTGAGCCCCGCCGCCAACAGCGGTGCGTCGCCGTCGGCCAGGATCGCGAGGAGTGGAAATGCGGCCCAAGGCGCGCCTTCAGCCTCGTGGATCGCGGAGAAGCGCGGGCTCTCGCCGTCCAGCCCGAGGAACAGCTCCGGCGTTGTCACTGGCTGCCAGGCGAGACGCCCGTCGGCGGTCAGCTCGGGCAGGCCATTGGACCATTTGAGCTCCCGCGCGTCATTGCGCCCGGCGAGCGCGGCGATGGCCGCCGCATCCCCGCGCAACGCGTCGGCGCGGTCGAGGCCCGCGCCGCTGAAGAAGGGCTCAGGCGGCAAGGCGCCGCCCGCTTGCCAGCGCGGCTGCCGCCGCCTTGCGGTAAAGCGTCGGGAGACCGGCTTCGGCGAGGCGATCGAGCGGCTGCCACCAACCCTCGCCGACCGGCTTAGCGCGGCGCTCGAGACCGAGTTTGAGGCGGAAGTGGGTGAAGACGTGCGTCACCTCGATCGGCGAGGCCGATGGCGGAGCGGTCTCGGTCCAATGGCCGCCGGGCAGCGCGGCCATGCCGCCGAGCAGGCCATTTTCCGGCCGGCGGACGAGCCACACCGAGCCGTCGCGCTCGATCCACCAGGCGATGCCGTGCCGCACCGGGCGCGCACTCCTGGTCCTGACGGCAGGAAAGGTTTCCGGCGCGCCCGAGGCATGAGCGAGGCACTGGGAGTGCAGCGGGCACTCACCGCACAGGGGCGCCTTCGGGCGGCAGATCGTGGCGCCGAGATCCATCATCGCCTGCGCGAAATCGCCGGGACGGTCCGCCGGAGTCATCGCCAGCACCAGCTCCCGGACCCGCGCCTTGTCGGGGACCTCGATCGCATTGAGCCGGGCGAGGACGCGGGTGACGTTGGTGTCGACCACCGCGACGCGCTCGGCGAAGGCAATCGCGGCGATCGCTGCGGCGGTGTATTCGCCGAGGCCCGGCAGGGCCCGAAGCTCGGCCGAGCTCGTCGGGAAGCGTCCGCTCTGTGCCACCTGTCGGGCGCAGGCGATGAGGTTGCGGGCGCGGGCGTAATAACCAAGGCCGGCCCACTCGGCGAGAATGTCCTCATCGCGCGCCCTGGCCAGTGCATCGATCGTCGGCCAGCGCGCGATGAATCGCTCGAACCGCGGAATTACCGCGGCGACGGTGGTCTGCTGAAGCATCACTTCGCTCAGCCACACGCGATAGGGATCCGGCGGCGGCGCGCCCGGTTCGGCCCGCCACGGCAGGCGCCGGAAGTTATCCACATAATGTTGCATGAGCGGCGCGGCGGCGTTGGCGGTCACGCAATCGCTATGGCATGCTGATGGCCGATGGCGAAGCGAAAGACAGACGGCGGCGAGGCCGAGAGGAGCTGCCGGGCGCGCTCGGCCGGCGAGCTGGTCGGCGCCGTCGGGGGTGTTTCGTTCCGCCGGTTCGGCTTCATCCAAAGTTCGATCGTCAGCCGCTGGAGCGAGATCGTCGGCGAGCGCTACGCCAAGGTCTCATCGCCGGAATCGATCCGCTTCCCGGCCGGCCGCAAGAGCGGCGGCGCGCTGACCCTGCTGGTCGAGGGCGCGCACGCGCCGCTGATCCAGCACCTCACCCCAATCATCATCGAGCGGGTCAACCGTTTCTTAGGCTATCCGGCGATCAATCGCGTCGTGTTCAGGCAGGGCCGGCCGGCCGCGGCTGCGCCGAGGCCCAAGCGGCCCGAGCTGCGCCCGGTACCGAAGGAGCTGGGCGAAGGCCTGCGCGAAATCGCCGATCCCGAGCTGCGCGCCTGCCTCGAATCGCTTGCGTCGCAAATTGCGGCTAGTAATGGGCGGCCGTCTTTCGGCAGCGCCGACGACGCACCTCTTCCCGAGATCATTCGGAGCAAATAAAGCGATGAACCTGTCCCGTTTCCTGGTCTGCATGACCGCCGCGGCCGCCCTCGCGGCGTGCAACAAGCAGAACAATGCGGCGGACAACGCGCCGCTGAACCTCACGCCGGTGGCGCCGCCGAAGGGCGGCGACTGGACAACCGTCGTCGCCGCCACGCCCGACGGGTTCATGATGGGGAATCCCGACGCCAAGGTGAAGCTGATCGAGATCGGCTCGTTGTCCTGCCCGCACTGCAAGGCCTTCGACGATGAAGGCGTGCCGACCCTGGTCGACAAATATGTGAAGTCGGGCAACGTCAGCTGGGAATTCCGGCCGTACATCATCCACGGTCCGGTCGACATGGCGGCCAACCTGGTCGTTCGCTGCAACGGCGAGAAGACCTTCTTCCCGCTGATGCAGGCGCTGTACAAGGACCAGACGAGCTGGCTGGCCAAGATAGAGACGGCGCCGAAGGACAAGGTGACGCAGATTCAGACCTTGCCGACCAACCAGGTGTTCGTCGCCATGGCCGGCCTCCTCGGCTTGCAGGACTGGGCGGCCGCGCGCGGAGTGCCGGCAGCGAAGAGCAACCAGTGCCTGAGCGACCAAAAAATGATCGACCATGAAGTCCAGGTGGTCACCAACGTCAGCGACCAATATCCGGATTTCACCGGAACTCCGGCGTTCGTCATCAACGGCAAGATGCTGCCGAGGGAAGTCGTCGATTGGGAGACGCTCGAGCCGAAGCTGCGCGAGGCCCTGCGTTGAGGGTTGCCGGAGCTGCGCTTGCGGTTGTCGCGACGGCGCTAGCCCCCGCCGGCGCCGCTCCCCGGCCGGCGGTCGACTGGACCCGCACTGTCGCGCTCCAGCCGTCCGGCGGCTTCCGCATGGGCAACCCCAGGGCCAAGGTCCAGCTGGTCGAGTATGGCTCGCTGACCTGCCCGCACTGCCAGCGTTTCGACGAGCAGGGCGTGAGCCCGCTGATCGCCAAATATGTCCGGACCGGGAAGGTGAGCTACGAGTATCGCAACTACGTTCGCGACGCTTATGACCTCGGCGCGTCGCTGATCGCCCGGTGCAACGGGGCGAAGGGCTTCTTCCCGCTCACCCGCGCGCTGTTCAAGGACCAGGAGAAGTGGACCGCCACCGCCCGGTCGGCGCCCCAGCAGCGGAAGGAGGCGCTGAAGGATCTGCCCGAGAATCGCCTGTTCCTCGAGGCCGCGAGGATCGCGGGGCTGCAGCAGTGGGCGGCGGCCCACGGGGTGCCCGTGGCGCGGAGCAACCAGTGCCTGAGCAACACCAGGGAGATCGACCGGCTGGTCGCGATGAATGGCGCGACGACCGACAAATATCCCGATTTCCCGGGCACGCCGAGCTTTCTCCTCAACGGCGAGCTGCTCGGCGGCACGACCACCTGGTCTGACCTCGAGCCCAAGCTTCGCGCCGCGCTCGGCGAGCGCGGCTAGCGCGGGACCGGGAGCCCAGCGGTGCGCATCCGGCGGCTCAAGCTCAGCGGGTTCAAGAGCTTCATCGAGCCGACCGAGCTGCGCGTCGAAGCCGGGCTGACCGGGGTCGTCGGTCCGAATGGCTGCGGCAAGTCGAACCTCCTGGAAGCGATCCGCTGGGTGATGGGCGAGGCGAGTCCGAAGTCTCTGCGTGGCGGCGGCATGGACGACGTGATCTTCGCCGGCACCGCGAGCCGCCCGCCGCGCGACTTCGCCGAAGTCTCCATCCTGCTCGACCAGACCGCCGAGGAGGATGGCGCCGCGCGCGAGAGCGAGGTCACCCGGCGGATCGAGCGCGGCGCCGGATCGGCCTACCGCATCGACGGCCGCGACGTGCGCGCCAAGGACGTCGGTTTGCTGTTCGCCGACGCGGCGACCGGCGCGCACTCGCCGGCGCTGGTCAGTCAGGGCAAGGTCGGCTCGATCATCTCCGCCAAGCCGGTCGAGCGCCGCTTGCTGCTCGAGGAAGCCGCGGGAATCTCCGGCCTGCACGCGCGGCGCAAGGATGCCGAGCAGAAGCTCCGGGCGACCGAGGCGAACCTTGCCCGGCTCAGCGAGATACTGTCCGACCAGGAGCAGCGCGCTTCGCAACTGCGCCGGCAGGCCCGTGCGGCGGAGCGTTACCGCAAGGTCAGCGAGCAGATTCGCGCGGTCGAGGCGCGCCTGCTCCATGCCCGGTGGAGCGAGGCGGAGCAGGCGACCGAAGCGGCGACGGCCGACGCGCGCGCGGCGGAGGAAGAGGTCGGTGCGATCCAGCGCGCCGTTGCGCAAGCGCAGGCGGCGCAGGAGCAGGCCGCGGCACTCCTCACCGAGCGCCGCAATGCGCTCACCGCGGCGCGCGACGCCGGCCATGAGCTCGCGCATCAGCTGGCGACCGCGCGGGCCCGCCGCGACACGGTGGCGCGCCGGCTCGCCGAGCTCGGGCGGCTGACCGCCGCGCTCGACGCCGACATCGCCCGCGAGGCTGCGCTGCACGGCGACGCCGCGGCGGCGATCGCGCAGCTCGACGAGGAACGCTCGGCAATCGAGCAGCGGCTGCACGACGCCGAGGCCCTCGCCGGGCGCATCGCGGCCGAGCTCGGCACGGCGGAGGCGGCGTCGCGCGAAGCCGAAGCGGCGCTAGCCGAGCTGCTTGCCCGGCAGGCGGCGATGCGCGCCGAGCGGCGCGTCGCCGACGCCGCGCTCGATGCGGCCCGCGCCCAGCTCGGCCGGACGGGGCAGGACGGCGAAAAGCTCGAGGCGCGCATTGCCGCGCTCGGCGACGGTTCGGAGCAGGCCGCCGCACGCGACGCGGCCGGGGCCAACGCCGCTGCGGCCGCCGCTGCGCTCGACCAGGCCGAGCAGCGCCGGCAGCAAGCCGACGAGGGCCGCGCGGCCGCAGCCGAAGCGCGCGATGGCGCGGAAAGCAAGCTGTCCGCGGCGCGGGCCGCTTTGTCCGCCGCCCAGTCCGAGCATGATGCACTCGCCCGGGCGCTCGAACATGGCGCCGGTTCGGCGATCGGCAGCCTCCGGGCGGATCCCGGCTACGAGCGTGCCTTGGCGGCCGCCCTGGGCGACGATGCCGATGCGACCGTCGGGCACGGAGGCGCCCGGCGCTGGCAGGGCAGCGATGCGCTGGCGAGCGATCCGCCGCTTCCGCCGGGCGTCGCCTGCCTCGCCGATCATGCCCAGTCGCCGGCCGAGCTGAACCGCCGGCTGCGCCAGGTAGCGGTGGTCGAGGAGGATGGGGGCGAGCCGCTCGCGGTCGGCCAGCGGCTGGTCACGCGCGACGGGCGCCTCCGCCGCTGGGACGGGTTCGTTGCCGAAGGCGCCGGCGCGGCGACCGCCGAGCGGCTGCTCCGCGCCAACCGTCTGGCCGAGCTGGCGCGTGACCTGCCCGGCCTCCAGGAAACGGTCGCCGGGGCGATGGCCGAGCGGGACTCTGCACTGGCCGAGATGGACTCGTGCCGCGCGCGCGCCGAGCAGGCGCGGCACGCGGCGCTGGCGGCCGAGCGCGATGCGCGCGACGCGACCCGGGCTGGCGATGCGGCGACGGCGGCGCTCGAGCGCGTCGAATCGCAGCGCGCCGAGCTGCTCCAGCGCCAACAGGACCTGCGGCCGGTGCTCGACGCGGCCCGTGACGCGGTCGGCGCTGCCGAGCGCGCGCTTGCGGCGCTGCCCGATCCGGCGGGTCTCGAGCAGGATGTCCAGAGTGTGCGAACGGCGGCGGCGACGGCCGCCGCGGCGGTCGCCGACAAGCGCGCGGAGGCCGCGACCCGCGCACGCGAGACGGCGGCGGACCGCGAGCGACACAGCACCGCCGGCCGCGATCAGGCGGAGTGGCGGCGCCGGCAGAGCGACGCCGAGCGCCGCCTGGCCGAGGCCCGGGAGCGGCAGAAGCAGCAGGGCGCGGAGCGCGCCGAGCTCGAAAGTCAGCCGGCCGAGCTCGACCGCCAAATCGCCGAGCTCGAGCGCGCCAACGGCGAAAGCCAGGTCCGGATCGGTGAGGCGTCGGCGGCCGAGCAGGAGGCGGAGCGGGCGCTGGCCGAGGTCGCCAGCGAGGTCAATTCCGCCGGCGAGAAGTTCGCCGACGCGCGCGAGCGCCGGGCCGGTGCGCTGGCTCGCGCCGACGCCCAGCGCGAGCGCAGCGCCGAGTTCGCCAAGGCCTGCGTCGAGAAGTTCGAGTGCGTGCCGCAGCGCCTGCCCGAAAAGCTCGGCTTCGGCCCCGCGGACGTCCGCAACGCCGACGAGGAGTCGGCCGCGCTCGAGTGCCTGACCGCTGAGCGCGAGCGGATCGGCCCGGTCAATCTGGTAGCCGAGCGCGAGCTTGCCGAACTCGACGAATCGCGGACTCGGGGGGCCGAGGAGGCGGAGGAGCTGAGCCAGGCGATCCACCGCCTGCGCGGCTCGATCGGCAACCTCAACCGCGAGGGCCGGGTGCGGCTGCTCGACGCCTATGAGAAGGTCGACGCGCACTTCCGCCGGCTGTTCACGACCCTGTTCGACGGCGGCCAGGCGCATCTCGAGCTGGTCGAAAGCGACGACCCGCTCGAGGCGGGACTCGAGATCATGGCCCAGCCGCCGGGCAAGCGGCTGTCGACCCTGACCCTGCTGTCGGGCGGCGAGCAAGCGCTGACCGCGATCGCTCTGATCTTCGCCCTGTTCCTGACCAACCCGGCGCCGATCTGCGTCCTCGACGAAGTCGACGCGCCGCTCGACGACGCCAACGTCGAGCGGTTCTGCGACCTCCTCGACCGGATGACCGAGGAGACCGACACGCGCTATCTGATCGTCACCCACAATGCCGTGACGATGAGCCGCATGCACCGCCTCTACGGCGTGACGATGATCGAGAAGGGTGTCAGCCGGCTGGTCTCGGTCGACCTCGGCGGCGCCGAGACGCTGCTCGCCGCCGAATGAGCGCAAGCCCGACCGGCCACCTCCCCGCCTACGCCGCGGCGGACGCGAAAGCAGCGCTGCTCGCGGCCGGCGGCTCGGGCACGATCTATTCGCTGGTCATGCCCGAATCCGAAGCGGCGCTGGCGACGCTCGTCGGCGATGAGGAGGGCCTGTTCGACCGCTACCGCGAGCCGTGGACCCAGAAACAGGACGCGATGCATGAGGCCTATTTCGCGACCTGGCTCGAGTGGGCGGCCCCGATCGTCCGCCTCGATCCGTCGGCCTTCCCGTTCCGCTATCCGACGGCGGGGGCAAGCGAGGCCATCTTCAAGCTCATGGCCGAGTATTCGGCGCGGATGCACGCGTCGGGACGCGAGCCGACCATCCACATCTTCGACGGGGAATATGAGGGGTTCCCGGCCTATGCCGAGGCGCTGAACATCCGGTGCGTTCGCCACGACCGAAGCGATTGGCGCGCGGCGGCCGCGACAATGGATCGCGACGGCCTGTTCTGGATCAGCCAGCCCTCGGCAATCGACGGGCAGGTCTGGCCGCACTTCGACGCCTTCGCCGAATTGCTCGCGGCCGACCGGCCGGACGTCGGCCTGATCCCGGACCTGACATATGTCGGGAGCGTCGCCCGCGCGTTTGAGGTCGGGCTGGACAAGCCCAACATCCCGGCCTTCGTGATCAGCCACAGCAAGCCGTTCGGCGGCTATTATCACCGGGTCGGCGGAGTCTTCGCCCGGGCCGAGTGCCCGAGCCTGTTCGGCAACAAATGGTTCAAGAACCTGCTGTCGCTGGCCTGGGGCACCGAAATGATGCGGCGGCATTCGGTGTTCGAGCTGCCGCGCAAGTATCGCCCTGTGCAGGAGGAAGCGGCGCGGCGCGTCGGCCGGGCGCTCGGCATCGGCGCGCTCGAGCCCGCCGACGTGCTGCTGATGGGCTCGGCAGCGCCCAAGCTTGCCTCGAGCGACGTACTGCGGACCGTGTTGCGGGGCAGCCCGGCCGAGCAGGTGATGCGGATTTGCCTGACCCCGGCAATGACCGTGCTGATCGCGGCGGAACTGGCGCCCGGCACGGCACCGGCGCTACAGGCGTTGTGGGAAGCCATGGGAGTGACTCGCTGAAGCCTGAAACCGTCGCGTTGCTGATCGAGCCGGCAGACGTGCATGACTTCGTTCTCGGCCTGTGGTCCGACGGGCCGATCAGACGCTCGCATGAACGCGGCGGCGCCGTCCACCGCATCGTCGAGCGGTTCGCGCGCGTGCCGCGCTTCTTTTACCAGGCGTCCGAGCCGACGATCGAATGGACTCACTTCTCGACCTGGTGGGGCGGGATCCTGCTGGTCGACTATGACAAGGCCGCGATCCGCGACCTGCGCTACCTGCACGAAATCTATCATGCCTCGACCATGCCGTATCTGCGGAACGGCAATGTTCCGACCTTCGAGGCGAAGAACCTGCGCAACGAGCGCGAGGCGAGCACCTTTACCGAGATGGCGATCTATCTCGAGCTTCCGGACTTGCGGCCGCTGACCTTCGACCATCCGATTTTCGCCGACCGCTTCGTCTATCCCGACGGCGACTTCGGCCGCGCCGACCCGGTGCTGGTCGAACGCTGGCGGAGCGAGCCCGAACTGGTCTTCCAGGAGCTGATGTACGAGCGCGCGCGGGTGATTTGGGCGGCGAACGGCGAGGTCGACCTCGATGATCCGCAGATCGTTTGGCTGCGGCGCTACGGCGAGCAGGGCGCGAACTGGGTCAAGGTGTGGAGCATCCGCTTCCAGCTGGTCGAAGATGCGATGCTCGACCTCTACGAGGCGAGCCGCCGCGGCGAACGCGCCGCGGCCGCGCAACGCCATCTCGACTGGCTGCTGTCCACGCCGATCGCCGGCGATTCGACCATTCCGTTCCGCGACGAGGCGGTGGCGTTCCGCGAGAGCTTCGACCGCCTGATCGAGGAATATGACCGGGCGATGGAGGAGGCCCGGCAAGTGCCGGTCAAGGGCAGCGAGGCCTGACGTTGCTCGAGCGCTTCGTCCCGCCGCATCCGCCGCGCCCGGAGAAGCCGGTTGCGACCTGGCGCGGCTTCTTCGGCGAACGCGCCCGGACCTCGGTTTACGGCTGGTCGCAGCGGGCGTTCGACATCGATTATCTGAAGCGCGACATCCTCGGCTTCCGGGTCCACATCCTGCTCGACCCGGCGCTGGTCCAGCACGTGCTGCTCGACAATGCCGCCAATTATGTGAAGCCCGACATCGTCAAGACGTTGCTCGATCCGATCATCGGCAGCGGCCTGCTGACCTCCGACGGCGGCCTGTGGCGCGACCAGCGGCGGATCGTCGCCGCCAGCTTCTCGCCCGCGGCGGTCGAGGCGCGGCGAGCCATGTTCGTCCGCGCGGCCCAGGAGGCCATGGCGCGGTGGAGCGCGGGCCGGCACGACATGGCGGCCGAGGCGACCCGCACCACCATGACGGTGATCGCGCTCGCTTTGTTCGGCGGCGACGCGCGGCTGACCTCGGACGCCGCGATGGCCCACATCGCCGCGGCGATCGAAGGTTTTTCCGAAGCGCGGATGCTTGCGCTGCTGCGCCTCCCGCAGTTCCCGGTCACGCCCAAGGGGCGCGCCGGCAAGCGCGGGCAAGTCTTCCTCCGCAAGACTTTGGCCGAGGTGGTCGACGATCGCTGGCATGGCCGGGTCGAGCCGGATTTCCTGACCGGCGTGATCGGGGCGCTGCGCCAGCGCTTTGCCGACGCGCAGGCGCGGGCGCTGGCGATCGACAATGCCGCGACCTTCTATCTCGCCGGCCACGAGACCACCGCCAATGCGATCACCTGGGCGTCGTACCTGCTGGCGGCGCAGCCGGAGCTTCAGGAGCAGCTGGCCGCCGAGGCGCAGGCTGCGCTGGGCGGCGGCGCGGACGATGTGGCCGAGCGAGTCCCGCGGCTGCGCTTGTTCCTCAACGAAGCGATGCGGCTTTATCCGCCGGTCCCGCGCTTCGACCGGCAGGCGGTCGCCGCCGACCGGATTGGCGAGCATGACGTCGCGCCGGGCGACATCGTCTCGATCTGGCCGTGGATGCTCCATCGCCATCGCAAATATTGGGACGACCCGGACGCGTTCGATGTCGAGCGCTTCGCCGGGCGGGAAGGGCGGCACCGGTTCCAATATCTGCCGTTCGGCGGCGGCCCGCGCACCTGCGTCGGCGCCCAGTTCGCCATCGCCGAGGCGCTGACCATCCTCGCCCACTGGCTAGGCGCGTGGCGCTTTGCCGAAGCGGGCCACGACGTCCGGGTGGCGGGCATGGTGACGCTGCGACCGAAAGGCGGCTTGCCACTGATCCTCCGGAGGCGCTGAACGCGTCAGGGCAATTCGTGCTATTGCGAATGACTATCAATAACACTAGGGGTCGGGCGAAGACCAAAGGGGAATGCATGAATCGCCTGACGACCTGTTCGCTCGCCGCTGTCCTGCTGAGCGGCGCGGCACCCGGTTTCGCTGCCGACGCCGCCGCTGAGGGCGGGGGCGACCAGCGCGAAATCGTGGTCACCGGGCAGCGCGTCGAATATGGCGTACGCTCGACCAGCACCGCGACCAAGACCAACACCGACATCCGCAACATCCCGCAGGCGCTGACGGTCGTGTCGAGCGGCCAGATCGCCGACCAGCAGCTGCGCTCGATCTCCGACCTGCTCAACTTCGTGCCGGGTGCGTCCTACAACAGCGGCGAGGGCAATCGCGACACGATCGTCCTGCGCGGCAACTCGAGCACCGCGGACTTTTTCATCGACGGGGTGCGGGACGACGTTCAATATTTCCGCGACTTTTACAACATCGACCGCATCGAGATCCTGAAGGGCCCGAACGCGATGATCTTCGGCCGCGGCGGCGGCGGCGGGATCGTCAACCGCGTGCTCAAGCGGCCCAGCTTCAATGCCTATCGCGGGCTGACCGCGTCGGGCGACGGCTTCGGCGGCTATCGCCTCGCCGGCGACGTCGACCAGCCGTTCGGCGCGGCGTTCGGAGTCCGCCTGAATGCCCTCTACGAGGACGGCGACAGCTTTCGCCACCACGTCGACCTCAAGCGCTACGGCATCAATCCGACCGCGGTGATCCTGCTCGGCCCCGATACGCGCGTCGACTTGAGCTACGAATATTTCCACGACCGCCGGACGGCCGACCGCGGCCTCCCGTCCGACGGCGGCGAGCCGCTGCGCGGCTTCACCCATAGCTTCTTCGGCGATCCCGACCAGAGCGTCGCGCGGGCCAACGTCAACCTCGCGAGCGTCGCCATCGAGCATCGCCTGGGGGACGGCCTGACGCTCAAGAACCGGACGATGATCGGCGACTATGACAAATTCTACCAGAACATCTTCGCCAACAGCCCGGTGCTCGCCCCGACCGCCACGTTGCCCGAGCGGGTCAAGCTCGGCGCCTACAACAACCTCAACAACCGGCGCAGCCTGTTCAGCCAAACCGACCTCATCTGGGAGAACCGGCTGGCGGGGATCGACCAGACCTTGCTGCTCGGGTTCGAGGTCGGGCGGCAGAAATCGCGCAACCACCGGCTGACCGGGACGATATCCGGCGTGCTCGCGGACGGCTCCGTGCCGCTAACCGATCCGACGCAGGGCGTCGACGTGGCCTTCGCGCCGCTTTCGACCGACGCCAACAACCGGGTCAAGGCGACCGTGGCCGCGGCCTATATCCAGGACCAGATCCGGCCCGCCGACTGGCTCGAGATCGTCGCCGGGCTGCGCTTCGACAGCTTCAAGGCCGAGGTCTACGACCTGCGCGCAGCCGGCGGCGCGTTCGGCCGCCGCGACAGCCTGTGGTCGCCGCGGCTCGGGGTAATCCTGAAGCCGGCCGACAATCTGTCGATCTATTCGAGCTTCAGCCGCTCCTACCTGCCGCAGTCGGGCGACCAGTTCAGCGGGCTCGACGCCAACACCGCGACGCTCGAGCCCGAGCGGTTCGACAATTACGAAGTCGGGGCGAAGTGGGAGCCGCTGCACGGCCTGCTCGCCACGGTCGCACTCTATCAGCTCGACCGGACCAACACGCGGGTGGCGAACCCGAACGGCAACGGGACCTTCCTGCTCAGCGGCGAGCAGCGCAGCCGCGGGCTCGAGCTCGGCCTCGAGCGCAGCGTCACCAGCCGCTGGTTGATCTCCGCCGGCTACACGCTGCAAAAGGCCAAAGTGCGAAGCGCCACCACGGCCTGTGCAAGCGGCGACTGCGAAGTGCCGCTGGTGCCGCGCCACAGCTTCTCATTGTGGAACCGCTACAACGTCACGAGGCAAGTTGGCGTCGGCCTCGGCGTCATCGCGCGGTCCAAATCCTACGCAACGATCAGCAATGCGGTGAAGCTGCCGGGGTACGCCCGCCTCGACGGGGCGCTCTATTACAAGCTGCCGCGCGGGATCGAGGCGCAGGTGAATGTCGAGAACATCCTCGGCGCGCATTACTTCCCGACCGCCAACGCCGACAACAACCTCGCCCCCGGCGCGCCGCGCACGGTCAAGGCGACGGTCGGATACCGGTTCTGAAGCCGTCGTCATTGCAAGCGCAGCGAAGCAATCCAGCGGCGCCCGGATTGCCGCGTCGCCTTCGGCTCCTCGCAATGACGATTAGCCGGCCAGCTCCGCCGCTCGCGCCTTGATGCGCTTGAGGTCGCGGACGAGCAGCTTGCGGGCCTCGCGCCGGCCTTCGGCCTCGGGGATGCGGAGCAGCGAGCTCGGGTGGACCGTGACCCAGCATTCGCTGCCGTCGGCGAGGGTCAGCGGCCTGTCGCGGACCTTGGCGATCGTCACCACCTTGCCGATCAGCGACCGTGCCGCAGTCGCGCCGAGTGCCACCGTGACCGGCGGCCGGATCAGCGCCCGCTCCTGATCGATCCACCAGCGGCAGGCCGTGATCTCGCCCGCGTCGGGCTTGTTGTGGATTCGCCGCTTGCCGCGAAGCAGGAATTTGAAATGCTTGACCGCGTTGGTCACGTAGACCGAGGAACGGTCGATCCCGGCCGCCTCCAGAGCCTCGTCGAACACGGCGCCGGCCGGGCCGACGAACGGCCGTCCGGCAAGGTCTTCCTGGTCGCCCGGCTGCTCGCCGACGAACAGGATCGCGGCGTCGAGCGGCCCCTCGCCGAACACCGTCTGGGTTGCATGCTTGTAGAGGTCGCAGCGGGTGCACTGGCGCGCATCCTTAAGCAGTTCCTCCCATGCCGCGCGCGTATTGCTCCTGGGCTCAATCGCTCGCTCCGCCTCGAGCGCGTGCTTCAGTCCGTCCGTTGCAACGCCTGACATCGTCCGGTGAACGAGCAGGAGCGGCGCACGTTGCGCTCGATCCGCCGCAGCGGCCGGAACGGCGGGCGGGTGCGCCCGTTTCCCCATCCAGTTGCAAGGAGAATGATGTGGCCGACGACCACGAGATCGAAGTCGAATTCTGGAAGGCGCTAAAGGACAGTCCGTTCCTGATGCTGGGCATCGACGGCGCGCGCGACGGCGCGACTCAACCGATGACCGCGCAGTTCGAGGACCAGGATTGCGAGGCCGGCGTGCTGTGGTTTTTCACCGCCAACGACCATGACTTCACGCGCGCGATGGGGCAATCGAGCCAAGGCATGGCGACCTTCGCGGCCAAGGGCCACGACCTCTTCGCCAGCCTTCGCGGCACCCTCGCCCTCCACAACGACCGGGCGACCATCGATCGGCTGTGGAACCCGATCGTTGCCGAATGGTACGAGGGCAAGAACGATCCCAAGCTCGCGCTCGTCCGGTTCGACGTCGCGGACGCCAAGATCTGGCTGAGCGACGTCGAAGGCTTCCTGAAACCCGCGCTCAACAAGCTGCTCGGGCGCAAGCCCGAGGCGGGGATGAAGGAGAAGGTCGCCGAGGTCAGCCTCTAGCCGAGGGCTTTCGCCTGCTCCTTCGGCCCGGCCGACATGCGGTGACCGAGGGCGATCTTGAAGACGATGAAGGCGATCAGGCCGAACGCCGCGCTGGCGACGTGGATCAGCCAGAAGGTCGTGGTCGGGAGCGACGAATAGAGGCCGCCGACATAGCCGACGATCTTGTTCGCCGCGAAGAAGGCCAGATAGTAGAGGCCGATCACCGTCGCGGTGATCTGCTTTGGAGCGATCTTGGTGAACAGCGCCAGGCTGATCGGCAGGATGTGCGCGAAGCCGATGCTGTTCAGTAGGTGGAACATGAACGGCCAGAACAGGCCGATCTTGCCGCCCTCCGGCTGGCTCGCTGCGGCGAGGAACAGGCAGGCCCCGCCGGCGATGGTGAACACGCTGCCGATGATCATCTTGGTGATCTCGTCGGGCTCCCTGCGGCTGACGCTCCACCACTTCCAGAACAGGGCGACCGCGACGAGCATCGAGAAACTGAGTGTCGCATCGAGCGTGATCAGCCAGCTCGACGGCATGGTGTAGCTCATGAATTGCAGGTTGAAGTGCCGGTCGCCCCAGACGAGATAGGCGTTGAAGATCTCCTGGTTGGTGAGGAGTGAGATCGCCAGCACCGGGATCAGGATGCAGAGCGAAAGGACGCAAACCTTGTCCTCGCGTCCGAGGTTTCTCGTCAGGAACCAGTAAAGCGCACCAATCATGATGGCCGCGGAGAGGGTTCCGACGAGCCAGCTTGAAAACAGAATGCCCGAGATCAGCAGCCAGACGATCACCAGCGCCGCGATGCCGACGGCGCCGGCAACGACCCGGCCGATCAGCTGACCGCGATCGCGGTTGGCAACTTCCAGGTCGCGGGGAAGCGACTTTTGGCCCGAAAGATAGATGAAGAGGCCGAGGACCATGACCACGCCGGCACAGCCGAAGCCATAGTGCCAGCCGACCTTCTGGCCGAGCGTGCCGGAGATCAAAGGCGCGGCGATTACGCTGACGTTGATGAAGATGTAGAAGATCTGGAACGCCATCGCGCGACGCAGATCATGCTGATCGTAGAGCTCACCGACCTGCGTCGCGATATTGCCTTTGAACAGGCCCACTCCGACAATCAACGCGAGGAGGGCGAACAGGAATGCGCCCTCGAAGGCCATCAGGAAATGGCCGAGCGCCATGACCAGGCCGCCCGCGATCAACGCGATCCGGCGGCCGGTCAGCTTGTCGGCAATGATCCCGCCGAGGATCGGCATGAGATAAACCAGCGAGGTGTAATCGCCGAAGATGGCCGACGACAGCGGCTGGCCGTCCAGCCCCGGATAATGCCAGCCCCGGAGCCAGGCGAGACCGGTGACCTTCTCGATATGGCCGGCCAGCAAGAGGTAATTGACCATGTAGAGCGTCAGCAGCGTCTGCATGGAGTAATAAGAGAATCGCTCGCACGCCTCGGTGAAGCCGAGGAAGCCCAGACCCCTGGGATGGCCGAGAAAGGCGCGGTCGCTGTGGTCGCCCCGCTCGAAGTCGGGGGTGGCGTCGGCAACGGTCATCAGCTTCTCCCGCGGTGACGGGTTCGTTTCGCCGGTGCGACGCTTTGAGTCTACGCGCGGTTCCGTCGTTCATCGAAAGACGCCCGGCGCGCGCCGATCATTCCTCGGGGGCGGTGCCCTGCTCGGACTGCTCGCGCCGCTCGCGCCTCGCCTGGTTGATGACCTGGGTCAGGCAGCCGGTGTAGCCGCTCGGCCCGACCGGCGAGCAGCTGAAGGTCCCCGTCGAGCCGACCGTTTCGAGCGACTTGGCCCGGTTGGCCCAGGCGTCGCGGCTTTGGCGCGGGCCGCCGCTGCGCAGCTTCTCGGGGATGCGGAAGCGCTCGGCCTCGGGCTTGCGCGCGCACACCACGACCTCATTGTTGCTGCCGCGCGGGCACGGATCGTTGCCGAACACGATGACCTCGCTGATGCTGTCCGCCGGCTGTGCCACGGCGACCGCGGGCAGCACGGCGGCGCCGGCCAAAGCGGCGGTGGCGGTCAGGATGATCGTCAGCTTGCTCATGGTCGTCCTTCCACAGGGCTGTCAGCGGGCCAAACAGCCCTTAGGTTCCTCAAATGCGTTTCGAAAGCCCGATTGCAACCCTGCAACCGGCACGGATCGCCGCAGTCAACAGCGGATAGCCGGCCGCCTCCGTTGCGCCGGCCGCGCGCGCGGTATCGCGATGCTCGAGCTCGTCGGCGCGAAACTCGGCGATGTCGGCGGCGAGCTCTGGATCGTCGTCGCCGAGCGCGTCCAGCTGTTGCTGGTAATGGCGGTCGATCTCGGTCTCGATCGCGTCGGTGCAGGCGAGCGCTGCTTTCTCCGACATCAGCGCGGTCGCCGCGCCGAGCGCGAAGCCGGCGACGTTCCACAGCGGCTGGAGTGCGGTCGGCCGCACCCGGCGCTCGGCCATCAGCGCGTCGAAGCGCTGCAAATGGCGCTCCTCCTGCGCCGCCATGCGGGCGATGAGCTTGGCTTCGGGGCAATTGTCGCGGAGCACGGCGAGCTGGCCGGCGTAAATCCGGGTCGCGCCATATTCGCCGGCCTGGTCGACGCGCAGCATCGACGCGCGGTCGGCCCGCCGGTCGCCGGGGCGCCAGCGGGTCACCGGCGGGAACCCCGGGCCGTCAGCAAGGCGATCAGCGCCGCTCCGCCCAAGGACAGGATCGCGTTCCAGCCGGCCATCGAAATGCCGAGGAACGACCATTGCACCTGGTCGCAGCGGACCAGCGGCGCGTTGATGATGTCCTGGAGCGTCGCTGCCCCGGTCCGGGTGCAGGTCGTGAAGCCTTCGAAAATCTTCAGCTCCACCCCGGCGTGGTAGACCCCGATCGCGCCCGACACTGCGATGCCCAGCGACGCCAGCAGGACCAGCAGGCGCGAGCGCCGCGAGCCGGCGGGCGCGGTGAAGGCGAGCATTGCGGGGACCAGCGCGGCGAGGTGCGCATAGCGTTGCCACCAGCACATCTCGCACGGGTTCAAGTGGCCGAAATATTCCGACCCGAAGGCTCCGGCGAGCAGCGTCGCCGGGAGGAGCAGCGCGACGAGGCGCGCGACGGCCGCCCGGGTCAGCGGCGAGCCGAGCTGCGGGGCGTCCGCGACCGCTTCAGCCATGCGCGGCTTACTGGCCCTTCTTGGCGATCGACATCGGCGGCGCGGCCGGCCCGGCGATCCGCTTCAGCGTGTTGATCGCATAATAAAGCTGGAAGTCGTCGACGCCCTTCTTCTTGAGCTCGTCGGCGGTCGCCTTGAAGCGCGGGTCGGTGGTGTCGTCGCTTTCGAGCAACTTGTCGTCGACCTTCGCCTGGTTGAGCAGGTGGCGGCGGAGGTCGGCCTCGCGGGTCACCGGCCGGTCCTTGTAGTCCGGGTCGGACAGCTGCGGCACGGTGATGTCCGGGTCGATCCCGCCCTCCTGCACCGAATGGCCCGACGGCGTGTAGTAGCGCGCCGTGGTCAGGCGCAGCGCCGTGCGGTCGCCGAGCATGGCGATCGACTGGACCGAGCCCTTGCCGAACGTCCGCTCGCCCATGACCAGGGCGCGGCGATGGTCCTGCAGTGCGCCGGCGACGATTTCGGACGCCGAGGCGCTGCCCACGTCGGTCAGCACGATCACCGGCAGGCCGTGGGTCATGTCGCCCGGCTTGGCGTAATAGCGCTGGATGTCGTCCTTCTCGCGGCCGCGCTGGGAGACGATCTCGCCGCTCTCGAGGAAGGCGTCGCTGACCTGGATCGCCTCGTCGAGCGAGCCGCCGGGGTTGGACCGCAAGTCGACGATGTAGCCGAGCGGATGGCCGCCGGTCGCCTTGTCGATCGCGGTGATCGCGGCCTCGGTCGCCTCGCCGGTGCCGTTGGCGAACTGGTTGATGTTGATGTAGCCGACGCCTTCCTTGACCTCCCACTTCACCGGGCGGAGCTTGATCTCCTCGCGGACCATGGTGACGTCGAACGGCTTGTCGCGGCCCTTGCGGACGATGGTCAGCTTGATCGGGCTGCCCGGCTTCCCGCGCATCTTCTCGACCGCTTCGTCGAGGGTGAAGCCGTAGATCAGCTCGCCGTTGATGTGGGTGATGTAGTCGCCGGCCTTGATCCCCGCCTTCCATGCCGGCGTGTCCTCGGTCGGGGTGATGACCTTGACCGTGCCGTCTTCCATTCCGACCGACAGGCCGAGCCCTCCGTAGCTGCCCTCGATCAGGGTCTTGAGCGCGTCGTAATCGGCGCCCTCGGCATAAGAGGAATGGGGGTCGAGCGAGGACAGCATGCCGTCGATCGCGCCCTTGATCAAAGTATGGTCGTCGACCGGCACGACGTAGTGCGACTTGACCTGCTGATAGACCGCCATGAACTTCTCGAGCTCCTGGTAATTGGTCGTGTCCGCGGCAGCGAAGGAGCTGGCGGTGACCGGCACCAGAGCGAGCGCGCTGACCAGCGCGATCGGCGGCAGGAATTTGCGGATGGCTTTCATGTGGGTCGTCCTGATTTCGGCGGCTACGCGTTTTTAGCCGCCTTCGCGGCCATTTGACAGGGTTTGAGATGAACCTGCGATGAGGGCAGGGGAGACTCTGCGCCCATTTTGGGACAGTTCGACCTGGAGCGGCCCGAGCGCGCGGCCGAGGGAATCGCCGATGCGGACCGGGGCGCCCCGGCGCAGGGTCGAGGCGACGTTGACGATCAGGCTCATCCAGCCGTGGCCGTGGTCGATGATCACGACCCCGTCGTGGCTCTGGAACGGCCCCGAATAAAGGATGACGCCCGATGCGGGGACGATGACCGGCGCGCCGCGGCCGGTGGCGAGCGTCAGCCCGCGCGAGCGGACGCCGCCGGAATTGACCGAGCCGAGACCCGCGATGACCGGAGCGTCGGCGACGAGCACATAAGCCAGGGGCGGCTGGGCGCTGCCGCCTTCGGGCGGCGCCGGCCGCGCCTGGGCCGGATCGGCCGCGGCGAGCTCCGCAGCGATCGCCCGGGCGGCCCGATCGCCCGCCGCGGCCGACTGCAGGCTCGCGATACTCTCGCCAGCGGCGAGCGCGACGTCGCCGGAGGCGAGCGCCCGTCCCTGCGCCGCCGCCGAGGCTTTGAGGGCTTTCGCTTCGAGCATCGCGAACTGCTCGCGGCGCACGACCAGTTCCTGCCGGCTGTGCGCAAGCTCCGAGCGCGCGGCCAGCGCGGCCGCCTCGAGCCGGCGGCTTTCGGCGAGCTGTCCGGACAAAGCGGCCGTCCGCGCGCGGATCACCGGCAGCGTCGAATCGAGCAGCATCCGGACCTTGACCAACTCGTCGGTCCCGCCCTGGTCGGCAACGGCGAGCAGCGGCGGCCGCTGCGCCATCACCACGAGCCCGGACAGCAGCGCGGCGATCGGTTGCTGCTTACGCCGAAGCTCGGCGCGCCGCTGCTCGGTCGCTGCCGAAACCAGGCGGAGATTGGCGTCCGCGGCGGTGATCCGGGCCTCGGCCGCTTCGATCGCCTGCGCCGCGGCGGCCTGCTCCGCCTGCAGCCGCGCGGCCGCGCCGCGCGCATTGGCCGCGACCTGCCCGAGCCGCCGCGCTTCGACCTCGGCTGACGCCTGCTCGGCGCGGGCGCGCTGAACCGCGGAGTCGAGCGTCTCGGCCTGCGGCTGCACCGGGCCGCTCGCCGCCAGCAGGAGCGGTGCGAGGAGCAGGGCTCGGGCAGCACGGATCATGCGCTAACCTTCGCGATGATAGGGGTGGTTCGCAAGGATCGATGTCGCCCGGAACAATTGTTCGGCGAGCATGGCGCGGGCCAGCAGATGCGGCCAGGTCGCGGGCCCGAACGACAGCAGCAGGTCGGCGGCCCGGCGCTGTGCCTCGTCATGGCCGTCCGCGGCGCCGATCAGGAAGCGCACCTCGCGCGTGCCGCGGTCGCGCCATCGCTCGAGACGTTTGGCGAGCTCGACCGAGCTCAGCGCGTGGCCGCGCTCGTCGAGGACGACGGTCGCTCCGCCGGGCGGCAGCTCCGGCACCTTGCCGCCGCGATCGGGCAGCTCGGTGACCTTGGTCGGCCAGGCGATGCGCTTCAGGTAGCGCTCGACCAGCTCGGCCTCCGGGGAGCGGCCGGCCTTCCCGCGCGCAACGATGTGGAGCAGCACTATTGTCCGGCGAAGGCGGACGCCGGCGCCGCGAACGGCCAGGTCAGGATCCGGGTGAAGCCGTCGTAGATCGCGCGCGCCGCCGCAGCGATGGTGTTCGGACGGTTGGTCCCGCCGCGGGCGAACACCGCGACCGCGATCCGCCGGCCGTCGGGCAGCGTGATGAAGCCGACGTCGTCGGTCAGCCCGGTGAGGGTGCCGGTCTTGTGCTCGACGGGCGTGCCGGCCGGGAGAAGGGCCTTCATCCGGTTCTTGCCGGTCTGGCACTGGGCCATCAGGTCGAGCAGATAATTGCGGCTCTGCGGCTTGATCAGCTCGGCCCGGTAGATCCGCTTCAGCAGGTCGACCATCGCCGTCGGCGTGCTCGAATCGCGATGGTCCCACAGGTCGCGCTTGTCGCTCAGCAGCTGGGCAATGGTGCGATCGACGCGCAGGCCGGTGACGCCGTTCTGCTGCAGCCAGTCGTGCAGCGCGCCGGGACCGCCAAGATCCTTCATCAGAATGTCGGTCGCGCGGTTGTCGCTGTGGATCAGCATGCGGCTCATCAGGCTGCGCGCAGACTGGCCGTTGATCGTGTCGTCGAGCGAGCGGCGGCCGTGGTCGACTTGGGCCAGATACAGCGCCGCGACCGCGACCTTGACCGTGCTCGCCATCGGGAACGGCGTGCTGCCCTTGATGCTGACGGTCTCACCGGTTTTGAGGTCGAGCGCGGCAATGCCGATGTCGGCCGAGTTGCCGGCGACGAGATAGGACAGCTGCTGCTCGAGGCTTTGCAGGCTCGGCGACGAGGCCGCGGCAGCGGGCTGCGCGGTGAACGCAAAAAGCGCGAGAAGAAACGCAAATATCCGCATTTGCCTCACCCGCGAGCAGCGACGCTCGAATCCGAATCGCCAAACGCCCACATTCGTTCCAAATTGTAAAAACTTCTTACTTCGGGACGGAAAATATGGACGATTACGTCGTCCGCGTCGATCAGCACCCAGTCCGCGGCCGGAAGCCCTTCGATTCGAACGATTTTCCCAAATCGCTCCTTGATCTTGTCGGCAAGCTTAACGGCCATGGACGCGACCTGGCGCGTCGACCTGCCGGAGGCGACGACCATATGGTCGGCGATGTTCGACTTGCCGGTGAGGGGAATGGTGACGACCTCGACCGCCTGGTCGTCATCGAGCGATTGAAGCACGAGGCGGTGAAGATCTTCGACGTCAGCGTGGGGAGGAGCGGCGTTGGAGCCGGTCTCAGCGGGACGTTCGGTCAAGAGGTCTCCTTGCGGACAAAGGCAAACCGAGACGCGCAACGCGCAGGGCGCGTTTTGGGGTTCGGCGATGCCAGTTGGGGAGCTGCGCGCGGATAGCGGTTGCGGACGTGGGGTCTCGCGGCAGGCGAAGCACTAAGATCGCCGGTGCACTCCACTCCGTCCACCTACGTGCCTGGCTCCAAGGCCGGACGAACCTGCGAAGCCAGCCCATCGCGCGGGCCGCGTGGGCAGCTGAATCATAGCCGGGCCGGGGAATCACCGCAATCGGCAGTTCACAGGCTAACCCCCTCCAATCGCGCCATTTGTGAAAATTTGGCAGGGTGTCGCTTCCGAGCAACCAAATGAAGTCATGCCTGGGGAAGCGGCGTTTGAGCGCCGTGACGGTATCCACGGTGTAACGGGTGCCCGCGCGCTGCTCGAAGTCGCTGACGCGGATGCGTGCCCGCCGCGCCAGGCGCGCTGCCGATGCCAGCCGCGCCGCGAACGGCGCCATGTCCTTCGCCCCCTCCTTCAGCGGGTTGCCGGGCGAGACCAGCCACCACACTTCGTCGAGCCCGAGCGCGCGCAGCGCCTGCAAGCTGATGTGGCGGTGCCCGGTATGCGCCGGGTTGAACGATCCGCCGAGAAGACCGATGCGGGCCATGACCTTGAGCTAGCATGAGCGGTTGAGGCCGCCTAATGTCGCGCCAATGGGGGTTTGACGGAATGGTCGGCGAGTTCGAGGCAATCGGCGATGCGGTCACCGGCGGGATCATCGGCCGCGCGGTCGAGCCCAGGGCCGGCGAGGCCGTCGACGGCCACACCCACGAGACCGAGTGCCTCAATTGCGGCACCAAGCTCGCGGGCGATTTCTGCCACGCCTGCGGCCAGCACGCCCACGTCCACCGCACTCTGACCGCCTTCTTCCACGATTTCCTCCACGGCGTGCTGCATTTCGAGGGCAAGATCTGGCGCACGCTGCCGCTGCTGGCGTGGAAGCCGGGCGACCTCACCCGGCGCTACATCGACGGCCAGCGCGCCAGCTTCATCTCGCCGGTCGCTTTGTTCCTGTTCTGCGTGTTCCTGATGTTCGCCGCGGTCAGTCTGATCGGCGGCATGGGCGACGTGTCCGCCGCGGCCAAGCAGGACGTGGCGCAGGAGCTGAACAAGGATCGCGCGAAGCTCGTGGTTCTCGAGCAGCAGCGCGCCGGCGCCACCGGCCCGCTCGCGACCAAGCTCGACGACAAGATCGGCGAGCTCAAGGGCGAGATCAAAATCAAGCAGGCTGTCCAGCGCGGCGAGATCGACCCAAGCGCGTTCGACGTCGACCCGTCGGGCCTCGCACCGGGACTCTCGGATGCGGTTGCCAAGGCGCGAAGCAACCCCGAGCTGGTCGCCTACAAGCTCAAGACCAACGCCTATAAGTTCAGCTGGCTGATCATCCCCCTGTCGGTGCCGTTCGTGTGGCTGCTGTTTCCCTTTTCACGCCGCTTCCGCGTCTACGACCACACGATCTTCGTCACGTATTCGCTGTGCTTCATGATGCTCCTGGTGATCGCCGGAGTGGCGTTCCAGGCGATCGGCGCGTCGTCCATCGCGGGCCTGCTATGGCTGATCCCGCCGTTCCACATGTACCGCCAGCTGAGGGGCACCTACGGCCTCAGCGGCTGGGGCGCCGGCTGGCGCGCCGCGCTGCTGACGATGTTCGCGATGATCGTCATCAGCCTGTTCGCCGCGTTGCTCGTCGGGGTGGGGATGTTCGAGTGAGGGCTTGGTAGATGTTGATGGCTTCGCTAGCGTTGGCCGCCGCCGCCGTTCCGGCGACTGCGCAAACCGAGATGCTCGGGGTCAACGTGCCCGACGACTTCGCAATCGGCTATCAGGCGCGCAACGATCTGCTCGACATGAAGGAAGTGGTCCAGCCGCCCGAAACGGTCGACAACTGGACCAAGCTCATCACGCTCCAGCTCATCTACGGCGGCGCCCGGCGGCAGTCGGCCGACGCCTTCTACCGCCGCTGGCAGCAGGACATGCGCCGCGCCTGCGCCGGCATGACCGACACGCTGGTCAAAGGCAGCGTCGACGGGCGGCCGGCGCTGCGGGGCGCCCTGTCCTGCCCGAGCAATCCGCAGACCGGAAAGCCCGAGAATCTGGTCGCGGTGCTGGTCCAGGGCGAAGTCAATCTGATGATGGTCCAGGTCGCGTTCCGGCAACCGATCGGCGCCGCGGACACGGCGCTGATCAATCGGATCGTCGGTTCCCTGAAAGTCTGCGATCAGCGCGCGTTGCAAAGCTGTTCGGCGCGCCGAGCGACGGGGTTTGTCGCGAAATAAGCTAGCCGGCGGCGCGCCGCTCCACTTCATCCAGGAACGCATCGATCGTCGCGACCGCTTCGGGCTCGGTGAGATCGGGGGCGTGGCCGACGCCGGCGACCAGCGCCGATTTCATCGCCGGCGCGACGGCGTGCATCCTTTCGAGCGTTTCGGCGGACAGCAGGTCGCTCTTGGCGCCGCGGATCACCAGCAGGGGCTTGTGGGCCAGCGCGGCGAACAGCGGCCACATGTCGACCTGGGGGGTCGGGCCGGCGGTGTTGAACGGCAGGGCGATCGCCTGGTCGTAGTCGTAGACGATCTCGCCATTGTCCTCGCGGCAGTTGCGCTTGGCCATCCGCACCCAGTCGTCGTGGGTGTAGTTCTCGAACGCCTGGGTGTTGCGGGCGATGGTCTCGGCCGCCTCGTCCCAGCTGCTGAACCGGGTCCCGCTGCCGACATAGGATTTGATGCGGTCGACGCCGGTGTCGTCGATGTCCGGGCCGATGTCGTTGAGGATCGCGGCGGCGATGCGGCCCGGCGCGAATGCGGCGATCGCCATGGTGACGAGGCCGCCGAGCGAGGTGCCGACGAAGATCGCCTGCGGCACGGCGAGCTGGTCGAGCAGCTCGACCGTGTCGAGCGCATAGGTCGGCGGGATGTAGCGCGCCGGGACCGGGTCGTATTCGCTGAGGCCGCGGCCGCGGAACTCGAGCACCAGGATACGGAAGCGGGGGCTGTAGCGCTCGGCGAGCTCGGCGAAGTCGCGCGCGTTGCGAGTGAGGCCGGGCAGGCACAGCAGCGGTGGCTTCGCGACGTCGCCGGGATAATCGCGATAGTGGAGCTTCAGCCCGTCGCGGACGGTGAAGTAACGGTCCGCATAATGCGGCCAGAGCGCGTCGCTCATTCGGCCAGGCCCTGGCGCAGCAGCCGGCTGGTGACCTCGGCAACGCGCTTCGCGTCGGCGCTCGACCAGACCTCGAATTTGAGCCCGAGGAAGACGTTCGCGCCCATCAGTGCCCAGGCGAGGATGTCGAGGTCAGGGTCGGTGAGGTCGGACGCGATCTCGCCCTGCTTACGAGCGGCCTTGAGGCGCGCGGCGATCCGCGTCGCGGTCGTCTCATAGTGTTCGCGATAGGCGTCGGGCTCGACGAACTCGGCCTCGTCGATGATCCGGTAGACGTCGCGGTGCTTGCGCGCGAACAGAAGGAAGGATTCGAGCGCGCGGCGCTCGCCGTCGATCGCGTCGGCCGCGTCCTTGAACGCCGGTGCGACATGGTCGCGGACCTGGGCCGACATATCGCGCACCAGCGCCTGGAACACGGCCTCCTTCGAATCGAAATAGGTATAGAAAGTGCCGAGCGCGACTCCGGCACGCTGGGTGATGGCGACGATCGAACTGTCGGAAAAACCGCGCTCGCCGAACTCTTCGCGCGCCGCGTCCAGGATCTTGCGCAGGGTCCGTTCGCCGCGCGCTGTGCGCGGCGCCTTGCCGTCGCTCGCCGGGCTGATCTGCACGCTCTCGTCCACGGATTCCCCCATCCCGTCGCGATAGCTGTGTAGCGCGAAGATTCGCAAGTTGAAAGCCGGTTCAACTTTCACTATGACGATTCCCTGACGGACAGGCGGAAATGAGGGTTCGCCTGCCAGGGGGAGATTCCAATCATGCGTATTCACGCTCGCGCCGCCTTGCTCGGAAGCATTGCCGCGGCGGCCTTCGTCGCGACTCCGGCAGCCGCTCAGGACGCGACCCAACCGCCCGCGCCGCCGGCCAATGCCCAGACCCAGGACCAGGCCTCGACCGCGAGCGACCAGGAAATCGTCGTCACCGCGCGGCGCCGCAGCGAGCTGCTGCTCGACGTGCCCGTCGCGGTCACGGCCTATTCGGGCGAGCAGTTGAACCGCCAGGGCGCGCTCGACATCACCGACATCGCCGACACCACGCCGAACGTGAACCTCGAGACGTCGCGCGGCACCAATACCACGCTCACCGCCTTCATTCGCGGCGTCGGCCAGCAGGACCCGGTCGCCGGCTTCGAGCAGGGCGTCGGCCTCTATCTCGACGACGTCTATCTCAATCGCCCGCAGGCGGCGTTGCTCGACATTTACGACGTCGAGCGGGTCGAGATCCTGCGCGGCCCGCAGGGCACGCTCTACGGCCGCAACACGATCGGCGGCGCGATCAAATATGTGACTCGGCGGATCCCGACCGACGGCACGCATTTCAGCGTTCGCGCCAACGGCGGGACCGACCGGCAAGCCGACGTGATCGCCAGCATCTCATCGCCCGTCGCGGACTGGCTGCGCTTCGGCGCGGCCTTCGCCCGTCTGTCGCGCGAGGGCTTCGGCGAGAACCGCACCAACGGGCTCGAGAATTACAACAAGGACACGTGGGCCGGGCGGGCAACGATCGAGTTCCAGCCGGCGCAAAACGTCTTCTTCCGCTTCTCGGGCGATGCCACCGCCGACGACGCCAACCCGCGGGGCGGCCACCGCCTGCTCCCGAACCTGTGCGCGGTTGCGGCCTGCAACACGCCCTTCCCGGTGCTCAACGATAAGTTCGACAGCCGCGGCGCGCTCAACGACCCGCACCAGCGGGTGCGCGCCTGGGGCGTCGCGGCGCACGGCGAAATCGGCCTTAGCGACTGGCTCACCTTCAAGTCGATCACCGCCTATCGCCGGGACAAGACCGCAACTCCGATCGACTTCGACGCACTGCCGTTCGTCGACGTCGACGTGCCGGCGCGATACAGGAACCACCAGTTCAGCCAGGAATTCCAGCTGGTCGCCGACAAAGGCCCGCTGCAGGGCGTGGCCGGCTTCTATTATCTGGACGCCAACGCCTTCGACGTGTTCGACGTCCGCCTCTACACCAGCAACGCCCTCCTGCCGGGGCTGACCGCGGCGACGCGCGGCGACGTCGACACCAAGACCTGGGCGGTGTTCGGCGATTTCACCTACGACATCACGCCGCAGATCAGCGTGTCTTTGGGCGGTCGGTACACCAACGACAAGCGCCATGCCCGAGTGTTCCGGCAGAACCTGATCCTCGGCGGCTCGCCCGAGCTCGGCGGGGCGCCGCCGTTCGACCAGACAGGAACGCCCTTCCCGAATCCGGCCGCGTCGGTGACCTCCAACTTCGACGGGAAGCGCAAGGACACGGCGTTCACACCGCGCGCGTCGATCAGCTTCAAGCCGAACAAGAACCACAATCTCTACATCAGCTACTCGAAGGGCTTCAAAGGCGGCGGCTTTGACCCGCGCGGCCAGACGACGTCGACGCCGCGGGACCCGGCCAATCCGTCGGCCCCGCCGACGGCCGAGGCGATCTACGACTTCATGGCGTTCGACCCCGAGAAGGTCGACAGCTACGAAGCGGGCTGGAAAGCCGCGCTGTTCGACCGCCGGCTGCAGTTCGCCGCGGCGGTGTTCGACGCCGAATATAAGGACGTGCAGGTGCCCGGTTCGGCCGGCGGAGTGACGGCGGGCGGCGTTCCGACGTTCATCGGCATCACCACCAACGCCGGCAAGGCGCGGTTCCGCGGCGTCGAGCTCGAGACGAATTGGCGGATGGCGAATGACCTCGCGACGAGCGGCGACCGGCTGACCTGGGCGGGAACGCTCGGCTATCTCGATGCCAAGTACGTCCACTTCATCACGACCGTGAACCGGGACATCAACGGCGCCCCGATCGCGGCGACCGAGGTGGACGTCGCCAAGTTCCGCAAGATCCAGAACACGCCGAAATGGACGCTGAGCGGCTCGCTCGATTACGACACTCCGGCGTTCGGCGGACGGCTCGATCTCAACACCACCCTGTCGTACCGCAGCAAGAGCCAGCAGTTCGAGCTGCGCTCGCCCGGCCTCGACCAGAAGGGCTTCGCGCTGTGGGACGCGAACCTCATCTGGCGCTCGGCCAGCCGGCGGTTCGAGGTGGGCTTGCACGGCAAGAATTTGGCGGACAAGAGGTATGTCGTGTCCGGCTACAACTTCATCCTGCAGAACCCGTGGACCGGGGACTATATCACCGCGGCCGGAGTCCCGATCACGTCGCCGACCCAGGCGGTTCCGACGCTCGGCAGGACCGGCGTGCTGACCGCTTTCTACGGCGCTCCGCGCCAGGTGTGGCTGTCGCTCGGGGTCAACTTCTGAGCGGGGTGGAGCAGCAGGCGCGCGCGGCCAGCGTGCGCGTCCTGCTGCTCCTGCTGCTCGCTTACATCTTCAACTTCCTCGACCGCACCATCCTCAGCATCCTCGGCGGGCCGATCATCGCCGAGCTCAAGCTTAGCGATTGGCAGTTCGGCGTGCTCAGCGGCCCGCCCTTCGCGATCCTCTATTCGGTGCTCGCGATACCGTTCGCCTTCATGGCCGACCGGACCGGCCGAAGCCGGGTGATCGCTGGAGCGGTGGCGGTGTGGAGCGTGTTTACGGCGCTGTGCGGGGCCGCCGCCTCCTTCTGGCAGCTGTTCGTCTTTCGCATGGGCGTCGGCATCGGCGAGGCCGGCGGGGTCGCTCCCTCCTATGCGCTGCTGGCCGACTATTTTCCGCCGCAGCGCCGGGCTCGCGCGCTCGCCATCTTCTCGCTCGGAATCCCGCTTGGGCTCGCCGCCGGCACCCTGATAGGCGCCTATCTTGCGGCGTGGATCAATTGGCGCTCGGCGTTCCTCGTCATGGGCGTTGCCGGCGTGCTCCTGGCGCCGGTCATGTTCATGTTCGTGCGCGATCCGCCGCGAGCCGCATCGCAGCCGGACGGACCGACGGCGCTGTGGCCGGTCTTCACGATCCTGGCCCGCAAACCGACCTTCTGGCTGATGGCGCTGGCCGCCTCGTGCAGCTCGCTCGCCGGTTACGGGCTGCTCGCCTGGATCCCGACCGTTCTCGAGCGCAGCTTCGGCTTTAAACTGATCGAGCGCGGCCAGTATCTGGCGTCGCTCTTCCTTATCGGCGGCACGGCGGGCGTGTTCCTCGGCGGCTGGCTCGCCGACCGGCTCGGCCAGGCCGATCGCAGCTGGTATGCGCGTTTGCCGACGATCGCCTGGGTGATCACCGCGCCGACCTTCGCGATCGGCCTGCTGGCCCCCGACCCGAGGCTCGCCTGGCCGTTCCTCCTCATCCCCAACGCGCTCAACATCCTGTGGCTGGGGCCGGTGACGACGGCCGTTCAGCATCTTGTCGCCAGGCCGATGCGCTCGACGGCGTCGGCCAGCTTCCTGCTCATCAACAATCTGATCGGGCTTGGCGTCGGACCGACGCTGATCGGAGCGATGTCCGGGCTGTTCACGGCGCGCTTCGGCAGCGAGGCCCTGCGCTATGCGGCGGTCAGCGTGGTCGGCTTCTACCTCGTCGCAGCGCTGCTCATGCTGTTCGCGATCAAGCGGCTCAGGACCGACTGGGTCGACGATCAGGGTTGACTTCCGCAGCCCCATCCGCTTGAGGGGCCCGCGTCCGGCGGGCTGACCAGCTCGCCGTTGTCATTTGGGATCAGGGCCGTCTCCCCAAAGCACGGCCTGGCCGGAGCTACCTCACACGGGCTCCCGACGAACGGAGAACAGACATGCGCCATCGGGTTGGCCATCGTAAGCTTCAGCGCACCTCGAGCCACCGCGCGGCCTTGTTCCGCAACATGGCGGCCGCGCTCATCAAGCACGAACAGATCACCACCACCACCGCCAAGGCCAAGGAGCTTCGCCCCTACGTCGAGAAGCTGGTCACGCTGGCCAAGCGCGGCGGCCTGTCGAACCGCCGCCTCGCCCAGTCGCGGCTGATGGACGAGGCGCAGCTGGCCAAGCTGTTCGACGTCATCGGCCCCCGCTACGCCGACCGCAGCGGCGGCTATTGCCGGATCATCAAGGCCGGCATCCGCGCGTCCGACGCGGCGCCGATCGCGGTGATCGAGTTCGTCGACCGCGACGAGAGCGCCAAGGGCCAGGATTCGGGCCCGATGATGAGCGAGGACGAGCTCGAAACGGCCTGAAACGGCCGCACTCGACTGTCCCAAATTGACACAGCGCAGTAAATTTTTCTGCGCTTGCTAATTGGTTAACTCCCGTTAACGTCCCGCGCTTGGCTCGGGGGGCAATCGAGTCGCGCAGGGCGTATCTCCTAGCTTCCCATGGGATTGGGTGTCCGTCGTGAACGCGGCGGCAATCAGGGGGAGCGTGACATGTCTCAGATCGAAGTCGATCGCGGTGGATTCCAGTCCTATTTCGGCTGGGTTTCGGACGACGCGGGGGAGACATTCAGTCAGACCTTCACCGCCACCGGCAACGCCATCACCCACCTGACCTTCCCGGTCGACCTCGACACGTCGAGCACCGCGACGATGCGGGTGCTGATCGCGGACGTCACCGGCGGCGCGATCGGCGCGATCCTCTACGATTCGGGCACGATCTCGATCGCTCCGGTCCCGGGCGAATCGCTGTCTTACGGCGGCGGCCCGTTCCGCGACATCAACCTCGACATGAACGTGGCGACGATCCCGGGGCATCAATATGTGATCCTGTTCGACGGACTGCCCGACGCGGACGGGTCGGACCGGATCGTGCTCGGCTGGAACCCCGACAGCACCTATGCCGGCGGCTCCGCCGGCTATTGGTTCGCCGATCCCTCGGTCGGCCTGTCGTTCGCCAGCAACAACCCGCTCCAGGGCGACTACGCCTTCA
>Ga0134122_10000281_pt1 | contig 32304 bp, 28 predicted proteins | sample KB302_FD_96461 | JGI IMG/M metagenome (GOLD analysis project Ga0134122, IMG submission 96461) | Terrestrial soil microbial communities without Nitrogen fertilizer from Kellogg Biological Station, Michigan, USA - KB3-0-2 | ecosystem: Environmental > Terrestrial > Soil > Unclassified ...
CCGGATGAAGGGCAGCTGGTCGAAATCCAGGTTGATCGGCAGATACATCTCCCGATCGGTGCCCTTGAGGTTGGTGGTAATGAACTTGGCCTGCATGCTGAAGAGCTGGGTGTCGAGAGGGATCTTGCCCGCCTGGACGTCCGCGGACTGAAAATCCGCCACGTCGCCGTCGCTATCGACGTAGCCCGATTCCCAGACCTTTTTGCCGCTGGGATCGATCAGAGAGACGTTGAGCCACAACTCGGGTTGCGCCCCGAGGGAACCGGAGGGGAGGTTGTGCCCCCGGTTGAGATTGGTGAGCTTGTACTGGAAGGAGAACGCTTTGCCGGCTTGGGGACTGCCGTTGAAGAACGGACCGTCGAGCTTGGAGCCGTTCTCCAGGAGCTTGATGCGCATCTGCTTGCGCTCCTCCCACCGCTCGAAATTGGCCACCACCGTCTGCCAGGCCGCCTTGCGGTCGTCGAGCTTCTGCCACTCGGGCGGGAAGGTGTAAGAGCCGGGCGAGGCGGCGACCTTGGCCTCGAAATCGTCGCTCCCCCACTTGTCGCGGTAGTCGAACTTCAGCCACTGCTCGGGAGAGAAGGGGGACTCCACCTGGCTCAGCGGAAAGAGGCCGGGATGGCTGATCGGGTATCCCGGGCCGACGAACGTGTGGTCGGTCACATCCCGTTGTTCGTTGACGAACAGCCCGTTGACGAGCGCGGCCGGCCCTTTAGCGAATCCGACGGGCAGGCCCGGATCCTTGCTCATGTGGCACTGCTGGCAGGTGATGCCGTCCTTGGCGGCGGGAGAGGCCCGATACTCTTCCCAGACGGTTTCGAGCTTGATGCCGGGATGGACCTGGACCTGGTGGCAGGCGGCGCAGAGCTCCGATTGGACGATGATGTCGGACTGGATCGCCTGCTGGTGAATTCTGAGCCAACCGGGCTTGTCGGGTTCGACCGGATTCACCTGGATCTGATACCGCCGCGCGTTGCCGATCGCCTGGAGGACGCCGCGGCTGTCGAACGGACCGAACACGGACTCGTTGATGTTGCCCGGAGTGATCCGCCGCGCGCCGTTGGTCTTGCCGTAGCCATTCCCGACGCGGTGGCAGGTGACGCAGGTGATCCCTTCGCGCGCCGCGCCGCTGCGATCCCACCAGGCGATGTCGCGCCGCTCGGCCAGGGAGGAGCCGACGCTCGCGTGGCAGCGGACGCAGAAGGAATTGATCGTGCCCGACGCCAGGTCGTTGATTTTCTGTTCGAACTTATTGAACATCGGCGATAAGTTCGCGTAGGCGTGGGACGAGTTGCTCCATTGCCGGTACTGGTTGGGATGGCAGTTGCCGCAGACCCGGGCGGACGGATATTGCTCCTCGGCCAGAGCCTTGGCGTGGGGATTGTCCTCGGGTAGCGGGTTGGGGAGCACCTGTCCCGTCGCGGCCCCCAACCCGGCCAGCAGGAGGACACTGAATGCTAAGCCGACCTTGTGCATAAGACTACTCCTCGTCTGCTGCAAGTGGTCATGGTCACAAGCTCTCGCTTCGGGCCGGGATCGCAGGCGATAGAGCCATGCCATCCGGGCCGCGATCGAACCAAGTCACTGCTCCCAACAGCTGGCGGCGCATCGTCGCGCCGAGGTGCAGAGTCGAATTAGGGCTTCTTAGTTATCGTACCACAGAGGAAGGCCGTCTACCACTTTATTATCGATAGGGCTTGACCCTGGGAGTTAGCCGGGCGTAACATTCTGGAAGACGAATCGCCAATCTAGGATCGTGGCCTGGCTCAAAAAATCCGCTCCGTGTTTGAGTCGGTTCGAGGGCTCGGCCCCGCCGTGAGGAGTAAAGCCATGATCGATCGACGCTCGATTTCGCTCGGCCTCGCATGCACGCTGCCGCTGCTGCTCTTCTGGGGTTGTCCCAAGAAGAAGCCGACGGAGGTGCTGGACGAAGCGCTTCAGGCGGAACGAAAGGTAGAGAGCTTTCCGGCCGCTGACGAAGATTACTTCCATGAAATGGATGGCGGCGTCGCCCTCACGCCCGACGAAGTGAAGGGGCGCAACAACTGGATCGTCTGGACCGGCGGCAACGACCGTTTCTGGGACACGATCTCGGGCGACAGCGTCGGCACGCTCGACCTTCTGAAGACCATCTCCTCCAAGCCCGAGCTGGGCTACGGCCGCTCCAACCGTTGGCACTATCTGGGTCTGGTCAACGAGCCCTGCTATGAAGAGGCGAAGGGGCCCGACCCGAAACACTTCAACCTCTGGCTCGACCAGCGGCGGCCCGACTGTCCGCCGGACCCGTTCGAAAACGAAGCCAAATACGCCGGAGTGAAGCTCGGGTCGCGCGGCGACACCGTGCCGGTGGGCTCGTACTACGGCGAACCGACCGGGATCGTCGGGCTCCGCCTCTTCCCGAACCCGGCCTTCGACGAGAAGGCGAAGGCGGCGTGGGATGCCGTGAAGTACTACGACGATTCCAAGTACTACCTGCGCAAGGACCTGGTGAGGCCCTACCGGGTCGGCATGTCGTGCGGCTTCTGTCATGTCGGGCCGAACCCGGTCCATCCGCCGGCCGATCCGGAAAATCCGCAGTGGGCGGACCTCTCCTCGAACGTCGGCGCGCAGTACCTCTGGATCGACCGCATCTTCATCTGGGACAAGACCAACCGGGAGACGAGCTTCGCCTACCAGCTCTTCCACACCTCGCGGCCGGGCGCCCTCGACACCTCGCTGGTATCGACCGACAACATCAACAACCCGCGCACCATGAACGCCGTCTACGGCGTGCCTTGGCGGCTGGCGAACGCCCAGCACCAGGGCAAGGAGACCTTGGCCGGCGGCGGGCTCAACAACGCACAGTTCGGCGAATATCCGCGCACCTCGGCGCTCAGCTCGTCGTTCGAGAAGCCGGACACCGTCTGGACCCCCCGGGTGCTCAAGGACGGCTCCGACTCGGTCGGCGCGCTCGGTGCCTTGAACCGGGTCTTCATCAACATCGGCCTGTTCAGCGAGGAGTGGCTGCGGCACTTCAAGCCGCTGATCGGAGGTAAGCCGATCACGCCGATCGAAATCGCGGTGGCGCGGAAGAACTCGACCTATTGGCTGGCCACTGAGCAGCAGACGCCGGACCTCGCCCTCTTCTTCTTGAAGAGCACCGCGCCGCACCTGCTGAAGGACGCCCCGGGAGGGCCGGCGTACCTGAGCCAGGACACGAAGGTGCTCGATCGCGGCAAGGTCGTCTTTGCCGAGACCTGCGCGCGCTGCCACTCGAGCAAACTGCCGGAGGGCGCTCCGGCTCAGGAAGTCGGCACCTGCGCCGGCCCGGGGTACCTCGACTGTTGGAACCGTTATTGGGAGTGGACCAAGACCGACGAATTCAAGGCCGCCATGAGGAAGATCGTGATGGCGCCGGACTTCCTCGACCAGAACTTCCTGTCGACCGAGCTGCGGGTGCCGGTGACGCTGCTGGAGACCAACGCCTGCAGCCCGCTCGCCACCAACGCTTTGGAGGGGAACATCTGGGACAACTTCTCCTCACGGTCGTATAAGGACCTGCCGTCGGTAGGGAAGATCACGGTACATCATCCGTATACCGGCGAGGCCTCGGAGTACACGATGCCCGCGGGTGGACGCGGTTACACCCGGCCCGCTTCGCTGATCAGCCTCTGGTCGACCGCTCCCTTCCTGCTCAACAACACGGTCGGGCCGTTCGATCCGGAGCCGTCGGTCGAGGGGCGCATGCGCTCGTTCAACGGTTCGATCGAGCAGATGCTCTGGCCGGAGAAGCGCGAAAAGGACGCGGTGTTCGGCGACAAGGTTTTCGGCACCATCGATCGGACGACGACCAGCAGCTACCTGCGGGTGCCCTCGGGCTTCGTGCCCGAGAATCTCAAGAAGCTGCGCGGCGCGGTCGAGGCGATCGTTCCGGCGGTGGTGGGCCAAGACGGCATCGAGATCGGCCCGATCCCCGCCGGCACGCCGGTCGGCCTGCTCACCAATCTCGATCTCCTCGGGGAGGCCAAGACCGAAAAGGAGAAGCTCGACCATGTGCTGAAGGTGGCGGACCTGCTCCTGCACATCAAGAGCGACCTGATCAAATTGCCCAAGAACGCCACCGACGAACAGGCCAGGGAGGTGTTCAAGAACCTGGTCGGACGGCTGCTGGCGCTCAGCAAGTGTCCCGACTTCGAGGTCAATCGCGGCCACTATTTCGGCACCGGCAAGGTGGCGGGAGAACCGGCGCTTTCGGACGCCGACAAGAAGGCGCTGATCGAGTTCCTGAAGACGATGTAGAGGCAGGGCGGAGGTGGCGGCGATGGCAAGGTTTTATGGAGTCGAGGAACTGACCGCAGAAGATCTCGCTTTCCGCGGGTCGCGCTATTCGGACGCGCGGAAAGCGGCCTTCGCCAACCCGTACCAGAAAATCTGGGGGGCCGCGGGGGAACCGCCGATGCCGGTGCACAAGGTGACCCTGGGAGGGGTGCTGCGCGGCATCCTTCCCGGGGGCCGGCCCTATGCCTACACTCAGGCGGCCGTGCGCACGGTATCGACCCAAAACGACCTGCGCTGGGGACCCGACGGCAAGGGCTTTCGCCGCCTGGTGCACACCAACGGCGTCTGCCTGTTCGGGCAATGGGAGGTCACCGAGGCCAGCGAATATTCCGGCTACTTCCGCCAGGGCAGCCGGGCGCTCCTCGCGTCGCGCTACTCCACCTGCTGCACGGAGACCCGGCGCGGCTTCTGCCGTTCGCTGTCGATGGTGACGCGCATGTATCCGACCACCGACCCGGACCATGCCGAACCGCTGCCCACCGCCACCATGTTCACCCAACAGGACATCGGCGGCGATTTTTCCACCCACATCAACGACGCCGAGCTCCGCAATGCCCCGGACGTGACCGCGCTGCGGCGCGGCAGCGGTCTGCCGACCATCCTGATCTCCGGACTGGTGTTCGGACGGGTGAACAAGGAAAACTCGGTGCGCCAGCTCTACGAAATCGCCGAGCTGGGGAAAAGTCCCGCCGAGCCGACCCGCTCGCCGCTTTACGTTCGCCTGTTGGTGGCCCCCGAGCAGCCGCGGATTCCGGGCGACCGGCTCGATTTTCGCGACGAGGTGATGGCCCAGATCTACGACCCGGGCGATCCGACGCCCAAGCGCCAGTTGGTTTTCCATGTCGAGGTCACCGATCAGGCCAAATTCGGCGGTTTCGGCGGCGGCTATCGGCGGGTGACGTTCGACAACTGGCGTAGACTCGGCAAAATCACTTTCGACAGCGCGGTAGCGTCCTACAACGGCGATTTCGTCACGCACTTCCACCACCCGCGCTGGCGGGAGGACGCCAACGACCCCGCGTCGGAGCTGCCGGTGAGAACGAGCTGACGACCTTCCGATTTTCCGGGTCGGGACCTTCCAAAGGCAAGGAGCCACGCGATGGCCGGCAAGAAGAGACTATTCGTCGTCATCGTCTCGATCGCATTCCTGCTGTTCCTGGTCTATTGGTGGTGGCCCCAACCGCCCGCCGAGGACGAAGCCAAGGAGGCGGGAATCGAAAAGTCCTATTTCGCCCAACCTGAAGACGAGGTCGATGCCTTCCACGACATGGACGGCGCGGCCCTCGGCGTCAAGTACACGCAGGAGGAGATCCTGGGGCGCAACACCTGGATGGCCTGGAGCGGCGGCAACGAGGCGTTCTGGGACTGGCTGGCGAACAACAGCTACGGCACCTTCGACCTGCTGAAAACCTTGTCGTCCTACCCCTGCTCGCCGGAGCAGGAGCAACGGGCTCGGGCGTACGAAGCAAAGCTCAACGGGCATACCGCGAAGATCGGCGCGTACGAGGAGGCGGGAGCCTACGGCCAGGGCGGGTACTCGACTCCTCCCGGCGCGCATGAAGGCTACGACCCGTGGTACGCGCCCGGCGTCTGCGACGCCACGATGTGGCCGCCCGCGGGCCAGGCCCCGTATCGGTACTACAACCGCGACAACCGCTTCTGTTTCACCGGGCTGATGCCCCAGCCCGGATTCGAGAAGCCGGCCGCACCGGACCAGTACGGCCTCTGCCTCGATCGCCAGACCGGTCCCAAGGACGGGCTCAACGAAAAGATCTACGGCCGCGCCTCCGGCGCGCTCGGGCTGCGCATCTTCGACAACCCCAAGTTCGACGCCAAGGCCAAAGAGCGGTGGCAGGCGGCGATGAAGGATGACCGCTTCTACACCGACCCGAGCTTCTACTCCGATCTCAAACTGGTCCGGCCCTATCGGGTGGGGATGGCCTGCTCGATGTGCCACGTGAGCGCGCACCCGCTCAATCCGCCCGCCGACCCCGAGCACCCGCAGCTGGCCAATTTCTCGGGAACGATCGGCGCTCAATACTTCTGGTTCGGCCGGGTGTTCGGCGCCAACGTCACCGCCGACAATTTCGCCTGGCATCTGCTCGAAAGCAACCGGCCCGGCGCGGTGGACACCTCGTTCGTCCCCTCCGACAACATCGACAACCCGCGCTCGCTCAATGCCATCTTCAATTTGAAGGCGCGGCTGGAGAACGGCGCCCGGCTGGGGCAGGAGACCGCCACCGGCGGCGCGCTCGACCTGCCCGAGGTCAAGAAATACGGCCCCACCCAGGGGGTGGCGCACATCCTGTGGGACGGCGCCGATTCAGTGGGCATCGACGCGGCGCTCACCCGCGTCTACCTCAACATCGGCGAGTACCACCAGGAGTGGACCCGCCACATCACGGTGCTGACCGGGCTCGGCAAGCAGTCGCCGATCACGGTCCGCTCGGCGCAGCGCAACTCGACCTACTGGAACGCCACCCAGGATCGCGCCGGCAACATGGCGAAGTATCTGATCAAGGCGGGCTATCCGATGCACCTGGCGGATGCGCCGGGCGGCGCCGCCTATCTCCAGGCCCCGCCGGAGGCGCTCGACCGCGGCAAGGTGGTGTTCGCCGAGACCTGCGCCCGCTGCCATTCGAGCAAGCTGCCGGAGCAGCCGAAGAGGCCGAAGAAACCCGACCCGGAGGACCCGGACGAGCTGGCGAAAACCGACGACGCCCCGCGCCTCGGCGAGAAGGGATGCATCGGCCCCAGATACCTCGACTGCTGGAACAAGTACTGGAACTGGACCGAGACCCCGGCGTTCAAGACCGCGATGACCAAGCTCGTCCGGGACCCGAAGTTCCTCGACGACAACTACCTGTCGAACGAAGCCCGCATTCCGGTCACCCTGCTCAAGACCGAGATCTGCAGCTCGATGTCGAGCAACTCCGTCGAAGGGCACGTCTGGGACAACTTCGCGTCGCAGAGCTACAAAGACCTGCCGTCGGTGGGACCGCTCGATCTCTACGACCCGGTGCAAAAGAAGGTCAACGCCTTCAACACGCCGGGCGGCGGGCGCGGCTACCAGCGCGTTCCGTCGCTGGTCTCGATCTGGGCCACCGCCCCCTTCCTCCACAACAACGAGGTGGGGGTGTTCACCAGCGACCCCTCGACGACCGGGCGGATGAACGCCTTCGAGCCGTCGATCCGGCAGCTGCTCTGGCCCAAGAGCCGGGTGCGGGACTACTACCACCGGACGAATCGCGAGACCAACCTGAAGGTGGACATCGCCGCGCTGCCGCCTCTGGTTCGCGAATTCGCCCGCTTTAGAGGCTTGGTCCAGGGCAACAGCTTGACGATCGGGCCGATCCCGAAAGGCACGCCGATCAACCTGATTGCAAACCTCAATGCCGGAGGCAACGATCCGCAGGTGAGCATTTTCACCCTGATCGCCACGGTGAAACGGCTGGCCGAAAGCCTCAAGACGATCCACGCGAAGCACCTCGACGAGGCGCAAGCCAAAGCTCTGCTGAAAGAGAGGGTGCCCGACCTGATCAAGGTCAGCGCCTGCCCCGATTTCATCGTCAACCGGGGCCACGAGTTCGGAAGCGACCTGTCAGATGCCGACAAGGAAGCGCTGATCGCCTTCTTGAAGACGTTCTAGGCTCAAGCGCTCGGCAACCGGAGAGAGAAGGAGAGGGAATGGACGGGGACGGGAAACCGGACGAGACGTTGGACGAGGAGTTCGAGTACGTCGTCGTCGGCTCGGGAGCCGGAGGCGGACCGTTGGCCGCCAACCTGGCGCTCGCCGGGCACCGGGTGCTGGTGCTGGAGGCCGGCGGCGCCCCCCCGGCCGAAGGGACGCGGGAGGACTACAACTACCGGGTGCCGGTCTTCCATACGAACGCCTCGGAAGAGCCGGAGATGTCGTGGGAGTTCTTCGTCCGCCATTACGCCGACCAGACGCAGCAGGAGAAAGATCCGAAGTTCTGCGCCAAGAAAGACGGGATCTTCTACCCGCGGGCCGGCACCCTCGGGGGCTGCACGGCGCACAACGCGATGATCCTCGTCTACCCGAACAACAGCGACTGGGACCGCATCGCGGAGCTCACCGGCGACCGGTCTTGGACGGCGAGCGAAATGCGCCGCTATTACGAAAGGATGGAGCTCTGCCGCTATCGTCCGATCGTCCGTTTCTTCTATCGCCTCTTGCGCTGGAACCCGAGCCGCCACGGCTGGAAAGGCTGGCTGTCGAGCGAAACCTCGTCGCTCCATCTCTTGTTCGACGACTACGCGTTGCTCTGGCTGGTCCGTTTCTCGTTGCTCAAGAACCTGCTCACCTTCCGCTCCGGCACCGGGATTTTGCAGGACCTCAAGCAGGCCGCCAAGCAGGCCTTCTTCTCGATCGTGACCTGGTTCGACCCCAACAGCTGGAGCTCGGTCGTGGGCCGGAGAGAAGGCTTCCGCATGGCTCCCTTGACCCGCTTCGAGGGACGGCGCACAGGCACCCGGGAGAGGCTGCTCCAAGTCCAGAAAGCGTGTCCGCCGGGTCGCCTGACGATCCGGACGGAAGCGCTCGCCACCCGCGTGCTGTTCGACGCCGACCGGCGCGCCGTAGGTGTCGAGTACCTGGAAGGCGCCTATCTCTATGGCGCCGCCGCCCTGCACTCGGGCCAACAAGGCACCCTGCGGCAGGTGAAGGCGAGCCGCGAGGTGATCCTGTCCGGCGGCGCTTTCAACACGCCGCAGCTCCTGCAGCTCTCCGGCATCGGTCCCGCGGCGCTCCTCAAAAAGCACGGGATCGAGCCTCTCGTGGATCTGCCCGGCGTCGGAGCCAATCTGCAAGACCGCTACGAGATCTCGGTCGTTTTGCGCATGAAGAAGCCGTTCTCGTCCTTCGAAGGCGCCACGCTCCGGCCGCCGGAGCCGGGCGAGCCGCTCGATCCGCAGCTCCAGCAGTGGCAAGACCACGATGGGGTCTACACCACCAACGGGATTGCGATGACTTTCATCCGCCGCTCCGACCCTAAGCTGCTCGATCCGGACCTTTTCCTGTTCGCTTTCTTGACCGACTTTCGCGGCTATTACCCCGGCTACTCGAAGGTGATCCAAGAGGTGCGCCGCTACTTCACCTGGGCGGTGCTTAAAGGCAGCACGCACAACAAGGCCGGAACGGTGGAGATCAGCTCGCGCGATCCGCGCCAGGTACCCGCCGTCAACTTCCATTATTTCGAGGAAGGCACGGACAAGGAGGGGCTGGACCTCGAGGCGGTGGTGGATGCGATCCGCTACATCCGCGGCATCACCAAGGGCTACGGGGGGCGCATTGAGGAAGAGGAGCTGCCGGGCGTCGCGGTGCAGACGGTGGACGACCTCAAGACCTACGTGCGCAACCAGGCCTGGGGCCACCACGCCTCCTGCACCTGCAAGATCGGTACGGCGGAGGACCCGATGGCGGTTCTCGACAGCAACTTCCGCGTCCGCGGCACCCACGGCCTGCGGGTGGTCGACGCCTCGGTCTTCCCGCACATCCCGGGCCTGTTCATCGTCTCGGCGGTTTACATGATCGCCGAGAAGGCGAGCGACGTGATCCTGGCCGACGCCAAAGCGCAGGGCCTCCCGACGAAAGGAATGATCCCGTGACGAACCCGGACACCGCCTCCCCGTCGCCCGAGCCGCCGAAGGCCCAGGGAAAGATCCTGTTCAACAGGGTCCTCTGGGACGAGCTGAAACATCTGAAGAATCCCGCGGCCGACCATGAGGGAAAACCAGAGGATGAGCCGCCTCCCGAGATCGGCGAGATTTATGAGCGGCTCGCCAACCTGCCGGAAAAGGATGCGCTCACGGCCCTCTGTTTTTCCGGAGGCGGGATCCGCAGCGCCACCTTCAATCTCGGCGTGATCCAGGCGCTCGCCAAGCTCGGGCTCCTGGTCCGTTTCGACTACCTGTCGAGCTGCTCGGGAGGCGGTTATATCGCGGGATGGCTCAAGACCTGGCTGCACCGGCAGCCGATCGAAGAGGTGGCCCAGGTGCTGGCCGACTCCTCGGCGCAGGCGAAGTTCGATCCCCTCCTCCCCGAACCGGCGCCGCTCCGGCACCTGCGCGACTACAGCAACTACCTGACTCCCCGCCTCGGTCTTTTTTCGCCCGATACCTGGACCTCGGCGGCGCTGATCATCCGCAACCTGTTGCTCAACTGGCTGGTGCTGGTGCCCGCGCTCACCGCCTTCGTCGGCATCCCGCAGGTGGCGTTCATCATCGCGAGCGGTTCCTCGGTCTCGGAGTTCTGGGGCCGGTTGGCGATTCGTCTCGCGCTGATCCTGGCCCTATGGACCAGCGCGGCGATCTACCACTTCCGATTGCAGCGTTTGAAACCGCCCTCGGCGGCGAAGATCGTCTGGCTGGGGGTCGTGCCGCTCTGGCTCTCCAGCCTGTGCCTGGCCATGGCCTCGCTCTGGATCGAGCGGGCGTACGGCGGCCCGCGCCTGTGGAAGTTCTGCGTTCTCTGGTGCCTGGTGATTCCGCTGCTCGGTTGGCTCACCGCCCTGCTGACCTCGGGGGAACAAGAGCGCGATACGCGGTGGCAGGCCGATCTGGCGGGCATTCTCCTGTCCGGCGGCGTCGCAACCGTCATCCTCTATGGGATCGCGACGATCTGGCTGCCGCTGCTCAAGCGCGTCCCGGCGCTCTTCGTCATCCTGGGCGTACCGATCCTGCTCGGACTCTATCTGCTGGCCCGCGCCCTGTTCGTCGCCTTCGCTTCCTTGGGGGAAAGCAAGCTGCCGACTCCGGAGGGAGAGGTCCCGGCGGGCGAAAGGGCCAACGGCGAGCGCGAGTGGTGGGCGCGCCTGTCGGGCTGGCTGCTGCTCCTGGCCTTGGGCTGGATCGCGGGCAGCGCCCTGATCATCCTGGGAGGCGTCGTTCTGGCCAAGCTGGGCAACTACGCGACCGCCGCGGCGGCCGGCATGGGGGGCGCCTCCGGTCTGCTCACCGCCATCCTCGGGAAAAGCAAGAAGAGTGCGGGGAAAAACGAAGAGAAGGGCGGCCAGTCGTCGCCGCTCGTCGAGCTGGTGCTCAAGTTTGCCGCACCGCTGACCTTCGCGTTCATCATCATCCTGGTGGCCAAGCTCAGCGCCCTCGTCGGCTCGCTCGTGACCGGCCTCCATCTGGACGACATCCCTTTGGTCCTGCCGCCGACCTACAGCCCTCCGCTCCCCTTCGGCCGGGAGCTGCCGCAGGTCGTGCTCAGCTTCGTGTTCGTGCCGCTCGGATTCGCCTTCCTCTCCTGGCTGCTCGGCTGGGTGGTGGACGTCAACCGCTTCTCGGCCCAAGGGCTCTATCGCAACCGCCTGGTGCGCGCCTATCTCGGCGCCTCCAACCTGAAACGCAAACCCGAGCCGTTCACCGGCTTCGACCCCAAGGACAACGTGGGGCTCCACGAGCTGGCCACAGGGGCCTCGCCGCGCCCGCTGTCGGTCATCGGCACGACCCTCAACCTGGTCGGGGAGAGCGACAACCTGGCCTGGCAGCAGCGCAAGTCGGAATCGTTCTCGATGACGCCTCTCTACTGCGGCAACTTCAACGAGGGATACCGCCGCTCCGCGGAGTACGGCGGGCCGGACGGCATTTCGCTCGGAACCGCGATCACCATTTCGGGCGCCGCCGCGAACCCCAGCTCCGGGTATCACTCCTCGCCGCTCGTCGCCTTCCTGATGACCCTGTTCAACGTCCGTCTGGGAAGTTGGCTCGGCAACACCAACGAGCACGGCGAGAAGGTCTACCGCTACGGCGGCCCCCGCCACGCCTGGAAGCCGCTGTTCGCCGACCTGCTCAGCATGACCAACCGAAACCACCCCTACGTCAGCCTCTCCGACGGCGGCCACTTCGAGGATCTCGGCGTCTACGAGATGATTTTGCGCCGCTGCCGCTTCATCTTTTCGAGCGACGCCGGCCAGGACCCCGACCACAACTTCGAGGACCTCGGCAACCTGATTCGCAAGGTACGCATCGACTTCGGCATCCCGATCGAATTCGCCAAGCCGATCCGCATCCTGTCCCGCGCCAGCGGCGAGCAGCACGGCCTCTACTGCGCGATCGGAACCATCCGCTACGACCTCGTCGACAAGGGCAGCCAGCCGGGGACCCTGCTCTACATCAAGCCGACCATCCTGGTCGAAAACTACCCGGTGCCCTACGACGTCTACAGTTACTCTCGATCGTCGAAACTCTTCCCCCACGAACCGACTTCGGACCAGTGGTTCAGCGAGTCGCAATTCGAGAGCTACCGCGCGCTCGGACAGTTCCTGACCATCAAACTCGCCGGCAAGAATCCCTACCCGGATGTGCCGACGCTCTTCGACGAGGTCGCAACGGCGCTCGCCGAGATGCCGTGACGTTATCGATCAGCCGAACCCTTCGGTCGATCTCGCGATTCCCAGGCGGGCCGCGTCCGCCTGGGCTTCGCCATGAAGTCTCCGCCCGCCTTGTCAAGATACCGCCTCAGACGGTCCCGCACGATCCGCAAGTGCAGGATCGGGTAGACGTTGAAAAACACCTGGACGAGAAGAAAGAACCCGGCAACCCACGGCCGGCCCTTCCAGAACACATAGACGATGTAGGGCGCAAAGAGCACCGCGGCCCAAAAGTGAGCCGCCTCCGCCGCTTCGACGTACCGGGCGATCGTTCGAAGGTCCGGTCGGCCGCCTTTCTTCACGTAGACGGCCAGATTGAGATAGCGGAGGGGAGTGTCCCGTAGCAGCTGGCCGAACTGAGGCACGAGGAGCTTGCGGTAGAGCGCCCCCTCCCGTTCCCCCGACCGGATCGTGCGGAGGCTTCCGGGCATCTTCAAGGTAAAGATCGGCTCCGCGACCTTGGTCAACCCCAAGAAATAGAGCATCAACAGCAATCCGAGCCAAGGGGAGTCGGCGCCGATGACTTGCCGCAGCATCGCGAAGCTCTGGGCGAACCCGAACAGGACGGCCATCAGAAGGAGGTACCTCGGCCATCGAAGGCCCCCCCTTCCTGCGCGGCGGCGAGGCGGCGTCAAAACCAGTGCTCCTTCATCCTTTCGAGGAAGGAACGCTCGAGGGGAAAGCCGGATGCATCGCCCAGGACGGAATCGACCCCGCACTGCGGACACATCGCCGTCTGGCCGACCCCGCTCTCGTCCTCATCGATCCATTCATCGATCGACTGAGGCGAGAAGGCCTCACAGCAGTGGAAGCACCCGCACGACGTGCTCCGCAGAATTTCCTCTCGGTGTTGGCTGGAGTGTCGATGCGCCTCTCGCACATCGGAAGGAAACGCGGCTACTCGTGCCTGATGGTCTTCTTCCCAGGTCATTTGCGCTCCTCAGCGATCAACGGCCCCGTGTCGGTGACAATGCGCCGGTCCTGGCTCAAGCGCTTAGCTCAACCTTGAGATTTTCCGGACTGTCGACGAGGATGGAGAGGCCAAACCTGGGGAGCAGGTCTTCAAAGGCCCGGCGGTTAAGGCCCAGCACCTTCCGAGCCTGCCTTTCGGAGAGCCTGCCCGTGTGGTAGAGCTGTGCCACGAGCGCCTCGCGGAAATAGTGCGGGGCAAGGTTCAACAAGGTGTCGGGAAGATCGACGGAGACCCTCATGCTCGGAAAGTATAGAGCTACTCGCCGCCACCCGCAGGCGGCAAGGGGGGCTCGACTTCCCATGAGGCTCGGGAATGGAGCCCCACGCTCGCGGCCTTCCCCTCATCGTCGAGGTTCTGCGCGCCTGGGTCGCTCAGAGGTAGAATCCAAGCGGGTCTCGGGCTCGAATCCCGGCGCCGACGCCAGCTCTCAACTCTTCTCTGCCAGCTCGTAGGAGGACCGCACATGTTTCACCGCGCAACCCTTCATCGCCTCGTCGACTCCCTTCCCGAGGAAGATCTGACGACCGCGGGCCGGGTGCTCGTCGGCCTGACGGCGACCGCCGATGTCGTCGAGCGTGCCCTGCTCCTCGCACCGACCGACGACGAGCCTGACACGGACGATCTTGACGGCGGACTGACCGAGGCGCGCCGGGAGCTCGCCCGTGGCGAGGGAATTTCTACCGAAGAGCTCCGTCGAGAACTCGGACTCGGGTGAACTTCAAGGTCAACTGGCTACCGCACGCCCGGCGAGATTTGAAGCGACTCGACCGGCCCGTGCAGAGCCGCGTAATCGACGCAGTAGAGCACCTTGCGCAGACAGGATAGGGTGACGTGATGCGCTTGGTCGACGTCGTGCCTCCCGAATACCGGCTCAGGGTGGGAGACTGGCGCGTTCGCTTCTCTCGCGATGAGGAATATCGTCAGCTCGACGTGCTGCGGGTATTGCCCCGCGGAAAGGCGTACCGGTAGCGGCCTGAGCCAGCTCGGCGGACCTCGGTTTCATCAACATAAAAAGATGAAGCGACACCTGCAAACCGAGACAGCATCGCCCAGACCACTGGCTACCTGATCAACCACCTAAACGCGGGAGATCCTAAGAAGTGAGAGATCTAGACTTAAAGCGCGGCCCCCTTGCCTTCATCAGCTATCGGCGCCACGATAGCTCGGCCGCCGCTCGATGGCTCTTTCAGACCATACGGAAGAGTTTCGGAGAATCAAGCGCGTTCATGGATACAGAAGACATTCGCTCAGGTGATGACTGGGCGGAGCGAATCAACACTTCCCTTACGGAAGCAAGCGTGATGATCCCTGTCATCGGCCCACATTGGCTACGACTGACAGATAATTATGGGAGGCGTCGAATAGACCGACCAGATGACTGGGTGCATCGAGAGATCCTCCACGCACTCCAAAAGGGAGTAACTCTTCTTCCGGTAGTTCTATCGGACACTCCTATGCCCGATGCCGAGGGGCTTCCGAAAGAGCTAGAGAGACTTCACCGATTCCAGGCTTTCCGTCTAAGAGATGAAACTTGGGAAGAAGATTTGGGCCGCTTGATGGCCCGCCTAACTGATCTCGGCTTTAAGAGATCTTCAGATCGTTTTATACGTTATCCTTTCCCTCGCATTCGCATTCGAGACCTTTCCTACGATGAAATTAATGAGGCGTTATCTTCCTTGCCCGGATGGGAAATAACCACTTCTGACTTACCAGGACAAGCGCCTTTAAAGCGATCTGAAATCCACAAAGCCTTTGAATTTGCCTCCTTCGATGATGCGATTGATTTTATGGCGGCCGCATCCAAGCATATTTCGCTGGTCGATCATCATCCGCGCTGGGAGAATATCTGGAGAACAGTCAGCATATGGCTCTCCACTTGGGACATAGGACATAAGGTATCGAAGCTGGACCTAGAACTCGCACAATACTTCGAGGCACTTCGCCCCAAATATCGCCTCCCAAGGAGGAGGGGATCAGGCAATAGGCATCGAACGCCCAATCCAACCGCTGCGTCGGGAGACTGAAGCCACCTACGCCGCCGGTAAGTTTTTTTTAAAAGCCGTCCGGCAGTCATCGCCTGCGACGGCGAAGCGCTGCCGCCCCCCACGGCGAGTCCCGGCTCGCCAAGCTGATCGCTTGAGTGGTCGATTGCGGTCTTCTGGGCATTCCATTCTGCTCGAAGGTCGGCCTTCCTCTCAGATCTCCTCTGGTTTAACTTCCGCGGCTTTCGCTAGCACAATCTGGAGCGGGAAGCCCGTTACCCGAACTTGGACTACCGGAAGCCGCCGGGCGGGTCTGAATATTGGCCATCGCAAGTCCCCCGTTTCGCTTCGCGAGGGGGCTGGCGTGATTTGCCAGTGCCAGCGTGTGCCACGTGCCTTTCGGGTGGCGCCAAAGGCTAGCCCCGGCCCCGCGCGTGACCAGCTTTTCTTCCGGAAGTCAAAAATGGTGGAGGCGCTAGGATTCGAACCTAGGTAGGGCGAAGCCCGGCAGATTTACAGTCTGCTGCCATTGTCCACTCGGCCACACCTCCAAAGAACTGCGTGCTGCTGCGCCTTGAACCCGAGGGAGCCGGCACCCGGGCTTGAACCGGGGACCCCCTGTTTACAAGACAGGCGCTCTACCGCTGAGCTATGCCGGCGGGCGCCTGGGGTCTCCCCCAAGAGCGAAGGCGGAGTCTACTTGTTCGGCCCTACCCTCTGCAAGGCCCGGACGCGTTGGCGGACCGCTTCGTAGAGCACCGCCGCCGTGGCGGTCGCGATGTTCAGCGATTCGACGTGACCTCGCATTGGCAGGCCGATCAGGCGGTCGCAGTTTTTGCGGGTGAGTTCGCGGAGCCCGTTTTCTTCGCCGCCCAGGCAGATAACCACCTTGCCGGTGAGGTCGATCTCCCACGGCGGATCGCCTTCGGCGTCCGTGCCGTAGATCCAGAAGCCCTCTTTCTTGAGCTGGGCGATCGCCATCGCCGAGTTCGTGATCCGTTCGATCGAGAGCCACTCGCTCGCTCCGGCCGAGGTCTTGACCACGGTGGGCGAGATCGGCGCCGCTCCCCGGTCGCGGATCATCACCTGCCCAACCCCGGCCCCCTCGCAGACGCGGAGCACGGCGCCCAGGTTCCGCGGGTCTTGGACGTCTTCGAGAAGCACCCGGAAGTCCGGATCGGCGGAGGGGGTCTCCACCGCCGCCGCTTCGCGGACCTCGGCGACCAGACCGTTGTGCGCCGGGCCGGCGAGCACCGCCAGCTCGTGCTCCGGCACGTCGCGGATATCGATCTGGTGCCGCCGGCAAAGCTCTGCCACCTGATCGCGGCGCGCTCCTCCCCGCCCTCGGGCGACGAGGACGCGCAGGACGTCCTGCGGCCGGTGCCGCAGCGCTTCACGCACCGGATGAAAGCCGTAGAGAAACATGGGGGTGCGGAGAGCCGCGGCTCCAGGCATCAGACCTCGAGGATCTGCGCCTCCTTCTTGGCCAGGGTGCCGTTGACCTCGCCGATGTAATGATCGTGAAGCTTTTGAATCTCGTCGAAGCCCCGACGTTCGTCGTCCTGGCTGATCGTCTTGTCCTTTTCCATCTTCTTCAGCCGGTCGTTCCCCTCGCGCCGCGATTGCCGGATGCCGTTCCTCGCGTGCTCGGCGCTGTCGTGGGCTTTCTTGACGATCTCCTTCCGTCGATCCTCGGTCAGCGAAGGGACCGGGATGCGGATCACCTTGCCGTCGTTCGAGGGGTTCAACCCTAAGTCGGCCTTGATGATCGCCCGCTCGATCGCCGCGATCTGCGACGGGTCGTAGGGCTGGGCGATCAGCATCGCGGCGTCCGCCACCTGGAGGTTGGCGAGCTGGTTGAGCGGCGTCGGGGTGCCGTAATACTCGGCCGTCACGCCATCGAGCAGCTGGAGCGAGGCGCGCCCGGTCCGTAGGTGTTTGAACTCGTTGTGGAGGTGGTCCACCGCGTGCTTCATATGCAGTTCAACTTCCAGGAACAAGTCTTTCATGGGATTCTCCTCAGTCGCGAACGATCGATCCGATCCGCTCGCCGCAAATCACCCGCCGAATGTTACCCGCAACTCCAAGGTCGAAGATCGAGATCGGGATTTTATTCTCCCGGCACAGGCTGATCGCAGCCGCGTCCATCACTTGGAGGTTCTTCTCCAGGACCTCCTGGTAGGTCACTTCCGGCAGCAGCCGCGCCTCAGGGTCGAGATTCGGATCGGCGGAATAGAGACCATCGACTTTGGTCGCCTTGAGCAGGATCTCGGCGTGGATCTCTGCCGCGCGGAGCGCCGCGGCGCTGTCGGTGGTGAAAAACGGATTGCCGGTTCCGGCGCCGAAAATCACCGCCCGGCCCTTCTCGAAATGGCGGATCGCCCGGCGCCGGATGTACGGCTCGGCGATCTCGCGGATGTCGATCGCGGTCTGCACCCGCGTCGAGACGCCCCGCTTCTCCAGGGCATCTTGAAGGGCGAGCGCGTTGATCACGGTGGCCAGCATTCCCATGTGATCGCCGGTCACCCGGTCGATCCCCCGGTGGCTGGCCGCCAAACCTCGAATGATGTTGCCGCCGCCGACGACGATCGCCATCTGAACGCCGAGGGCATGTACCTCCCCCAGCTGATCCGCGATGTCGGCGACGACGGCTTCATCCAAGCCGAACGGCTTGTCGCCCATCAGGGCCTCGCCGGAAAGCTTGAGCAGGATCCGGCGATAGGCCGGCGTGGGCTCTTCGCTCACTTGGGCCCGACGACCGCCGCCACTTCGGCGGCGAAATCTTCCTTGCGCTTCTCGATCCCCTCGCCGAGGCGGAAGCGGGAGAAGCGGCGGATCTGGATGTTCTCGCCGATCTTCGCGATCTTCTCGACCACCAGCTCGCCCACCGTCTGATCCGGGTTCTTCACGTACGCCTGCTCCAGCAGCACGGCCTCGGAGTAGAACTTCTCGACCTTGCCTTCGACGATCTTGTCGATCATCTTCTCCGGCTTGCCCGCGGCGATCGTCTGCTCGCGATAGATCTCCCGTTCGCGGTCCAGCACGTCGGAGGTGACCTCTTCGCGGCGCACGAACCGCGGTTCGGCCGCGGCGATGTGCATCGCGATGTCGCGGACCAGCTCCTGGAATGCGTCGGTGCGCGCGACGAAATCGGTCTCGCAGTTCACTTCGACCAGCACGCCGAGCTTGCCGCCGGCATGGATGTAGGAACCGACCGCCCCTTCGGCGGCGACGCGTCCCGCCTTCTTGTCGGCCGCGGCCAGACCCTTCTTCCGCAGGGTATCGACCGCGGTCTCGATGTCGCCCTTCGTTTCGACCAGGGCCGCCTTGCAATCCATCATCCCCGCGCCGCTGCGCTCGCGGAGCTCTTTGACCATCTGAGCCGTGACTTCCATCGCAAAACTCCTTCCGCTATTGCCCGCCCCGATCCTTGCGGGGCAGGACGGCGCGCGGCCAACGACCGCACGCCGAAGACCTGAGAACTAAAACCATCGACGATCGATTCCCGTCGCTTCCCGGGGGCTCTCCGGGGATCAATTCGCTCCCAACAAGCGAAAAGGCCAGCCCGGGAGACCCATCGACTGACCTTTTCTGGTGTCGACGTTAGCCGAGCCCCGAAGAGCCCGACCCGCCTTTTCGAGTCCCGAGAAGGCTACGACGCGGGCGCGCTCTCCATGCCGGCGCCGTGGCTCGACGGCGGCGGAGTGATGGGAGGGAGCGGTGCGTCCTTGGCCTGGATCTCCTGATCGCGCTCAAGCTTGCCGGACCCGGCAAGATACGAGTCGGCGATGCGCGAAGCGAACAGGCGAATGGCGCGGATCGCGTCGTCGTTGCCCGGGATGATGTAGTCCACCAGCTCGGGATCGCAGTTCGTATCGACCACCGCGATCACCGGGATGCGCAGTTTGATCGCCTCGGAAATCGCGATGTCTTCCTTCTTCGGGTCGATGACGAACAGAGCGTCCGGCAGCTCGCTCATCTCGCGAATGCCTTCGAGGTTCTTCGCCATCCGGTCGCGCTCGCGGTCCAGACGCAGCTTTTCCTTCTTCGTCAGCGAACCGCTCGGGTCGTTCAGACGCGCCTCGATCTCTTTCAACTTCGTGATCGAAGTGCGCAAGGTGACGAAGTTGGTGAGCGTGCCGCCCAGCCAACGGTTGGTGACGTAGAACTCGCCGCAGCGAGCCGCCTCTTCGGCCATCGCCTCCTGCGCCTGGCGCTTCGTGCCGACGAACAGGATGCGCTTGCCTTGGCTCGCGAGATCGTGGACGAACTCGGACGCCTGCTCGAAGAGCTTGAGCGTCTTTTGCAGATCGACGATGTAGATGCCGTTGCGCTTGCCGAAGATGTAGGGCTTCATCTTCGGGTTCCACCGCCGGGTCTGGTGTCCGAAGTGGACGCCAGCTTCCAGCAGCTCCTTCATGGTGACTCCGACCAAGAGACCCTCCTTACCTAGCGCTTGCTGAACTGGAACCGGGCGCGGGCGCCGCGCTGGCCGTACTTTTTGCGTTCTTTCTTGCGCGAATCGCGAGTCAACAGGCCGGCCGACTTCAGCCGGTCGCGCAACTCGCCGTTCCACACGAGCAGAGCGCGCGAAATGCCGTGGCGAATCGCACCCGCCTGGCCCGCGCTGCCGCCTCCCAAAACCGTGACGACGATGTCGAACTTCTCCGCCGTCTCGGTGAGCAGGAGGGGCTGCTTGATGACCATTTTCAAGACTTCATTCGGGAAGTACTCGTCGAGGGCGCGGTCGTTGACCTTGACCTCGCCGCTGCCCAGGCGCAGAAAAACCCTCGCGGTGGAGGTCTTGCGCCGGCCGGTGCCGTAGTAATGGACGTCGTTCAATTCATCGTCTCCTGTTGGCTCGCCGCTTTAGGGTCGCTTCAGATCGCCTTCGTCACGTCGAAGGCCGCGGGCTGCTGCGCCTGATGCGGATGCTCGACGCCCGCGTAGACCTTGACCTTGAGCTTCAAACGACGGCCCAGCTTGTTCTTCGGCAGCATGCCCCAGACGGCGCGCTCGATCATCAGCTCGGGACGGCGCTGGCGCAGCTTCTCCGCGCTCTCGGACTTGATGCCGCCCGGGAATCCGCTGTGGCGGTAGTAGAACTTCTGCTGTTCTTTCCGCCCCGTGAGCACCGCCTTTTCGGCGTTGATCACGACCACGAAGTCCCCGGTGTCGAGGTGCGGGACAAAATTCGGTTTGTGCTTGCCCATGATCAGCCCGGCGACCACGCTCGACAGGCGACCCAGCGGCACGCCGGCCGCGTCGATCACCCACCAACCGCGCTCAATCTCGGACGCCTTGGGGCTGTAGGTCCTGTTCATCTCGTCTCCCTGCTCGCGATTCTCAAACGGCCCGACGCTCGAACAGCCGAAGCCTAAGCCGCCGAGATTCGGTATCGATACCCAAAGGTCGATGTCCAAAGCACTGATTTCAAAAGACCAGCCCGCAACGACGAAGCGAAGATGCGCTCTGGGGTACCCGGCTCGCGGGCTTGAGCTCAAACCACCGTAGGGGTTCGGCCAAACGAAAGCCCCGCCTTTGCCAGGCAAAGGACCTCTGATATTAGGGATGGAGGGTGAGGCTGTCAAGAGGAGCAGGCGCGGAGAAACGGCCCGCAGGACGGCCGAACGACGAACTTGGCGGTAATAGGGCAGAAATTCTCCGAATTGTCAAGATTGCCGACTCGTTTTCCGTCTTCTAAGATCGGGTTTCCTCCGGCCCACCCCCGCGCCCTCCCGATCCCGGGTCGGCCCAGGTTTAGAACCCACGGAGAACGAGGAGCAAGGTCCCCCCATGTCCGAAGCCAAACCGGAAGTCAAAGCGGCGGATCGTCTGAAAGCCATAGAAGGAGCGCTCTCCCAGATCGAGCGCCAGTTCGGCAAGGGCGCGATCATGCGCCTCGGTTCGCGGGAGGGGCTCGCGATCGATTCCATCCCGACCGGCTCGATCGCCGTCGATTGGGCGATCGGCATCGGCGGCTTCCCGCGCGGCCGGGTGGTCGAGGTCTACGGCCCGGAATCGTCCGGCAAGACCACCCTCGCGCTGTCGGTCGTCGGCCAGGCGCAGAAAAAAGGCGGCACGGCAGCGTTCATCGACGCGGAGCACGCGCTGGACGCCGAATACGCGAAGAAGCTGGGCGTCGATATCGACAACCTCCTGGTCTCTCAGCCGGACAACGGCGAGCAGGCCCTGGAGATCACCGAGATGCTGGTGCGTTCCAACAGCGTCGATGTGGTGGTCGTCGACTCGGTGGCGGCGCTCGTGCCGAAAGCGGAGCTGGAAGGCGAAATGGGCGATTCCCACGTCGGCCTTCAGGCGCGCCTCATGTCCCAGGCGCTGCGCAAGCTGACGGCGATCGTCGCCAAGTCGAACACCTGCCTGATCTTCATCAACCAGATCCGGGAAAAGATCGGCGTCATGTTCGGCAACCCGGAGACCACGACCGGCGGCCGGGCGCTCAAGTTCTACTCCTCGGTGCGGATCGACATCCGGCGCATCGCCTCGATCAAGGACGGCGAGGTGGTAACCGGCTCGCGCGTGAAGGTGAAGGTGGTCAAGAACAAGACGGCGGCTCCGTTCCGCCAGGCCGAATTCGACATCGATTACGGCGAGGGGATCTCACGGGCCGGCGAGCTGGTCGATCTCGGCGTCGAGCACAAACTGGTAGTGAAAAGCGGCGCCTGGTTCAGCTACGGCGACATCCGCCTCGGCCAGGGGCGCGAGAACTCGAAGCAATTCCTGCGCGACAACCAGGAGCTGGCCGCCGAGCTGGAGCTGAAGGTGCGCGACAAGCTGGGCATCCTGGGCGGCGCGGCTGTGGCGGAAGCGTAAGGAAAGGTCTTCGCAACCCAGGGCGGCCACGGGGGTGTCCGCCCCTACAAAATCTGTGGTCACGGCGGGGTCGGGCACCGGCGCCAATACCGTAGGGGCGGCCCCCCGTGGCCGCCCTGGATGATCGCAGGCCTCGGATCCCAACAAATCGCGATGCGGGCGCCCGCTCCTACTCCCCGTCCGCCTTCTTGGCCGCGGCCTCTTTCAGCGCCGGGATCTGTGCCATCAGCTTTCGCAAATCGATCCCGGACAACCCTTCGATCACCGCGGGCAGCTCGGCGATCACTTTGGCGATGTCGCCGGTGATTTTCGACGCCCCGATCCCTTCGCCACCGGTCGAAACGAGCGTGATGCGATCGGTCTTGCCCAGCGGCTCGGCGACCGCGCGGGCGATTTCGGGGAGCGAGGCGATCAGCAGCTGCAGCACGGCGGCCTGGTTGTACTCCTTGAACGAGTCGGCCTTCTTCTTCATCGCCTCGCCTTCCGCCGTACCTTTGAGCGCGATGATCTCGGCCTCCGCCGTTCCGGTGACGCGAAACACCTCGGCCTGGGCAAGACCTTTCGCCCGGGCGGCTTCCGCCTGACCTTTCGCCTCCTGCTCGACGCGGGTGCGGAACGCGGCGGCCTCCGTCTCGACCTTGTAGCGCTCGGCGTCCGCCTGGCGCTTGACCGTCGCTTCCAGCTCCTTTTCGCGGCGCGCGATCTCTCGCTCCTGGACCGTGATCTGCTGCTCTTTCTCGACGATCGAGATCTGGATCTCTTCCTTCTTCAGCTCCTGCGAGGTCTTCGCCTTCTGAATGTCGTAGGCGAGATCGGCTTCGGCGCGCTTCAGGTTGACCGCCCCGTCGTACTGCGCCTTCTGCGTCTCGTAATCGCGCTGCGCGGCGGCGATCTGGGTGTCGGCGAGGAACTTCGCGACGTCGCCGAGCTGGCGCGCCTGCGAGGACTTGATGTTTGCGTCCCGGTCCGCCTCGGCCTGGGCGATGATCGCGTCGCGCTTGATCTCGGCGATCTTCGGCTTGCCCAAGGCGTCCAAATAACCATGGGTGTCGCGGATGTCCTTGAGCGTGAACGAGACCACCTGGAGGCCCATGTTCTGAAGGTCGGCGACCGCGACCTCCTGGACCGACGAGGCGAATTGGTCGCGGTTCCGATAGATCTCCTCGACCGTGAGCGTGCCGATGATCGCCCGCAAGTGACCTTCCACGGTCTGGCGCGCGATGTCCTTGATCTCGGGGATGCTCTTGCCGAGGCACTGTTCCGCCGCGGTGCGGATCGATGCCTCATCGCCCTTGATCTTCACCTGGGCGACCGCTTCGACCACCACCGGCACGCCCGGTTTGGTGTAGACCTCGGGGGTCGTGATGTCGAGCGTCATCACCTGGAGCGACAGCAGATCGACCCGTTCGAGCAGCGGGAAGATGAACGCGCCGCCGCCGGTCCGGATGCGGAACCCGGTCGTCTCGGACGTGCCGTGCCCCGTCTGCATCTTGTGCTTGCGACCCGAGATGATCATCACCTCGTTCGGGCCGACCTTCTTGTAGCGCTTGGCGATCGCGATCAGCAGGATGAAGAAGACGAGCGGAACGATGAAGAAGACGAAGACCGCCGCTTCGGTACCGTATTTTTCCATGAATCGATCTCCCTCGAACCGCTGGCTACAGCGGCCGGACGTAGAGCGTATTGCCGAGAGTTTTTTCGATGACGACCAGCCGGCCCTTGGGGATCTCGGAGCCATCGACGGCGCGCGCCGGAGAGTTCTCGCGCCGGCCGCGCACCAGGTAGGCGATCTCGCCCATGGCGCCTGCGGGGATCGCCGTGATGACCTCCGCCTCGCGGCCGGTCGTCTCGGAGACGTTGTACTCGCTGCCCCCTTGAGTCTGCTTGAACAGCCAATCGAGCGCGAGGTACGCGGCGAACGCGAGCACCAACCCCGACCCGGAAGCCACCAGAAGGCCGGGGATCACCCCGAGCCCCAGAACGTAATGAGCGATGACGCCACCGCCGCCAAACCCCGTGACGAACGTCGCCGCCGTCGTCCCCGAAACGGGATGCGAATGGCTCGCATCGACCGAATCGAGATGCCCCGCGACATCGTGCCCCCCGACATCGACGTGGACCCCTCCCCCGCCGATCATGTCGGAAAGCCAACCGAACACCCCGGTCATCAGGGCATAGACGACGCCTAACCCAAGCAGAGAGATATAGATGAGACCGACGCTCATGGCCACCTCCGAAGACACGGCCCGGTGGGACGAAGTGTGAGAGGGACTCTATCGCAGTGCTAGGTTCGAGGTGTGTCGGACGAGGAAGCGGAATGGGGAAAGGACCCTTCGGCTCGGCCCTCCAGTGTGGTATTTTAAATCCACGCCGAGCCGACCCATGCCCTTCGACTCGATCCTGTGGGACCTCGACGATGATCCGGATGGGAACGTCCAGCACTGCGCAGATCATGGCGTCACCCAGGACGAGGTTGAGGAAGTGCTGCTGAGTCCAATGAATTTGGACATCAGCAGATCCTCCGGACGACCGGTGACGTTCGGCGACACGCTCGCAGGCCGGCACTTGATGGTGGTCTACGAGGAAATTGACTCTCGCACGGTGTACCCGGTGACGGCTTATGAAGTCTCAAGGAGGCATCGACGATGAAGCTTCAGCGAATCACTCGCGATCGGCGCCTGTCACCCGAAGAGGCCGCGAACTACCGAGAAATCCGGGCGAAGGTTGCCGAGGAATTACCCGACTTGGTGAGCCGGCATCACGAGCGTATGGCGACCATCGACCAGGTGACGGACCTCGTCAAGGAACTGAAGACGGCGCGCGAGGAACAGGGATTGAGCCTCGCGGATCTGACCCGTTTGACCGGGATGGATCGGTCGGCCCTCTCGAAACTAGAAACCGGCCAGCGCCTGAATCCCACCTTCGAGACCCTCGTTCGCTATGCGGAGGCCGTCGGAAAGCGCCTGATCGTCTCGCTGGCGTAAGCGCGAGAGCTTCGGTTCTCACCCCCAGAGAAGGCCGCCGAGACGGTGGCGGTCCCAGGACACCGCTTGGGAGTACCTTAAAGAGGTGGGCCGCGTCTCCGCCCCAGTGTTTCGCTTCCCGGGACCGCTTCGCAGGTTCCCGCAAGTGGTGGACGGGACCCGGAAACCGGTGGCCAGCGTCAGCGAACGGGTGGGCAGCGTCCGAGCACTGGTGGAGCGAGTCCGAAGACTACTTCGCAGGTTCCCGGCACGGGTGGGCCGCGTCCGAGCACCGCTTTGCCGCGTCCGAGCACCGCTTTGCCGCATCCGCGCACCGGTGCTGGGGACCTACGCACCGGTGTTCAGGCTCCGCGCACCGGTGTTTGGACTCCGCGCACCGGTTCCGAGATCCGGGCCACCGGTGCGCGGTTCCCATCTACTGCTTTCGGCACCTTGCGCACCGGTGCTCGGTCCTCATCCAGCGGTGCCGGGGGGCCGCGCAGCGCTCTCGGCTTCCTGTCCAGCAGTTCTCGGAACCTATCCACCGCTCTTGCGACGCGGCGAAGCGCTTCTGGCAATCTGCGAAGCGCGCTCCGGTTGCTGCGAAGCGGTGCTCGGCCGCCAACCACCTCCCGCGCGCGCTACGAATCCAGGTCGAAATCTTCCCCGCCGGCCCCCAGCTCTTTGACCGCCACGCCGATCGCCCGACGCGAGAAGCCTTTCGAGGCGAGGTGCCGGGCTAGCGCGGCGGGATCGCTCTTGCCGCGGCGCGACCACTTCGCGGCGGCCTCTCGGGCGGCTTCCACGTCGTCGTCGGGGATTTCGGCGAGAACCGTGGCGATCGCTCCGGACGATGCTCCGCGGCGTTCCAGCTCGGCTTTCAGCTTGAGCTTTCCTTCGGCGCCGCGGCCTAGCCTCTGGGCGATGAACGAACGGGCGGTCGAAAGATCGTCGAGGTAGCCGGCTCCCGCTAACCGATCGAGCGCCGGGTCGACTTCGGCTTCTTCGTAGGCGCGGGCCGCGAGCTTTTGTTCCAGCTCGCGGCGAAAGTGGGGGCGGGTTCCCAGCAGGCGAACCGCCTGCTCGTAGGCGGGCGGTTTTTCCCGGGTCATGGAGTGGAACCGTCGATCAGTTGTGCTCGATCTCGAACGGCGAAGCCGAGAGCAGGTCGTTCTCGGGCGCCAGCTCGATCGATTCTTCCATCTGCTCGCGCGCGGCGTCCGAGGTGAACTGCACGCCCTGGATCTTGAGCTTGAACTCGTCCGGGTTCGAGGCGCGGCGCAGCGCCTCTTCGAGCGAGATCAGGCCGCCCCGGTAGAGCTGGAACAGCGATTGGTCGAACGTCTGCATGCCGTACTGGCTGGTGCCGCCCGCGATCTGCTCGCGGATGAACTTGGTCTTCTCTTTGTTCTCGATGCAGTCGCGGATATAGGGGGTGGAGATCATCACCTCGACTGCCGGAACCCGGCCGATGCCATCGGCGCGGGGAATCAGTCGGAGCGAGATGACCGCCTTCAACACCGCCGAGAGCTGAATGCGGATCTGCTTTTGGTGGTGCGGCGGGAAGACCGAGATGATGCGGTTGATCGTCTCCGTCGCGTCCAAGGTGTGCAGGGTCGAGAAGACCAAATGGCCCGTCTCGGCCGCGAGCAGCGCGGTTTCGATCGTCTCGTAGTCGCGCATTTCGCCGACCAGGATGACGTCCGGATCTTGGCGCAGGGCGGCGCGCAGGGCGGGCGAGAACGCCCGCGTATCGACGTCGATCTCGCGCTGGTTGACGATCGATTTCTTGTCGCGGTGGAGGAACTCGATCGGGTCCTCGATCGTCATGATGTGCTCGGGGCGACCGGCATTGATCGAGTCGAGCATCGCGGCGAGCGTCGTCGATTTGCCCGAGCCGGTGGTTCCCGTGCAGAGGATCAGGCCGCGCCGTTCCTCGCAGATCTTTTCGAGCACGGGCGGCAGCATCAGCTCGCGCATCGTCTGAATGCGCGCCGGGATGACGCGGAGCACCAAGCCGACCGCGCCGCGCTGCTGGAAGACGTTGCAGCGGAAACGGCCGAGGCCGGGCACGGAATACGCGATGTCCAGCTCGTACTCTTCCTTGAAGCGCTGCTTCTGGCGCGCGTTCATGATCGAGAACGCCATCGCGATGGTGTCCTCTTGCAGCAGGCGTTTCAGATCGGCGAGGCCGATCAGCTCGCCGTCCACGCGGATGACCGGATGGCTGCCGACCTTCAAGTGAAGGTCGGAGGCCTTGCGTTCGACCGCGATCTTGAGCAGGTCGTTGATATTCATCTAGGAGGTACCACCCCTCGCGTCAGGCAACGATAGCCGCCGCTTCGACCCCGACCGGGTGAAGCCAGCCGTGGCGATCGGGCGTCTCGCCGTGGACGAGGCTGCGGAATTCGGCCATCAGCCGGCGGGTGATCTCGCCGGGGTGGCCGGGGCCGACCGTGATTCGATCGACCGAGCGGATCGGCGTGATCTCGGCCGCGGTGCCGGTGAAGAACAGCTCGTCGCAAACGTAGAGCAGACTGCGCGGAATCGTCTCTTCGCGGATCGCAATCCCCAGCTCGCGGGCGAGGGTCAGCACGGTGTCCCGGGTGATGCCGGCGAGGATCGACGAGGCGACCGGCGGCGTATAGAGAACGCTATCCTGAACCAGAAACAGGTTTTCCCCCGAACCCTCGCTGACGTAACCGGCGGTGTCGAGCGCGATCGCCTCGTGGAAGCCGCCGAGGACCGCCTCCATCTTGATCAAGCCGGCGTTCATATAGTTGCCGGTCGCTTTGGAGATCGCGGGCACCGAGTCCTGGGACGGCCGGCGCCAGGAGGAGACGCAGACGTCCACGCCCTTCTCCAGCGCTTCCTCCCCCAGGTAGGTCCCCCAGCGCCAGACGCCGATCGCGACGTCCACCGGCGACTTGAGCGGATTGACGCCCATCGGGCCGAAGCCGCGGAACGCGATCGGCCGGATATAGCAGGCGACCAGCTCGTTGGCCCGGATCGTCTCGTCCACCGCCGCCGACAGCTCGTCCGCGGAGAAAGGCAGCTCCATGCGGCAGATCTTCGCCGAGTGGACCAACCGCTCCATGTGCTCCCTCAGACGGAACACCGCCGAGCCCTGTGGCGTCTGATAGCACCGGATGCCTTCGAACACTCCGGTGCCGTAATGCAGAGCATGGGTCATGACCGGAACGGTGGCTTGCTCGAACTCCACCAATCGGCCGTTCATCCAAGCCCAGCGGATTCCTTCAAACGGATGGTTCGCCACGGCGGGGCCCCCCTTGGGTGCGCGGACAGAGGTCCTTAGGGACGGGATCGTAGCCGATGGGGGGGAGGGTGTCCATGTCATCCAAAGGTGTCACTCGCGGGCTACGGCTCGACCACCTTAGCGCCCGTCACAAAGTACTCGGTCTCGCCGAAGCAGTCGGTGGGAATCCCCTTGTGCTGCTCGTAGGAGAGCGCCACCCGGCGGCCGACCGAGGCGTTGATCACCTCGGCCACTTTGTCGTCGCGGACCGAAAACCGGAACGTCTCGGCGAGAGTGCCCGGCAGGCTGACCATCGCCAGCTCCCCTTCCCAGGTTTTGCACACCCACCCCTTCTTCGAGAACTTCTGGACGTACCCGGCCCGCTCCCCCTCGGAGAAATTGAACGAGAGCGCCACCCAGACGTAGAGCACGAAACCGCCCGCGACGAGGAGCAGCAGGACGGCCGCCGCGCAACCGAACCGCCGGCCCCGACGACGGGGCGGGGTGGAGCTCGAAGGAGGGACGGCAGAGGTCGGCGACTCGGGCATGGCGAGGTCCTCGAAGTGGCGAGGTCGATAGGTCTCGGACGTTCGGAACGACCCCCATCCTATCCTTCCCCCGATCCCAACCCACCCCCTCCCCGGGGGAAGGGACGAAACGTTCGGCGTGAGAAGAGAATCGAAGCATCCTCGCCGCCGCTCCACGCCTCAAACTTGACCTGCCGTTCGGCGGAGGGTCCCTCCCCCCGGGGAGGGGGCGGGTTGGGACCGGAGGGAGGACAGGAGGGGGGCGCTCCGATTAAAGGAGCACCCTCGCCGCACCGGCCACCGCGGCGGTCTCGATCCTCAAGATCCGCGGACCGAGAGCCACCGGATGGAATTCCAAAGAGCGGGCGGTGGCCAGCTCCCCCTCCGTGAGGCCCCCTTCGGGACCGACCAAGAGAACCGCCGTGCGCGTCTCCGGTTCGGCGCCCAACCCGGGATCGCCGCCCGGATCGAGCACCCAACGCCGTTCCAGCCCCTCGGCAAGGTCCCCCAGCCCGCTCCAGCCGTGAGGACCGTCGATCGTAGGGAGGGTCGCCCCGTGGCACTGTTCGAGCGCCGAGACGGCCACCCGGCGGAGCCGGTCGAGCGTGCCGGAGCCGAAATCGCGCGGGGCGCGCTCGGTGTGGAGGAATCGAATCGCGGCGACCCCCAGCTCGGTGGCCTTCTCGACCAGCCAGGAGGCGCGCTCGGGTCTTAGAGTCGGCACGAGGAGGGTCAAGCGGAGCGCGGGTTCGTTGGCGGGAAGCTCTTCGATCGGTTCGATCGGCTCGATCCACCCCGCTTTCCGGTCGATGCGCACGATCCGTCCGGCGCGCGCACTCCCCCGGCCATCGACCAGGCGAAGGGGATCGCCCACCTCGGCGCGGCGGGCGCGGAACAGATGGCGGTAGGCCTCCCCTTCGACCGCGATCTCGGCGGCTTCGAAGTCCTGCGGGGAGACGAGCAGGGTGATCACGGCCCGTCGGCGGCCCGAACCAGCCGGAACGCGATCCACTCGTTGGCGATCCGCCGGCCGCGCTCGACCAGGCCGAGGGCGGCCACTCGGGCCAGGATCTCGTCGCCGCGGTCGGCGAGGATGCCGGAAAAAATCAGCTCTCCCCCCGGCGCGAGGCGCTCCGCCAGGTCGGGAAGCTCGGGCGAAATCTCCTCGGGCAGGACGTTCAAAAGCAACAGGTCGAATCGGGATTTCGGATGCGGCGGGGCGACCAGCGCCGCGAGCCGGCCGGCGAAATGGCGCGGATACAAGTCGTTCAGCCGGCTGTTATCGCGAGCGTGGATCGGCGCGCCCGGATCCAGATCGAACGCGATCGCCGAGCGCGCGCCGAAGCGAAGCGCGGCGAACGACAGCACCGCCGTGCCGGCGCCGATTTCGAGCACCGAGCGGCCGGCGAGCCCTCCTTCGTCCGCCAGATCCTCCAGCAGCTCCAGCGCCAAACGGGTCGATTCGTGGCTGCCGACGCCGAACGCGGAGCGGGCCGGCAGACGAAGCAGGACACGCCCGGGCGGCACCTCGCAGGGCGGTTCATCCGGCTCGCGCGGATCGAGCAGCAGGCGCCGGCCGACCCGGAACGGTTTGGCGTTCTCGCGGTAGCGGGCCAGCCAATCGACGGGAACGACGGGCTCCTGCCCTACCGGCTCAATCTCGTCGGCCCCTTCGAGCCCCATTTCCGACAGATCGGGCTCGGGCGAAGCCGCGTCGAAATAGGCCTCGATCCGCACCCGAAGGCCGTCGTGCGGCTTGATCTCCAGCCCCAGCGTTCCGGCGGCCCAGAGCTCGGCGGCGAACAGCTCTTCCAGCCGGACGGGGACCAGATAAAAGCGACGGATCTCGGCCATGAGGCTCTTTCGCGGCGACGAACGGCGGCCGCCCGAGTAGGTCTAGCGAGGGGGATCCGGAGGAGGAGCCGCAAGGGGCGGCGGGGAACCGTCGCCGGGGTTCCTCGGCGGCGGCGCGTTGGGATCGCGGTTGCCGAAGACCTGGTTCAGCCAACGGCGGAAAGGATGCCTCTGCGGCGGGACCTCTCCCGCATCCTCGCCGTCGAGCGGCTGGCCGTCTTCGTCGTAGCCGCTGGTCTGGTCCCAATCGGTGTGCCGGTCGCACAGCTGCGACGGCACCTTCCCTTCGGGAAAGACCTCGTTGATTTTGACCGGACAAAAGTCGTTGGCGAGAGCGCCGGTGGTCGGATCGATCATCGCCACGCGCAGCCCCGGAGGCTGCTTGAACGCGGGATACCCGGCCGGAGAGCGGACTTGCGCCGTGAACTTGGCCCAGATCGGCAGGGCGCCGCGGGCACCCGACAGGCGGGTGGGCGAGTTGTCGTCGAATCCAACCCAGACGACCGTCGCACGGTTGCTCGAATAGCCGCCGAACCAGGCGTCGCGCCGGTCGTTCGTGGTGCCGGTTTTTCCCGCCAGCGCCCCTTCGATCCCTTGCGCCCGCACCCCATAACCGGTGCCGCGATCGATCACGCCCTGGAGCAGAGTGGTCACCAGATAGGCCGACTGCGGAGAGAGAACGCGCTCGGGCGCCGGCAGCTCTTCCCCCTCGACCGGCTTGCCGAATCGGTCGTACACCGAGGCGAGGCCATGGACTTCCGGCCGAACGCCGCCCGCAGCGAGCGTCGCGTAGACCCGCAGCAGCTCGATGGGCGACACGGACGTCGCGCCGAGCGCCACCGCGGGGAACGGGTCCATCTCCGCTTCGACCCCCATCTTGTGGGCGAGCGCCACGACCTTGTCCATGCCGACTTGCAGAGCGATCCGCGTCGTCGCCGGGTTGTAGCTGTGCTCCAACGCCCGGCGGACGGTGACCCAGCCGTGGAAGCTGCCGTCGTCGTTTTTCGGGCTCCAGGGCTTGCCCGCCATGTCGATCGTGAGCGGCGAATCCTCGACGAACGACGCGGGCGTCCCTTTGCCCGATTCGAACAGCTGGGCGTAGACGATCGGTTTGAACGCGCTGCCCGGCTGCCGTTTCGCCTGGCTCGCCCGATCGAATTGGCTGCGCGTGTAGCTGCGCCCCCCGACATAGGCGAACAGGC
>Ga0134122_10000282_pt1 | contig 32246 bp, 31 predicted proteins | sample KB302_FD_96461 | JGI IMG/M metagenome (GOLD analysis project Ga0134122, IMG submission 96461) | Terrestrial soil microbial communities without Nitrogen fertilizer from Kellogg Biological Station, Michigan, USA - KB3-0-2 | ecosystem: Environmental > Terrestrial > Soil > Unclassified ...
CGGGGTTGGGGCGAGCCAGACATTGGGTCCGCGCAGCCGGAAGCGATCACGCCCAAATGGTCAGATCACGGCTTCAATGATCGCGGCCAGGCTCGCACCCTCACCGGCGTTTAGCATGAGAATGTCATGAGCCCGCGCCATGGCGTGGACGCGACTTATCAACAGGGCTTCAAACTCATCTAGCGAGGCCACAGACCGCCGCGTGAAGCTGACGAGGGACTGCACGATCGCCAAGGAATTCTTGACGCGATGACTGAGTTCACGGATGAGGAGCTCCCGATGCGACTCGGCGTCTCGCAGCCGCAGCAGGGTGCGAACCGTGCCGACGAATTCCAGGGGCTCTATTGGTTCGGCCAGATAAGCGTCCGCGACGTCCTCGAGACCGGCAACATCATCCACGGCCGCCGGCAACGTGGCCGAGGTCTGCAGCACAAGCAGGCCAGCGTTTTGACGCTTGATGAGCTTACAAAGCTGCAATCCAGCCATGTCGGGAAGCTGAATGTCGACGACGGCAAGCTCTATGGGATTTGCGGCGATCGTCGCTATGGCGGAGGCCGCGCTTGCCGTCGCGTGCACGCGATATCCCAATGCGGCAAGCTGACGAGTTTTGCGAAGGCGGCCAGGCTCATTGCTGTCGACGACCAAGATGGCCATGCTCTGTATCCGATTTGCCTGTGCCCGCTAACTCCTAGCTGCTTCAGGTCTATCTCCAACGAAGCAGACTGGTGCGGGTTCCTCCCTGACCGCGGCAGCCCACCGGCGCCGCACGCCCGAGCCCGGCGTTGTTGATATGACAGCGGGCGCATGCGTTATCCCTAACGCGTGCTGCGCTGAAACCCGCAGCTGGTGCCTTGCCGCGCAGCGCGCATGCTCGGCTGGGGTCAAGCGGGTGGCCCTTCCACGCCCTCCTCTCAGGCAAAAGAGGCGGCCAAACCCTTTGGCTGCCACGGGCGTGCTCGGCGTGCGCTCCGACATCTTATCTCGAGCGCGGCTCGCAGAGTGCATCCGCCTCGACCGTCCCGACAGCGCCATGCGCCGGCCATCGCCATCGAATACCCGCCCAGCCCCCTTCAAGCCACCGGCAGAAGTGACCCTGACTACCGGCGAGTGATGATCGCTGCGGACCGGGATGACCGCGAGCCTGCAATGGGCCGACGGGGCACCGCTTTCCCGGCCAAATGCCATCGCAGTCGGGTGCCGGTCGCGCCATGGCTCGGTGTCGCCAGGGCGCTCACTCGCACTGCCAAACAGGTGATTGCGCGCCACGACAGGCTGTGGTTGCGGCTAACGTTGCCGTTTTTGCCGCGCTCGGCGCTCGGCGCTGTTCAGAGGCGGTTCATCGCCGCATCCTCACAGTTAGCGCCAAGATGCCACGCCGGGCTGAAAAAAAAGCAAGGAGCAAAGTTGATGCAGCACTCTCTCGTTGCCGCGGTGGTAGGCGGGCTCATGTGCCTTGCCGCGTCGACATTCGCAACCCAGGCGGCTCCCCCCTTAGCAACCCCGAGCGTTGAGCCGAAGGCCGGCTTGGTGCAGGCGGTCGAGTACCCTTATCATCGTCGCCATCACCACCACTATCGCCGCCACCATCACGTCTTCCAGCATCATTGGCGTTATGATCATTGGCGTCATGATCATTGGCGCCACCATTATTGGCGCCACCACCATCATCGGCGGCATCATCATCACGACTGAGGGGTGCGTGCCAGCTTGCAGCCGGTTGGCCACGCCACCGGCTGTTCTGGCTCCCACGCGCACAATCCGCTTGATTATTGTTTCCCAATCAACCATCTAGCGGTGAACGTCTGTTCGGACCGCCTGCATGTGCCTTGCGCTACGCCTCGTTGCCGTCTTCACCGCCCTGTGCTTGGTGGCCAGCAGCAGTTTGTCCGCCATGCCGCTGGTCTGGTGCTTTGGCAAAGATGGCCATCGCGCCGTCGAAACGATGCTGCACCACCACGGGATACAGGCGACCGATGCCTTCGCCGATGATGGCAGTCCGACCGAAACACACGCTGATCCTTGTTCCGATTGGCAGCTCGTGAACACCGCGGGGGCGCCGCACGCCAAAAATCTTCACGCAGAGCCCAAAGCGCTCACACCCCTGCTGGCCTATCCGCCACTCAAACTCGTTGTCGGCGCATCATTTCCGCCGAATGGCCGACGCCACGTAGCCTCACTGCGGCCTAGGCCGGGAGCGCAGCTGAGCGTGCTGCGTTCTGTCGTCCTTCTGATCTGACACCCGACTCACTGGTCATGCCGGTGCCGGGGCCCGAAAGGGCCGCGTGCGACGCATCGATGGAGGGATTCGGGGGACGACAACATGCCAGCATTGTCTGGCCTCTGGCTCTATATCATCGTGTTAGGTTTGACGTCGGCGCTTGGCGCCTGCAACCCGCTTCCAGACACGCCATCACCAACGCGGTCGGTGGTGCCCGAGGGTATGATTTCGGATCGTCAGCTCCCGCTGCGGCCATGGGCACCAGAATTCCATCCAGTGCCAGGTGCGGTTGGGCGGCCAGGCTACGCCCAATCGCTCACCCTTGGCGGGGCCGTTGCACGAGTGATCGCATTCAACCCAGGCATCAAGGCGGCGTTTCTTGAACTCGAGGCCAAGCACGGCGAGGAGGCACAGGCCTCCTTTAAGCCGAACCCGGACCTATTGCTCGAGGTCGAGAATTTCGGCGGCGGCAAAGAAAGGAGCGGATTTGAAGCGGCCGAAGAGACCCTCTCCCTCACGCAGACCATCGAACTCGGCGACAAGCGGCTGCGACGGCTGCGCGCCGCGCACCTCGATGCCTCTCTCGCCGGCTGGGACTACGAAGCGGTTCGACTTCAGACCGCATTGCAGGCGGCTCAGGCCTACATGGACACGCTCGGCGCCCAAGAGCGCCTCAAGGTGCTCCGCGACTTCGTCAGCATCGCCGAAAAGACGCGCAGCAGCGTGGAGATCAGGGTGAAGGAAGGTCGCGCGAGCCCAATCGACGCCGATCGAAGCCTGGTCGCGGTTGCCAGGGCGCGCGCCCTCGTCAAAGGCGAGGAAGCCAGGCTCGATGCCGCCAAGCGCAAACTTTCTGCGCTGTGGGGTTCGGAACGTCCCGACTTTGGCCGCCTAGCCGGGCGCTTCGGGCACCGGCACACGGTACCATCATTCGAGGCCGTCAATTCCTTTCTGCAGGGCAACCCGGCGCTGGCGCGCTGGTCGGATGGCATCTCCCACCGTCTCGCGCTGCTCGAAGTCGAGCAAAGCAAGGCGGTCCGGGATATCAAAGTTGGCGCCGGCGTTCGTCACTTCAATGACAATGACGCTACCGCGCTCGTCGCCGCGGTATCCGTGCCCCTTCAGGTCTTCGACCGCAATGGCGGCGCCATCGCGGCGGCACAAAGGCGGCTCGTCAAAGCGGAACATGAAGCGGGTGCAGCGCGCACTCAGCTCATCGGTTCGCTTGTCGAGGCCTTGGGTGCCCTCAAAGTCGCCGCGGCGCTCGTGCAATCGCTGCAGATCGAGGTGCTGCCGGCCGCGCAAACGGCATTTGATCGTGTGCAGATCGGCTACAACGAGGGTCGCTTCGACATCCTCAATCTGCTTGAGGCGCAACGCTCCGTATTCGAGGCGCGACTCGAGCTTGTCACCGCCCAAGCCGACTACGAGAAGGCCCGCGTCCAGGTTGAATCGCTGATCGGACGGGATCTCACGGGATTGTAGGGCATGTCACCTCCACACCAGTTTGCTTTGCGGAACTTACGCTGATGCGCTCCCGATACGCCATTGTCGGCTTGACGGCTGCGGCACTAGCCGCTTTCGTCGGCTACCGTGAACTGCGCACTGGCACTGGCGCGACGACGGCCAAAAAGGATGCGCATGGCCATGCCCATGCTCCGGGTAAAAGCGGTTACGCCGACGGCAAAGCGGACCACAATCACGCGGGCCACGAACACGGGAGCGGCGAGCAAGGCGAGGGCTTCGTCAAGTTCACGCCGGAACAGATTGAGGCCGCCGGCCTAGAAATTGCGCCCGCCGCCTCCGGTACACTTATCAAAGAGATCGCCGTTCCGGGCCGCATCGTGATCAATGCGGACCAGCAAGCAAAGATCGTTCCGCGCCTGCCCGGGACGGTTGCCAAGATCAACAAGCGCATGGGCGAGGCTGTAAGCGAAAACGAAATCCTCGCGGTACTGGAAAGTCGCGAGATGGCCGATGCCAAGGCGGAGTACCTGGCAGCATGGCGGGCGGAGGAGCTCGCGCGTTCCGTATTCGTGCGGGAAGAGCGGCTTTGGCGGCAAAAGGTCACCGCGGAGCAGGAATTCCTGAACGCCCGCAATGCGCAGCAAAGCGCAAAGATAAAACTCGACCTCGCGCACCAGCGCCTCCACACCATGGGCCTCAGTGAAGAGGAGATCGAAGCGTTGCCCAGCGTCACCGACGAAAACAAATTCAGGTTCTATGAAATTCGCTCCCCGATTGCGGGCCGCGTCACCAGCCGCAATCTCGTACTCGGTCAGTCAGTCGGAACCGACAAAGAGGTCTTTACCATCGCCGAGCTCTCGACGGTGTGGTTGGAGCTCGCGATCGCGCCGCAAGATCTTGGCTTTGCGAAAGAAGGTCAGGACGTGCATGTCCAGAGCGGCGCGCAACGCGCAACCGGCAAAATCGTCGCCCTGAGCCCCGTCATCGATCCCGATACCCGGTCAGCCCAGGCTATTGCGGAGATCGATAACACCTCCGGCGCCTGGAAGCTCGGCGACTTTGCGGCGGTACAGCTGATCGGCGGCGGCCAGGAGGTGGGCCTGATCGTGCCGCGCGAGGCCTTGCAGAGCATCAAAGGCTCGAAGGCTGTCTTCGTCAGTGAGGGCGAGGGATTCAAGATGCGTCGGGTCACCGCTGGACGGCAAGACTCGCGCAATGTCGAAATCCTGAGCGGACTGGACTTCGGCGAAGCCATCGCGACGAAGAATACCTTTGTTCTCAAGGCGGAGCTCGGCAAGGCCGAAGCCGAGCATCAACACTGAGCGGAAAGCGCCAGCTGTGATCGAGCGTATTCTCCAGTTCTCAATCTCACAGCGCCTGTTCGTCGTACTGGTGGTGGCTGCGCTCGCCGCCTTCGGCGTGCGCTCGCTTCAACTGCTCCCGATCGACGCCGTGCCCGATATCACCAACAATCAGGTGCAAATCAACACGCGGGCGCCGGCGCTATCGCCCTTTGAGGTGGAAAAGAACGTCACCCTTCCGATCGAGACGGCACTCGCCGGCATTCCCGGCCTCGACTACACGCGTTCGATTTCGCGTAACGCATTCTCGCAGGTGACCGCCGTCTTCGGCGACAAGGTCGACATCTATTTTGCACGCACCCAGGTTGCGCAGAGACTCACCCAGGCGCGGGATGCTTTGCCGCAGAACGTCGAGCCGAGGCTGGGGCCGGTCTCGACGGGTCTCGGCGAGATCTACATGTGGACGATCGAATTTACCCACCCGCGGGGCAAGGGCGCCGAGCGCAAGGACGGCCGGCCCGGCTGGCAGAGCGATGGTGCCTATCTCACGCCCGAGGGGCTTCGGCTGCGCAAAGACCCTGAACTGGCCATGTATCTGCGCACGGTGCAGGACTGGATCATCCGCCCGCAGCTGAAGACCGTGGTCGGAGTGGCCGAGGTTGATGCGATCGGCGGTTACGAGCAGCAGTTTCAAGTGCAGCCGGATCCGCACAAGCTGCTCTCCCTTGGAGTGTCGTTCGCCGATGTCCTCAAGGCCCTCGAGCGCAATAACAGCGGGATCGGCGCGGGCTATATCGAGCGCGGCGGCGAATCCTATGCGGTGCGCGCGAGCGGGCGCGTCGAGAACGCCCAGGACATCGGCAACATCGTACTCACCAGCAAGAGTGGTGTGCCCGTCTATCTCAGGGATGTCGCCGAGATCGGGGTCGGCCGCGAATTGCGCACCGGCTCGGCCAGCCAGAACGGCAACGAAGTCGTGGTCGGTACCGCGATGATGCTCAAAGGCGCTAACAGCCGTATCGTCGCAATGGCAGTCGACGACAGGATCGCGAGCCTCAACAAGGCATTGCCGCCGGATGTCGCCGTCAACCCCGTGCTCAACCGGACCAACCTAGTGGACGCAACGATCACCACCGTCGCCGCGAATTTGGCCGAAGGCGCGCTACTTGTGATCGCCGTGCTGTTCCTGCTGCTCGGTAGTTTCCGGGCTGCACTGATCGCCGCTCTCGTCATTCCGATCACCATGCTGCTGACGGCGAGCGGCATGCTGCAAGCCGGCATTTCGGCAAATCTGATGAGTCTCGGCGCCTTGGATTTTGGGCTGATCGTCGACGGCGCCGTGATCATTAGCGAAAACGCGCTTCGCCGCCTCGCCTCGCGCCAGCGCGCGCTCGCTAGGCTGCTAACGCTGCCCGAGCGCCTGCAAGAAGTCATGGTTGCCAGCAAGGAAATGATTCAGCCCACCGTTTTCGGGCAAATCATCATCATCACCGTCTACCTGCCGCTGCTCACCTTCACGGGCATCGAAGGCAAGATGTTCGAGCCGATGGCACTCACGGTCATCATTGCCCTCTTTACCGCTTTCATCCTTTCCCTGACCTTCGTGCCCGCCATGATCGCGCTACTGGTCACCGGCCCCGTGCAGGAGACCGAAAATTTTGCCGTGCGCGCTGCCAAGCGCTGCTACGAGCCGGTTTTGCGAGGTGCCCTACGAGATCCGCCCTTTGTCATCTGGTCCGCCCTGGCATTTTTCCTGTTTTCCCTTTTCCTTTTCACGCGGCTAGGGCAGGAGTTCATCCCGACACTCGACGAAAAGGATCTGGCGATGCACGCCATGCGCATCCCCAGCACCGCGCTTTCCCAGTCCACGTCGATGCAGTTGCAGGTCGAACGCGCGGTGCGTACCTTGCCCGAAGTCGCGTTCGTTTTTTCAAAGACCGGTACGGCGGACATTGCATCTGATCCGATGCCGCCGCATGTCTCCGACACCTTCATCATCCTCAAGCCAAAGGAGGCTTGGCCTGACCCCGGGGTGTCAAAGGACGAGATCGTGCGAAAGCTCGCGGCGACCGTCAATAAGTTGCCTGGGAACAATTACGAATACACCCAGCCGATACAGATGCGCTTCAACGAGCTGATCGCCGGCGTCCGTGGCGATGTCGCCGTCAAAGTCTACGGCGATGATCTTGATCAACTCACGGCGATAGCGAACTGGATCGCCGCTGTTTTGCGCAGCATTCCAGGCGGCGCCGATATCAAAGTCGAGCAGACGACCGGTTTGCCCCTCCTGGATGTGAAGCTCGATAAAACCGCGATTGCACGGCACGGGCTCAACGTCTCCGACGTCCTTGACATTGTCTCCATCGCCATCGGCGGACGCGAGTCCGGCGTGGTGTTCCAGGGTGATCGACGCTTCCATATTCTCGTCCGTCTCCCCGACGCGCTGCGCGAGGACGTCTCGGTCCTTGAGAACCTACCCATCCCGGTGCCACGTGATGCAACCACCGACAGCGTCGGAGGAGGCCGACCAGCTTTCATCCCGCTCAAGGCGGTCGCGCGTTTCGAGAGCGAAGAAGGACCGAACCAGATCAGCCGCGAGAACGGCAAGCGGCGCGTGGTGGTGCAGGCCAATGTGCGCGGCCGCGACATCGGCTCTTTTGTCGCCGAGGCACAGCAGAGAATCGATGCGCAAGTGCAGATCCCAGCGGGTAGCTGGCTGGCGTGGGGGGGACAGTTTGAGAACCTCATTGCGGCACGCAACCGGCTTGTGCTCGTGATCCCGGCGTGTTTTTTCGTCATCTTCCTGTTGTTGTTCACGGCACTCGGCAGCGCCCGTGAGGCACTTCTGGTGTTCAGCGGCGTGCCGCTGGCCGTCTCAGGCGGCATCCTGGCACTTTATCTCCGAGAAATGCCGTTTTCGATCTCGGCTGCGGTTGGCTTCATCGCGCTCTCCGGCGTCGCCGTCCTCAACGGCCTCGTCATGGTCAGCTACATCAATCAGCTGAGGTTAGGGGGGATTGCCGGCGAGCAGGCGATCATCGCAGGCGCCCTGACGCGACTGCGCCCGGTGCTGATGACCGCGTTGGTGGCGGCCCTGGGGTTTGTGCCAATGGCTGTCGCCAGGGGAACCGGCGCGGAGGTGCAAAAGCCCTTGGCCACTGTTGTAATTGGCGGCCTCATCAGCGCCACGCTGCTGACCCTGGTCGTTCTTCCCGCGCTCTACAAGCGCTTTGCCTTTGACGGCATCACGCTGCGAGAAGTTGCCGCCAACCAGGATAAGGAGATCCCAGCATGATGCTGATCCGGTCTGCGTATGCTTGCGCGCTCGCTCTTGCAATTGTGCATGCAGGCCCAGCCATGGCTCAGAAGCAGGAGCATGCGCACGCCAACTCCCACTTCAAGGTTACGCCGCCCGCCGATCTCAAAGCCGCGTGGACGATGATCACAAAAAAGGTCGGCGAAGCGGAAAAGAGCATTGCCGCGAAAGAGCTTGAGCCCGTCCATGAGGCGGGCGAGCACCTTGAGGCCGCCGTGCAGGTGCTCAAAGGACAATCGACGATGGTGTCGGGCGATAAGAAGACAAGGCTGAGTTCGGCTATCGAGCAGCTCGACAAGGCCGTCGACGAGCTGCATCACGCGGCAGAAGACAAGGACGCAAGCCGCGCCGGGCTGGGGCTGCGCAAGATCAAGGGCCTCTTGCCCCTGATCCAAGCCCAGTACCCATCCGGAACGCTGTATTGATTGCCCTTGAGCCGCCGGGTGAAGGAGGCCCGCGCACGCCGGCTTTGTTTCGCCGTGCCTAGCGGCCAATCCTTGCCAGGGCCGCGCCTGAGGCCCTGGCCTCGCAATCGCTGCTGCAGGCACGCTAGCGTCCCAGCAGGGCCAGCGCCACAACCAGGAGCATCAAACACCACCCGACATGCCGCCCTCGGGTCGCCATGGCGTTGCCGACGGCCGCGTAGCCGTAGATAACAACGGCCACCGCAACCACCCATTGGCGGGCCGTTTCGGAGCCGAACATCGGCGCGGCAATCAACAAGGCACCGATAGCGATCCAGTCGACGGTACTGGCTTGCCATACCATCCGTAACAGCTTCCGCGCCCTGCTCGGCTCGATACGCACCTGCGCAAACACGCGCAGCTCGGCAATGATGCCGTGCGCAACAGCGACAAGAATGGCCACTACGCCCGCGGCCTGAAGCGCCAGATTCCGCATCGTCACCTCCATACAGCAGTGCATGGTGAGAGTTTATCTCGCCAATTGCCGCCGTCAATACAGTGCTGTATGGTGCGTCCAGATGACCAAACGCCTGACTGCACGAGCTTGGATTGATTTTGCATTGGCTGCGCTCGCGCACGGTGGCGTCGAGGCCCTGAAGGCGGATGTGCTTGCGCGCGAACTCGGCGTTTCGCGCGGCAGCTTTTATTGGCACTTCAGCGACCTCGGCGCTTTTCACGCCAAAGTCATTGCGCGTTGGCGAGAAGCGACGACGGAAGCGATCATCGCCGATCTCGAACACTATGACTCGGCCGAACAACGCCTGACCGCACTGTTACGCCGGGCCTTCGCGCACAATGCCGTGCTGGAAGTTCACATGCGCACCTGGGCAGAGACCAACGCCGAGGCGACGCGCGCCCTGAGTGAGGTGGACCACCGGCGACGCCAGTACATTGAGCGGATGCTCGTAGAAGTGGGCATCGCGCCGCCGCTGGCGGCGACGCGCGCACAACTGTTGTATTGGACCTACCTCGGTGCCGCACTGAGCCGGAGCAAGCTCACAGGGGAGCGGCTCGAACGCATCGTGAGCGAGCTGAAACGGATCGGCCTCGGAGTTACCGAAAAAAGTGCCACGGTTTCGCAACGGGTGAGGCAGCGTCAACGCCGCCGTTAGAAAGCCGAGCTGTGCCTGGCGCTGACTGGAGCGGTAAGGTTGCTCAAGGTGACGCAAATTGGCTCGACATACCTTGAGCCTTGCCCCCCCGAGTTTTGGGCTTTGAGCCGGGACCCATGGGCACCGCGCGCATGCTCCGCGGCCGGCGTTGGTCCTTGACGCTGCGATACCTGCCGGCGGAAAAGCCTAGGTGATCGGAAGCCCTACATAATTTTCTGCTAGGGCCGTCTGCGCGGCCCGCGAACCGACCAGGTAGCCCAGTTCAGCCATCTGCACTCGCCGTTCGAAGGCACTGGCCTCCGGGAAGCGGTGGGTCAGCATCGTCATCCACCAGGAGAAGCGCTGCGCCTTCCAGACCCTGGCCAAACATCGTTGCGAATAGCCGTCCATGAGCTCGGTGCGGCCCGATTCGTAGTAGGCCACGAGCGCTTCGGCCAAGAAGCGCACGTCGGCGGCAGCCAAGTTGAGGCCCTTGGCGCCGGTCGGCGGCACAATGTGGGCGGCATCGCCGGCAAGGAATAGCCGACCATGGCGCATGGGCTCGGCAACGAAAGAGCGCAGCTGCGCCACACTTTTCTCGATTGCGGAACCGGTTTCGAGCCCCGCCGCTGCGTCGGCGGGAATGCGGCGCTTGAGCTCGCTCCAGAAACGCTCGTCGGGCCAATCGGCCTCATCCTCATCGGCCGGCACTTGCAGATAGTAGCGGCTCCTCGTCACGGATCGCATGGTGCAAAGCGCAAATCCTCGCTCGTGGTTGCAATAGATGAGCTCATGGTTGACCGGGCGTGTGTCGGACAGGATGCCTAGCCAGCCGAAGGGATAGGTGCGCTCGTAGATGCGGATCACCTCTTGCGGGATCGCCTGGCGACTCACGCCGTGGAAACCGTCGCAGCCAGCGATGAAGTTGCAGTCGATCTCGTGCGCCTGGCCACCCTTGTGATAGCGTAGCTGCGGCTTGTCGGTCATGATGCCATGCAGGCCGACGTCCTCCGCTTCGTAGACGATATGGCTCCTTGATGCCTCGTGAGCTGCCATCAGATCCTTCTGAATCTCGGCTTGGCCGTAGATGCTGACGAAACGACCGGTGAGCCCCCTAAGATCGAGGCGATGGCGTCGTCCGTCGAAGGCGATCTCGACACCGTCGTGGATCAGCCGCTCACGTTTCAGGCGCTCACCGATCCCGGCCTCCACCAGCAAGTCGACGGTGTCCTGCTCAAGCAACCCGGCGCGCACCCGGGCACGCAGATACTCCGGTGTACGCTTTTCCAGAACCACCGATTCGATGCCGGCCAATCCCAGGAGCCGCGCCAACAGCAAGCCGGAGGGACCGCCGCCGACAATTCCAACTTGCGTGCGCATGGCTAAGCCTCACTTTCATAGAAAGCCGACGTCGCCGGCCTGAGCATGCGACCAATGCAAATGCGCGGTCATGGTCGCCTTCCGTGCTCAATCGGTCGATGCGACGGGCGCCTGCCGCACCGGTTCAGCGCTGGCGCGCCAGCCGTAGGCGAAGTCCTGAGCGAGATCAACCTGTGACGCAAAGGGGAAAGGGAGAGGGGGGGTGCCCCGCTCAAACCCATGACAAAGGCCGCGACGGCGTGGAAGGACGGCCGCCACAAAGCTGCCGACGACCCACTCCCGATAGGCGGCCGCGCGGGCCTACTCGACCCCGTTGCTCGTGTCGGCGCCGAGCGCGGGGTCGGCATCTGGCGCGTCCGTTGGCGTCTCAGCCGAACCCACGAAGCCAGCCAACCGCTTTTTGCGCACTTCGGCCATGCCTGCCAAGCTACCCCCTCTATTTTTTCGAAAATCACTGCCCGGAGTGCCCGGAGATATCGTCCTGTTTGTCGCTCCCCTCGGTGAGAGCGATCGGCGGTTTTTGCAGATACGATTGTGCAAGAAGGTGCGCACACGCCGGTCGCCCGTTGCTAGTTTCAGGGTTGCCCCCGATTTGGCCGCCATCGCGCGGAGCCTAGTCTGCCGTCACTGCGCACTGGCGCAGAGTCCCCACAACAACCTGGCTGGAGGTATTTACAAATGCGAGTAGTATTCTGCGCCGGATTGGTAGCATTGCTTTTGACGGCCTCTGTGACTGACGCCCGCGCGCAAACAGCAGGAACGGCAGGATCAACGAGGCTTGGCGTCTCCATTGTCGAGCTGAATGAAGTCATAAGCGGATGGAGCGTGCAGCGACAATTGCTCTGGCAGCCCGTCTACAACGACCAGGGCGAAAAGATCGGTAAGATCGAGGACATCATACTCAATAAAGAACGGACCGCCTCTTACGCCATCGTCAGCATTGGAGGCTTTCTCGGTTTGGGCTCGCACGATGCTGCAATCTCGGCTGGCCAGTTCCAGTTGAAAAATGACCGCCTGGTGCTGCCCGGCGCAACGAAGGACCAACTACGCGCCATGCCGCCCTTCGAATATTCGCGCATATATTCCCCTGAGAGTGACCAGGCGAGGACGGCGCCGGGCGAGGGCGGCGACTGGACGCGCGCGGGCGGATACTCAAGGCCGTAGCTCTTTTTGGCGCAGAGGCAGTTGGCCGATGGTCTCGGCTGAACAACAACGCAGCCCTGCGACCGACCCAGGGAGCCTCGCGGGCGATAGCCGTGTCACCGAAAGGTGCGCGCCGCGTCCTGGATGCCATCGAGGGCGCGCTCGCCACCGGCGCCTTTGCCGGGATGCACGCGCTCGAAGGTGCGCATTGGAGCGCGCAGATGCAATCCCGGGCGCACCCTAGGACCTCCAACCGCTACAGGTGCAAGCCCCCTCGCGCGCCCGGTTTGCCAAGCGCGCGTCGTGGCCCGACAGTTCACGGCGCGGTTGGTCCGCGGCGCTTTCATTTGCGCTTTGCGAGGTCGGCGCCAGCGCATCCGCGAAGCGCAGCAAAAGCCTCGCAGCCTGCCCGCGCCAAGCCTTGCTTGCGGCGGCGGGTGCGGTATTTGCGCTCGGCAAAACACCCGAGCCTGAGCCAAAAATACTGGTGCCCGGGATGGCAGGCGCCACTGCGGCTGGAAGCTCATACCGTCAGATATCGCGAGCGCACCTGCTGCTCTTCGCTGCGAAAGCGCTGCGGATCTGCCGAGTAGACGATCTTGCCCTTTGCCATGACATGCAGCTCATCGGCAACCACTTCGGCAAGTTTGAGGTTCTGCTCGATAAGAAGAATGGTGACGCCGGCGTCCCGTAGGAGTCGGATGATGCGGGCAAGGTCGCGTACGACCAGCGGCGCGAGACCCTGGCTCGGTTCGTCGAGAAGGAGCACCTTGGGGTCGCTGACAAGGGCGCGGGCGATCGCCAGCATCTGTTGCTCGCCACCCGAAAGCTGCGAGCCGCGGTTGCGCTGGCGCTCCCTTAGCGAGGGGAAAAGCTCAAGCAAGCGCGGCAACGGCCAGGCCCTGGCGGGATTGCGCTCGGCCACCTTGATATTCTCGATCACCGTCAGGTCCGGAAAGATCAGCCGACCCTCGGGCACATAGGCGACGCCCGCGCGCGCTATGCGGTGAGGCGGCCAAGCCGTGATTGGCAGATCGTCGAGATTGACTGTTCCCCCGCTCGGCGGCACCAGCCCCATGATGGTCTTCACCATCGTCGTCTTGCCAACACCGTTGCGCCCGAGCACGGCCGCGATGCATCCCCTTGGCAGCTCCAGATCGACGCCCTGCAGAATGTGGCTGGCGCCGAAATGCGTATTGACGCCGACGAGGGTGAGCATTACTCGATCCCTCCGAGATAGGCTTCCTGCACCCGCGCATTCGCCTTGACGGCCGCAGGGACGTCATCCGCGATCACGGCGCCACGATGCAAAACCGTGATCCTGTGGGCGAGACGGAACACCACCTCCATATCGTGCTCGACCAGCAACACCGTGATCCGCGCTTTGTCGAGGAACTGGGCCAGCGTCTCGACGGCCTGCGCGGTCTCTTCGACCGACAAACCCTGCGTCGGCTCGTCGAGCAAAAGCAACCGGGGGTGCTGCGCCATTGCCATGGCGACCTCCAGGAGCCGCTGATCGCCGTGACTTAGCAAGCCGGCGGGCCGATCCGCGACGTGGGACAGACCGAGTTGCTCAAGGGCGTTTTCGCCAGTTGCGCGCGCACTGGTGAAGACGTCAGTGCCGCCGAATGGCGTCCAACGGCGCGGATGACGTGCCTGGGCGGCGAGCATGGCATTCTCGCGGGCTGACATCCGCGGAAACAGCGAGGTCAACTGAAACGTTCGCGATAAGCCGCGCTGACAGATCGCATGCGGGGCCAATCTGGTGATCTCGTTGTCGCCGAACCGGACGGTGCCCGACGTGGGCGGGACGACACCGGTGATGAGGTGGAACAATGTCGTCTTGCCGGCACCGTTGGGCCCGATGACGGCGCGCACCTCGCCTTTCTGGACGTGCATGGACACATTGTCGACTGCGACGAGCGCACCATAGTGCTTGGTCAGGCCGTCGACCTGAAGCAGCGCCTCAGTCATGGCGTGTCTCGGCCGGCGCTCGGCCGCGCGCGAATGCACGCCGTGCCAATCCCCAGATGCCTTCCGGCGCAAACAGCACGAAGGCGATGAAAATGAGACCGAAGAATAGTGCCCATGCCTCCGTGTAAGATGACAGTTGGTGTTCCAACAGCATGAAGAATGCCGCACCCAGGATTGGGCCGATTAGCGTTCCCTGTCCGCCGACGATGACCATGATCAGCACTTGGCCCGACAGCAGCCAAAACAGCAACTCCGTGTTGGCGAAGCCCGCAAACGGTGCATAAAGTGCGCCGGCGAGCCCTCCCAGTGCGTAGGCGATCGCGATCACCGTGACCTTGTAAAGGCGAGTGTTGTAACCCAACACTAAGGTCTTGGCCTCGTTCTCTCGGATACCCCGTAGCACCAATCCAAACGGTGAGCGCACCAGCGCGCGGCAGATGAAATAGGCGCCGATCAAGCAGGCAAGCGCGAAATAATAAAAGCCGGTCTTGCTGGTGAAGATCGTCATGGCGAAGGGGCCCGCTCGACGCGGAATGCCGGCAAGGCCGTCGCTGCCACCGGTCACGGAGGTCCACTTGAAGGCAATGGCATAGAGAAGTTGCGCGAAGGCTAGGGTCAGCATGGAAAACGACACGCCGGTTGCAAGCGTGCACACCCAACCCACGCCGATCGCCACGATCCCCGTTAACAACGCGGCAAGCAGCACCACGACGGGCAGCGGCATGGACGAGTTCAGCAGCAAGTAGCCGGAGGCATATGCGCCGAGCCCATAGGCCGCGGCGTGGCCGAACGAAACGAGGTTGGCGTAGCCGACCATCAGATCGAGGCTCATGGCGAAGAGGCCGAGGATGATGAGCTCGGTCAATAGGGTCATGGCAAAGACAGGCAGGCCGAACGGCGCTGCGATCAGCAAACAGACGACCGCAAATCCGCCCAGCGCCGGCAGCGGCTTCATCTTCTGCATGGTCCTAGGCCTCCTTGCCAAGGAGGCCACCGGGGCGCACCACCAGCACCAGCAGCATGACCAGATACATGAAGGCGAGGGCGAAGTCGGGGAGATAGTAGTTGCCGAAGACTTGGACGAACGCCACAAGCAGCGCGCCGATCAGGGAGCCGAGGAAACTGCCCATGCCGCCGATGATCACGATGACAAAGGCGTCGATCACCGCGGTCGCCGCCATGCCATGCGACGCCGTCACCAGCGGGGCGGCCAGCACGCCACCCAGTGCCGCCAGGCCGCAGCCGATGCCGAATACCCCCGACCGCACCAGTTTCACGTCGACGCCGAGGGCGTGCACCATCTCGGCATTTTGCGATGTTGCACGAATGAGCAAGCCGAGCCGTGTGCGCTCGAGCAGCTGCCAGATGACGACGGCCACGACGATGCCAAAGCTCACTAGGAACAGGCGGTAGACCGGAAATGGTTCATCCAACAAGAACACGACACCGGAGAGGAGCGCCGGCGGCGGCACTTGCAGCGCGTCAGACCCCCAAAGCAGCCGTACTGCCTCGCCCGTGACCAGGGCCAGGCCGAAGGTCACCATCAAGAAAGCGTGCGCGTCGCGCCGGTAGAGGCGGCGCAGGATGCCGAGTTCGAACGCCGTGCCAATGGCACCGACGGTGAGCGGCGCCAGCGCCAGCGCCAGCCAGTAGCTGCCCGTGTACCGCAGCAGCGAGTAGCCGATGAAGGCGCCGAGCATGTAGAGCGTGCCATGCGCGAAATTGACGATGCGCATGATGCCGAAGATCAGCGTCAGACCGACGCCGAGAAAGAACAGCAGTGCGGCCTGCGATAGCGCGTTGACCCCTTGGGTCAGCAGGAATGCGAGCGTGGACATGCGGCCCAAATCGACTGGATCACGGCGAGGCCATGACCCTTAACCGACGCAATGCAACAGCGAAGCCTTCAGTCGTCGTAGGTCATTTTGTTGCAGGGCGGTGTCGTGCGCTCGGCCGGCAGCGTGGCGATAATCTCGGGCACCGGATGCGAATACCCCTCCTTTTTGGCGGCTTTGAAGATGAAGCCCTGCTGAACGCCCTGGTGGTCACACTTGCGCATATGCACCTGGCCCTTGATGTCGTCGATCGTCAGATCCTCAAGTGCCGGTCGCAGCTTGTCGGCCTCGATACTGCCGGCCTTGGCGATGCCGGCCTCGAAGACCCGCTGACATTGCCACTGCTCACCCTCGAACTGATCGGGCACCTGACCGCCGTGCTCTTGCTTCCAGAGCTCGACGAACTCCTTGTTTTTTGGGTTGTCGATACTGAAGGCGTAACGGGCCGATGCGATGATGCCGAGACAGGCCTCGCCCACCGCGCGCATGGCCGTCAGTTCGAGTTGCTCGGAGAGCATCGCCATCTTTGAGGCCAGCTGGTATTGCGCCGCCTGGGCCAGGAAGGCGTTGTTGTCATCCCCGGCGAGCACAAGATAGACACCGTCGGCGCCAGACTGGCGAATCTTGGTGACGTAGGTCGAATAGTCCTTGGTTCCGGTCGGCGCGAACACCTTGCCGAGGAAGTCCTTGCCCAACCGTTTCAGCTCGTTCTCGAAGACCTGAACGCTGTTGTGGCCCCAGGCATAGTCGAGGCCCAACGCATAGAAGCTCTTATAGGGTGCGTCCTTGAGATAGAGCGAGATCGCGCGCGTACCCATCGGACCGGAGGTATTGGCGCGGAAGAAATTCGGCACAAAGCTCTCAGCGGTCAGCCGTCCATCGCCATTGTCCGATGAGATGAATATGGCGTTCCATTCGGCAAGCTTGGGTACGATGGCGAGGGCCTCGGATGATAGCGTGATGCCGGTGAACAGCCGGCAATCCTGTCGCTCGACCATCTCCTGCGCCTTGCGCACGCAGGCCGCGGGATTGCCGGCAGTGTCCTCGATCAGAAGCTCGATCTTCTTGCCCAGCCAGCCGCCCTTGGCGTTCTGGAGCTTGGTGTAGAACTCGGCGCCCCGCTTTTGCTGCTGGCCGACCGAGCCCAGCGGGCCGGTCAATGCCAGCGGCATACCGACCTTGATCGTGCCGGCGGCTTGCGCTTGTGCGCTGGTCCAGATGTAGGGCGAGGCGAGGGTAGCACCGGCGCCCGCCAGGACCCAGCGGCGTGAAAAGCGGGACTTCGTTTGCATCGAGCGTTTCTCCCGGACTAAAGGCTTGGATCGTTGCTTGACTGCCAGGCTATCCTTCGCCCGCACAGAGGACAATACACCCCGTGCATGCTAGCCGGCGACTCGGCCCTAGCGCCTTGCGGCGAACTGCCCTTTGGCGATCATATCCGTCAGGACGTGCCGGCGCAGTTTTCCGGTGGCCGTGAATGGGAGTTCATCGACAATGTGCAGCTGCTCGGGCAGCTTGTAGTCGGCGACCTGGCCCTTGAGATGAGCGACCAGTTCAGTCAGCGTCACCGCTTGGCCGGTCTTTGGAATTACGCACAAGCAGTTGCGTTCGCCAAGCCGTGCATCCGCGACGCCGACCATAGCGGCGTGCATCACCTTGGGGTGGGTGTAAAGCAACTCCTCCACTTCACGTGGAAAGAATTTCTTGCCTCCCCGATTGATGATCTCTTTCCGCCGCCCGACAATCTCGACGTTGCCCGCAGCATCGACGATGCGACCGAGATCACCGGTGCGGAACCAGCCGTCGGCTGTGAATGCCTCGGCGTTGGCCGCAGCATTGGCATGGTAGCCAAGGTGCACGCTGGGGCCGAGCGCGGCGATCTCTCCCACTTCCGCCGACGGCACCTCGTTGCCCGCCTCGTCGAGAATCTTCAAGCCCATCGACGAGACGACGCGTCCGATCGTCCCGTTGACCTTTGCGGGATCGTCCGAGAAGCGCGTGTAAGTATGAAAGCCCGTCTCCAGCATGCCATAGAGCTCGATCAGATGACCGGGCATGCGCGCCTGGTAGTCGCGGATGGTCTCGATCGCGGCCGAGGCGCCACCGGTGATGACGACCCGCAGGGATGAGACATCGTAGTCGGACAGGTTGGGCTCGTTAAGCATGGCGACGATTGAGGCCGGCGCCGTAGCGATGTAGGTGACGCCCTCCCGCTGGATCAAGTCCAGAGCGGCCTTCGCCGAGAAGCGCTCGAGCAGCACCACCTTGCTGCCGCTCAGGATCGCCTGCAGCAGACAGAGGTAGCCCCAGTTGAGGCACACGGGCAGATAGACGAGCTGCACGTCTTTTTCCGCCACCAGCATATCCCGATTGATCTGGCGGACCGCCGGCAGCGTCGTGTTGAAGGAGTGCAGCACGCATTTGGGATTGCCCGTCGTGCCCGATGTGAAGGCCATGCGAAAAATGTCATCTGCACCGATAGGCGCCCGTTCGGAGGTAGGTAATGGCTCGGTCTCGGCGATGCCGCGCTCGAGGTTGAATTCGTCAGCAACGTCTTCGCCGGAAACCACGACATGGGTCAGCGTCGGAATTGCCGCGCGCAACTGGCGCGCCATGCCGAGATAGTCGAAACCTTTGAAGTTGCTCGGGCATATGAACGCCTTGCTGCCCGAGAAGCGCAAGATGTAGTCGAGCTCACGGATGCGGAAGTCTGGGTTCACCTTGTTGGCAACGGCCCCGATCAGCTCCAGCGCAAAAAAGGCGACCGGGAATGCGATACGGTTCGGCAGCTGGATGGTGACGACGTCGCCAGGCGCGATGCCAATCCGGCGCAGGTACGCGGCGCAACGCTCGATGCTGTCTTTCAGCTCGCCATAGCTGATCCGGCCCTGTGCATCGATGAAGGCGATGCGGTCGGGATGCCGGGCAGCTTGCGTGCTAAGGATGGCAAAAGGCGACTCGTCGTGCCATTCACCAACCGCCCGCCAGCGCTGCGCAAGCTCCCCTTTCAGTACCGTCTGAAACTGCATGCGATCTCCCTGTCTCCGCGTCTGCCCACCGGCCTGCAAGCGTCGCATGGAGCGACGCCAAAAATACCGCCATGGCTGAGCCTTCAGGCTCAGCCATGGCGCTGAATTGCGACGATCGCCCGGCGGTGGGTACCATCCCCAACCTTCTTGTCCTCATCGTGGGCTTCAACCTTGAAGCGGAGCTTGCGACCATCGATTTCGAGCAGTTCGGCCCGTACCGTGACCTTCTTGCCTTTCGGCGTGGCGCCGAAGTGCTTGACGTTGACCTCAAAGCCGACGGTGGTGTGCTCATCGGGCAGATGGGCTTGCACCGCCTCGATGCCCGCGCGCTCCATCAAGCCGATCATGGCTGGGGTGGACAACACACCTTCGCCTCCCATGTGCTTGACCACCAGCTTGTCGTCGACCGTCACGACGAGCTCCGCTTTGAGCCCTGGCACCAGGCGATCCGTTGGCATGCTTGCTCTCCCATGTTGAGTGAGGATGTTGCGATGGTTGGTGCTAGCGCACGCCTCTGAGCAAGCCGCCGTCGATGGCTATGGCTGCGCCCGTAGTGTAACGGCCACGCGGCGAAACCAGCAGCGCCGCCATGGCCGCGATGTCGTCAACCGTGCCAATGCGCCCCATCGGTACCTCGGCCTCGAGTTTGGCCCGCATCAGCGTCGGGTCGGCACCATCGGCCGCGAACACCTTCTCTAGGCGAGTGGTCTCGATGTAACCAGGACAGATGGTATTGACGTTGATGTCATGCTTGGCGACCTCCAGGCTCAGCGTCTTAGCATAGCCGATCACCCCACCCCAGGTTGCCACCGACAAACCAAAGCCGGCGATAGGTTGGATAGCCGAGATGGCCGCGATATTGAGAACGGCGCCGCCGCGCCTCTGCGCGATCATATGCGGGATCACGGCACGCGCCATACGAACGACGTACATTAGGTTTTGCTCGACAGCCCTCGCCCAGGCCGGGTCGTCGAAGCTCATCAGGTCGCCAAGCGGCGGCGCACCGTCATTGTTGATGAGGATATCGACACCGCCGAGGCCCGCAAGCGTTGCTTCGACGACGCGGGCGCAGTCGTCGGCTTGGCGACAGTCTGCCGCAATCGGAACGACCTCAGCGCCCGTTTCCGCACGAAGTTGCTCGGCAGCCCGTAACAGGCCGAGCTCGCGGCGTGCCGTGATGACGATGCGGCCACCTTCGGCCGCAAGGGTGCGCGCAATGCCATAGCCGATGCCCATGCTGGCGCCGCCCACGATCGCCACCTTGCCTTGCAGTCCGAGGTCCATGCTCACATCGGGTCCCTGAGCCCGGCCTCCATCAGAAAGCGCTCGCCATTGCGCCAAAACACCTTCTCAAGCACCGACTCTGGATAGCCTTGCGTGCGCCAGTCTTTAATGAGGCGCTCATAGGAGAACAGTGGATAGTCGGCCGCAAACAGGATGCGATCCTGCAGCCGACGCGGAATCTCGTGCTTGAGGTCGGCCGTGTAGTACTTCGGTGACCAGCCGTGCAACTCGTACCAGATATTGCGCTTGTGCAGGAGCACGGCAATGACCTCGGCTTGCCAGGGCCAACCCGGGCGCGCCGCCACGATCTTGAGCTGGGGGTTATGGGCTGCCACCCAGTCGAGATGGCGCGGGTGGCAATAGTCAAGGATGACGCCATCGCCACCAGGAAGGCCGGCACCTAAACCGGTCGTGCCAACGAAGATCAAAACGGGAATGCTGGCTTCGCTGCACAGATCATAATAGGGCTGATACAGAGGATCGCTCGCCGGCGGCGACAGCGAGGCGGAGACGGCAAAGCCCAGAAATCCGATGCGCTTGTCGATGCAGCGGCGCAGTTCCTTGACGCCCGCTGGTCCAGCCCGCTGCGGATCGACGTGGATCCAATGCCCAAGAATGACATCGCGGTGATCCCGCTCTGTCTCGAAGCCGTAATCGTGCAGCGCCCGCATCTCCTCCATGGGTCGATACTTCGCGTAGCCTAGATCGAGAATAACGCGCACACCGCTTTGCCGAAAATACTCAACCATCTCGGCCTCGGTGTGGTAGGTCGGCTCGGAGTTCCAAGTGCCGCGCTGCTGGGCCAGCTCCTGCTCGGTCTGGAGCGGATAGCCGCGACGCGTTCCCCAGTGCGAATGCACATCAATGAGCCTCATGGAGCCCTCACTCATCACATCAACGGCCCACCTGGCCATGCCGGCTTCGACCGCGCCGCTGGTCGAACAAAGATGTGCTAGGGTCCAGTGGCAGGTCGGCGCTCAGCTTCACGAGCGCTCACCACAATCCTGCTTCCAATCGCTGGCCGGATCAACTCCCGATCTGGCTTGGAACGACCGACCCAGCCTCTGCGGCAGGGCGATGTTGGCTCTATTCCCGCCTGGAGGACGCGCGTTGCTTGACCCGCTTGGATGTGGGCAATCAAGATGCCAAAGTACTGCCAATGAATTCGGCGCAAGAGCTTCCGGAATTGCCATGTCAGACCCGTTTATTTCAGTGAACCGAGAGGAGATCGCTCGGTGTCAGACGCTCATTGGGCCCTATGTGCGGCGCACGCCAACAATAGAGGTCGACGGCGCCGATCTCGGTCTCGGCCCGTGCGAGCTCTGTCTCAAGCTGGAGTTGCTGCAGCACTCCGGCTCCTTCAAGGCGCGTGGGGCCTTCACAAATTTGCTTGCCCGCAAGGTGCCCGCGGCGGGCGTCGTCGCGGCCTCAGGAGGCAACCACGGCGCCGCCGTCGCCTACGCGGCCATGCGGCTGCAGGTCCCCGCAAAAATCTTCGTTCCGAGCGTGTCGTCGCCGGCCAAGGTGCAGCGCATCCGTGCCTACGGTGCCGATCTCGTCATCCAGGGGGATCGCTACGCGGACGCGCTGGCCGCAAGCGAAGCCTGGATGGAACAGTCGGGTGCGATGTCCGTGCATGCCTTTGACCAGCACGAAACGATGCTCGGCCAAGGCACTCTAGGCATGGAACTTGATCAACAGGCGCCGAAGATCGACACGTTGCTGGTTGCCGTCGGCGGCGGCGGCCTGATCGCGGGAATTGCCGCATGGTACGGCGGCTCTATCAAAGTCATCGGCGTCGAGCCCTTTACCGCGCCAACGCTGACGAAAGCGTTCGAGGCCGGCCATCCCGTCGAGGCGCAAGCAGGTGGTGTGGCCGCGGATTCGCTAGCACCGCGCCGCGTCGGTGAGCTGGTATTTCCGATCGCCAGGAAATATGTACAGGACACGGTGCTGGTGACCGATGCTGCGATTGGGCAGGCACAGTTAGCACTCTGGCGTACGTTGCGTGTAGTCGCGGAGCCGGGTGGTGCAGCAGCGCTCTCGGCACTGACCTCTGGAGCCTACCAAGCGCGGTCCGGAGAACGCATCGGCGTCATCGTCAGCGGCGGCAACACTACCGCCGTCGACTTCGATCGGTGAACGACGCAACAGCGGATCACGTTGGCGCGGGATCTCTTCCCGGCGGCCAGCAGTTCACGATGCGCCCCCAGCAATTCCTCGGCGCTCTTGGTTTTCGCCTAAAGCAGATGCCGTAACGGATGCCATCGCCTTTGTCATGCGTGACCTCGCCACCACGTGCGCTGGCAGAAGCTGCTCGCTGGCCGAGACGATGTGGCGGACCGTGGGCAAAGAAAGAGCCGCCCCGGCACCGGTGACGATCAACGCCGGCGGTACTCCGATGCCCCCCCAGAAGAGGAGGCAACGCATACTAGAAGGTCCCCGACCGTTTGCGCAGGCGCAGCTGGCTAGCAGTTCTCTCCTGCGGGGAGCCCCTTCCCTTTATCGCAGGTGGCGGCCACATCCAGCGCTACCGCGAGTAAATCTGTTGCCAAAGCTTCTACCGGTAGAGTACCCCACTCTATTCGAGACCAAGCTCGGTTTCGACGTGGGGGTAGGAGCCTACTCGGCGGCTGAAGATCGTCACTGGCAATCAAATCCGATTTTGAGTTTCGATGAGACGGCAGCCCTCATGTCCACTCACATCGGTGTACCATCGCAATGCGGATCTTGCCGGCGTTAGGCACTGCGGTCACCGTGGCTCTAGGTACGGCTGGCACCGGTGGTCTTGGCTTGCTGACGCCCGGTCTGGCCCACGCGAGCGCGCCCACCCAGGCGCAGGCGGCAGCAGGCGCGGCCTACGAGAAGGCCTTGCGCGAGTTCAAAGAGATCCTCGCCGAGCGGCGCGTGCAGATCGATGCCAAGCAAACGCTGCCGAACCTTCCGGGGCAAGCCATCTACCTCGCCCGCATCAAGGTTATGAGCACCTACAAGGACCTTACCGACGTACTGCCATCGCGCATCGGGCGGCCCAACAGGTTCGGCGTTCCGCCGGCCTACTTCGATGCCGACCTCGAGCCGCTGATCGAGGAATACGCCGCGCTCTTTCGCATCATGCAGGCGCCGCCGGCAGACGCCCAGGCCTCCAGCACACCATTCAAGGACGTCGTCGATCTCGGCACGGTGATTGCGCGGGCGAAGGGCCTTGATGCCGCGACCATCGACGCGGCAGGCCGCATCAGCCTCGGGCTTTTCTTTGCGGAGACGAACGGCAACCAGAACATCGGCAATGCTCGCTCCAACACCTACAAGGGCAGCTTGCAGTCCGGCGTCACGGAAGATCGAAACGGGAGCAGGGCGTGGGCGGCGATCAAACCGAGGGTCGCGGCACTCGATCCTGTAGTGGCCGCCCGCGATGACAAGGAGGCGGCGCGCGTCGGCAATGGCGACCAACGGTTCAATCATTGGACCGCCGTGCGCAACGCGCTGATGAACGCCCACGCCGACCTGTTCCCGCAGATCCCGGCAATCGTGAGGATGCTTCCCGATCCGATCGATCAGATGAAGCTGTTTGAGCTGATCCAGATCATCCCCACACCGACGCGCGCCGCGCTCGCGTCCGGCAACTTCGCGGCCTATCGCATTTCGGACCCGCGGATCATGGGATTCTTGCGCAACAACAGCATCTTCACTTTCGGCAAGGCAGACCGCGCGAGAATTTCCGCGACCTTTCGCGAAATCCTCGATGCGATGTGGTTGTTCAACGAAAAATTCAAAGGCGCACAGGCCAGATTCGAAGAGATCAAAGCTCAAGAGAGGAGCCGGGGCCGATAATCGTCGCCAGCATGACGCCGCAGCCCTATATGCGGGTGGTTTCTCATCTGACGGCTATCTTCTTCCTAGGACGGCAAACTTTGGCTGCCGCGACGGTCAGGCACGGCATCATCTTACTCTACCTAGTGGGCTACTGCATGATGACGCCATCAGCTACTACATGCGCTTCATCTCGACAGACGAAAGAGAAGTCACACTTTCTATCTTAGGGAGGCGCTTCAGAAGGCGGAAGTCCGTCTCGCCTGGCAATGGGAGTGAATGCAGGCCTAGTCGGCGATCGACTGAAGCACCATGTTGCGCACCAACGTGCGCAGGCGTCCGCGCCCCTCGCCGGGCGCAGCGACCATGTAGACGACCGCCATCTCCTCCTTGGGATCGACCCAGAAGAAGGTGCCGTAGGCGCCGCCCCAATTGTAGTCGCCTGTCGTGCCGGCGACCGGGGCAATACCCGTCTGCGAGCGGACAGCGAAGCCCAAGCCAAAGCTATAACCCTCATTGAGGATGGCGTTGGTGGTACGCGCCCTTACCTCGGGCCCGAGTTGATCGCTTGCCATGAGCTCGATGGTCTTACGCGACAGCAGCCGCCTGCCGTCCAATGTCCCTCCGTTGACGAGCATCTGCGCGAAGCGCAGATAGTCGAGCGCCGTCGACACCGCGCAGCCGCCGCCGCAGTCGAACTTGATGGGCTTGCCGGAGGCATGTGGAATGCTCTGCGGTTTGCCGGACACTGGATCGTTGGCAAAGGCGAGCGCGTAGCGTGGCCTCTTGGCCTCGGGTACGGAGAAGCCGGTGTCGGCCATGTCGAGAGGTTTCCAGATGCGCTCTTCGAGGAAGGCGGAGAGCGACTTGCCGGTCACAGCCTCGACGATGAACCCCTGCACGTCGACCGCGACGCTGTAGTCCCACACCGTTCCTGGCTCGTGCTGTAGGGGCAGCTGGCTCAGCTTCTCCAGGAATTCGGGTCCGCTATAGGTGAAGGCCGAGTCCACTGACCCGGCCGGCCAGAGTTTGATCAGCTCGTGGTCGCGGCGGGTGCCGCCGTAAGGGAAGCCCGCCGTATGGCGGAGCAGGTCCTGCACGGTTGGTTGGCGCTGCGGTGGTGCCCGCTCCACCGTCACTTTGCCGGCAGGATCAGTTTTGACACTGCCGAGCTCCATCTTCGCGAGCTGAGGCAGATACTTGCCGATCGGGTCAGAGAGCTGGAGTTTGCCCTCCTCGTGCAGCATCATGATTGCCACCGAAACCATCGGCTTGGTCATCGACGCAATCGAGAAGATGCTGTCTCGGGCCATCGGCGTCTTGCGCACCGGGTCGATCCAGCCGAAGGTCTGCAGGTAGGCCACTTGGCCTTTGCGGGCGATGGCGACGACGGCGCCCGGCATCTGGCCTGCGTCGACCTCAGCCTGCAGAGCGGCGGTAAGACGCTGCAGGCGCTCCACCGACAGCCCGACCTTCTCGGGCGCGATGACGGTCAGCTGGTCGGCTAGCGCGGACATGAACGGCAGGCTCGCCGCTACAGCGGCGCTTACCAGAATGCGCCTCAGCATCTTGATTTCCTCCCAAAAAGCTATCAGCGGTCCAAGCGAAATGTGGTGGTGGGCAGTTCGCGGACTGGGGCTGTCTGTCTAACGCATGCCCAGCACGCGTCCGTATTCGAACGTGGTCGCGGGATTGGTGATGTGGGTGTTTGACCTGGTCGCGATCATTAATTTGCGTTGGGGGCGTGTGCTCAGCAGGTATTTCCTCCTGAGGCTATCCCATCCCCCTGTCGCCGCATAGATACCCGCTGTCGCCAGGTAGCGAAGCGCTGGCTCGGGATTCAAAGATCGAAAGCACGTTCAGGTAGCTCGGCAGTATGTCGATCACACGATAGGGACCGCGGAAAAGATCGACATCTGATCGCAGACGCAATACGCCAATGAGCAGACGTGGTCGGCGCTTGTTTCCGCATTGCGGACTACGATCAGCTCAGGACCGCTTTGGTATGAGGCCGTTGAGAACTCGGTCGACTTCGCAGCAGATGGTCGTCGGGCCAAACAGACCAAACTCTTACATACCGTTGCCTCTGAGACCCCTCATGAACCTCTTGCTTAAAGAAATTCGTCACAATCCCCTATTCTGGCTGCTGGCCTTCGTGCCCGTGGTGTTTGTCGCCCACAAAGTCAAGTCAGAAGCGCACACTCTTCTTTTTGCGCTGTTCGTCTTGGCTATCGTGCCGCTGGCCCGCGCTACTGAGCCATGCCACCGAATCCGTGGCGGCCAAGACGGGCGATACCGTCGGTGGTCTGCTCAACGCCACACTGGGGAACTTGACCGAATTGGTCACCGCGCTGGCGCGTTGCGCGCCGGGCGATATACCCTGGTAAAGGCAGCCATTGCTGGGGCGATCGTCACCAACACGCCGTTCATGCTGGGCGTGTCGTTTCTGCTCGGCGGACTCAAGCACCACGTGCAGGAATACAACCGAGCCAGCGCCCGCCGCAAGCGGACCTGCTCTTTCTGGCCACGATCGCAATGTTGGTTCCTTCGGCGGTCTCTGTGACCGATGCCGCGGTAGGGTCGGTGTTCGCCGAGAAGTTGAGCGTGAGTCTATGCGTGCTTCGCATTGCCGCCTACGGACTGGGCCTGTTGTTCTCACTCAAGACACATCGCGAATTTTTTGCTGGCGCGGAACAAGCGGCGACCGGCGAAGTACCATGGCCGTTGGGCTTGGCACTGGCCACGCTGGCTGGCGTCACAATACTGGTCGCGCTAGTGAGCGAAGTGTTCGTCGAGTCTGTACAGCAGGCAGCGGTGGCGTTTGGGATGACTCCAGCGTTCGTGGGTTTCATTGTCATGGCGCTGGTGGGCGGTGCGGCGGAGATGGCCTCAGCATTTTCAGCAGCGCGCAAGGATCGGCTGGACCTGAGCGTCGGTATCGCGCTGGGGAGCGCATCGCAAATCGCGCGTTTCGTTGCTCCCATTCTGGTGCTGTTCAGTTACGTCATCGGCTCGGTGCCGATGGACTTGCAATTCTGGCCGGGTGCAGTGGTAATAATGCTCTTCGCCACCATGACCGCGGCGCTCGTGACCAACAGCGCGGTCGGCGTGGTTTGTCGGAGTGCTCAAACTGATGGTGTGCCTGATTTTCGCCATGACGCTTTACCTGTTGCCACCTCGGCTTCAATAAAAGGGACTTCTTTCCTCCAAACGGCTGAGCGGGTCCGCATGTTGCGCCAACTTCTCCTAGGTACTAGCGTCAGTGTTTGCAACATTGCGATCCATGCAATGGTGATGGTAGCCGTAATACATGTAGCGCGCATCGCGAGCGAAAGTGCAACGTCGCGCCAATCTCTTCGATTGACCGCCGTTATGAGCGCGACCGCAGCGGTCCTGATGGCCGCACACCTTGCCGAAGTGCTAGTTTGGTCATTTGCTTACTCGTTCATCAATATTGCCCCTCCTGGCACTGATCTTGTTTATTTTGCCTTTGTAAACTACACAACGCTTGGTTACGGCGACGTGACCCCGTTTGAGCATTGGCACTTGCTTGGGCCAATGACGGCGATGAACGGCGTGCTGTTGTTTGGTTGGTCGACCGCTGTCATTTTTGAAGTGCTCCGGAGGACAATGGCGGCCCCTCGCAGCGAACAGGAACAGCGAGAACCGGCGCAATGCGGTCGCCACGAGTGAGCTTAGGCTAGGCAACGCCGATTGGAGCAAAAACAGCAGGCTCGAATTCGATGGGCCACCGCTCAGCCTGACCTTTTTCGACCATGCCCGCGGCGCGAATAGGGCCCGGATCTGACTCTGGCACACCGCGGCGATAGGATCGGCCTCGATGTCGGGTGCTGTTCGGCTCGGCGCCGTGTTAGCGAAGGCCACCGGACGCGGTGAGCCGCTCGCCGGTGACCCAAGCGGAATCGTCGGAGGCAAGGAAGACCGCGACGCGGGCGATGTCGTCCGGCTGCCCGATGCGACCGAGGGGCGTGCCTCCAATCATCTCCTTTTCGTATTCGCTGCCCGTGATGCCGGCCTTGTGAGTGCCTTCAGTCTCGACACCCCCCGGAGCAATAGCGTTGACCCGAATTTTTCGCGGCCCCAACTCCGCGGCGAGCGCATGCGTGATTGCATCCACCGCTCCTTTGGTGCCGGAATAGATGGCGGCGTCCGCCACTCCTGCACTTGCAACCGAACTTACATTGATGATGCTGCCGCCCTTCGGCCCGAAGTGCTTTACTGCTTCCTTGGTGGCCAGGATTGTACCCAGCACGTTGATGTCAAACTGACGATGAAACTCGTCTTCGCTGATCTCCTCCAGCGGTGCGAACTTGTAGACACCGGCGTTGTTCACCAACACGTCGAGCGTGTTGAAGACCTTTTCGGTTTCAGCAAAAAGCCGCTCCACGTCGGCGACCTTGGCAACGTCGCCCTTGACGGCAATAGCCTGACCGCCGTTCGCTTTGATGTCAGCGACGACCCGGTCCGCATCCTTTTTGCTAGATGAGTAGTTCACCACTACTGAGGCACCTGCCTCGCTCAAGCGCTTTGCGATAGCCGCACCGATGCCCTTTGACGCGCCGGTTACGACAGCTACCTTGCCTTTCAAATCAGTCATCGCACTTTCTCCGCTCGCTAATTCCAACATGTCGCAAGTCTTGTCACCGAGAGCGCCGACCGTCGCACGGGTGTTCGCATCGGAGCATCAGGGATCGATGCGATGCCCGCGCTCGACCCATTCAGAAGCCGCTAGACTTTACTGCAGGGCCGTGATGATCAGCGCTGGCGCGTCTCGTCGCAGATCTGCGCGACCACGGATGGTGTGTTTTCCGCAGGCGATTTTGGTCACCGACGGTCGATACAGGGCATCGGGCCAAATCCTGATTCGGAGATGCGAGACTATGGTAGAGGCCGGCGAGACCTGTACCGCCAGTGGCCGCCACACCGACCAACACCGGCGGGGCTCCGATTATCAGCCAAATGATACGGCGGCGCGTGGCGCACGGGCTCCGGCAGTTAGTGACCGTTGGCGCCAGCGTGGCTCGGCGTCCGTTTGGCCGGAAGCGCCCACGCCGCCAAAGTCACGAGAGGCCCAAAAACAGCGGCAAACCGATCCGGCCCGCCGTCAACGTCAATACGATGAACCCGATAACTGTGATACCTGCCGCGATCATGCCCTAGCTCCCTTATAGCTAGCAGGTCATCGTCTGCCCCCGATGTCCGGCACTCTCTCGCTGGACCGGCCGACCGGCCGGCGAGTCAGGTTACTGTCTTACTTCTACGTACCGAAGCCCTAATCGGCACGAGAATTTTTGCCCCAAAAGCGGGCCCGCTGGGTCCGAGCTCTGCGTTGGTTCCCAGGCAGTTTCGCCGCAGTACGCGCCCACGACCATGTAGGAGTGGGCGTTTCATATTCTTTTAGGCAGCTGCAGACACGATCCAGGTGGCGGCCTTAAGGCTGATGTCCCGGTCAACTGCACCGGCTTTCAAAACCGCTCGAAGCTTGGGTTCGGCACTGGAAATGAGCGCCGGGGTTTCCCGTAGGAGTCTCCCGAGGGCCCCCACCTTCGTCAGCACAGCCATCATGGCGTCGAGATTGCCGCTCGAAACTCTGGCATCGAACGCCTCGATCTCTATCTTGGCAAAGCCTGCCGACCGCAAAACCTCCAATAAATAGTCGCGTCGCTCGAATTTGAAGGGTGTCTTGTCGATTGGGATATCGAGCCCCGCAGCCTGCAGGGGAACGAGATCGAGTTCGTTTTCTTCCAGCGATCGCCAGCACACGAAGGCAAGTCCGCCACGGCGCCGGGTTATCCGGCGAAAATTAGTAAAAGCGGCAACGGGGTCGTCAAGTGCCATGACGCCGAAGCGGGAATACACGCCGTCTGCCATCTTGTCCGGCAGGGCAAGCGCGGCTGCGTCGGTCTGGATCAGCTGAACTTGGCCTAGGGCGGCAGTTCTGGATCGTGCAACTTCGAGAACGCGGGGCGCAATATCTACACCAATAACGCGGCCCAACGGCCCGACCCTGCTTGCGAGCTGTTGCACAGTCTGGCCTGCCCCACAGCCGATATCGACAATTGTCTGACCGGGTTGCGGTGCAAGCGCATCCATCGCGGCCAAACCGAGGGGCGACAATTGCAGATCCAGGAGATCCGCCACTTCACCCCTGGCCTTGTCTGCCAATTCCAGTGATGACGTTTGTGCTGCCATACCCAACTCGAAGCCTTACCTAGTGAGGTTATTTGCTGAGCATTGATCCCGTCAACTCGCGCCAAGACGGCCCTTGCCCAGGGCCGCGGAAGTTCGGTTCGGTAAAGCCTTGGTGCGCAACCACCAACGACGGGGCCAGGTTTGTGCGCAGCCAAAGCATGGACGAAGTCCACATCACGTCCTCCACCACGCTTAAAACTGCCGCGGCATCAAAGGCAACTTGCCCCGCCTCGACTTGGATAGGCGATCCAGCTGCGAGGCGAAGTCAAAGGAAAGCTGGCGACGCTGAACCCGTCCGGTCGGCCCGCCGTCATGATAGGGTGGCGGCCCAACCTTGAACGGCTCAATGCACAAAGGAGGTTCCATGCCCGACCAAGCAAAACTAACCGAACTTGAACAGCGCATCCGGGCGGTGCGCGAAAATATCCGCGTTTTGACCGAACAGGCCGCGGCCTATTCCGGTGCAGCGGACGAGGAGCGCAACGCGGACCGCATCTCCGAGCAGGATGCACTGCTTGCGAAGCTCCTCGAAGAGCGCGAAGCATTGATCGGCCAGAAGTAGCCGTTCGCGCACCTTGTCATGCTGGTTTGGATGGCCCTGCAGCGTGCTGGTCGCTTGGGCCTGGCTCAATCTCCGCTTTGTTGCGAAGTGGACCTTAGAGGGGCTCGCTGCGCTGACCGGTTGAAACGTCTGCTGGTCGAGGTCGTTCTGCCAGTCCGGTGAGAACATTAGCCCGCGCGTACGTAGGTCAAATCGCGATAAACAAACCCGGCTTGGGATCGCGGCCGCAGTCGATTCGTGATCGAGGGCTTCATGAATGCGCGATGCTTGTTGAACAGGGCGAACACGTCGTCACCTGATCCATTGACCACGGAGCCCATCATTTCCCTTGGCCCCAGCGCGCATTGAATGACGATCATACGATCGGAGACATCATAAACCTTTTCGACGGCACCGCCGCGATCATAGGTGCGCTGGTGTTCGCGGCCTCGTCGTTTGCTGGCGCCGATGCCAGCTTTGTGTTCTGCGTTATCGCGGACAGTGAGCGCCGCGCAGGCCTTCAGCGCTAGCGCGCTGAATGAGCCGACGCGACACCGACCGCTACGGCCACTATTAGCCGGGCGGAGCCCAGGGAGGTGAAGGATCCTGCGGCCCGTCCCATCCGGGGGCACCCCGTTCTGAGCGGATATCGGCAGCCATCGCAGGCCCTGAGATCGAACCAAAGACCGTCAACATGAAAACTGACAACACTATCAACTTCTTCATCATCATCACCTTTCTAAGCCCCGCAGCGCTGCACATAAGCATGCTGTCATACTTCGAGAATACGGCATCACAGGTCGTTGATATAACTTGAGTTTCGTTCAGCGAACGCCGAGGACGCGCCAACCACATTCCAGCGCCGGCAACGTTCGACCTGCGGCCCCACCATCGCCTCAGGCCTACCGGACGGCGGCGTTTTCCTGGACGACCACTTCCTCGAGCGGCGCGCCCCCCGAGCACCCCCTGACGACCTTGGCAGTCACAAAGGACTTGAACACCGACTTGCCGGCTTCATCGCGGCTGCTCGGTGCCTCTCGCTTCGGCGGCTTTTGGCGTCACGGCCGGCTGGAGAGTTGACGCCGATCCCCGTCCTCAAATCGTTTAGGCGATGACGGGAGCCAACTCCATGCCCAGGTAGCCAACAGTGATTTCGATTGTCGAGTACTTGGTAGCA
>Ga0134122_10000283_pt1 | contig 32242 bp, 36 predicted proteins | sample KB302_FD_96461 | JGI IMG/M metagenome (GOLD analysis project Ga0134122, IMG submission 96461) | Terrestrial soil microbial communities without Nitrogen fertilizer from Kellogg Biological Station, Michigan, USA - KB3-0-2 | ecosystem: Environmental > Terrestrial > Soil > Unclassified ...
AGCGCGAGCTGATGTCGATTTCGCTTCCCTTTTGCTATCCCCCCGTGTTAGTAACGAAGAACGTTCTTCGTTACTAACACGGGGGGATAGCAAAAGGGAAGCGAAATCGACATCAGCTCGCGCTTTTTTCTGCGCGGCAACTCGGCTCGATTCGCGCGCGATTCTACAGCCATATTAGGCTGCGCTGTCATGCCTTCGTGACATGCCTTGTTTTTCGCTGTATTCGCTATGCGCGCATCGTGTTTTAGCGGCCTTTTCATATGCTGTTTTCCTCGGTGTTTATGCGAATCGAGGCTTTTTCTCGATGCTTTCGCGTTTTCAAGCCTTTTCTCGCGCGACATCCCGAGCTGGGCGATAGCCCTGTCCCAACGTCCCAACCGTCCCAACCGTTTTCGATCTTGTACAGAGGCACCCGTTTAGCTTCTTCCAATAAGGTTGGGGAGGTTGGGGAGGTTGGGACAACAGTATAAATCATGCCGGTTAGGCGTCTCAACCTGGTCTCGCGAGGTTGGGACAGGTTGGGATTCGCCTCGCTTCTGGCTTTTCCGGACCGGATTGAGCCATGGTTCTGCGAGGGTGGCGTCTGGTCCCTGCCGACGAGCTCGGGTCCACCTGGCTCCGAATCCGGAAATCCGGACGCGCTACCGCTTCGGTCGCGGGGGTCCGGGGGGCTCGGCTTCGGTCGCCTCGGCCGCCTGGGCGCCTCGCTGGTGCGCTTTCGGTCCGGGTGGCTGGGCTTGGGGCGCCCTGGGTCGGAAAACGCGTCCTGGGGGGCGGCTGTTGACGTAAGGGTGGGGCGGGGTGTAGCGTGGCGCTATGACACTGGCCGAAGTGGTGGAGGCGCACATTGCCTCGACGCTGACCGACCTTCGGGGGAACATGACCCAGTCGGCGATCGTGCTCGGCATCAACCGTCGCACTCTGTACCGAAAGGTGCGCGGCTCGAAGTGGCTTCTGGAACTCGTTCAGCAGCACCGTCAGAACGCAAGGGAACCGAATGGCAAATAAATCGACCGTGAAGCGCGTTTTTCTCATCGACGACGCGGCCGTCCGCATGTCGCAGGAGGCTGGTCTCCGGAAGGTCATGCCGTCGCCGGGCAATCCGGATATCACGTACAAATTCGCGCTGCTCTCAACGGGATCGCTCGAAATCGAGGTGTCGGCACCGAACGGAAAGACGCGCCTGCTCCTGCCCTCGTCGGCATTCATGGCGGAACTGGGATGACGGACTGCATCCTGGCGATCCCGAACGCGGGCAATGTGTCAGCCGGTGTGATCGGCTCGGTGATGAACGCGAGCGCCGTGCGGAAGGTCGCGCTTCAGGTCGGCCGCCCGTGCTCGATCCTCACGCACGCGTTCAACCTGTCATGGTGCGACGCGCTGAACATGAAGCCGCGCCCGAAGTTCTTCGCGATGCATCACGCCGACATCAGCGCTGAGACGGGCTGGCTCGACAAGCTGATCGAGGAACTCGAGCGCGTTGACTGCGACGTGCTGTCCGCCGTGGTGCCCATCAAAGACATGCGCGGGCTTACGAGCACGATGATCCTCGACGTGGAGAACGCATCGTACCGGCGGATCACCATGCGGGAATTGGCCCCGCACTGTGAGACCTGCTCGGCGGCGATTCCGAGCGACAGGACGCACTGCTCTGCGTGTGACGAAGCGGGCGCACCGTGCACGGCCATCCCGCCCCTGCCCGTCAGCTTCCGCGCGCCCGAAGTGCCGTGGGCACCCGAGCGCGGCATTCTCGGAATCAACACCGGCCTTTGGGTGTGCAAGCTGGACGCGTGGGCGGAGTCGATTTGCTTTCACAACACCGAGCGCAACAAGCGCAACGCCGAGACAGGTGACATGGTTCCGATCGTCATGCCGGAAGACTGGAACTTCGGAATCGACCTGCACATGAAGGGCCTGAGCGTTTACGCGACGCGCGCGGCGAAGCTCCGCCACTTTGGCACGTTCGGATTCCCGAGCGATGAGACGTTCGGCACGGAAACGGAGGACACGTGGCATCAGCTGTAGATGAGGAAGAGCCGCCGGACACCGTACCAGAGAACACGCGGCCGACAGACCCGAGCCCGCCGCCGTTTGGCGCTGACATCTGCGCGTGCAAGCACTACCGCGCGTCGCATCACAACGGCGGCCCGTGCGCCACGCGGTGCGGGTGCGTCGCGTTCGCGCCGCGAAAAGACTCCGACGATCCCGACGGTTCGGACATGCCGCCGGTGAGCGTCCCCGCCCACGTGGCCCCGAGTGGAGGAGAATCGGGGCAACCTCTTGTGGATCTCACCGAGACGATCAAGCGTGGCGCTCTGAAGGTACAGACTGAGCCGCTGCCGACTGACGAGCCGATCATTAAGGCGATCCCCAAACTGAAAGGCGACGGCCATTGGCTCGACTACGGCAAGGACACCGGGGCCAGACTTCGCGTGCGCGGCCTCGTGGATGAGAAAGAGCTGTTCCCACTCGTCGAGCCGGACGACCTGCCGCACGACCCGCGCGAAGTGGAGGAAGTGCACGCCGCTTCGCTCAAAGCGTTCCGCGAAGAGGACGACCGCGCGCTCGGAAAACTCTACGAGGACTTGCTCGATGACATCCACTCGAGCGACGCGGGCGAGAATGCGTTGATGTCGGAGCTCGCACGCGCGGCCGAGGAGTTGCAGGCGGCCATGACGGCGGAGCTGCGCGAGGTTGCGCGTGCGGAGAAGAACTGGGGCTGGAAGCACATACTGTCCGAGCACGGCATACGCATCCGAGCTCGCACTCCGCAAGGTGACTTTCTAGAGTGCCAAATCGATCGGCGCGGGACGCAAGCGCTGGTCATGCAGGCGATCGAGGATCCCCGCGGCGCGGCGTCCGCTTGTGTGCGTGAAGCCAGGGAGCAGATCCACGCGGCCCGTGCGCGCATCCTGGTCGGCGGGTTCGTGCCGGTGGTGAACGAAGTGGGGCAGGCGTGACTGATTTTCAGTACGTACAACCCGAACCGTGGCATCCGCCGATGGTCTGGCCGCGCGCGATCCCTTGGATCCCGTCGATAGACAACGTCTCCAGTGTCCCGCTTCCGGATGATGCGGACTACTGGCGCGGCAGGGCAGCCATGCTCCAAAGAAATCTGGATGCTGTGGTCAGGAGAAATTCCTCACTTGTCGAGCCGTCAGCTCTGAAGCTGTCACGCGATTCGCTGCGCAAATGGCAAGGCCTGGCACTCATCGGCGCATTCTGCAACGCGTTGCTATGGCTACAGGTCGCCATGCGCTGCCCCTGATGCCCCGCGCCCCCGCAACGCCAGCCGTTCGCACCGTCATTGACCGCGGACAGGTTCCGAGCACAGAGGAGCTGCTCACCTCGCCGGAGTACTACGGCCTGACGACGGCAACGCCCGTGCAGCGCGCAATCTGTCGCGCGGCGGACGGTCAGCCGCTCGGTGACTTGTGGAAGGACAAGCTGGTCAGGAAAGCGTTCGGCGGAAAGAGGCCGCCAGCGAAGCAGCCAGCGACGATCGTGATCATCGCCGGGACGCGTGGGGCTAAATCGATGTTCGCGGCGTCCCGTGCTGTGCGCTCGGCGCTGACGTGCGATTTGGAAGGCCTAGTCGCTGGTGACCGCGTCCGTATCCCGTGCCTTGCGACCGGGAAGGAGACGGCCGGCTTCATTCACTCCCACGCGCTCGCGCTGATGAAGACGCCACGCCTTGCCCCGCTGCTCGTGGGCAAGCCACTGACCGCGAGCTTCGAGATTGGGAGGGAGGACGGTTTCGACATCGAGGTCAGCACGGTGGCGCTCTCCTCCCAGGGCAACAACGTCGTGGGCTCGTGGCTCGGCGGAATCGTTTTCGACGAAGCGCCGCGCATGGGCTCGGAGACTTCGACCGTCCGGTCGCTCCGCGCGAGCAGGCAGGCCGCGGCAGACCGCGTGCTCCCGGGCGGCCAAGAGATGCTCGTCGGCTCACCCTACGCTCCGAACGGTGACGTTTACGAGCTCTGGCGGACGCGCTTCGGTCACCCCGACGAGGACGTGGTTGTGATCCAAGCGTCGGGACCGATGCTGAACCCGAAGCACTGGACGCCTGAGCTACTCGAGAAGCTGCGCGTGACCGACCCGTTCACGTACGTCACGTCAGGCTTGGGGGAATTTGCCGACCCGGCCGACTCGATCATCCCGAGCAAGTCGATCGAGAACATGATGGGTGACGCGGAAGAGCGGAAGCCGCAACGCGACGCAGCGGGTGAGCTGAAGATCGAATACGTCGCGGCACTCGGGGCGGCGGAGCGCGGCAACTCGTGGATCCTCACCATCGTCGGCACGACCGGCAAGACGCCGAAGGGTTTGGCGACGTACGAGCAGGCCGTGTCGTTTCAGTGGGTGCCGGAAGTCGGGAAGCCGCTGGACACGACGGTCGTGCTACTCGAAGCGAAGGAAATCTGCGCTCGCTACGGCCTGGACCAAGCGTTCATCAACCAGCGTTTCGTGATGAGCTACCTGGAGACGGCCAACGCGATCGACTTCGGATTGCTCGGCATCGACCTGGAGAGCGACGAGCGGATCGAGATGTGCGACAAGCTCCGGGATGCTATCGTCGAGGGGCGTCTTCACCTGACGGCCAACCGCCAGCAGTACGCCGACCTGCAACACGTCCGGAAGGTGCCGACCGTGAACGGCATCGTGATTCAGTACCCGTCGAGCGGCGACTCGATGGCCTGCGACTTCGTCCAGCCGCTCGGGCTGTGCATCGTCTACGCGCCGGATCCGCCCACCGGGAGCCTATCGGCCGTCCCGAAAGTCCTCACAAATGATCAGCGGAACGTCCGCGCCCTTGACCATCTGACCAGGGGCGGGTGATACTTCATGGGTCGTGAGTGACACTCCCCCGAACGATGCCGCCGAGCTGGCCTTGGCGGTGCGTCTGAGAACTCTGCGCGATGCCGGAGTCGCGTTCGCCCGCTTCGACGCGGAAGGAAAGCTCGTCGTGGTCCGCTTCGGCGTGATCGACGGTGGGCTGCCGACTGAAGAGGCCGAGGAGAAGAAACCGAATCCTCTGCGCGAGGCGGCGCTGCGCCTTCAGCGTCCGCACGTGGCGAGTGAAGCGTGACCGACTCGTGGTGGCTCCAAGAGACCGAGGACGAACTACACAGCACGGCGCTGGCGTTCGCTGACGATCTGTTCTCCCGCCAGTGGGCAGAGCGCCGCGCGCGAGCGAATGACGGGCTGTTCCTCTACAACCCGACGGGGCGCCTGTCCCTCTCCGGCGGAACGAGCGACCCCCGCACGGTGACGGAGCTGATCCCACCGTACTTCAACCTAATCCAAACGGTCTGCGACTGGTTCACCAGCATGATCGTGCGGAACAAGATCCGCCCGTACATCCTGACGGAAGCCGGAGACTCGCAACTCCAAGAGCAGGCCAAACAGGCGATGCTCTTCACGGAGGGCGTGATGCGCGAGGCTGGGATCTGGGACTCGCTCGGCATGCTGCGCGCTCAGGATGGCCACCTGTTCGAGGGCGGCGGCATCAAGTGGACGGCCGACGTGGAGAACTCGCGCATCGTCGCGTCACGCGTCCGCCCGTGGGAAGTGTTCGTGCCCGAGCGCGAGGGGCGGCTCGGAAACCCGCGGCAGTGGCTCCACCGCCAGAGCATCGACCGCGGGATCCTCGCGAGCATGTTCGAGGAAGGCAGCGAGGAGCGTGTCCGCATCGAGGCGGAGGAGCCGCTCAGCTACGACGCGGACGAAACCATCAGCGGTGACCGCTCGGACATGGTTGCCGTGCGCGAGCTCTGGCACCTGCCGAGCGGAGCTGTGGACCTCGACAACCCACTGAGCTTTGGCCTCGACGACAACGGCGAGCCGACCGACGAGGACCCGGGGCACGACGGAAAGCGCGTGATGATGCTGAAGAGCGGCATCCTCGTCAGCGAGCCCTGGCCGTTCCCGCGCACCAACATCAGCTGGTACCTGCCGCGCCGGGACCCGATCGGCGTCTGGTCGCGCTCGATTCCGGAGACGCTTGCGGGCGCTCAGCTTGAACTGCTCGACATCGGCGACAAGATCCAGCAGATCCTACGCCGGCATGCCGTGCCGCATCTGATCGTCTGGCGTCAGGCGCGGCTGAACCTCCAGAAGTTCACGAACGACACCGCGGCGATCCTCGAGAGCAACGTCCCTCCGCAACAGGCCGTGCATTACCTCGTGCCGCAATCGGTCCCGAGCGAGCTGCTGAACCGCGAGCAGCAGATCATCGCGTGGGGCAAGGCTCAGGCCGGCGTGACCGACATGGCGCTCACGGGCGAGAAGCCGAAGGGCGTAGACCACGCTCCCGGAATGGAGCACCTCAGCGAGACGACGATCGTCCGTCACACGTCGGCATACCAAGCGTTCGAGCATGCCCACGTCGAGGACGCCGAGATCATCATCGACGTGGCGCGCTTCCTCAAGATGAAGGGCGCTAACATGAGCGTCGTCTACGGCGAGGACAAGCGCATGCAGCGGGTGGAGCTGCACAAGCTGAACCTCTCGCGCGACAAGTTCCACATCAAGGTGTTCCCCTCGAACTTCTTCCCACAGCTTCCGCAAGGGCGCGTCGCGATGGCGGAGAAGCTCACCAGCATGGGCGCGTGGGCCGGGACGCCCGCGGCGAACAAGCTGCTCAAGCTCGTGGCTGGCGATGCGCCGGACATCGACGCCGAGGTCAGCGCGGACTCGGCCGAGGAGCGCAACATCGAGATGCGCCTGGCCAAGCTGCTGAAGGGCGCGACGGACGAAGAGGTCATGCCTCACCCGTACATGAACCTCGACGCGGCGAAGGCGACAACGCGCAAGTGGATCAACATGCTCGAGGCGGACGGGGAGGAAGAGAAGCGCGTGGAACGGATCCGCGACTTCTGGACGCTCTGCGACAAGGTCCAGAAGCAGACCGCTCCGCCGCCGCAAGTCATGCCGGTGGGTGGGGCGCCGGGTCCAGCACCGAGCGCGGGTGGGGTCCCGCCAGCGCCAGTCGCAGCCATGCCACCAGCAGCGTAAAGGGAAACACGAATGGGAAGCACAGCAGCAGTCGCAGTCGAAACACCCGCCGCCGCGCCGGAGACCATCGCCGACGTTCTCGCGTCGCCTGACTTGGATCAGTTCCGCGACGCGTCGCCCGATGACAGCGACTCGGCCGATCCGATTCCGCCGCAACCGAAGGCGAAGCCGGCGAAGTCTGGCAAGCAAGCGAAGCCGGCAAAGCAGACGCTCAAGCAGGCGGCTGGGCCCGAGAACGAAAGCGACGCGGAGAACGACACGGAGGAGACTCCGGCGGACGGCGACGAGGACACGAAGCCGGACATCGAGAAGCCGAAGCTTCCCGACAACGAGGAAGCGGAGGAGGCTGCGTTCTCGGACGAAGCGCTCGCCACCCCCGAGGGTGTCGCTGCCGCGCGCGAGATTGTGAAGGCCGCGCGCGAGGCCGTCGAGAAGCGGACGCACGTTCTCGACCGCTACGACATGCGTTCCAAGAAGCGCATGTCCGAGGCGCGCGAGCTCGTCGCGAACACGGAAGCTCGCTCGAAGCAGGTCGAAGGCGTGGCGATGTCGATCGCGCGCGACTTGCAGATCTTCCGCGAGCCGGGGACGACGGCGCGGGAGAAGCTCGGCGCACTGTCGCGCCTTGCTGGCGGGCGCCCGGGGCACGAGGTGATCGACGAGCTGACGGCCGGGATCCTCAGCGACGGGAAGCCACAGCCGGAGGAGAGCCCGCGCGTGCGGGACCTCGAGCGGAAGCTGCTCGAGCAAGAACAGCGGTGGGAGCAGTACCTACAGCAGCAGCAGGCGCAGCAGACCGAGGGCGAGAAGTCAGCCAAGCAGGCGCAGATCGCCCGCGTCTACCAGCAGATCCAGGAGGAGGCGGCCGACCCGGAGACGTACCCGGAGATCGCGGCCGGCCTCGAAGAAGAGGACTGGACACCCGAGGAAGTCGCCCAATTGGTGGCCGGCCCCGACGGCATCATGGTGAAGCACCACAAGCGGACCGGTGAGCGACTTGACAAGTCCGAGGCTCTCCGGATACTTGAGGGACGCTTGGCCCGCCGTCGCGGCACAGTCGAGCGAGCTCCGCAAGGGGCGATTGGTACCGGAGCCAAGAAGCCGGGTAGCCCGACGCGCGGCGTTGGAAGAGGCACGACGATCACACCGTCCGTCGCCGACCGCTCCGCAGGTTCAGTCCGAACCCTCGAAACTCGAGAAGAGCGTCTCGCCGACCTACAGCGTGACCCGGCCGCACTGAAGCAGCTGTTCCCAATGTTGGGTTGAGCGCTCAGGAGCGGCAGAGGCCGCTACCCGAGGCTCCCCAATGGCAACAGCCGCAAGCAACACCGCAAACGTCAATCTCCTCCGCCGCCTGTTCGGAAACGAAATGGCGGACCTCACCTTCGGCGACGACCCGTACCTTCGCGGCGTCAAGAAGGTCACCACCGGATTCGGCGAGATCCGCTACGTCGTGGTCCGCATCGGGCAGACCGCGGGCGTCGGCGGCAGCATCGCCGTCGCGATCGCGAACCAGGCGCCGACCGCAGAGCGCCGCTTCTCCGTGACCGAGCGGACCATCTACGCCGTGTTCACGATGAAGGGCAGCTTCCTCCGCAAGGCGCGCGGGAAGCCGAATTCCCTCCTGACCGGCTACGAGTCGCAGGCGCGCAGCGCCATGTACGACTTCAAGAAGTTGCTGGAAAACCAGTCGTGGGCAGCGGGCGGCCGCGTCGGCACCATCAACGCGACGGTCACCGGCACAACCCTCACCTTCGCGAACGCGCGAGCGCTCATCGGTATCAACCTGCTCGGCAAGTGGCTCACGTTCGCGAGCGACGACGGCACCGCGGCATCTCCGGCGGGAGAGCGTGGACTCGGCGGCGTGCCGTACCGCGTGCAAGTCACGGCGGTGGACATCGGCAACAACCGCGTCACGGTTTCCCCCTCGCTCACCACGGTGACGGGCCTCACGTCCGGCGACTCAGTGTTCATCGAGGGGTTCTATGCCCTGTCGATGATGGGCAAGCAGGCGTGGAACCCCATCACGGCGCCGGGCGGGTCTGACTCGTTCTTCGGCGTGAACCGCTCCGAGGCTGTCGAGCCGCTGAGCGGGTGGCGCGTCACCGGACAGGGCCTGTACGAGGCCACGGTGATCGAGGCGCTGACGTACGGCGAGCAGGCGACCGTCGATACCAAGACGTGCTTCATGAACAAGCGCGACTGGGCGAAGATGGTCAACGAGATGGGCGTCCAGGCGTTCCGCGAGCCCGGAGGCAAGAAGACGGGCGGCGCGAAGGCGCTCGTGGTCGATGGCCCCGACGGCTCGTGCGCAATGACCGGCGTGAACCGCGTGCCCCAGGGCTACGCGTGGATCGGCGATCCGAGCAACGATGTGCTGCTGTCCGAGGGCGAGATCCCGCAGATCCTGAACGAGGACAAGGTGGGCCCGATGCGCATGCTGCCGACCGACGACGCGTACCAGAGCCGACTCGGCGGCGACGCCAACTTCATGCCGGACGATTCCGCGGCGAAGCTCGGGCCCGGTGCCTGGGTGATCGTGTCGTGGTGAGCAACCTTCACTGAGGAAAGAATCAGACCATGGCACTTCCCGACATCACCGAATCCAAGAAGAAGCTCAGCGGCCTGCTCGACTCCGCGACCATCAGCGGCGACGAGCTCGTCAATCGCATGCTCGAGACGAACCACCAAGTTATCTTGGCGGCGGACGGCAACGCGGCTTCGGCCGTTTCGCAGACGCTCTGGTTCGTCAACGACAAGCCGTACCCCGTTTTCGTTTCGCGTGCGACGTTGCGTTGCGAAGCGAACGTGGCGGGTGACGCGACGAACATCGGAACGATCAACCTGGCGGCGGACGACGGCGCGGGCGGATCCAAGGTGAACTTCGCGACGATCAACACGCTCAACACGAACTACGTGGCCGGCGTGGGCCAGACGTTCACGATCACCCCGGCTTCGCAGGCTGGCGCGCTCGTGCCGGCTGGCGCGGGCGTCTACTACCAGCAAACGAAGGGCTCGTCCGGCGTGGCCTTCCCGCTTCGCGCGCTGACAGCCGTCGTGCGAAAGGGCTGATCCCAATGAGCACGAAGGGCCTTCCGATCCACAAGCCGCGCATCGGCAACGGTGTCCGTGCGCGGCAGGTGGACATTTCGTTTCTGTTCAACTCGACATCGGATCCGACCGACATCCGCGACCCGAATTCGGACATCGCGAGCGTGGTCTACTCCGCTACGAGCATCTATACGGTGACGTTCAATTATCCCGTGCAGAAGGTCTTGTCGATTCGCCCCACCGTGCAGCTCGCAAGCACGGCGGACATCGTCCCCCAGCTCGGGCCGTGCTCCTCGCTCGAGGGCACCACGACGGACTTTGCCATCGCGGTGAAGCTCATGACCGGCGCTTCCGCTGCGACCGCCCCGGCGGCCGACGCGGACAACCGCTGTCACCTGTCGTGCACGTTCGAGCTGTCCCCCAACGACGTGTGAGGTATCCCCATGGCTGGCATGCTTGAACTCCTGGCGAAACCGGGAGAGGACGAAGAGTCGGACGACGCGCCGCTTGACGACGCGAAGTCTCAGAAGGTGCGGGCCATGGGGCGGTTCCGTAAGGCCCTGAAGGCAGGCGACGATGCGGCGATGGCCGAAGCGTTCGCCGATGCTTTCAGGGCGTGCGAGATGTACGAGGCAGACGAGTCCGAGGAGGAGTAATCCGCCTTGGCGCTCGTCAAGCTCTCTACCTTCCGCGAGCTGTCCCGCCTCTACTCCGACGAGCGGCCGGGCGGCGAGAACGCGTTCATCTCGGACGACGACGTGAACAAGCTCGTGAACTTGCAGCTGCGCGAGACGTACGACCTGCTGGTCCAAGCGCGCGGGCAGGAGTTCTTCGAGACGAAGGGCACGCTCACAACCACGGCGAACTCGGCGGACGTGAGCCTGCCCGCGACGTTCTACCAACTGCTGTCCCTCTACGTGCAGTGGAGCGCGACCGACTTGGAGCCGATCGAGGCGCTCGAGAGTATCGACGACCGGGCAGACTTCGCGAGTCACATCCCGTGGGGCCGCGACGTGATGAAGACGTTTCGGATCCGCGGAGCCGGCATCGAGCTGTTCCCGACGCCGACCGCGGAGACGACTCTCCAGATCCGCTACGTGCCGCGCTTCGAGGACTTGGTGGCCGATGACGACGAATTCGACACGGTCAACGGAGGCGAGCGCATGATCGCGTACCGCGTCGCGGCGGACATGCTGACGATCGGGAAGAACTCGAACGTGAACGTAATGCAGCTGTACGCCGCCGAGCGCGAGCGCATCGAGCGCATCGCAGAGGACCGGGCGGCCGCGCACCCGGCGCGTATCCGTGACGTGCGCTACGGCGAGCAGAGGCGGCGCACCGCTTGGCGACGCTGGGGGACGTTCGGCTGATGGGAACCGTTGTCGTCAGCCGTGACCCGGCGCTCGTCCGCTACGTCACGACGCAGGCCGTCACCATTACCGTGAGCGTCTACAACGACTCGGACGTGCTGACAGATCCGAGCGGAGGGGTCGTCCTCACGGTCACGCATCCGGTGGGTGTGGACACGACGCCGACGCTCACGCACGGTAGCACTGGCGTCTATACAGCAACCGTCACGCTCGACGCCGACGGGCGCTGGATCTTCCACGCTCAGAGTGCGGGTGACATCGTAGCCGCCGAGCGCCTGACTCTGGCTGTCGAGGATACCGGCTCGAGTGGGTCGCTTGCGGATGAGGAGGTCTTGCTTGCTGACTTGGCGGCCGTATCCGGGTCGCTGATGGGCAAGGGCCCGAATGGGTGGGCAGCATTCGCTTCCGACGTTTTCCCGGTCGAGTTATTCGGCGCCGTCGGCAACGGAACGACCGACGACACCGCGGCGATTGCGGCTGCCATCACGGCGGCCTCAGCCAGCGGTGGCGTCGTCAAGTTCGCTGCAAAGGAATACTGCTACACCGCCCTGACGATCTCATCGAACAACGTCGTCCTCGAGGGCACGGGCGACATGGGCGACACCGGCACCGTGCTCAGCAAGACGAGCACAACCGGCGATGGTATCACCATCACCTCGCAGAATTCTGGTGTCCGCAATCTGATGCTGCGACAGAAGTCGGCTGGTGCCCCCGCCACCGCTGGCTACGCGATCAAGTACAACGGCTGCTTCTGCGGGTTCTACGAGAACCTGCGCATCGCCGACATGTACGATGGCGTGCGCGTCACCGGATGCTTCGAGTTTCGCGGGCAGGGCACGCTCTGGCTCCGTGGCATGTTCGGAACGGTCGGGCTCGATGTCGATGGTATTTCCGGCTTCGCCCAGCGCGTCATCGCCGACAACCCCTACCAGGCTGCCACCGAGGGGAAGTCGCACGCGGCACGGCAGACGAGCCACGCGTACGTCGTCGGCGACACGTACACGAACAACGGCATCATTTTCCAAGTCACCGGAGCGGGTACGAGCTCGAGTGGCGGCGGCCCGACGACAGTCCCCGGGACGACCGTCGCGAATGCCACCACCACGAACGTCACCGACGGCACTGCGACCGTCCGCTTCATCGGCCGCACGATCGACTGGATCAAGTGCGGATCGAGCGTCGGTGGCTTCACCGTCCAGACCTGCGCTGTCCTGAACGGCTACCGCGCGTTCCGGCAGACCGGCGGCAACTGGTTCTTCTTCAACCACTTGGAGTTCGACCACCAGTGGAAGGACGCGGTCTCACTCGAGGGTGGCAGCGGGTTCCGAGCGACGAACGTCTGGATCTCGAGCGTGTTCACCGGCGAGGGCATCACCGTCGGCGCCGGCTACTCTGGCGACATGCACGTCATCGGCGGACGGCTCTTCGGCGGCGCCGGTAAGGCGATCCTGTTGCAGCCGGGTCCCGTGAACTGCCACTTCTCGAACCTCAATATCGGCACGTGGGCAGGCACGTTCGGCTTCTGCACGGGCGACGTTGCCGGCGTGGGCCCCAAGCACTGGTCGCTCACGAATTCGCGCCTCGAAGGGTGCTCCTACGGGATTGCGATCCTCGCTGCCGATACCGATTACTTCGTCGTCACCGGCAACGATGTGCAGGGCAACAGCACGCAGGGAATCGTTGACGGGAGCACAGCCAAGAACAAGGTCATTCGCGACAATCCCGGGTATGACCCGGTCGTGCGGCTCACCGGGCAGACTGCCAACATCGGCGCCACGAGCCTCTACACGGGCAACCCAAGCGCGGGTCTTTACGAGGTCGATTGCTACGTCGAGGTGACGACGGTCGGAACGACCGGAACGCTCGTGCTCACCATCGGCTACACGGATGCGGTCGGCGCGACCTCGCAAGCGACCACCGGGATCAACATCACAGGCACGGGCCGCGCGAGTGGTAGATTCCTCGTGAAGGTCCAGGGCGCCGCGAACATCACGTACGCAACGAGCGGCATCACGACGGCGGGAACGCTTGCCTACAACGTGTCGATCGACGCGCGGCGGAAGTAGCATGCTCCCCGAGCAAGCCCAATTCCGCGTCACCTCACCCGCGCAGCTAGTCGAGGACTTGCAGCGCGAGCACCGGGCGATCCGAGAGGAGTTTCGCCTTGCCGGGAAGTTCTTCCAGCCCGCACCGGGCGCCGTGTACCCGCGAGCGTCGTCTTACCAGGCGGCGCCGTGGGACATGATTGTCCTCGTCGCGAATTGCGTCGTGACGTTCCCCCAGCTAAATCCCGAGTCAGCCGGCGCCCTAGTGACGTTCATCCTTCGCGCCGGGACGCTCACGGCGAAGAGCGACACGGGGGCCAAGATCCAAAACGCGTCGAGCGAGAACTTCACCAGCGTGGGGCGAGTCGTCTACCAGTTCGACGGGTTGGACTGGTGGCGATGACGCACGCCGCGATGAATACGGTGCGCCCGTGAGCAAGATCCAGATCCCTTTCACGGCCGGCATGCACGGGGAAATGGACCCGGCGATGCTGCCGCAGGGTGCGCTCACGAGCATCGAAAACGGTCGGCTGCCGCGTGAGGGAGCGATCGTCAAGGCGCGTGGCACGACGACGGGCGACGTTTCCGTCACCACAACTTCGGCTGCCATCGCCGCGCCCATCGAGGGCTTCGCTGAATTCGGCACGCGTGAATGGCTCGCCGCAAATGGAAGGGTCTACGCTCGGGGCCAGTCAAGCGGGGATGCGTGGCAAGAGGTCGGCCGCACGCCGCGCTACTTCCCGGTCCGGGAGCGGTGGGCGCAGTTCGACGACACGCGCACAACGCTCGCCAGCGCGGCTCGAGCAGCCTGCGCGACGACGGGCGGGTACCTCGCTCTAACGTGGGCATCGACGGACGGAAGTACGTACAACTCGTTTCTGCGCGTCATGCGCCCAACCGGCGAGTGTGTTGCGACGCGCGTCGCCGGAAGTCGCTACTTCGCGCAGCTGATTGCGGTCGGATCCTATTTTATTTGGGCTTACAAGAAGTCGGACGACTCCGAAATATTCGCGCGACGCTACGACCCGGTCACCAACACGCTCGGCTCTGAAGTGTCGCTCGAGTCTGGGATCGTGACTACCTCGGACGCATTTCGCGTTGCTGTGCATAGCGCGACGCAATGGTTCTATTGGCGTCGCGACTCCGTCGGCTCCGTCGGCTGGCAGCTGCGTGGCATCGACGCGTCACTGACTCAGGCGGATAGCGGCAACACACCTTGCGCGAATCAGGTCGTCACGCGAATTCAGTCGCTCAGTACGGCTGACGGCGTCTACATGGTCTATGCCGACGACACGGCGACGATCGGCGGGGATTGCTTTTGGGTGCTATTCGAGCCGGATATGTCTGCGGAGATTGCGGACGGTACGGTTCTATCCGGATCGGACGTGGCCGAGTTCGGCATCATCGACCGCGGCAACAATTCCGTTTTCATCGTGTGTGGTACGTACGGTACCGGATCGGAACACTCCGTCGCGGCGGCTGTCGTCACATCAGCCGGAAGCTACTCATCGTCGAGCACTGCTCTGCGCATGGTCAAGATGGTGTCGCACCCGTTCGCTGCGACCACCACGGAGATCCGCATGTGGGTGCGAGTGGACAACAGCGTCGATCCTACCGCGAACGTCTATGCGCTCGCGACGTTGCAGATGGGCAGCTCGATCGTGATGCAGCCTGAGTTGCTGCCTGATTCACGTCCGCCAAATGGCTTCGTTGAGCCGACGGAAGTGCTCACTGTGGGCGACTCGCTTTTCTTCCTCGGAAGCGTGGTCGTGCGCACCGGTCTGCGTCAAGGGCCGTTCAGCGGCGGCGGAGCGTTCGTCCCTGGCGTCACCGAGACTGCACCCGCGCTTGTGTTCTACGAGTACGAGGCGGCTTCTGGTTTTCGCGCTTCGGATGCAGCGGGCGCCGGGTACTGCTTCGGCGGCAGCGGGCTCGTGCTCCCGAGCGACCGGGCTGGAGTCTCCTCCTACACCGTCACGAATCCGACTGGGGTGGAGGACGGCTTTATGCGGCGCCCCCAGTGCTCGATGGCGGCGACAGCTGGCGCGGGGCTGACGAGCGGCGCGCTGTATCAAGCGTTCGTCGTGTTCGAGCGCATCGACACGGACATTCGTCGCATCCGCTCGGCGCCTTCGTCGCTGCTAACGGCGACACCTTCAGGCGGCAACTTGCAGGTGACGATTTCTATCCTCGTGCACCCGCGCACGGAGGGTGAAATATCTTCCCTCACGCACGCGACGGCGGCGCACGTCTACATGACTGCCGCGAACGGCAGCATCTTCTACCGCGTCACGCCGGACGACGGGGCTCCGCCTGGAGTGTCCAACACCACTACATTCACGTACGTCCAGACGACCGAGCCGGCGACAACGAAAGAGTTGCTCTACACGCTCGGCAACGTGATCCCGAACGCCCCGGCCCCCGCGCACCGGCACGGTACGGTTGCAGCCGGTCGCGGGTGGGCGTTCGGGCTTTTCGATCCGCGGATCGTCGAATGCTCGAAACTCATGGTCCCGAACGAGCCGCTCACCTGGACGCGTCACCCGGCGTTCCGCACGTTCGCGCCGATTGACGTGACGTGCGGCGAGGAGATCGACGGTAGCATCGTCCTGCTCGGTCCCGGCGGCGTCGCCCTGATGCCGTCGAGCGGGCCAAACAACCAGGGCTCTCCCGCGCTCTCTGCCCCGGTCGTCGTGAGTCGCGTCGGGTGTGTCAACCCGTCGAGCCTGCTGCGCTGTCCTCAGGGGCTGCTCTACGAAGGTCAGCGCGGCCTCTACCTGATGCCACGCGGCGGCGGGGAACCCATCTACATGGGCGCCGGCATGATGAGCGAGATTGCGCACGTGAGCTCCGCCGCGCTCGTCACGGTTGCGCCCTCCGCGGACCGCCTGCCCCAGCTGCTCGCTGCGTTCGCCTACGAGGACATCTTCGCCGTGCGGAAGGTCGCTTACCTTGACCCGGAGTACCAGCGCTGGGTTGGGTTTGACGGGCGCGAGTGCTCGGTGCTCGGCACGTTCGGCGCGCAGCTCGTTTCGGACAACTCGGCAGGGACGCAAATCGTTTCAGACGCGACGACGCAAGCGACCGGGACGAATCTCGAGACGACGATCACGACCGGGCATATCTACCCGTTCGGCCCGCTCGGTCACGGCACGGTCAGCAAGGTTCAGCTGCTCTTCACGGTGAAGCAGCTTGGCGTTCGGCTCTACTGCGCGACGAGCATCGACGGCGGGCCATTCGACACGGCACGCGAGCTGATCATCCCGGACTCGACCTCCGACGGACTGCCCCTCACGATCGGCCAGCTCCACGCGGTCGAGTGGTCGGTTCGTGCGGACCGCGGCGGGCGGGAGCTTTCGTCGATTCGGTTTCGCTTTTCGGACCGGGCAAACGTGGCCGGCGATGGCGTCGCGTGGCACGGCTGCGCGCTCGAGGGAAAAGCAATGGACGGGCTGCGGGCGCTCGCTCCCACCTTGAGGTCGGCCTAGCGGCCTGATAGAATCACGAGGTAAGCCATGGGCGACTGGTGGAATCCTTTCGACGACGAGCCGGGCGCTGGCTTCGGCGGAGCCATCGGCATCACGCATCCGGACAACCCGGCGGCGAAGCGTGGCCAGCCGCGCGCCGGCACCGGCCCGGACTACAACAACTATCTCCTCGGCGGATCGCCAGACTACCTGAATCAGCTTCAGGGCCAGGCGAACCAGATCACCGGGCAGGGGCAGACGCTTTCCAACATGGGAGGCAACGCCGTCCATCAGGGCCAGCAGTTCAATCAGCTGGCGGCAGGCATGCAGGGACGCGCCGGTGCGCAAGGCCCGAACGCGGCGACCTACGATCCGGCGATGTACAACGCGCTCCAATCGAATCAGGCGGGCGGCGCGAGTCAGTACGACTTGGCGCGGCAACTCCAAAGCGTCGCAGGCGGACCGCAAGGCCCGAGCGCCGCAACCGGACTCGAGGCGTACGCGGCGGCAGGCCCAGGTCCGTCGGCGGGACAGGCGACGCTTCAGCGCGGGACGAACGAAGCGCTGAACTCTCAGATCGCAATGGCGCGCAGCGGGAGCGGCTTCGGCGAATCGGCGAACGCGATGCAAGCGGCCCAGGGCAACGCCGCAAACATCATGGCATCCAACGCCAACAACGCAGGGATCCTCAGCGCTCAGGAGCAACAGGCGTTCAACCAGCAACGCCTCGGCGCGCTCCAAGGTGCCGGCAATATCCGTCAGGGTGAGAACGCGCAGTATCAGAACGCGCGGCTTCAAGCCTTGGGCCTCTCCGGTCAGCAACTGGAGGCTGGGCGCGGCGCGGACTTGGCGGCAGCGAATCTCTACTCGGGCCAAGGTCAGTTCAACGCGAACCTCGGCATGCAAAACGCGGAGCTGCGTCAGCGGCAGATGGCGCAGAACGATCAGGCCATGATGGATCTGTACGGCGCCGGCCTCACGTCGCAGGGACAGGGGTTCGACGCGACCGCATCGGGAATCGATCGCCAACTCGCTGCACAGGGCCTCGGGTTGCAGGGCGCCCAGGCGCAGCAAGCCGGAACGATGGGCTACGAATCCGACCTCACAGACATCTACGGCATCGACACGGGCGAGCACGACAAGACGCGCGAGCTGAACCAGAGCGCGGGGCAGGCGGGACTCGGCGCGGTGGGAGGGCTGCTCTCCTCCGCTGCGCCAGCTCTCGCCATGATGTCCGACCGTCGCGCAAAGAAGCGCATCAGGGAGATCTCTTTGGACGAGCACTACGCCGCGCTGGCTGACGGATTCCCGGGAGCGCCGCTATGATGAGTCGAATGCCGATGGGCGGAATGAAGCCGGGTGGCATGAAGCCGATGGGCATGGGTGCCGGCCCGAAGCTGTCCGAAATGCCGATGTCGATGCCGATGAGCGGGCCAGCCCCGACGGGAGGCACGGGCGGAAACAACCAGCTCGGCTCACCTGCGTTCCAGGCAGGTCCGGGCGCCATGGGAAGCGGTGGCGGAGGTGCAGCGGCGTCGATGGGGGCTGGCAACGCGGCGAGCACGCAAAACTACATGCGGAACGCGGCGGACGCGCATCGCGCCAACGTCGAGCGGAGCCGGGCTGACACGTCGCGCGTCGCCGGGCAGTTCGGCATCGGTCCGCAAGCTGGCAGCGGCCCGCGCGGCGAAGGCATCGTGCCTGCGGTGAAGATGTCTCCGGGCGCCGGTGTGCAGCGGATGCCCATGCCCCGTGGTGGACTCTCGATGCTCTCCGACGAGCGCTCGAAGCAGCGCATCAAGGAACTCGAGGACGTGAACGCGCAGTACCAGGCGGTTCTCGGCGGCGAACCCGCGACGGCCGGGGTGCTCGAGTCGGCCTACCAGCAACCGACCGCGAACACGTACGAGTACAAGAATCCCGGTGCGCCCGGTGCAGCGCCGGGGCGGCAGTCGGGGCCGATGGCTCAGGAACTCGAGGGGATCCCCGGCGTCGTGCGGCCCGGCCCGGACGGCATGAAGCGGGTTGACCCGGCCCGCCTCACCATGACGAACGCGAGCCAAATCGGGAACCTCACACGCGCGCGCGAGCAGGACCGTGCCGAAATCGACGCGCTGAAGGCTCACCTCGACGCGCTCGGCATGCCGGACGAGAAGCTGAGCTACGCTTCTGGGATGCGATGATCGGCACCTACCAACCCCATCCGGAAGGCGGCTTCGTCGTGCAACGCGCGGACGGCCTGCCGCCGCTCCGTACCGCGTTCGACGAGGAGCGGCTGCGCGGGATGGGGTACGCGCCGAAGCCGGGGCTCGACCCGAACGCCACGGCCGGCGTGACTCCGCCGCCGCGCCCGAACATGGCGACCGACGCCTACACCCCGATGCCGGGGATCCAGGGGCGGACGCCGACGGAGGAACGTGCGTTCCGAGCGTGGGCGCCGACCCCGGAGGCTCCGCCTCCCCAGCGCCAGCCCCCGCCGACGGACGCGGCCACGGCGCAAGCCTCGCGCGACCTCTTCGACCGCGCGAACGCGAAAGCTGGAGCCGGCGCGCAAGCCCGCGTAGAGCGCGACCCGAACGCCGCCAAGAAGCAGATCCGCGGCGGAGGCGACGTGCGCGACGACTTGCCCGACGCGCCCGAGCGTGGCGGCGGTGGGCCGACGCGTCAGGCGTCCTACTCGCCCGCACGCATCATCAAGGGTGGCGACGTGCGCGCGGCGTTCACGGTGGATAAGTCCGGAGTCAATCCCGAGGACTGGGCGCGCTTCGAGCAAGGCGAGGCGTCGGCACTCGAGCAGCGGAAGCAAGCGGCAACCGACCTAGCGGCGCAGAACGACGTGCGAGCTGGCGTCGAGTCGGCCGAAATGGAGTACCGCAACAACATCGAAGCGGCCGACCAAATCGAGGCGCAGCGTCGCGCCGACGCCATGGCGAAGGACTACGCCGCACGGGCGAAGGCGATCGACGACGAGCGGAACGCGATCAACAATCTGAACACGAAGCCGGACAAGCTGTTCAACGGCAACGACTGGGGGAAGGCGCTCGCGGCCTTTTCCGTGCTAGCGGGCGGGCTCGTGCAAGGCCTCAAGGGCGGGAAGAACCCGGCGCTCGAGGCGCTGAACGACATCGCCGACCGGAGCGCGGCGGAGAAGCGCGCGGAGTATGATCGTCGCCGGGAAGGGCTCGCGGGCAAGGAAAGCGACTTCGCGCGCCTCGTGCAAATCTATGGCACGCCAGCGGCGGCTGAGTCGGAGCTGCGCGATCGAAAGCGTCTGCTCATGCAGCGGTGGGCTGAGAAGCGCGCACTCGACGCGGGGCGGGTGGACACGGCCGATCAACTCAAGATGCAGTTCTCCCAGTGGGACCAGGAGCGGATCGCCGGGCAGCTCGACCGTCAGCAGAAGCTTTCGGATCACGTGCGCGAGTCGTGGCAGCTCACGCCGGACCGTGTGATCGGTGGAGGGCCGAAGCCAGACGAAAAGGACGTTCAGGCGCTGGCGAAGGCGCGGGAGGCGGCCGGCATCGGCGAGGCGGAGGGACAGGCCGGCGCGGTGCGAGACCTGATTGCGGCGCTGCCCGAGGGTGAGTTGCCCACCGCCGAGTCGCGCAACGTTGCATCCCGTGCGGCACGCGGCCTCGTCGATTGGGCAGCCGGGGCCGGGACTGCCGAGCGGAGCTTCGATACCGAGGCAGAGCGCTCGGCTACGGCGAAGCTCGAACGGGCGAAAGCCGCGCTGCTTCACAAGCTGTCTGGCGCTGCCATCTCGCCGACGGAAATGGAACGGCTGCAACGCGGCCTGAACGAGCTGCGCTCCAAGCAGGGACTGCTTCGCTACAACCAGGAGCTCGACCGGACCATCGCGCGGCGCGATGCCGGCGTGAAAGCAGGGTTCCGCCCCGAAGTCGTCGAGACGTACGAGGAGCGCCAGCGTGCGCGCCAGCCGTCGTCTAGCAGTACGAACCGGAGGGCCGAGTAGTGGCCAAAGGCGTCGTCAAAGATGGCCGGGTGTTCATGCGCGACGCGCAGACGGGGGCGGCGTTCTCCGTGCCGGTGGATGAGGCCGCAACCGAGCTCGCGAACGGAGCCCGCTACGAGGCGCCGGAGGAATTCGAGCACCGGGCGGCGTCACGCGAGCGAGAGACGCTCGGGCAGCAGGCGTTGACGGCCGGAGAGGGCGCGCTCGAAACCGCGACGCTCGGTCTCGGCACCGCGGCCGCCACGGCGCTCGGCGGCGAGGAGTACCGCCAGGCAGCTCAGGAGCGCGCCGAATTCAACCCAACGGCCAGGGCGGCCGGCCAGGTGGTCGGCGCAATCGCCCCGGCGTTCATTCCCGGCGGTCAGTTCACGCCGGCTGGGCTTGTCGCGCGCGGCGGGCAAGCCGTCGAGCGGGCGGTCGGCGGCGGGCTGGCGCGCATCGGCATCGGCGGGGCTGAGTCAGGGCTGCTCTCCGCCGCGACGCAGCGCGCCATCGCCCTGGGCACTGCCGGGGCAGCCGAAGGCGCGGCGTACGGACTCGGGTCCAGCCTGGCCGAGTCCTCGCTGGACGGCACCGACTGGACGGCTGAGCGGGCGCTGCACGGCCTCGGAACGGGCGCCCTGTACGGGCTCGTAGGTGGGGCGGCGCTTGGCGCCGGCTCCGTCGTTGCGCAGCGCGGCGGGCGGAAGCTCCTTGACGCGATGGTGGGTGAGGGGAAGACGCTGAAGCAAGCCGCTCGGGACTTCGCCGATCGGCGACTCGTCTCCGCTGCGACCGACGACGCGAAGACCATCTCGCAGGTGACGCGCGGCGGGAAAGAGCCGGAGCGGCTGGGGGAAATCGCGGAGCGCCTACGGAATAGGGGGGCAAGCGAGCCGAAAGCCATCGCCCAAGCCGTTGCAGCCGAGATGCAGGACGCGGCGGCCGCAACGAAAGGCGTCGTCAAGTCGCTGGACGACGCGGGGATCCGTCCGAGCGGGCAGGGCATTTTCGACGACCTGGAGGAGCAGGCGGCCAAGCTTGAGTCGTCCGGGTTGCAGAGCGATCAGCGCCTGGCCGGGCGGCTCCGGCGCGAGCTGAACCCGCTGCGGAAGCGCCTCGAACTCCCGATGGGGGAGATTTCGGATCCGACCTTCGGCGAGGCGCACACCCTGGCGCAACGCCTCGAGAAGCTGTCCGGCGGGTGGAGTGACCAGAAGAAGAGCGCGGCGGCCGAGGCGGTGTCAGGCCTGGCTGAGTCGGTGGCGAAGCGGCTGGACGATGCCGCGCTGACGGCTGGCGACGACGTGGCGGCCGCTTGGCAGAAGAGCCGGCGCGACCTGTCCGACTTCACGGCCATCCGAAGCACGCTGAAGAAAGAGGGACCGAAGGCGAGCGGCGCCGAGCTGACCGGCATCGGGAGCGCGCTCGCGTCGCTCGTGATGGGGAACGCCTCGCCGCAAGCGCTCGTTACCGGCCTCGTGACGGGCACGGCCCACAAGCTTATCGCTGAGCGTGGGAGCCGTGCGCTCGGGTGGATCGCCGACCGTGTTGCCGGCCTCGAGCGCGCATCCACCGACTCAGCCCGAAGCCTCGCCGGCCTTCCCGTCGCAGCCGTCCGGGGTGAGACGGTCCGGGAGCTGTCTGGCGACCAGGCCGATCACTTCGAGTCGGTGCGGCAGGACATCCAACAGGCATTCGAGGATCCGTCCTACATGGTCGCCAAGGTGCAAGCCGCGATCGGGCCGGCCGCGCTTGAACAGCCAGAAGTCGCCCAGGCCATGGGGAAGCGCATCGTTGGCGACTACCAGTATTTGCGGAGCCTCATCCCCCCACCGATCACCAGCCAGAGCGCGATGATTCAGCCGCAACGTGACGTGCCGAAGGTGCCGAAGGCGAAGCAGCGCGAACTCGTCTCGGCTGCTCAGGCGCTGCGCAATCCTGCCACGGTGATGAAGTCGCTCTCGGCTGGGAAAGTGGATTGGGCGGCGATCGACGCGCTGAAAAAGCGGCGCCCCGAGCTTTGGGGAGACTTCCGGCTCAAGGTCGCGCTATCATGCGCGGAAGCTAGCGAGCTGATCCCGTACCAGCGGCGCGTGATGCTCGGAACCGTATTCGAGTTCCCGAGTGACCCGTCGATGATGCCCGGCGTCGTTCCTCCGATGCCCTCCGAGCCCGTTCCCTCCTCTGGTGGGGCACGAGGGGCGCCGGGCAACCTAGACACCGCTGGCACCCTCGGGACGCCGAGCGGAAACGCTATCCAATCGAGTGAGGCAGCATGAGCGGACCCAACACAGCAAAATCCCTGGCGAGCGGAACGCCATTCGACGGCCGCGATGGCCTGGGCACAACGACCGCAGCGGTCGCTAACGACTTCGGCGTGCTGAAGTTCACCGGCGGCGTAGCAGCGACGGAAACGACGCACTCGGCCAACGTGATTCCGGCGCACTGGGCGGGCCGCGAGGTCGGCCTCATCTGCACGGGCGGCGTCTGCTACTTCGCGTTCTCACTCAACTCGACTGCCGAGGTGGACCGAGCGGTGTCGGCCACTGCGGCAGGCGCAGCGGGCAAGGTCGGCGTGCCGCTACCGAACTCGCTCAGCATCGAGACGCGCGCGCGCGTGCCGGACGCTCCCGCCGGTCAGCAAGTCTACTTCGTGCGCGAGTCCGACGCGACGAGCACGATCGTCTACATGCGGCTGCTGGCCTGATGAAATTGGAGATGGCGATGAAATCCGACGCAAAGAAACTCGGCCTACAGGTCCAGTGCATCGAAGTCCGCGCGAGCGAGAACGGGCAAAACGTCTACTTGGCGATGTCGCCACCCGCCCCTCTCCCGGCGGTCGATGGCTACGGGAACCCCGTGGCGCACCCGCCTCCGCCCACCGCGACGATGCGACTGTTCGTCACATCAGACGAGCGGCGCGACGCCATGACGAAGGCGAACGCGGTGAAGCTCGCGGCCAAGAAAGTCCGCCCGGAGCTGCTCGACGGTGACAGCGCCGTCGCGGCCTCGAAGGAAAAGAAGGCGATGACTCTCGAACTCGAGCGGCTCATCGGCATCGCGAACGACGCGCCCGAGTTCCGATTCAAGCACGGCAAGACGTACACCATCGTGATCACCGAGGCGGCAGGGTCGGAAGGAGCAGGCAAATGAGAACCGCGGTTGCACGACGCAACGAGATGCTGGACACGTTCATCAACAACGCGAACAGCGGGCTCCTCAGGATCTACACCGGCACGCGGCCGACCGATGCGGACACGGCGTTGAGCGGCAACACGCTCCTGGCGACACTGACAATGAACGCCACGTCATTCGGCTCCGCGTCGTCCGGTGTGCTGACGGCCAACGCGATCACCTCGGATGCGTCGGCGGACGCAACGGGAACAGCCACCTTCGCGCGACTCTGGGAATCGGACGGAACCACGCCGATCGGCGACTTCTCTTTGGGGACTAGCGGGACGGAAGTGATCGTCAACACCACGTCCGTCGTGACCGCCGCGGTCGTGTCCTGCTCGTCTTTCACCATCACCAACCCGGTGGGCACGTGATTCCGTTTCCCGTCCTCTGCCTGGCGCGTCAGACGGCGGCGGGCACGCTGTTCAACACGTACACCACGGCGAAAACCGTCATCAATCAGACGGAACTCGTTACGCTCCCGCCAAACTACCTCACCGTGGGAGCGTCGTTCCGTGTACGCGTCAAGGGCGGACTCTCGAACATCGTCACCACGCCTGGGACCGTCACGTTTCAGCTCATGATGGGAACGATTGTCGCGTGGACGAGCGGGGCGATCCAGCTGAACGCGACGGCGCACACGTTGCTCCCGTTCTTCCTCGACCTGGACGTTCGTGTGGACACCATCGGCACGAGCACCACAGCCAAGCTCCTAGGCATGGCTGAACTCCACGGCCTAATGTTCACCAAGACGGCCGCGCAAACGGACGCCGTCAACACCGAGGGCGCATTCTCCGCGCCCGCTACGGCGCCAGCGGTCGGAACCGGCTTCGACTCCACGATCGCCAACATCCTGGACTTCTGGACCGGCTTCTCGATCTCGAACTCCGGCAACGGCATCCAGGTCTATCAGTACACAGTCGAGCAGCTGAGCGGCTAATGTCACATGGCGCAGCTGACCGGACCAGAGCGCGCGTTTCTCGATGCGAACGTCGAGGGTAGCGTAAGCCGGCTCCTATCGGACGCTGACCGCCAGCGGTACAAATCGCTGCGCGCGAAGGTTGAGCTCGACCAGCAGGTCTATGGGCGGCTCGTGGCAGCCGCGAATAGGGCGGAGCCTCCGGACCAAGCAGACGTAGCGCTACTCAAGGCAACGCCTGGCGTGTGCAACCGCGTTGCGGATTGGCTGCTAGCGGACATCGCCGCCGGCAGAACAGCGGCGCTGGCGGGGCGCTAGCGTGGCAACGTTCCAAGCGGGCGTCCAGGCCGCAACCGATGTAAATCCGCTCGATGCGACGGGGACGGTAAGCTGGCTTGCGGGTGACGCGGGCGTCGTTTGGATCAAGAACGAGGGCGGCGACCGCACGGTCACCTCGTTCCAGAAATCGACGGGCAGCCCGGCGAACGCGTTCACGTTCCCAGCGGTGAGCGGGCAAACCAAGCTCGTCCACTCGAATACCGACCTCGTTGGGCATTTCGGCTATCTGCTGAACGCGAGCACGGATGCTTCATGCACGATGCGGCTAACGCTGAACACGGCGGCGAGCTTCGTCAAGTTTCTGATGATCCAGTTTCGCCCAGCCGCGGGCGAGACGTTTGCTTTCGATGTCGCGAAGATCGGCGAGGCGGTAAGCGGCACCTCGATCTCATCCGGTAACGTAACTACGACGGGTGACACGGTCTCGGTGGGCAGCTTCGGCGAGTACACTGGCACCACAACGAGTTCTGAACAAATCAACGGCGTCGCCGCGACCGAGCCGATGACGCCGCTCGCAGACGGAACCGTCTGGTATCGCATTATTACCGGCACGTTCACCGGCGCAGCGACGGCCACGATCGGCAGCTCGTCCGAGTGGCTGTGCGGCGTCCTTTCGCTCAAGATCATCCGTTCGGCGATTGCGGCCACGTTCGATCCGAAGCCGGTGCGTGGACCGCGCGTCTTGGGCGAGCCGTTCGGCGTCGTCCCTGTGCTGCTCGGGCAGGGCATCCTCGTCAGCTCGACTGTCGCGGCGAACCCGCTCACGGTCGCAGCGACTCAGGACGGGCTGACGGGTGCGGCGACGATGACGGTAGCCAACCCGATCACCGCGACCGTCGCCGGAAGCCAGAGCGGCCTGACGGGCGCGGCCACCGTCACGGAGACGATTCCCTCTACGGTCGCGGGTGTGCAGCCCGGCCTGACAGGCGCAGCAACCGTCACGATCGCCAACCCGATCACCCTGGCGGCGGACGGTGTACTCCCGTCGCTCGTCGGCGCAGCATCCGTCTCCGAGGCGATCCCATCGACCGTTGCAGCCACGCAGGACGGGCTGACCGGTGCTGCCACCGTCAGCGTCGCCGGGCCGATCACCTCGACCGTTGCTGGTGAGCAGGACGGCCTGACGGCAGCGGCCAGCGTGGATATCTCACTTCTCGGAACGACCATGACGGTCGCTGGGGTGCAGCCGGGTCTGACCGGGGAGGCCGCCATGGTGGAAACGCTTCCGGCCACCGTCGCAGCGACGCAGGACGGCCTGACGGCGGCGGCAACCATGACCGAAACGATTCCAGCGACCGTTGCTGGCGTTCAGCCTGGACTCGTCGTGGCGGCTTCGGTGAACACTGCTTTCGAGCCGGTGACGGCTACGGTGGCGGCCACCCAAGCCGGCCTGACCGGCGCCGCAACGATGTCCGAAGCGCTGGGGATGAGTGTCGCGGCCACCCAGGACGCCCTGGTTGGCGCCGGCTCGGTCTCCTCGGCAGCGCCCATCACACTGGCAATCAACGCGACCCAGCCCGGCCTGGTGGGCAACGCGTCCGTCTCCTCTGACGTTGCCGGCGGGGGCGGCGGCGCTACTTCCCGCGGTCGGCGCCGGTCACGCTTCAAACCTGGATGGGCGTAGCGTTTTGGTGTACCGTGGCGGGATGACTCGATTCTCACGGTTGGCGCTCGGCGGAGTGATCGCGGCGATGGTTGGCGGGGCGGCCGGCGGCGCCTGCTCTGGGGCGTCACAGCTACCGGCCGACGAGCGGGTGCGACTGGAGCTGATTGCGCTGCGCGTCGCGTGTGCCCGATGCCGAGAAGACGTGAGGTGTGCCGAGCAGCCCGAGCTGGACGCCGTCTGCGACGCGTTCACCCCGCCACCTCCAGTCATCACGAGCGGTGACAGCGGTCCGCCGCTGGACGCTTGGAGCGGCCCGGGCGAGGGCAACGGCGTCCGGTCGCTCGGGGGAGCTCCGGGGCGGTGAAGTCTCCGCGCGACATCGCCAGGGACCGTCGCGAACGGAACAGAGCGCGCGGGCTTTGCATCTGCGGCCGTCCACCACTGTCCGGCCGAAAGCAGTGCGCCAGTTGCCGCGCGTCGATGTACTGGGCCGGGCGGCGGTATCTCGCGTCACTGCGGGATGACTTGACAACCCGACCGGGTTAGTGGCCGAATGATCTTGATTTGGCACACGTAGACGCCAGAGCCGCCGAAGCCCGCATGCTCCGCGCCGTGCGTGCCGCGCTGATGCCGTTCGACACGGACTTGGCAGACCTCGAGAAGCGGGCCAAGGCGCACGACGATCGAGCCAAAGCCCACGAGGAGAACGACGTGAACCGTTTCCTCCAGCTGCATCATGGTATGGCCGACCTGGAGCACCGACTCGAATTCGTGCTCAACATGATCACCCTGATGCGTGACGACATGCACGAGGGCTTCCAGCGACTCGGGGCGCGCATCGAGAAGAAAGACCCGAACGAGGTCACGCCGCCGAGACGTGGGCGGAATGGCCGCTAGCGATCGTCAACTCGAGCTCGAGAAGCTGAAGGTACGCGCCGAGCTGAAGTCCGCCGACCTTGAGGAGGACACGGGTCTCATCGAGCGGGAAGCCCTGTCCCGCGCGCCCAAGTCGTCCAGTCAGCCGCCGCGCGCCAAGTTCGTCCTGGCGCTACTGAACGCGAAGCCGTCGTGGCAGATGGTGATCATCATCCTGGCGACGCTGGGCGCACTGTTCGGCGGCGGGTTGCTCAGACCGGCTTTTGACCATCTGATGGGATGGGGGAAGTAGCGCGCGACGCGCTAGCCTCCAGCTCCGCCACCCGCGCCCTGAGGTGGTCGCGTTCTTCTTCTGCCTCCTCGAGGTTTTGGCGCAGCCCATCGACGAGCAAGTTCAGGCGAGCGATCGTCTCCCCCGCCTCCTTCGCCGCCGGAGCGGGACGGTCGCCCAACCCGAGTTTGACCAAGTCCTCCCATGATGTTGCGCCGGCTTCCCAGTTCTTCTTGACCTCTGCGTCACCGCACCCGTCGAGCAGGCAGGACAGCGCGTACTCACAACGCGGCGAGCAGTGGCGAACGTCTGTCCAGACGAAGTGCGGCGCGTCGCCGGTGACGGGTCCGCGGCAGTAGTTGCACGTGATCGCCGCCTCCTCCCCCGCCGGAGCGGGCTTGGCGGGTTGCTCTCCGGTTCGCTTCTTTGCGCAGTGCGGACACCACACCGTTTCCTCCGCCCACCCGCCGCCACATGACGCGCAGATATACCTCGGCTCTCCCACTGGCGCGTCGCGGAGGGATTCGAGCACATAGACTGCGTGAGCGACGCCGCCACGAGTTGCGCCGTTTCCGCCATGAAACAGCAGGCGCTCGTGCTCTTTCTTGAGCGCCTCGATCGCCCTCTCGATCCCCCGCCGCTCGCCTGCTTTCTCGGCTTTCGCTATGGCTTCGCGCTCAGCTTTTTCGCGTTGCGCGCGTAGCAGGTTGGCGATCGGGTGTTCGTCGGTCGGCGGGGTGGTCATGGCCACGTACTCACCGTACGCCAGTTTGCCGTTGCGCTCGATGTGACAGCGACCGCGCCGCACACGTGACACCACATCACGTGCTTCTCACTTGTCTCGACTGTGCTCTCTGTGATGTCGAACGAGACGTGCTCGCCAGCGTGGTCGCACCGGCTCTGAGCCCATCGAACGATTCGTGAGAATATCCATTTCATCATTTGCAAAGCTCCTCGTACTTCCACTTGTATTCCTTCAGCTCCGCGTTCTCCCGCTCCAGCTCGGCGATGCGCTCGGACAGCGTGGCCCCGTTCCGCTTCGCCGCTTCCAGCGAGTCGCGCCAAAAGTCCACGTCGCGCTCCATCTCCTCGTTGCGCCGCCCGGCTAGTCCGAGGTCACTCTCAAGCTCGACGATGCGCTCTTTCTGTTTGCGAAAGAAGAACCACAAGTCGCGTTCGTTCTCCACGCCGCTCGTCGATTGCACGTCGATGAAGGCGTCCAGACCTGACTCGAGCAGAGCAATCCGCTCCCTCGCCTTTCGCAACTCTCGCACCGACGCGTCCCACTCCCCGCGCAGAACATCCACCATGTTGAAGGCCGTCAGCGGCGTGTCTAGCTGCTCACCCAATGCCGAGCGCAGGTTCGCGCAAACCTCGGCTTCGCGCTGTTGAGCCTTGAGCAGCTCGGCGGCGGTGGATTCGGCGTCCAAGGTGTAGGCGAGCATTCGCGGGATGCCGGCCACGCAATCATCGTCCCAATGGACCATGCCGGATTGTTGCACCAGTCTGCGCATCTCCTCGTGCGTCGGCGTCGGCGGGTCAGGGGTCGTCAAGATGGCTTCTCCTCGAACGTGAGACCGGTCCAGCGCAGGCCGGTTTGGTCGCCGATGCGCATGAGCATCTCCTCGCGCTCGGCTGGTGTCATGCGCGCGTTGCGAGCCTTGAGCCGCTCGGGTACGGGCATGGTTCCGTTGCACTCGGGACACGCGGCCTTGTCGGAACACGGGCACGCACCGAGCGGGCCTTCGATGCGAGGCTGGTCAGGGGTCGGCATCTTCATTCTCTCCGTGCACCGGGCAAGGCGAGTCGCCCTCTTCCCAGTGGCATTTGCAGCCAATCGTTCGCTCCACGTCCGGGTCTGCGAACGCCGGGGCTGGCGAGAGGGCGGCGAGCATGTCTTGCCCGAACGCGACGATGGCGTTTTCCTGGTGCGAGTCGGCTCCTTTGTCGCGGGACTTTCGCAGCGCCGCGCCCAGTGCCGCCTCTATCTCCTTGCGCGTGAACGACGGCGGCTGCCGATGAGCAATCCGCAACTGGTCAACATCGAAATCCCACTCGGAACGATCGCGTTCATCCTCCAGGCCGACGGTTGCCCCGGGGCCCTTGCCGCACCACTTCACGATGCCAGCGACGCGCGGCTTACCGTTCGGTAGCGACTCGACGTAGTCACCAGTTTTGAAGAGTGGCTGAGCATCCGCCGGGGCGGGCGAGAGGGGGACGTACTCAAGAATTCGTTCGCGACACCACGAGTTCACGGTCATGCGGTATGGCGCCTGCCAGTCCGTAGCTGGGCCACGGTCCAACGTGCTCATAACTCGCGTTTCGATCCACTCACCCGGAGCGTCTGCGCCACGGGCATACTGCTCGACACGAACGAAAACAGGTGTCACTTCCGCCTCCCGCCCGCGCGCTTCTTCGGGGGCGTGACGGCTTTCGGGACCCGGCCGTCCGCCACGATCAATTCGAGCGCGTCGTGTAGCCGCTTGTTTTCGTACGCGCCACGGGCCAGCGGGGTTAGGCGCTGCTCCAGGTACGCGGCCACCTCAGCGCTCGTCGAGAGCGCGGCAATGAACGATGCACAGCTCACGGCGATGCTGTGCACCATGCGAGGGCCGTATTCCGCGGACTCCTTGTCGCGCATGCGCTGGAGTTCTGTCCCGACCGCTCTCATTGATTTTTCGTGATTGCTGGTCGTGTGCTTCGTTGAGCTGCAGTGCCAGCATGGGGCGAAGGGCGAGCTGCTCATCGCCCGCCCGCCCCCTCGCTCGGCGCGTCGAGATTCGTGTCGTCGCTGCACGCCTCAAAGAACTCGGTGACAGCATTCATCGCGTGTTCGGTCGTCCACCATTCGCGATCGTGCTCACGAAGCCTGTTGCGCAACGGCTCTTGCTCTATGGTGACCGGATGCTGCGCTTCCTGCTTGTGAAAGTAGTGGCGCAGCGCCGCGAGAACGCTACGGGCGGAGTCGCGCTCTTTCTCCGCCACGGTTGCCCGGGACTTCCAGTGTTCTAGGTCGAATTCGCTCACGGCTCACAACTCTCCGCGTCGAGGTACGCGTCTTCGGGGAATGCCTTCGGGTGTGATGCCTTGCTAGGCAACGGCGCCGACAGCTGAGCCAGCGCCTGATGATGCTTGCTCGGCATCGCAGCCTTCAGCCTCGCAGCGTCACGCGACGGGATGGCCTTCTCGCGCTGCTCGTCGAGGTAGGCGCGGTCGAGGAAGCCGGAGGGGTCGAGCTTGGGATTCTCGGCTGGATAGAACGTGTTGTGTGCCGGCCCTTCGTTCATCGGCGGCGGCCTGAACACTGGCGTAACTTGCTCCCCACCGGCCGTGGCTGGCGGAAGGGGGACGGTGGTCCAGTCGATGTCGGCCAGTTCGACCTGACAGCCGTGCGGCGGCAACGTCTCGCGGTCTGGCGCGATTCGCTCGAATTTGCCAGAGATGTCCCACTTTTCGTGCCCACGAATCCAGCCGCCGCGGTTCGTCGCCGGTGACAGAAGTCGGAACCGGTACGTGTTTTCGGTCGCTCGATTGACGGACCACTCGGTACCCGCCGGCAACGTCTCCGGCAGCACATCAGGCTGCGTCCCGTAGAACCGAGCCTCTCCCGCCCGTGCCGCTTCAGTCGGGGCGCGGCGGATGAGGCGGAGGGACTCGGGCGCGCAAAGGATTCCGCAGATTTCCACGCAACCCGTGTGCTCACCCATCGTGACGCCAGTGCGCACGACTCGCCCAGCCGAGCGATAGACCTCGGCTTCCGCGCTGCCCAGTCGGTGCCACGTCAGAACGTTTATGCCGCTTGCCTCGTCACCCGCCGCGAACACGTGCGCCGGCTCGGGAGGGGGCGGCGGTTGGATGGGGACGGTGTCCCAATTCACGTCTTCCGGCTCGAATCCACCAGTGGCCGTGGATGTGCACTCATCACCGCTCAGGCCGCTGCGGTATCGCCGGGAGCAGCCGTAGCGTGGGGATCCGCCGTAAACATAGCTCAGCATCAGAGGCTCGAGAGCCACGTACCCATCGCCTAGGGCTGTCCCCGCCGGCAACGTCTCCGGCAGCACATCAGGCTGCGTCCCGTAGAACCGAGCCTCTCCCGCCCGTGCCGCTTCAGTCGGGGCGCGGCGGATGAGGCGGAGCGAGGACAGC
>Ga0134122_10000284_pt1 | contig 32205 bp, 28 predicted proteins | sample KB302_FD_96461 | JGI IMG/M metagenome (GOLD analysis project Ga0134122, IMG submission 96461) | Terrestrial soil microbial communities without Nitrogen fertilizer from Kellogg Biological Station, Michigan, USA - KB3-0-2 | ecosystem: Environmental > Terrestrial > Soil > Unclassified ...
CGAAGAAGGTCTTCGAGCGCGGCGAGGCGCCGGCCCATGGGGGTCTTGCCGCCGGTCGCCGCGAGGCCCGAATAGGGGACGCCCAGCCGTTCGAAGTGGCGCCGCACGGCGAAGCGATACGGCCCGAGATTGCGCGCCACCACCCCCATCCGCTCGGGCGCCACCCCTCCGTCGAGCAGGGCGCGCAATCGCAGGGCCGCCTCGCGCACTTCCGCGTCGGTTCCCGTCGCCGTGAACGCTTCGCGCCGCGGTGGGGCGGGCTCCGGCCCTTTCGAGAGCGCCGGCCCGGTCGCCAGAGCGATCCGCCCGGCCCAGCGATCGGTGAACGCGCGCTCCAGGCGGACCTCCCCAGTGCCGGATTCGCCGGCTTTCTGGAACGAGGGATCGGGGGGCCGGTCGATCAGGACCGTGGCGTCCGAAGCTCGGACCAGGGCTTCGATCAGGTCGGTGGCAAGCCCCGTCGCGTCGGCGAAACCGTGAACGATCACCGCCCGGGCCGGCAGGGCCTCGGGCCGGGAGAGGAGAACCTGCGTCGCTCGGCGCAAAAGATCGGCGATGCGGCCGCCGCCCAGCCGCTCCAGCTCCGATTGAGACGCCGCCGCCGCGCGGACCAGGGCGCAGGCGCGCTCCAGGTCCATCGCCGTGGCGACCGCCTTGCCTTCGGCGGCGAGCAACTCGTCGAGCGCCTCGGCATGGACCGGATCGAGCCCCGCGTCGAGCAGGTCACGGATCGTCGCGGCCGCCGCCCCGTACCCTTCGATCAGGTCATCGAGCCCACGAAAGAGCGCCGGTTGAGCGCGCGCGGCCCGGCGCGCCAGAACCTCGAACAGCGCGCCGCCTCCGGAACCGGCCGGCTCGCCCGCGTGCTCCAGAACTTCGAGCGCCAGCGCGTGAAGCGTCTGAACGATCAGACCCGCGGTGCCGCGCCCGCGGTGGCGGGCAAGGGCCGAAGCCACATGGAGTCGCAAACTCTTGGACGGCACCACGATCCGCACCGGCCGGGCGAGCAAAGCGGGATTGCGCTGGGCCGCGGAAAAGAGAGCTTCGACCTCGGAGAAAAGCACCGCTTCGGTCGCGAGAGCACCTCGCGCCGCGAGCAGCCGGCCGCGCGAAATGACCGCGGGTGCCGAGGGAAGGACCGGAACCGGATCGAGAGAACCGGGGCCGAAGAGATCGAGTTGCTGCGCCACGAGGGAAGGATATCCCGTCGCGGAAATCCGCTACCGGCGGACGATCACCTCGAACCCGATTAGCCAGGCGCAGATCAGCAGGGCGGGTGCGGCGAACAGGGCGGAGTCCATCCGGTCGAGCAGTCCGCCGTGGCCGGGCAGGAGGTTGCCGGAATCCTTCACCTTGGCCTCCCGCTTGAACATCGATTCGACCAGATCGCCGACCTGGCCGGCGACCGCGGTGATCGCTCCGAGCGCGAGAATCCGCAGATCGATCGTGCCGTGCTGGCAGAAGCTCCAGACGCCGGTGGCGATCAGGCTGGTCACGAAGCCGGCGATCGCCCCTTCCCAGCTCTTCTTCGGGCTGATCGTCGGCGCGAGCTTGTGCTTACCCCAGCGCGAGCCGATGTAGAACGCCCCGGTGTCGCCGAGCCAGATGATCGCGACCAGCAGGAAGGTGAGCCACGGATCGGTGCCTTGAATCCGTGCGAACGCCACGGCCGGCAGCGCCAGGTAGACCGTGCCGAAACCGACGATCGCGAGCGCCGGCAGGGTTTCGGCCAGGGGAATCCGCGCCGCCAGCAAAGCGGTCGGCAGGACGATGCCGAGCAACGCCGCAAGGACGAGCAGATGGTACGGCGAATCGGCGACCCTGCCGGAGGCCGCCAGCCAGAGGCCGACCGCTACGGCGGGGAGAAAAACATAGAGCAGCCAGAGCGGCGCGCCCGGCGCGAGCGAGCGCACGATGCGCAGGTACTCGATGGCGCAGCCGATCATCACGATCAGGATCAACGCGAAGAACAGCGGCTCGGGCAGGGCGAAGTTCGCCCACAGCGCCAGCGGCACGCCGACCAGAGCGGTGAGCAGTCGTTTCACGATCGAATCTCGGGAAGTGAGAACACGACGGGACGGCGGTGGGTGTTCAAAGCGCGGAGCGCCTTCCCTTGACGCCCTTGGCAAACAGGCCCGGGGGCTCTTCGGCCTTGACCCCGCCGAAGCGCCGGTCACGGGTTTGGTAATCGAGGATCGCGGCGTACAGGTCGGCGCGGCGGAAGTCGGGCCAGAGGGTCTCGGTCACCCAGATCTCGGTATAGGCGATCTGCCAGAGCAGAAAATTGCTCACCCGCAGCTCGCCCGAGGTGCGGATCAGCAGGTCCGGATCGGCCTGGCCCGAGGTGTAGAGGTAGCGGCCGATCGTCTCTTCGTCGATGTCGGCCCGCTTGCCCGCGGCCCAGTCGGCCACGATGTTGCGGCAGGCATCGACGATCTCGGCCCGGCCGGAGTAGTTGAGCGCGATGTTGAAGCAGGTCCCGGTGCAGCCGGACGTGGCGTCGAGCGCCCGTTCCAGCTCGCGCACCACGGTCGCGTCCAGATCCCGCCAACGGCCGAGCACGTGGAGCCGGATGTTGTTCTCGATCAGGTTCGCGGTCTCTTTGCGGACGTACTCTTTGAGCAGGTTCATCAGGGTCCAGACCTCGAACCGGGGACGTTTCCAGTTCTCGACCGAGAAGGCGTAGAGGGTGATCGCCTCCAGCTCCAGCCGCGCCGCGGTCTCGACCGAGACCCGCACCGACTCGACCCCCGCCCGATGCCCTTCCACCCGCGGCAGGCCGCGCTGCTGCGCCCAGCGGCCGTTGCCGTCCATGATGATCGCCACGTGACGAGGCAGGCGCCCGAGATCCAACCGGCGCACCACCATCTCTTCAGGGGAGCCCGGCTCCGCGAGCTTGGAGAGGTCGATCATGGCGAAGGCGGTTAAGGTAGCACAGGCCGGAGGCAACCCCTGCCAAGCCGTTCGCTCGCCGAATCCTCTAAAATCTCCGCGTGCCTTCAGAGGAAGAGCCTCTCTTTGCCGACAAGGAGGGGGTCACCGAGCTCCTGGTGGCCTTCAGCGGAGGAGACCGCCGCGCCCTCGACCGTCTGGTGCCTCTGGTCTATGCGGAGCTGCGCCGGATCGCCTCGCGGCGACTGCGTGGCGAGGGGCCGGCCGAGACCCTGCAGACGACCTCCCTGGTCAACGAGGCGTACCTTCGGCTGATCGACGGTTCCCGCGTTCCGTTTCAATCGCGGTCGCATTTCTTCGCCGTCGCGGCGCAGGCGATGCGCTACATCCTGGTCGATCGGGCGCGCGAGCGGGCGGCGCAAAAGCGCAGCGGCGGCCGTGAGCACCTACCGCTCGACGAGGTGGGAACGGGTGTCGGACCGGCGGCCGCGTGGGCGGAGGGCGATCAGGCGGATCGGGTGATCGCGGTCCACGAGGCGCTTCAGAGGCTCGGGGAGGTCGATCCCCGGATGGTTTCGGTCGTGGAGCTGCGCTTCTTCGTCGGCCTGACGCTGGAGGAAGTGGCGGAGACGCTCGCGATCTCCCCCGCGGCCGCCTGGCGCGAGTGGGCCGCCGCGAAGGCTTTTCTCGCCGCCGAGCTGGGCGGCCTCCCGTGAAGGAGGCCGTGAACGGGCCGTTGGACGGCGTTCGATTCGCTCGCCTCAAAGAGGAGTTTCAGGCGCTGCTCGGAGCGGACCGCGATCGGCGGGAGGAGGCCCTCCAGCGCATCTCCGCCGAGGACGCCGCGCTCGGGGCCGAGCTGGCGGCCTGGCTCTCGGCGGAGGAAGCGGACGCCGCGGCGTGGCTGGAGCAGCCCGCGGTGCTCGGACTGGACACGGAGGAGGAAACCCTCGCCACGGCGGCGCTTCCGGAACGCGTCGGCCCCTGGCGTCTCATGGGGGAGATCGGACGCGGCGGCATGGGCAGCGTCTTCCTCGGCCGGCGCGACGACGGCGCCTTCGAGCAGACGGTGGCGGTCAAGCTGGTGCGTGCCGAGCTGGCGTCGGACCTGCTGCGGCGGCGGTTCCTCGCCGAGCGGCGGATTCTTGCCGGGCTCGTGCACCCCCACATCGCCCACCTGATCGACGGCGGCGCCACTCCCGACGGGGTTCCCTATCTCGTCCTGGAGCACGTGGCGGGAGAGCCGATCGACCGCTACTGCGAGCGGCGGGCTCTCCCCGTCGAGGCGCGCCTCCGGCTCTTCCTGGTGGTCTGCGGCGCGGTCGATTTCGCGCACCGGAAGCTCGTCCTCCATCGCGACATCAAGCCCGGCAACGTCCTGGTCGATGAGACGGGTACGCCGAAGCTGCTCGATTTCGGCATCGCCAAGCTGCTCGAAGCGTCGTCCGCCGAGGAGGCCGGGGAGGACTGGACGGCGCTCGGCGGGGCTCGGCCGCTCACCCCCGAATGGGCAAGTCCGGAACAGGTGCGGGGCGACGCCCTCACCACCGCTTCGGATGTCTACTCTCTCGGCGTGCTGCTGCACGTTCTCCTCTCGGGCCGGCGACCGCAACCGTCGCAGCCCTTCCGCGGCGAGAGCGAGAAGAGCGGCGTCGATCGGCGGGCGTTGCGGGGCGATCTGCAACAGATCGTCGCGCGCGCCCTGGCGCCGGAGATCGACCATCGCTACGGCACGGTGGGCGAGCTGGCGGCGGATCTCGACCGCCATCTCTCCGGCCGTCCGGTCCTGGCGCATCCGCCATCGCTCCGCTATCGGTTCGGCAAGCTGATCCGCCGTCATCGCGCCGCCTTTGCCGGGGCTACCGTCGCGACGGTGGGTCTCCTCGTGGGCAGCGTGGTCAGCCTGCGCCAGGCGCATCTTGCGGAGATCCAGCGCCAGCGGGCGGATCGCCGGTTTGCAGACGTGCGGCGGATCGCCAATGTCGCGCTGCTCGATATCCACGACAAGCTCGAAAGCGTCCCCGGCGCGATGCCCGCCCGGCGTCTGCTGGTGGACACCGCTCTACGTTACCTGGACGACCTCGCCGCCGAGGCCCGAGACGAACCGGCGCTGCTCGACGAACTTTCGGTGGCCTACGAACGAGTTGCCGAGATCCAAGGCATGCCGGGCTGGTCGAGCGAGGGGCGTACCGGCAATGCTCTCGCGAGCTTGCAGCGCGCGCTCGCACTGATCCGCCGCAGCCGGGCGTCCGCGTCGGCCGATCGAGAGACCGCCAAGAAAAGCCACGAGAGCGAAGCGCGGCTGCTGCTCCGAATCGGCTCGGTGCTCGCGGCGCGGGGCGAAACCAGGGCCGCGCTCGCCCACCATCGCGAAGCTCTAGGCCTGCTCCGGCGCCGCGTCGCCGAGGCGCCGTCCACCCCCTTGCGCCTCGCCCTGGCGCAGGCCCAGGTCGCGGTGGGCGACGATTATTGGGAGAGGGGCGACTTGCCCGCCGCCAACGACCGCTTTCGCGAGGCGCTCGCGACCTGTCGCGCCACCTCGGCCGGCGATCCGGCCTCCCTGCCGGCGGCGCGGCAGGTAGGAGTCGTCGAACAGCGCTTGGGCGATGTGGCCTCCGCGCTGGGAAACGGCCAGCAGGCCCTCGCCCACCACGCCGCCTCGCTCGCCGTCGATCGCGCGCTCGCCGCGCGGCAGCCCGACGATCTGGAGATCCAACGCGACCTCGGCACCGATTTGAGCCGGCTGGCGGTCGACCAGAGACTGTGGGGCTCCGCCGCCCGGGAATTGGCCCTGCACCAGGAGGCGAGCCGTCTACGGGAGCGGCTGCTCGCCGAGGAGCCGGGCGATGCCCGGGCCGCCGAGGACGCAGCCGAGTCGCGCATGGAGGTAGGCAAGGCGCTTGGAGCCCTCGGTCGCACCGCTGAGGCGAAGCGCGAGATCGGCTTGGCCGTCCTTCTTCTCCGCGGCTTGATCGCCCGGGATTCTCAGAACGTGAAGTGGAGAGACGCCCTGGCGAGCGCCCTGGTCGAGCGCGCCAAGGTCGAGGCGCGGAGCAGAGATCCTCAGGCCGCCGACACCGCGCTCGCCGAGGCGCTGGCGATCCGGCGAAAGCTGCTCGCCGAAAGCCCCGACCTCGCCGGCAACCGAGACGCGCTCGCGGAGCTGGAGCGGAAGGTCGCCTCCGGGAGTCAGCCTCCCTAGCGTCGGCGGCTGCCTGACGGCCGAGTCGATCGGCAGCCGGGCCGCTCTCGAGAATTTTCCACGCAAGCTCGAGAGCGGTGCCCGGCACCTACGGCTACTACCCCTTGATCTTGTCGATCTGCGACATGCCGTTGCCGCTCGTGCAGGTCAGGCGATAGGCGATGGGTGGCGACCCCAGGGGCGGCGGGTTTCCCTGGTTCTCGGTGACTCTAAGAATCCAGGCGTCGGCGACCCCGTTGTTGATCGACTGCCTCTCGCGGGTGGTGAACTCGCCGGTGGATTGAAAGCCGCCGGTGATCACCGTGCCGTCGGGAGCGACCACTTCGAGGGCGAGCTGGGGGCTGTCCACGGAACACTGAACCAGATCCGGATGACGCAGAAAGATGGCGTGCAAGGCGGGACCGAAACCGGGAACGAAGAGGAAATTGCCCCAGCCCGGAGTCGAATTTGCGCTCACCCGTCGTTGCCGCAGGAGATCCTTGGGCTCGTACACCTTGCCCATGAGGTAGTTGGTCGTCGAGCCGCCGATCACCCGGCAGGTGGCGACCATCGACGGATTGGAAGAGTTGGCGGTGGGCTCGACCTCGACTCTGGCTCCGTCGAGAACCATCCCCCCGACGCCTACGAGGGAGAACACGTCGGCCAAAAGCTCGGCCGACCAGGGTCCCAGCGAGACCAACGTGCTGCCCATCACGCTGCCTCTCGAATCCTTGACCGAGACCCGATAAATGTTTCCGGAGCCGCCGACGTCGTGGAAGGTCCCGATCAGGCAGTCGGTCCGCAGCTTCACCGGACCGGTGGCGCCGTTTTGGACGCCGGTGACGATCTGGGTCGAGCCTTCGAGCGCGCCGAGCGGCAGGCCGGGTACGCTGAAGCCGACCGCCGGACCGGCACCGCCGGGAATCGACTCGATCCGAGCGATCGCCGAGATCCGCACCGAAGAGGCGCCCCGGTTCACGAACAGGGTGAGCGTCCCGCGATCGCCGATCGACCCCGCCGGCCGGGATCCTCGGCACTTCTGTTCGAGCAGATCCCGCAGGTTGAATCGCAGGACGCCATCGACGGGCACGGTGAGGACGAAGGTCTGGGGCACCGGATTCGTGCTGCTCTCGCTACAGGTGAGCAGGGTCGGGTTGGCCGACGTCCGCTCGCCGACGTACCAGGCGATCAGACTGACGGCGGTGGCGTAGTGGTTCTCGACGAAGACCTGGGTTTGGGTGACGCTCGGCGCGTTGACGACGAAGGGGAGAACGATCGTCGTTCCGGAGTTGTCGGAGCTCATGGCGCCGGCAGGGGAAAGAGCCGAGAGAAACGCGAGGCAGGCGAGCGGGGGAAGAAGAGTTTTCATGGGTCGTCCTCGCGTTAGAAGTCGTCGGTCGCCGAGTTGAGCGGCAGCATGGCGGAGATTCCGCTGGTGCTTTCGCAGAGCACGCCGAAGGCGCCGGGCGTGAGCCCGGAGTTGGGATAGCCGGTGGCGGGGGTTCCTCGCCACGAGACCTCCACCATCCAGCGGCCGTTCACCCCCTGGCTCACCTGGTTTTTGAGCCCCGTGGCGAAGGTGCCGGTGTCGCTGATTCCGGATCCCCCGGCCACCACGACGCCGTCGGGGGAGAGCACACGCAGCTCCTGCCAAGGAGCGGGGTTCTCTTGGGGGACGAGCACCGACGGCACGATCCAGCAGCGCGCACGGTCCTCATGCCGCAGGTAGAAGGCCAACCGGACCTTCGTGCCTTGGTTCATGAGGATCGCCACCTTGGCCGAACCGACGAACAGCCGGGTATCGCCCCGGACGGGCGAGCGCGAACGCGAGCGATCCTTGGGCTCCGGGGTCGTCGCGATGCGGAAGTCCTCCGTCCGGGTCGCGAGAGTCTCGACGCTGCAACCGGCGACCAGATCCGCCCCTTCGGTCGGCGGGAGGGCGTAGAACTCGGCGGTCAAGTTGGAATACCCCTGCGGCGGCAGGTTCGCCAACGCGAGAAGGTTGCCAAGCTTCACCATCGTCCACCGCCGGAGGCGGACGGTGATCGGATTTCCCACCGCCCGGGCGCTGCCGCTCGTGTAGTCCATCAGTTGGACCGAGACGTCCTTGTCCTCGCCGCGCGCGCCGAGGTAGCAATGCGGCACTTTTTCGACCAGGGCGGTCGGCGGATTGGGGACCGTTCCCTCCAGGCCGAGGACGCGCAGCGTGCTCCTGCGGAATGGGCTGACGGTTCCGGGGTCCAGGGCGCCGACCGGCACTCCCTCGACGGTAAACCGATCGCCGCTCCGCGTGCTGACGACGCCGCTGGCGAAGAAGGGGTTCGTGTCGAACCCGCCGAAGACGCTCAGCTCCAGATAGCCGAAGTTCTCGATGTCGGGGGTTCCGAGCGGGCAAAGCTGCGAAAGAAGCACCTGGCGCGCCTCGAAGGCGCGCAGCGACACGCTGCCGCAGATCCGGACCCCGACCGCAGAAGCCGCCATCGGTGTGCCGTCCGCCCCGACGTACGACCCGAAGATCCGGATGGCGAGCGAGCTGGGGTTGGTAAAGTAGATCATCGACTCGCGATCCAATCCGCTGACTACATACGGCACGATGACGATCCGGCCGGCGCCATCCAGGCTGGTGGCGCGGGCGGGACTTAAGGAACCCGTCAGGAGGCCGACCGCCAGGAGCATCAAGGCGGGCAGCCCGGGGCATCGATTCTTTTTCTTGTCAACCATGGTCGGTGTCTCCGTGAGCGACGGCGAAAGGCCGCCTTCACTTCGATATGCGGATTTGGCGAACCTTTTTTTCGCCGGCCTTGCCGTCGATGCTTCAGGCCGCCTTGCGCTTGCCGACCCGGGCGATCAAGCGCACCGCGGGATCGCCATCCTTGCCGGCGCGAGCGAAGAGCTGCGCGGTGCGAGGGTCGGCGGGAAAGCGCAGCCTTGCGGCGCGCAGCAGGGAGGCACGAACCTCCGGCGTGCGCGGCACTCCGTTCTCGACCCCATAGTCGAGGTCGAAGGCTTTCGTGAGCCCTGAGATCGCCTCCGGCTGATCGAGCCGTACGAGAGCCAGGGCGGCCGACAGGCGAACCGCGGGCTCAGGGGTAGCGAGCAGCCCCTCCAGGACGCGCGCCGCTCCAGGCGGTTGGCTGGCCGCCAGCGCGTCGGCGGTCTGCCAGCGCAACTGGGCGATCGCCGCCTCCCGCTGGTTCGCCTTGGCGAGGAATCGCGAGCGCTCGCCCTGCGCCAGATTGCCGATCAATTGCACCGCCTGGCGAATCTGTTTGAGCGTGCTCGGCGCGGCGAGACCGGCGGTCGCCACCGACGTGGCCACTGCGTAGAGGATGGGCTTGATCGCGCGCCAGACCGAAAGGAAACCCCGCGGATCGAGCGCCCAATCCTCCTTGGCGAGAGCCGCCTCGATCGCCGGCAACTGCGAGGCGTCGCCGAGCTCCAGAAGACCGACCCGCACCCAGGCGGTGAGCCAGTCATTCGGGGGTCCCTCGGCGAGGGCCTGAGCCAGGGCGCTCCGCGCGCGCGTTCCGCCCAGCTCGACGAGATCGCGCACGACCCGGGCGCGGATGTCCGGCTTCTTCGCTTCCATCACGCGGCGCTTGCCGATCACCTCCACCGCCCAGCGGAACGCGGCTTCGTCGCCCGACTCGTAGAGCGCCTGCGCCGCGCGAATCTGCTCCTCGGGATCGTGGTCGTCCAGCTCGCCGCGCAGCTGTCGGGTCGCCGCCTGGTCGTGAAATCCGACGACCAGACCGCGCAGGGCGGCCTGCTTGGCTTCCGGGTTGCGCCGGTTCTTGGCCAGGCGGCGCAACGCCTCCAAAGCACGCGGATCGCGCGAGCGGCCGAGCCCCTCGGCAACCCCCCGCTGGTAGGGCTCGTTCTGTTTGCCGACGGCATAGGCCAGCAGCCGGGCGAGGGCGCGCTCCTTCGCCTCGGGAGAAAGCTCGCCCGAGCCGACGAGCGCTCCCAGGCCTTCGAGCGCGGCGTTGCGCAGCTGCACGATCCCGGGGTCGGGTGGCAGGTCTTTCGGCTTCTTCTCGGTTTCGCCGCCAAGGCCGCCAAGGCCGCCGAAGCGGCCCACTCCGGCCATGTTGGTCATCGACAGCGTCTCGGCGTTGTCGAGCATCCAGACGAAGACCTTCTCGGCGCGGGCCGGGCCTAAGTCCACAAGGCCGTCGAGGCAGGCGTCCGGCACCCATTCCGCCTGCAGCAGCTGGAGGCAGTTGACGTAGAAGCGGGCCGCTCCTTGATCTTCGCCGGCCTTCTCAAGCGCCTGGGCGGCGGCGATGCCGCGCACCCAAGGATCGGTCATCGCCTGGCGGATCTCGCGCTCCATTTGCCCAGCTTGTGGCGTCGGCATCGCCGGGCCCACGCCCAACACGCCCAGCGTCACCAGGCCCTTCACGCTCACGGCCTTTTTGCCCGCCTCCTGCATGGCGCGAAAACTGGGAGTGGACAGCACGCCTCCGGCTCCCTGCATCATCAGAGTCATGAATTGGGTCTGAGCCGAGAGCGCCGTCTTCAACTGATCGAGCGCGGTCGCCCGCTCGCTCTCGGTCAGCAGCGGAGCCCCTTCTTCAAGCAGGAAGTTGGCGACCACAGGGTTTCGAGTCTCCGAGAGAGCGCCGTCGGCAAGGATCGCCGCCACCTCGTCGTCGGCCGCGACGAGCGGTGCGGGGACCAGGCCCGCCCACCCCATCCCCAAGGCCAAGGCCGATGCCGCCGCGAACGAGCGGTTTCCGGAGAGGCGGCGGCGGCTCAAGGTTCCCCCTCGCCGAGGTCCGGCATCGCCGGTCCTCGCTGCATGATCTCGGTCTCCGCGAAGCCGGCGGGAATCTGAAAGGTCGAAGCGGGCAGGATCGCCTCGACCAGGTCCTTGATCACCACCGTCGTCGTGGTCCGGCTGTCGCCGCCGCCTCCTCCTCCTCCGGGAACGCGACGCGCGAGCATCCCCATCACGCCTGAGCCCGCCGAGCGGATCTTGGTCTCGGTCACCGTGACCTGCTTGAGCGGCAGGCCCACGATCGCGGCCTTCACCTTCCGCTCCAGTTGGAGCAGTTCCTGAGGCATCCCGGCGCCCCCGCCGGGACCTAAGAGAGTTGGGCCGGTTTCCCCCACCTCGATCGACGGCGCCGTCCAGAGGTCTTCGACGACGTCGTTGGCCTGCGTGGTCTTCATGCCCATTGGCATCGAAAGGACCGACGTGTACGTGGTGTGGAAGCGGTAGTGCGTCGTCGGATGTCCGAGCAGGTCCATCCCCGGCTCTTCCACCACCTTGACCATCTTGGGGTCTTCGATCGTCATCTCGAAGCCCGATCCGGCCATCGCCGCCATTCCCGTCCCCAAAGCCCGGGGGTCGAACCGCGCGTAGCTCTTCCGCTTCGGGTTCACCAAGAAGATCTTCTTACCGCCGTCCTGGAGCAGGAGGTACGAGCCGCTCTCCATCACGGGGTTGTCGGTCGCCAGGAATTCGATCTTCGCGGAGCTCCCTTCCAGCCACACCTTTTGGCTGGTGGCGAGGTCGCCGTCACCCTCCGTGGCTTGGCTGGTTTGGACTTGGGTCATCGACCACCCGCCGAAGGCCGGCGAGGCAAGGAGGCAGAGGGCAGAAGCGAAGGCCATCGATCGGAACATGGGTTTCTCCTGGCAGAGGTGCAAGCGGTCATTGCCCGATCGGGCTGTTCAGTTCAGATAGCGCGCCACGCCGAACGACACGCCGATCGCGGGGAAAGCGGGGAACACCGGCCCCACCACGACGATTCGGCCGTTGGCCTGAATCTCCATCGCTTCGACGCTCGATCCGACGCTCCCGGGAAAATGCGTCCGCACCCTGCCGGCTGTGCCGAAGGTCGAATCGAGCTGGCCGTTGGCGGAGTAGCGCGCCAAACCCATGGCCCCATCCCCGGCGCCGGGATGGCTCTCGTCGATCTGGCCGGCCACCACGATCTTGCCGTTCCCGAGGACGCGCAGGTCATCGACGCCGTCGAACTTGTGCGCGAAATCGGTCGTTACGCGGCCGGCGGTGCCGAAGGTTGGATCGAGCTTGCCGTTCGAGTTGAAACGGAGCACGGCGAAGTCCATGTTGGCCGCCCCTCCGACCCCTCCAGACATCGCGATGCCGCCACCGACCAGAAATTTCCCGCCGGCCAGCAAAGCGAGCGCGGTCGCGGCGGAGCTCTGGCCGAAGCTCAGCAGGGTTTTGCCGGAAGTGCCGAACGTGGGGTCGGGCTTGCCCAGCTTGGTGTAGCGCGCGAGCGCCATCTTGAACGGTCCGCCGGTCGGGCCGGTGCCGGACGGACCGGCGGCCAAAATCCTGCCGTCGGGAAGAACAACCAGCGCCTCGATCGAATCGTCCCGCCCGGAAAAGTCGGTGACAACCTTTCCGGCGGTCCCGAACGTGGTGTCGAGCGCGCCGTTCGGCAGAAAGCGGGCGAGCGCAAAGTTGTGCGATCCGACGGGTCCCGATCGGCCTCCGGCCAGGAGCTTGCCGTCGGCAGCCCTAGCCAGCACGAGCACCCAATCGTCCGCGCCGAGATTCGTCTTGACCTTGCCGCCGGTCCCGAAGGCCGGGTCGGGCTGCCCGTTGGGGAGAAACCGCATGAGCACGAAATCGACGCTCGGGTCGAGCGGCGAAGAAGCCGCCCAACCGCCAACGACCAGCTTGCCGTTCGGCTCGCGCAGCAGCGCGAAACCCTCTTCGATCGAGAAGGAGCCGAAACCGGCTCGCACCAGCCCGGTGCCGCCGAACGAAGAGTCGAGGGAGCCGTCAGGGTTGTAGCGCGCCAGCGCGAAATCGGCTGGATCGCTGATGTCGCTCGCCCAGCCGGCGACCACCAGCTTGCCGTCCGGCTGGACGACGAGGTCGAACGCGTAGTCGGTGTTGATCGGGCTCGCCGGGTTGAACAGGGTCGTCACCAGACCCGTTCCCCCGCCGAAGCTGCCGTCCAGCATTCCGGCGGCGGCAAGCGCCCCGGTCTGAGCCTGGGCCAAGGCCACCGAGCCGGCCGCCAGGAGAATGAATGTGCTGATCCGTAATCGCATCGCTTGAGCCTCCGTCGGGCAAAAGTCGCCCTCTATAGAGGCAAGCGGATTCGGCGGGAAATTTTTTCAGGGCGCTGTCGCCGAATGTTTGACGCTAATCACGCCGCGCGTTACTATTCTGTTGGTGATCGTGTCGTTCAAATGCTCCGAAACGGAGGCTCTGGCGGCAGGCCGACGAGTCAGACGATTCGGCGGCATCGAGTCGGTAGCTCGGCGAAAGCTTCGGCAGTTGCAGATCGCGGGTCTCCTCGAAGACCTGCGGATACCGCCAGGCAATCGGCTCGAAGCGCTCAAAGGCGACCGTTCCGGGCAATACAGCATTCGGGTCAACGACCAGTTCCGCGTGTGCTTCCGCTGGACAGCCGCTGGCGCCGAGGACGTCGAGATCGTGGACTATCACTAAGGACTAAGGATCATGGAAAAGCTTATGCCTGTGACGCCCGGCGAGCTTCTGCGCGAGGAGTTTCTTCTTCCGATGGGGATCTCGCAGTACCGCCTCGCCAAAGAGATTGGCGTGCCGGCGCAGAGAATCGGCGAAATCGTGAGCGGCAAGCGCGCCATCTCGGCCGACTCCGACTTGCGCCTGTGCCGGTTCTTTGGCCTGTCCAACGGCTACTGGCTGCGAGCCCAGGCGGCCTACGACACGGAAGTTGCGGCGGAGGCTCTCGCGGAAGTGCTGGAGAAAATCCGGCCGTGGACCGGCATAGCGGCGTAGAGGTCGCCTTTCGGTGCGCTCGCCTCAGGCGGCGGCCGAAAGCCGCTGGACCTGAAGGGTGCCGCGCTTCTTCTCCACCTGCCAGAGATCGTACTGGGTCTGCTGGCTGAGCCAACTCTCCGCCGTCGTGTCGAACGCCAGCGAAAGCCGCACGGCCATTTCGGGGCTGATCCCCACGTGGCCGTTGACGATCCCCGAAAGGGTCTTGCGGCTGACGCCCAGCGCCTTGGCTGCGTCGCTCACCGTCAAGCCGAGCGGCTCCAGGCAGAATGACCGCAAAACCTCGCCCGGATGGGGTGGATTGTGCATTCTCATCGTTTCGGCCTCAATGATAGTCCTCGTAATCGACCCCTTCGACATCCGTCCCAGCGAACGCAAAGGTCACCCGCCAATTGCCGCTCACGCTGACCGCCCAAGTCCCCCGACGGTCTCCTTTGAGTTGATGCAACTGGAGGCCCGGCAGGTTCATATCCCGCGGATCCGTTGCCACGTTCAAACGGCCCAGGATCAAGCGAAGCCTGTCCGCATGTTGGGCCTGTATCCTGGATGCTTTTCCTGTACTGAAGAAGATTTCCAGTCCTTTGTGCCGGAATCCGAGGATCGCCACCGAGTGAGTGTAACGCGTACCTTCACGGGTGACAATGTCCTGGCGGATAATGACCTGTCTAACTAACGGCTGCCGGCTGCGGGCTCAGGTGGCTTATGACACGGATGTGGTGGCAGAGGCTCTCGATGCGGCGAGCCTCTGAACGAGAAGGAGGAGATTCACGAGGGCTGGCTTTCGGGTTATCGATACGGCTGGTGCTTGACGCCTTCGTTTTGGGCCGTGTACACATCGGATAGCCGAAAGGGAATGTCCTGATGAGAACGAGACTGCAGAAGTGGGGCAACAGCCAGGGGCTTCGGTTGTCCGAGCAAGTTCTCGATCTCGCCGAACTTGCCGTCGGGGACGAGGTCGAGATCGAGGTGAGCGACCGCCTGATCCTTGTCCGGAAGACCCCTCGTCCCCGGTTTGACCTGGCAGAGCTGGTGGCGCGCATCCCCAAGGACTATCGGGTTGAAGAGCTGGTCTTAGGGCCTCCCGCAGGTCGGGAAGAGTGGTAAATGCCACCCTACATCCTACGCAGAGCGACTTCCTCATCTTGTCGTTTGAGCCGCCCTGCGCCCCCCCTCAATGCACCGTTGGCGCCTCGCCGCCCTTCTTCGGCGAAGGCTCGGGCTCGAACGGATCGAAGGGTACGGAGGCCATGGCATTGTCCACCGCTGTCGATCAGGGTAGAGTTAGGCATCTAGAGAACACTGGATGCAGCAAGCCGGGCCACCACGCGCGTCGGAGGTCGTATGAGGAGCGCCTTCATCACTATTCGAGAGCCGATCTGGACCAGGCAACCGAATTGTCAGGGGATATCATCGGACTAGGCCACGAAGTCTGGATGGATAAAGAATTGTCGGGAGGCATGCTCTGGTGGAAGCAGATTTTGAGCCGCATCAGAGAATCGGAGCTGTTCATTTACCTTGCATCTCCGGCATCTCTTGAATCTCAAGCGTGTCTCCGGGAAATGAGGTATGCGATAGCACTCAGGAAGTCGATACTTCCGATCCTTATCGCAGATCAGATCCAAACAGATTCGCTGCCCGTGGCAATTCAGTCTCTCCAACTGCTTAATTATAGTAAGCCAGACAAGACCGCACTTTTTTCGCTTGCGAAGGCGCTGCAGGGACTTCCTCCTTCCCCGCCGCTGCCAGATCCACTCCCTCCATATCCGGCGATGCCGGCGTCTTACATTTCAGAGCTTCGAGAAGCCGTGGAAAGCGATGGAGTACTTACGTTTGAGGCACAAACTTCTCTGCTAGTTAAGCTGCGGGAACAACTGAAGCTTCAGGAGAAGTCGACAGCGGTAAGGGAGGTGCTCCAAAAGTTCCGACGCAGGAAAGATTTGTTTGCTATCGTTGCGGAGGAAATCGACGAGATAGAGACGCCAACGCCCAAGTTTGAAAAAATAGCACCGATAATACCCGCCGACAACGGGCAAATATCCCAGGCAACTGAGACAGAGAGTATTCCGTCTGTTCCTTTGGTACCGTCACCAATTATCCTAAAGCCACACTCAAGGTTAAGAAGAGCCGCTTACACCGGCTTCCATTATCTATTTGCCTGGGGTTTAGCCTTGCTCCTTGCGCTCATCTTCGCCCCGCCGCTTTGGCAAGAGATTGCCAAATCCGACCTTAGTGAGTTCGAATTGGGAGTCGCCGGAACCGCATTGATTTTTGTGGTTGTTCTCGAGGGCATTGAACTTACGTGCCGTTTGTTGTGGGTACGACTACAGCAATGGGCTCGCCAGCCCTAGATTCCTGCTTCACTTGGAAGGACGAAGGGCGAGGCCGCTTCGACCTGGAGGTACCTTTCACTAACCTGCACTTTAGCCCCACTCCCCTCAATGCACCATCGGCGCCTCGCCGCCTTTTTTCGGCGCCTTCATCAAAAAAACCAGCGGCCCGACGATCACGAAAGACCAGGCGAGGATGCGGAAGACGTCCACGAAGGAGAGCATCGCCGCCTGGCGTTGGACGAGGCCGATCGCTCCGGCCGCTGCGCGTTGGGCTGCCGTGACGGGATCGGCTCCCGCGGCCATGTAGGCGCGCTTGAGGCCGTCGAGGAAGGCTGTCGATCTTGGATCGTACGGATCGAAATGGCCGCCCAGGATCGAGAAATGGACCTGTTGCCGGCGGGCCAGAAGCGTGGTCGCGGTCGCGATGCCGATCGAGCCGCCGATGTTTCTCATCAGGTTGAAGATGCTGGTCGCGTTGCCCATCTTCTCGCGCGAGATTGGGCTCATCGCGGCGGCGGTAAGCGGCACGAAGAGGAGACCGAGCGAGACGCCTTGGATGAACTGCGGCCAGAAGATGTCCCAGTAACCGGCGTCCAGGCTGAGCGTGCCGTGCCAGAAGAGGGTGAGCGCGGCGAGATAGAAGCCGGCCAATAGCAGTCGTTTGGCGCCGACTTTGTTCAGGATCAATCCGACGATCGGCATGGCAAGGAACGACCCGATGCCACGAGGCGCCATCGCGAACCCGGCCTGGTACGCCGGATAGCGGAGCAGCGACTGAAGGAAAATCGGCACCATCACGAGCGAGCCGTAGAGACCGAAGCCCATCACGGTCATCAGCAGGACGCCGGTCGCGTAGGTGCGGTTTTTCAGGGCGCGCAGATCGACGATCGGCGCCGAGGTCATCAGCTCCCGGACCACGAAGGCGATCAGGCCGATCACCGCCACGACCCCGAGCGTGGTGATTAAATTGGAGGAGAACCAGTCGTCCTCCTGTCCCTTGTCGAGCAGAATCTGGAGCGCGCCGACGCCGAGCGCCAGGAAGCCCAAGCCCCAATAGTCGATCTTCTCTCTGGCCTTCCGCAGGTACGACGGATCGTGGAGGTACAGCTGGATCATCAGGAGCGCCAGCAGGCCGACCGGCACGTTGATGTAGAAGACCCAGCGCCAGGACGTGTTGTCCGTCAGCCAGCCGCCCATGACCGGGCCGATGATCGGCGCCACGACGATCCCCAAGCCCCAGAAGGCCATCGCCTTGCCGCGGGATTCGGGCGGAAAGGTCTCCAGAAGCACCGCCTGGGAAAGCGGCTGCAGGCACCCTCCCGTCAACCCCTGGACGACGCGAAAGAAAATCAGCAGCGGCAGCGTCGGCGCGAGACCGCAGAGGAACGAGGCGATCGTGAAACCGCCGACGGAAAGGAGTAGCAGGCGCTTCCTGCCGAAGCGGCCGGCGAGCCAGCCGGTCATCGGCAGGACGATCGCGTTGGCGACCAGGTACGAGGTGAGCGCCCAGGTGGCCTCATCGACCGAGGACGAAAGGCTGCCCGCGATGTGCGGCAGCGAGACGTTCACGACCGTCGTGTCGAGAACCTCCATGAACGTCGCGAGCATCACGGAGATCGCGACGATCCACGGATTGACCAGCGGCAGCGCCGCCGCAGCCGGCCTGCCGGGCGTGTTGGGCACGTTCGAAGCGCCGGAAAGGTCAGGCCCACCGGCCGCGGCGAGAGTTCGGGGCTCCATCGGCTTCTAGCGGACGAATACGGTCGGCACGGCCGACATCCCGGGGCGCAGGCGCGGCTCTTCCTGGTTCTTCTCGATCGAAATCTTCACCGGGATGCGCTGCACGACCTTGACGAAGTTGCCCGTCGCGTTCTCGGGCGGCAGCAGGCTGAAGCGAGAGCCCGTGGCGGCGGAGATCGATTCGACTTTCCCGGGCCAGGACTTGCCACCATAGGCATCGACCTCGATTTCGACCCGTTGGCCGACCCGCAGCTTCGCGAGCTGGCTCTCTTTGAAGTTCGCGACGACCCAGACGTCGTCGAGAGAGACCAGCGAGAGAAGCGGCTGCCCGGCCGCGATCACCTGGCCCGGCTCGATGGACTTGCGGGTGACGACGCCATCGACCGGCGCCTTCACCGAGCAATATTCGAGGTCGAGCTCCGCTTTGCGCAGTGCGCTTCGCGCCTGGGCGATTTTCGCGTCGGTCGAGTCCGCCTTGGCGTTCGCCATCTCGATCTGCTGCGGCGCGGTGCGGGCGTCGGCCAGGGCGGCGCGGGCCGCGTCGATTCCCCGTTCGGCCTCGTTCACCGCGGCCTCCGCCGCGTCTTTGCTGGCTTTCGTGGCCGCGGCGGAAGCGACCGCGGCGTCATAGTCGCGCCGGGCGATCTCGTCCTTGGCGATCAGCGTCTGAGTACGTTCCAGATCCTGGGTGGCGCGCACGGAATTCGCCTTCGCCTCTTCGAGCTTTGCCTTGGCGGAGGCGAGCCGAGCCTGCGCTCCGGCGAGCTGGCTCGCGGTCATCGACAGCTTGCTCGACGAGGAGGCCGAGGCGACCGGCAGGTTCGAGTGCGCGCCGCGCGCGTTCGCCTCCGCCTCGGCCAGATCGGCCTGGGCTTTGGAGAGGGCGATCTCGTAGTCGCGCGGATCGATCGCGACCAACAGGGTGCCCGCCTTCACGTTGTCGTTCTCGCGCACCAGAACCTTGGCGATCGTGCCGCCGACGCGGGAGGCGATCGGGCTCGAATCCCCCTCGACCTGCGCGTCGTCGGTCGAGATGCGCCCGGAGAGATGCCGCCAGACGAAGGCGCCTCCGACGACGGCAATCACCAGGGCCAAGACCCCCACCAGGGCCATGCGGGAACGGTTGAACCCTCGGCCATTGGCGGCGGGTTGATCTTCTGTCGTGTCGCTCATCGTCCGGATTCCCCGCGCAAGAACTTGAGATACGCCGGCTCGGCGACGCCCAATGCCAGGGCGAGCGCCGCCTTCGCGGCGTTGTGGTCGTAAAGGCTCGAGATGTAACTGTCTTCCGCGGTCGCCACGGCCTCCTGGGCCTGCACGACCTCGATGCTGCCGGCGGCGCCGGCCGAGAAACGATCTTTGCCCTGGGTGAGCGCCTGCTCGGCGAGATTCCGCGTGGCATCCGCGACATTCACCCGCTGGGCCGCGGCTTCGAGGTCGAGGAGCGCCGAGCGGACCTCGAAATCGGCGCGCGAGGAAAGATCCGCCAGCTCGGCCTCGCGTTGTTTCAAGGCCGCTTCCGCCTCGGCCGCTTTGGCCTCGACCTTGCCGCCTTCAAAGATCGGGATCTTGAGCAGCAGCGTGTAGTTGAACGTGTGGTTCAGATTGCCGGAGTTGTTGCCGATCTCGCCGTAGTCGGCCGATCCGATCAACGACGGCAATTTCTCGCCGCGGACGGAGCGCAGGGTCTCTTTCGCCGCTTCGACCCGCGCCGCGGCGGCCTTGATGTCGGCCCGAGTGGAAAGCGCGAGCTGAAGCGCCTCGGGAAGCGGCAGCGCGCGCAGCTCGGCATAGGGCACCCGATCGACCAGCTCGATCTCCTGCCCGGGGGGCAGCCCGATCGCGCGAGCGAGGGCGAGCTTCTGTTTCGCCTGGTCGTTTTTGGCCGCGATCAGGCGCTGCTGCTGGGATTGCAGCTGAACCTGCGAGCGGAGCGCATCGATTCCCGGCACGAAGCCCGCGGTGTGCCGGTCGTCGGCCAGCTGGTAGATCGAGCGCGCCGCTTCGACCTGGGCTTCGACCGCCGCCACCCGGCTCTCGGTCGCCACCGCCTGTAGGTAGAGGTTGCCGCACACCAGGACCACGAGGCCGCGCGCGTCCTGGTAGGTCTGGCGCGTCGCTTCGAGGGTCGAGGAGGCGGCGCGCTTCTTTTCGATCAGGCTCCAATCGAACAGCGTCTGTTTGATCTTGGCGCGCGCGTCCAGCACCTGGAACGGCCCGATGATCGTCGGCGAGCCGGGAAAGCTGAAACCGAACGCCGCGAGCGAGAGCGTCTGCCGGGTGAAAAAGCTGTCGGCCGAGACCTGTGGCAGAAGGTCCGCGAGCACCTTGGCGCGGGTGCCTTCGGCCGCCTCGACGTTCTGCTCCGCGAGCAGCGCGCCGAGGTTGTGATCGAGCCCCCGCGCCACCGCGTCGGCGAGAGTGAGGCGCAGCGGCTGAGGATCGACTTTGCCGTCGGGGACGCCGCCCAGGAAGGCGGGCGGCAAGGCCGGGCGGCCGGCCTGCGCGGACGCGACGCCGGGAAACGCCCAGCAGTACGACAAAACGGCTCCGGACAGAGCAAAGACGGCTGCTCCGCGGGAAAGTCGCGATCTCGATGTCATGGTGAGGAAATCCCTTTCCAGGCGAAATCGACCAGCAGCTCCACCTCTCGCTCGATCGACCCTTCCGTCCAGCCGACCAGGCGCTGCGTGATCGCCCCGCGTGTCAGGTTCGCGATCGCGAACGCCACCGACCGGGCGGGGAGATCGCGCGCCTCGCCGCGGCTTTCGCCCTGGCGCACCGCGTCTTCGAGCAGCGCCACCTGGTCGAGGAAGACCTGCTCGAACCCGCTCTCCCGCGTCTCGTGCTGGGACATCATGTTGCCCAGCTCGGCGAAGTAGATCCGGAAAAAATCGCGGTGCTCGTCGCAGTACCGAACCTTGGTCTCGACGTAGGCGCGGATTTTCTCGAGGAGCGTCTCCGCGCCCTGGACGTTCTCGCGCGTCCGGGCGGCGAGCGCCGTGAGCCCTTCGCGCAACGCGGCGAAGTAGATGTCGCGCTTCGACGGGTAGTAGAGGTAGATCGTCCCCTTGGCGACCCCGGCCGCCTGGGCGATCTCGTCCACCGAGGCCCCGGCAAAGCCCTTTTCGGCGAACACGCCGCGCGCCGCCCCGAGGATTTCGGCATGGCGAAATTCGGCGAGGACGTCTCTCTTGGTGCGGCGCTGCGAGGTCTCGGAGATCATTTTGACGGACCGGTCAGTCAACTGACCGGGTGGTCAGTAGCTCATTTTCGCCGCGGCTTGTCAAGTAGGGAGGACTACGGAGAAAATTTCCCTCAGCGTCCGTCGAACGGCATGGAGCCGCGACTCCGCCTGCCAAAGGAGCTTCTCGATGAAGATCGAAGAGATGATTGCCGCAGTCCAGAAGAAGCTCGGCGTCGAGGTGGACGGTCGGGCCGGGCCGCAAACCTGGGGTGCCATCTACGCCCTGATCGTCAAGCCCACCATCGACGGACTACCGCCCGGCGAAGCCATCGACGAAGGGGACCCCCGGAGCGAGAGAAACATCGCCACCCTGCTCCCGGAGGTTCAGCCCCAGGCGCGCGCCCTGATCCAGAAGGCGGCGCAGAACGGCATCCGCATCAAAATCATCAGCGGCCTCCGAACCTTCGCCGAGCAGGATGCGCTGTTCGCCCAGGGTCGTACCGCGCCGGGAGACATCGTCACCAATTCCCGCGGCGGATTCTCGAACCACAACTTCGGCATCGCGTTCGACGTAGGGGTCTTCGAGGGGACTAAGTACCTGAGGGAGTCGGTCAAGTACAGGGCCGTGGGTGTGCTCGGCGCCGACCTGGGGCTGGAATGGGGCGGGAACTGGAAGACCTTCAAGGATCAACCCCACTTCCAGCTCCGGCCGTCCTGGGCCGCCGATCTTACCGAGCGCGAGATGCTCGCAGAGCTACGGAAACGGCACGACGAGGGCACTCCGGTCTTTTCATGAGGCGGCTTCGATAAACATCGCGCCGTGAGGGGATTCGCCAGACGCCGTCTGGTGAATCCCCCTGCCGACATGAGGAAGGATTGTGGCCCGGCAGTAGTCGGGCCTCCTCGGCTACGCCGTTCGTGTACCGCCGCGAACGAAATGGACGATGGCCGAGATGACGGCGATGACGATCAAAAGGTGAATCAGGCCACCGGCCACGTGGAAGACGGCGAAACCGAGAATCCACGCAACGAAGAGCAAGAGAGCAAGACCTAGCAACATGGGGTTTCCCTCCGAAGGCGCATCCGGCGTCGAGCCAAGATACGTGCGCTCTCGAAAGTGCAAACCCGGCGCCAGGGGTTTCGGCCGGTTTTCCGGCCTTGCGCCGCTTTAGCTTCCGTCTCAGTGTAAGTTTTCGGCAAATTTAGCCGCCGCCCCTGCCGGCTGGACACAGCGGCCTTGAGCTTCCTCTTTACTCGAAGTCGGACGCCTCGTCTCCCGCATCGTGTTGTCGCCGTGCTGGTCCCGTTACCTGCCCGGCCCGTTCGAGGTCGCGCAGCACGCGTTTGAGCAGCGCCGCGTCGAGCACGGTGGCCTGGCCCGGCGAAACAGACGCTCGGCGGCATCGCTAAAGGCCCGGTGTCGAGGGCGCCGGCCCTCGGTCTAAGTCCCTTGCTTCCTGTTCTTTGTGCGGAGACTCCGGGGAACGTTTCCCCGCTTTCCGGCTGCGGGACTCAGGCCGCAGGGAGCAGATGCACAGCGCTGTGCACAGGTGCACAGCGTCTGCACACCACTGCAATTTCCCTGTGCGCATGTGCACTGCAGCTGTGCATCTGTGCGCTGGCGGATTGCACATGTGCAAAGTGCCGGCGCACCACTGCAAAATCGCAGTGCACATGTGCGCCGCGGGATTGCACGGGTGCAAAGTTCCAGCGCACATGTGCGCTGCCGCGGTGCACAGGTGCAAAACCCTAGGGCACCTCTGCAATTTTCCAGCGCACATGTGCAAAACGGCGGTGTACCTCTGCAAAACTCTGTTGCACATGAGCAAAATCGTGAACTTTCACGGCTAAGGACCGGGAGACGTTGGGGACGCGGAGCTTGCGGATCGCCTTTTTACTGCGCACTGAGTCTGCGGCGCCGCAAGATCGGATATGCTCGCCCTCATGAGCGAGAGTCCGAAACCGATTGAATCTGCGTCCGGCTCAGCCCCCGCCAAAGCAGTTGCCGCAGTCGAATCCTCTTCCGAGAAGCTCAAGGGAGCCGCCAAGACAGGGCCTCGGGGCCGGCGCCGCCGGGAGCCGGAGTCCGTGCCGGACCCAGGGGCGACCGATGCCGATTCGGTGATCACTCGGGCGCGGATGTTGTTGGAGCGCCTGATTCGCACCGCGGGATACGGCTGGCGCGACATCGACCGGCTGATCCACAAGAACCGGGGCTTCACGGCGCACCTGCTCTCCAAACGAGAAGGTCTGCCGCTCAATGAGCTGTTGGCGATCCTCGATGCGATCGACGTCCGCTACGAGGATTTTTTCGCGGTGCTGTTTCCGCGCTTCGACAAGCCGCGGGCGGGCAAGCCGGTGGGCGTCGGCATGCTCGACCTGCTGGGCGACCTGGGGGTTCCGGAACCGCCGGCCGAAGCCCAGCGCGAGGAACAGGCGCACGCCGTCTGGAACCGGCTCGACCGGATCAACGCGATGATCGACCAGCGCGTCCTCGACCTGATCGAACGCGCGCTCGGCCAGGGGACGAAACTGCCGCCCCGTCCGGCGGAGCGCACCCCGGAGGCGGCGGAGCCCGAGATGATAGCCCCAGCCGTCCCGGCGGAGCGAGAGAGCCGGTGAGGGTTCTACCCCTACGCCTGCCTCCTCACGATGGATGCCGCCACGGCGGCCATTGAGAGAAAATCTTGGAGGCGGATGGGGGCACGTAGAGGATCGCCACCTCGTCGTAGAGCGCTCTTCGGTTGATCTGGTAGGCGGGGGTCCAGGCGACCCTCAGCTTGCCGATCGGGGGGATGGGCAAATCTCCGGATAGCTCCAACCGAATGGCCCCCGCTTGTAGCTTCCCGCGTACATACTCGACACCGACGCCATACCCGACGGCGAACCTCGTACCTCTCTTGTAGGCGGCGATCGGCGTCCGGTAGTCGAAGGAGAGGTACTGCCGAGGGTGGCCCTCGTCTCCTTGACCCGCCTCTACCCAGGTGTAGGTAAGGCCGCCGACGACGTCCAAGACGCTCGTACGAGGACCATCCCTGCGGAGATCCAGAGCGAGGATGAGCGCGTGGCCCCAATCGCCGCCCGGTCGCTTCTCGAATTCGACGCCGAGGGTCTTGCGCATCAGCAGGCGGGAGACCTTCTCGTCTTCCCCCTCCTTGCCGTGCAGCGTGATCTCGGAGGACGAGTAGCGGCCGAGCTGCAGTCCGAACCGATCGCCGAAGCGAGGTTTCTCTTCCGAAGGGCTCACGCCGAGGGCGTCCATGCTCAATTGCCAGTCGCGATAGTAGAGGTCGCCCGCGAGCGACGCGAAGGTGCTGACACCGGGTACCGACTCCCCCCACCTCTCCAAATTCTGGGCTCCGCCTGTGGCCACGGACAGTGCGCCGAAAGGCTTCGCTTCCTTGCCCTCGCCGAGCAGCTGGAGCAGAGCCGGGTCGATGAAGTCCTCGATGTCGAAGACTTGAAGGTTCTGCCCCGAGGCCGGGGGCGCGAAGAGCGCCGCCAGGACGAGGACCACCGCGCTGTATTTCATGGCATCTCCGTCCGGTCGAGGATTTCCAGTCTGCGGAGCTTTAGGTGGTCTTTCAGGTAATCGCGGACCAGATCTTTGGCCGGGCCGTCGGTCATCTTGGCGAATTTGACGTAGGGGTCGCTCGCCGGGTCGATTTCGCTGGGCAACTCCGTTTGCAGGCCGAAGCGGAAAACCTCGCGCTCTTCCAGCACCCTTTTGACGACATCGTCGATCTTGATCCCTTTGAAGTCCCAGTCGAAGTCGATCCTGAAGAGATAGATGTCCGGACCGGTGTCGGAGGTCTCGTAGACCTTGAGCTCCACGGAGTCGCCCTCCAAGAGCTTCCCCACGACGTTCCAGCCTTTTCCCTTTTTGGGCGAAGCGGGGACTTCGTCGGTCCCGTTTTTCCGATATCTGAAGGGAGAAGGAGGAGTAGGTGAAACCTCGACGTAGGCGGACGTCTTTCTCGCCTTGAAGTTGAAGACCGCCCAGCAGCCATTCCCCAGCTTTTCGTTCGAGCCGCCGGCCGAAACGACCTTGTAGCCACTGACGTCGAGCTTCGCCTTGATACTTTGTTTGCCCTTGATCGCGGGGCTGCGCTGCTGCTTCCAAAGCTCTCCGGACTTGCTGACGTGGAACGTCTGGCCCAATGTGTCCACCAAGTCGAACTTGCCGGGAATCTTCTCCTTGCCTTCGAGAAACCGAACCGCCACTTGGTTGAGCGCCTCGTCGGGGTCGCAATCGGTCTGGGCCGAGGTCCGGGCGGCCGTCAATAGGGCCGTTGTGAAAAGGAGGGCGCGGAAGAGCCCGCGAGCGGATCGCGTGTGCCTCATGACGTGGTTCTCTTGCTGACGTAGTCCTTCAGAAGGCCGGGATCTACGGTGACCGGAATCGGACCTTCGCCTGTGCCGATCACCGTCGCCGATAAGCTGCCGCCGCTCAAAAAGCGCTCGAATTTCTTGGGATCTATAAGCTGAAGCTCCGACCGGCTGAAGTCGGTGGAGATGCGGAAGAGTTTCTGTTTCCCCGGGTTGATCAGACGGTCGTCCTGTTTGCCTGCGAACTCGAACGACCGATTTGCATTGGGGGCCTGGCTGAATTGGATGCGCACCTCCGAAAGGTAGGAGGGGAGGTTGCCCGAGTTGTCGGCGAGAAGGACCAGCTGGTATTTGCCCTCCAATTCTATGCCCACTACTTGCAGGCGGGTCTCGGAGCGGTCGGGGGTGAACGCCTCGCGGAGGATCGGAACGACGGTGCCGAGGATCGAGAGCAGCGCGATCAAAAGCGACAGCGTGACCTGGCTGATGCCCATCAGGCCGCCCAGCGCCTGGACGCCGCCGCATTTGGAGCAGACCTTCGCGTGCGCCGGAATGAAGACGCCGCAGGCCACACACTGCCGATTGAGGTCCTGGTGGCTCTCGCAAGCCGTGCAGTAACGGGAGGTGTCCGCGAGCAGCCCGCCGCAGTTGATGCAGAGCTTGGTCCAGTCCTGCCGCTGTGAGCAGGCGTTGCAGCGAACCGCTCCCTGCGGTATTTGCGCGCCGCAATACCGGCACGAGACGGACGCGGTAGAGGCGGGAGAGGCGGGAGGGGCGGGAGGGGCGGGTGGCGTAGGAGGTGGCATCGTTCGCTTTCACTCCGGGTTGGGCCATTAGACGGACTCAAGCGGTCGCTTCCAGCAATCCCGGATGCGATCGAGCCGACGGAGCCGAGGCGAGAAATCTTCGTAGAACCAAAGGAAGAACGCGAAGCGGAACATCCCCTCCTCCCCTGGCTCTAACCGACCCCTCCCCGGAGGAGGAACCCTACGTTCGGCGGATGCGATTTTTGGAAAGCTCCCGAAATTTGACGTAAGGGGAGCGATTCCTCGGCGAGAGCGTGCTAGAGCGACAGGCCTGGGTCGCCTTCGACGCCCCGCCGTTCCAGCCGCGGCCGCTCGCCTTTCGCCCACATCGGCACGCGGGGGCCCGGCCTGCGGTAGACTCCAATATCTCAAGGAGAACTTATGAAGCTCAAGAAACTGGCCTTATCGAAGGAAACGGTGAAGAATCTTCTGCAGGTGGAGTTGGGCAAGGTCGCCGGGGGCACGACGGACGTTTGGAGTAGCCCGGACTACCTTTGCCAGGACGAGTTCCGGCCCCTTACGGGCTTGACCTGCGACTGCTGAGCGGACGACCCCAAGAGTGAACGACGGCGAAGGAATCCCTTGCGCCGTCCGGCGACCTTCTGCTAGTCTCCGCGTTCCTTTCGGGGTGGGCGCCGAAGTGTGCCTCCTCCCATGCCGGTAGCAGCGAATCAGGAGAAGCACATGGCCAAGCAATGTGAGATCTGCGGCAAGGGCACGAAGTTCGGCCGCAACGTCAGCCACGCCCACAACGTTACCCCGCGTACGCTGGAAGCGAATCTTCAGCGCGTCCGCGCGCTGGTCGAGGGCACCGTCCGCCGGGTTCTCGTCTGCACCCGTTGCATCCGCAGCGGCGCGATCACCAAGCCGCCGGTCCGTACCTGGACCCCCGAGCAGGCTCCCGCGAAGTAAGAACCGCTGGGCGGGGTCCGCGCCGTCGGATCCCGCGAGAGTCTTCCGCCCGGGGTGATCCCCCAAACCCTACAGCGAGTCGTCCGATCCCGCGCCGGTCATTCGGCGTTCGACCCGGCGTACGCCGACGATCGAGCGGACGATGCGGAGCAGCTTGTCCAGGTGCTTCCTGTCGCGCAGCTCGACCACGGCTTCCACCCGGGCGTGCTCCCCTTCGGTCTCGGCCGAGATCTGCGAGATGTTGCTCTCCGCTTTGGTGATCGCCTCGGTGACTCGGGCGAGCACCCCCGGCTGGTTGTCGGCTTCCATGGTGAGGGCAATGCGGTAGCGGTCTTCGCTGCGGCGCGCCCATTCGACCTCGATCTCGCGGTCGGGGTTGTAGAGCAGGTTGCGGACGTTCGGACAGTCCGCGGAATGGACCGAGACTCCCCGGCCTCGTGTGACGTAGCCGATGATGTCTTCGCCCGGGAGGGGATTGCAGCACTTGGCGAGATAGGCGAGCAGATCGCCTTGGCCCTTGACCAGGATCGGTCCGTTGCCGAACGGCAGGAGCCGGCCGACCGCTTGGCGTAGCGGGCTCGGCTTGGCGACGGGTACCTCTGTGAGGCGGTCGTCGCCCACCACGCGAGTGAGGATCTGGCGGACTTCGATCTTGCCGAAACCGATCCGCGCGAGTAGGTCGTCGGGCTTGCCGATTCCCTCTTCCGCGGTGTACTTCGCCAGTTCCGGGCTCTCCAGGATCTTCTTCGGATTCAGCTTGTAGCGCCGCGCCTCCTTCTCGAAGATCCGGCGGCCGATTTCCATCGCGCGCTGTTTCTGCTCGATGTTCAGCCACTGGCGGATTTTGCTCTTCGCCCGCGAGGTGACCACGAACGACAGCCAGTCGCGGCTCGGCTGGCGGCCGGTGGTGGAGAGGATCTCGACCAGATCGCCGTTTTGGAGCGCGGTCCTTATCGGCACCAGGCGGCCGTTCACCCGCGCTCCGGAGCATTGATGCCCGAGGTCGGTGTGGACGTGGTAGGCGAAATCGAGCGGGGTGGCGCCGCGCGGAAACGCGAAGACCTCCCCCTTGGGGCTGAAGACGTAGACCTCGTCGGGGTAGAGATCGACTTTGAGCGCGGTGAGGAAAGCGCGCGAGTCGGGCACCTCCTGCTGCCATTCGAGCAGCTGGCGCAGCCAGACCACGTTGTCGCCGTCCTTCTCACGCACGCCCGGCCGGCCCTCTTTGTAGCGCCAGTGGGCGGCGATCCCTTCCTCCGCGATCAGGTCCATGTCGCGCGTGCGGATCTGCACCTCGAACGGCTGACCCCCTTCGCCCACCACCGTGGTGTGGAGCGACTGGTAGAGGTTCGGCTTCGGCATCGCGATGTAGTCTTTAAACCGCCCGGGGATCGGCCGCCACCCCTGGTGGACGATCCCGAGCGCGCCGTAGGTATCGCGCATGCTGCCGGTGACGATGCGAAACGCCAGGTAATCGTAGAGCTGGGAGATGTCGATCCCCTGGCGGCGGAGCTTCTCGTAGATCGAGTAGTAGCGCTTGATCCGGAAGCTGATCTCGGCCTCGATGCCCGCGGCTTCGAGGGTCCGGGAGAGCCGGTCGCGCACCCGCAGGGTGAGCGATTCGCCGAGCTTCTTCTTCTCCTCGATCTTCGAGTAGAGCTCGGCGAATTGGAGCGGAAACAGGTGGTAGAAGGCGAGGTCTTCGAGATCCCCTTTGACCCGCGCCATGCCGAGGCGGTGAGCGATCGGGGCGTAGATCTCCAGCGTCTCGCGCGAGATCCGCTGGCGCGCTTCGACCGCCAGATGTTCGAGCGTCTGCATGTTGTGCAGCCGGTCGGCGAGCTTGATCACGATCACGCGGATGTCCTTGGCCGAGGCGAGGATCATCTTGCGGAACGTCTCGGCCTGCGCGTCGTCTCGGCGGACGTATTCGTGGCGGCCGATCTTGGTCACTCCATCGACCAGCTCGGCGACCTCGGGTCCGAACTCCGCCTCCAGGATCTCGCGCGTCGTCAGGGTGTCTTCGATCACGTCGTGCAGCAGGCCGACCGCCGCGCAGGTCTGATCGAACTTGAGCTCGGCGAGCAGGAAGGAGACCTGGAGCGGGTGGATCATGAACGGCTCGCCGGAACGCCGCACCTGATCCCCGTGCATGCGCACCGAGAAATCGTAGACCGCGCGCAGGAAGCTCTCGTCCACCGGCCGGCCCGCGAGGCCGAGCTGACGGATGATGTCCTCCAGTTGGACCGCGCGGCGCGCGGCGACCGGAGGGGGCGGGAGCTTCTTGGCGGCAAGGGCCATGGGACGATTATAGGGGTGAGGGCTGATCAAGCCGACCCGAAACGAAAAACGGCGGCCCCGAGATCCCGGGACCGCCGTTTCGGACCGACTGGTTGCGACAGCTTAAGCGGGGGTCGAGGCCGCCCGCTTGGCCGCCGCCTTGCGGGCCTTCGCCTCGGAACCGAAGTACTGCTCCCAGAGCAGGGCGAACGGGCTCGCGACATAGATCGACGAGTAGGTGCCGACGATGATGCCGACGGTGAGCACGAACGCGAATCCGCGCAGCACCGGGCCGGCGAAGATCAGCAGCGCGAGCACCGTGAGCAACGTCAGGCCGGAGGTCAGGATGGTTCGCGAGAGCGTCTGGTTCAGACTCTCGTTCATCGTCTCGATCATCGGCTTGCGCTTGTTCTTCCGCATGTTCTCGCGGATTCGGTCGAAGATGACGACCGTGTCGTTGACCGAATAGCCGACCAGGGTGAGGAACGCCGCCACCGTGGTCAGGTTGAACTCGTGCTTGAACAGCGCGAACAGCCCGATCGTGACGATGATGTCGTGCAGGCTCGCCATCACCGCGCCGATGCCGAACCGCAGCTCGAAGCGGAACGCGATGTAGAGCAGCATGCCGAGCAGCGAGAAGGCGACCGCCCAGAAGCCCTGCTTGCGCAGCTCTTTGCCGATCTGCGGGCCGACGTTCTCGACGCCGATGATCGAAAAGTCGCCGAGCCGGGCCTGCGACCGCAGGGCGTTGACGACTTTCGCCCCCACCCCGTCGGCCTTCGCCAGGGCGTCCCAGTCGGTGAGGATGCCCGCCTTCCGCCGTTCGGCCAGCACCTTGTCCGCGACTTCGGAGTAGTGCGCGTTCGCCGCTTCCGCACCCTGGCCGGCGACGCCGTCCGGATCGAGGCGGGTGAGCAGCTCGATGATGGCGTCCGCGCCGAGCGCGTTCAAATCGGGCTTGCCGCCCGCGTCCTTGTTGAAGCGGCCGTTCAAGGCGGCGACGATTCGGTCGCGGCTCCCTTCCTCGGCGCCTTTGAGGATCGGGGTCTTGATCAGCACCTCTTTCGAGTCGCTGTCGCCGAAGCGCTGGATCAGCGGATCGTGGATGCCCGCGCGCTCGATGGCCTGGCGCAGATCGTCGATCGGCGGCTGGTCCTTGAACAGGACCTTCACCTCGGTGCCGCCCTCGAAATCGATGCCGAAACGGATCCAGTCGGTGAACAACGCGGCGAAGATTCCGAAGACCACCAGCGCGAGCGAAACCAGGATCCAAAACTTCCGGTACTTCATGAAGTCGATATGACTGTCTTTGACCAGCTGCATCTTCTAGCTCCTTGGCGTCCGCTTTCTCAGATCGACAGTTTTTCGACGCGGCGGTTGTGAAGGACCAGGTCGAAGATCCAGTGGCTGACGTACACAGCCGTGAAGATCGACGCCAGGAGACCGATGATGAGGGTGACGGCGAAGCCGCGGACCGGACCGGTTCCGAACTGGAACAGGAACAGCGCCGAGACCAGCGTGGTCACGTGGGTGTCGATGATCGAGGTGAAGGCGCGCTCGAAGCCCAAATCGATCGCCGAGCGCACGGTGCGGCCCGCTCGAAGCTCCTCTCGTATTCGTTCGAACACCAGGACGTTGGCGTCTACCGCCATGCCGATGGTCAAGATGACGCCGGCGATGCCGGGCAGCGTGAGTGTCGAGTGGAACATCCCCAGGCCGCCGAACAGGATCAGGATGTTGAGCATCAGCGCGGAGACCGCGTTGACCCCCGCGAGGTGATAGTAGAGAAGCAGCACCAGCACGACCATCCCGGTGCCGATCACGCCGGCCCGGATGCCGGCCCGGATCGACTCGCGGCCGAGCGACGGTCCGACCGTCCGCTCTTCGAGGTAGGTGAGGCCCGCGGGCAGCGAGCCCGAGCGGAGGGTGGTCGTGAGGTCGTCCACCTCCTGCTGGGTGAAGCCCCCTTCGATCACGCCGGAATCGGTGATGCGGGCGTTGATCCGGGGCGCCGAGACCACCTTGCCGTCGAGGACGATCGCGAGGCCGGTGCCGATGTTGGCGCCGGTGGCGTCGCCGAACAGCTTCGATCCCTGCGCGGTCAGACTGAAGTTGACCACCGGCTCGCCCAGCTTGCCCTGGCCCGGCCGCGCGGTCTTCAGGTCGCGGCCGGTGATCACGCGCTGCTTTTCGACCAGGTAGTACTGCTTGCCCGTGACCGTGCCGGTCACGTCGTCGCGAATGTCGCCGGGCAGGACTTCGAGGTTCGGCGCGACGGCGCCCACGGCATCGGGCGTCGGCGCCGGCCCGCCGCGGACCAGGCGGAATTCAAGGAACGCGACGTTCTTGATCAGGCGCCGCACGCGCTCGGGGTCGTCCACGCCGGGCAGCTGGACCACCACGCGATAGCCGGAGGCCGGGGTGATCACCGGCTCGGCGACGCCGAACTCGTCGATGCGGTTGCGGATCGTCTGCACCGCCTGGGTCACCGCGAGGTCGCGAATCTTCGTCGCTTCGGCGGGCTTGATCGAGAGCGTCACCTGGTCGCCGGTTTCCGTGACGTCCCAGGCCGGCAGGTTCGCCCGCGCGAGCTGGGCGAGCGCGTCCTTGTTCTCCGGCGTCAGGCCGGAGACCCGGAACGAGGTCGGGCTCAAGCGCGTCGGGGCCAAGGTCAGGCCTTTTTCCTGGGCGTCGGTGGTCAGGCGCTGGATGTCGGAGTCGGAGTCGGCGCGCAGGGCGTCGTCCGTCTGGACCTGCAAGACGAGGTGCATGCCGCCCTGAAGATCGAGGCC
>Ga0134122_10000285_pt1 | contig 32190 bp, 37 predicted proteins | sample KB302_FD_96461 | JGI IMG/M metagenome (GOLD analysis project Ga0134122, IMG submission 96461) | Terrestrial soil microbial communities without Nitrogen fertilizer from Kellogg Biological Station, Michigan, USA - KB3-0-2 | ecosystem: Environmental > Terrestrial > Soil > Unclassified ...
CACGCCGCCGATCAGGCGCGGGTCGAGCCGGTCTACGAGGAGGTCGAGGGCTGGCCCGGCTCGACCCGCGGCGCGCGCAGCTGGGCCGACCTGCCGGCGCGCGCGATCAAATATGTCCGACGGATAGAGGAGCTGATCCGCTGCCCGGTCGCGCTGGTCTCGACGTCGCCCGAGCGCGACGACACGATTTTGGTGCGCGACCCGTTCGCCGCTTAGGGCCGGATCTCGAAGTCCTCGAAATCGAACAGTTCGACGTTCCAGACGTGGACGTCCTCGACCTGCGCCGCGGGCGGGCCGCGGTGAAGGCGCTGGACGAGCTGTTCGACCGCCGTCTCCTCCCCTTCGATATGCGTGTCGACGCGTCCATCGGGGCAATTGCGCACCCAGCCGGTGACGCCGAGCTCGTTCGCCTGGTCGCGCAGCCAGCCGCGGAAGAACACGCCCTGCACGCGGCCGGTCACGGTGACGTGCCGCGCGACCTCAGCCATCACACCGTCGCGATGTCGGGCGCGTCCTCGGCCTTCATGCCGACGACGTTATAGCCGGCGTCGACATGGTGGATCTCGCCCGTGACCCCCGACGAGAGGTCGGACAGCAGGTACAAGCCCGCGCCGCCGACGTCCTCGATGGTCACGTTGCGGCGCAGCGGCGCATTATATTCGTTCCACTTCATGATGTAGCGGAAGTCGCCGATGCCGCTTGCTGCGAGGGTCTTGATCGGCCCCGCCGAGATCGCGTTGACCCGGATATTCTCCGGTCCGAGGTCCATCGCCAGATATTTTACCGAGGTCTCGAGGCCTGCCTTGGCGACGCCCATCACATTATAGTGCGGAATGACCTTCTCGGCGCCGTAATAGGTGAGGGTCAGCAGCGAGCCGCCGTTGGGCATCAGCGCCCGGGCGCGCTGAGTGACGGCCACGAAGCTGAACACCGAGATGTTCATGGTCATCAGGAAGTTGTCCATCGACGTGTCGACGAATTTCCCGCGCAGCTCGTTCTTGTCGGAATAGCCGATCGCATGGACGACGAAGTCGAGCGTCGTCCACCGCTCCTTCAGCGCGTCGAACGTCTTGTCGAGCGCCTTCATGTCGGAGACGTCGCAGTCGACGAGGAGGTCGGAGCCGAGTTCGCCAGCCAACGGCCGAACCCGCTTCTCGAGCGCTTCGCCCTGGTAGGAGAAGGCCAGTTCCGCTCCCTCGCGTGCGACCGCCCGGGCGATGCCCCAGGCGAGCGAGCGATCGTTGGCAAGGCCCATGATCAGCCCGCGCTTGCCCTGCATCAGTCCAGTCAAAGTTGCGGTCCCCCTGTTTCCAGCTCGGCCTCGACGTCTTCCCCGGGCTGCGGCTCCTCGACCTCGAGCTCGTCGGTGTAGGGCCCGGTATAGACCTCGCCCTTTAGCGCGGTGGCGCCGCCTTCCGCCAGCGCCGCGTTGAGCTCGGCGCCGATGACCACGCCCAAACCGACCACGAAGAAGAACAGCAGCGCGATCATCACCCCGGCGAGGCTGCCGTAGGTCAGGCTGTAGCCGCCGAGCAACCCTAGCACGCTCGGCAGGATCTCAACCGTCGCCAGCCACCAGGCCGTGATGAACAAGGCGCCCGGCCATTTGCGGCAGCCAAGCTTGCGGTAGCGCGCCGGGGTCAGGGCGAAGAACAGGCCGTAGAAGGTCACGAACAAAGTCACCGCCGGCACGAGGCGATAGAGTCCGAGCGTGGTCGCCAGCCCGTGCGCGAACGGGAACCATTCGACCAGCAAATGGTGGGCGAGGGTGAGCGCGGTCGATGCTGCGAACGCCAGCATCAGCACCAGCACCGCGCCGAAGATCACGAGGATCGAGCCGAGCCGATACTCCCAAAAGGGCGCGCAATATTTGACGCCGTAGGCGCGGCGCAGGATGTCGCGGATGGTCTCGACGAAGCTCGCCGCGGTCCACAGCCCGACGATTCCGCCGAGCCACAGCAGCGGGCCGGTGCGGACGGTCAGTACCTCCCCGATCGGTTCGCGCAGCGTCGCCGCGACGCTCGGCGGCAGCCGGCGCAGCACGTTCGCCACGGTCAGCATCGCGTCCTGGCTCTGGCCGAGCAGGTGGGCGACTGCTGCCGCGAAAATGAAGAAGGGGAACAGCGCCAGGACCGAGAGGTAGGCGAGATTGCCGGCGTGGATGAAGCCGTCGTTGTAAACTCCGACCGCGACCCGCTTGGTCACTTCCCACGGCGTGATCTTGGGCTTGAGCTTTTCCTCGACATGCGTGCCGAAGGCCGCACGCATGCTGGCGAGCCGCTTGCGCCGGGATTCGGGCGACTGGGGGGAAACGTCTCTCATTCGGTCGGCGGACTATACAGACGCGAGGCTAAACCCCAAGCGCGGCGCGCGGGTTGCCGCCCCCGTCCCATTGTTCGGCGAACTGCTGCAACGCTGCGTCGTTGGCCGGAACGTCGATCTCGATCGTGACCAGCTGGTCGCCGCGCTTGCCGTACTTGCCGGTGAAGCCGCGACCCTTGAGCCGGAGCACCGTGCCCGAGCTGCTGTTCTTGGGGATGGTCAGCATCACCGGCCCCTCGGCGGTCGGGACCTTCACCTTCGCCCCAAGCACCGCCTCCTTGAGGGTCACCGGCAGCTCGAGCCGGATGTTGGTCCCGTCGCGGGTGAAGAAGCGGTGCGGCTCGATGTCGATCGTAACGATCGCATCGCCGCGCCCCGCCGGGCCCTCCGCGCCCTTGCCGGCAAGCCGAATCCTGGTTCCGTCCTCGAGGCCGTTCGGCAATTTGAGGTCGATCGTCTTGCCGTCCGCCAGGGTGATGCGTTGCGGCTTCAGCGCCACCGCGTCGGTAAAGGAAACCTTGAGCCGATAGGCGACGTCGGCGCCCTTCTGAGGAGCGCGGGTGCGCCGCCCGAAGCTCGAGAAGCCTCCCGGATTGCGGCCGCGCGTGGCGGCGCCGAACAGCCCCTCGAACAGGTCGCTAAGATCAGCCCCGTCGCCGCTTCCGAAATTGAAGTTTTCGAACCCGCCGGCGCCCGGTTGCGGCCCGGCCCCGCTCGAGTAGCCGCCGAAGCCCGACCCGAACGGCATCTTCGGATTGCCGTCCTCGTCGATCTCCCCGCGGTCGTACTTCGCGCGCTTGTCCTTGTCCGACAGCAGGTCGTAGGCATGGGTGACCTCGGCGAACCGCTTCGCCGCATCGGGCTTGTCCTTGTTGCGGTCGGGGTGAAGCTGCTTGGCGAGGCTGCGATAGGCCTTCTTGATGTCGGCTTCGCTCGCCCCGCGCTTCACTCCCAGCCGTTGATAGAGGTCGAGGGCCATTCCGCTCCCATGCCGCAACGATTTGCGCCTGACCAGATGGGTTGCGGCACGCGCCGGGCCAAGCCTAAGGCGCGCGGAGCATGGCGATCGACCCTTTCACCCTGTTCGACGAATGGTTCGCGGAGGCTCGCGCAGGCGAACCGAACGAGCCCGAGGCGATGGCCGTCGCGACCACTGGTTCCGACGGGCAGCCGTCGGTGCGGATGGTGCTGTTGAAGGCCCACGGCCCGGCCGGCTTCACCTTCTACACCCACGAGCAGAGCGCCAAAGGCGAGGACCTGGCGGAGAATCCGCGCGCCGCGCTGCTGTTCCACTGGAAATCCTTGTGCCGCCAGGTCCGCATCGAGGGCCGGATCGAGCGTGCCTCCGACGCGGAAGCCGATGCCTACTTCGCCACGCGGGGCCGGGATTCGCAGCTCGGCGCCTGGGCGTCCGACCAGTCGCGCCCGCTCGACAGCCGGGCGACCTTCGAGCGTCGCTTCGACGAGGCCGAGCAGCGGTTCGCGGGGCAAGATGTGCCCCGGCCCGCCACCTGGGGCGGCTATCGCGTCGTTCCCGACCGGATCGAGTTCTGGACGGCGCGCGAGCATCGCCTGCACGAGCGGCGCATGTTCACGCGCAGCGGCGACGGCTGGTCGGAAGGCTTGCTGTACCCGTGACCACGGCCGAACTCGCCGCCGAGCACTCGGCCCAGTCAACCCGGGCAGCGCTAGCCAGCGTCACCCTCGCGCTGTTCCTGCTGCTGGCCAAAGCCTGGGCAGCCTACGCGACCGATTCGACGGCGATGCTCGGATCGCTCGCCGACACCGCACTCGACGTGATCGCCAGCATCACCACCCTGGTCGGAGTTCGGATCGCGGCCGCCCCGGCCGACCACGATCATCGCTTCGGCCACGGCAAGGCCGAAGCAATCGTCGCCCTGGCCCAGGTCGCGCTGATCACCGTGTCGGCGATCGGCATCGGCTGGCGCGCCGCCGACCGCCTGCTCAACGGCGGTGAGACCGCCGCGCTGGAGCTCGGCGTCGGCGTGTCGCTTCTCGCGATCGCCGCGACCTTCGTCCTGTTGTGGTACCAGCGGATCGTGATCGCGCGCACCGGATCGGTCGCGATCAAGACCGACAATGTCCATTACAAGTCGGACCTGTTCCTCAACGGGTCGGTGATCGTTGCCCTGGTCCTCGACCAGACGCTTCACATCCGCGGCGCCGATGCGCTGTTCGGGATCGGAATCGCGGTGTGGCTGCTGTGGGGCGCTTATCGCGCGTCGAACGAGGCCATTCACCAGCTGATGGACCGCGAATGGCCGGAGCAGGAGCGGCAGGAGTTCCTCGATGCCGCCGCGCAATATGACGAGCTTCGCGGCCTTCACGATCTCCGCACGCGCAAGAGCGGAACAGTCCGGTTCGTCCAGTTCCATGTCTGGGTCCCGCCCGGATGGACGGTCCAGGAGGCGCACGACCGGCTGGACGCGGTCGAGGAACAGCTGCAGCAGCGATTCCCCGGCACCGAGATCCTCATCCACGTCGATCCGGAGGGTCAGGTCGATCGTGAGACGCTTCTGCGGTCGGAACTCACGGAGAGCGCGAAATGACGACCATTCCCTTCTTCCAGGTCGACGCCTTCGCCGAAGTGCCGCTGACTGGGAACCCGGCGGCGGTGATGCCGCTCGAGCGCTGGCTGGACGATGGGCTGCTGCAGGCCATCGCGGCCGAAAACAACCTTAGCGAGACGGCCTTCACTGTGCCGAGCGAGGGGGACGGCCTCGACTATCAGCTGCGCTGGTTCACGCCGACCAGCGAGGTCGAGATGTGCGGCCACGCGACCCTCGCTGCGGGCCATGTCCTGATCCATTCCGAGCCGGTCCGTTTCTCGGCGCGCTGCGGGACGCTGGTGGTCAGCCGGCGCGGCGACCTGCTCGAACTGGAGATGGCGACGGCGAAGCTCAGCGAGGTCCACGAACCGGACCTGACCGCAGCCCTCGGGCTGCCCGAATCGCCGGTGTGGCTCGCCGACGGCTACAACGACGCCGCCATCATCGAGCTGGCCGACGAGGGGGCCGTTCGCGCGGTCAGCCCGGACTTCCGGGCCCTCGCAGCCATCCATCGCATGCCCGTCGTCACCGCGCGGGGCACCAGCCATGACATCGTCAGCCGGGTCTTCGTACCCTATCTCGGCATCGACGAGGATCCGGTGACCGGCTCCGCTCACGCCGCGCTGGCGCCTTATTGGGCGCCGCGCCTCGGCCGAAGCGAGTTCACCGCGCTCCAGGCGAGCCGGCGCACGGGGGTCCTCAACTGCCGCCTGGACGGCGCCCGGGTCGCGCTCGGCGGCCAGTGCCACACCGTCATCGCCGGGCAATTCCAGCTGTGAGGGCGCCCTGGGCGGCAGCGCTTTTGCTGCTCGCGGGACCGGCGGCGGCCGCCCCGAAATCTGAGCGCGCGGCTGTCCTCAAGGTCGTCGCGCGGATGGAAGCGGCGTGGAACCGCGGCGATTTCCGCGGCTACATGGCGGGGTTCAAGAACCCCGACGTCCTGTTCATCTCGGGCGGGAAGTTCCAGGACGGCTGGCAAGGCACGCTCGACCATTATGTCCGCGACTATGGCGGTTCGGCCGAGCGCCAAGGCCGGCTCCATTTCTACAATATGAAGGTCGACCTGCTGGCGCCCAACGCGGCGATGCTGGTCGGCCAGTATCGGCTGGAGCGCGGCGCCCGGATCACCGAAGGCGTCAACACACGCCTGTTCCGGAAAATCCGTGGCCGCTGGCTCATCACCATGAACCACGTCTCCGCTTACGACGTCACCGCTCCGAGCGCTTCAAGAGCGCACTGAGGTCCGACTTCCAGAACCTGGCCCAGGTGTGGGTTCCATGCCCGCGGGTCTCGGCGCTTTCGGGGATCAGGCGGAAGCGCGCAGTCGGCATCCGCTTCAGCGCCCTGCCGGGAACGTCCAGGTTGCGCGGGTTGATGAAGTCGTCGGCCGAGTTGATCCAGGTCAGCGGCACTTTGATCCGCGCCAGGTTCGGCCACGGATTGTAGGTCCGCGATGAGTCCAGCTGATAGATGAGGTCGTTGGCGTCGAGCTCCTTCATCCCCGATGCGACCCGGTCCTCGGCGTAAGCAATGGCCGCCTGCCGCGTCGGATATTGCGCCTGGTAGTAGAGCGGCGCCGCCCCGGCGACGAACAGCAGGGATTCGGCGGTGCGCAGCCCCTGCGTCGGCTGCGCCGTATAATTGCCGTCCTGCCACGCCGGGTCGGCCTTGATCCCGTCGACCGCGAGCTGGCGCCACATCCGGTTGAGCCCGGCGATCTCGATCGGCTCGCAGGCGAGCGGCATCAGCGCGCTGGCGAAGGTCGGATGGGTCTCGCCCCAGATGAAGCTGTGCATGCAGCCCATCGAGGTCCCCATGATCAGCCGCAGGTGCCTGATGCCCAACCCCTCGATCAGCATTCGATGCTGGGCTTCGACCATGTCGTCATAGTCATAGGCGGGGAATTGCATGCGCAGCCCGTCCGACGGCTTCGACGATCTGCCGTGGCCGATATTGTCCGGAAGGATGATCCAATAGCGACGGATGTCGAGCGGCTGGCCGGGGCCGTAGAGCTCATCGGCGAACTGCGGCCGGAGGAACTGCTGCCCGGTGCCGCCGGTGCCGTGGAGCACCATTACGGCATTATCGATCTCGCCCTTCGAGTTGCGATGCGGTTGGCCCAGCGTCGTATAGTGGATCCGAAGCTCCGGCAGGCTTGCGCCCGAGCGGAAGCGGAAATTCCTGAGAATGGTGTCGCCTTCGCGCGCCGGCCAGGACTTGGCCGACGCCGGCGCCGCAGCGCCCCATCCCGACGGCGGAGCAGCGGCCTGCATCGCCAGCGCCGCGAACAATGGCAACAGCATCAGCGTTCCTCCTCCAGTTTCGCCGCCAGCGCGTCGAGCAATGGTAGCTGGCTTGGAAGCATGAGGTGCCGGGCCTCGTCCAGCGTCATCCAGCGCGCTTCGGCGATTTCGGGGAACGGCTGGAGCCGGCCGCTGCGCGGCGGCCACTCGAGCTCGAACTCGTTGGAGCGGATCGCGGCCGGGTCGAGGTCGCCTTCGAGGGCGAAGGCCTCGACGAGCTTCCCGCCGGCCTGCCGCACCGTCGCCAGTGGGAAGGGAACGGTGGTCAGCCGAGTCCCTGTTTCCTCCTCGAATTCGCGGAGCGCGGCTTCGACTGGTGTTTCGCCGTGCTCGACCAGCCCCTTCGGGATCATCCACGCGCCCGCGTCCTTGTTGCGCCAGAACGGGCCGCCGGGCTTGACCAGCAGGACCTCCAGCCGCGCCTCACGCTGGCGGAACAACAGGATGCCCGCGCTAAGCGGCGGCGGCATCCACTGTGCTCAGCTCGGCCGCGCTTGTCTCGGCGATCCAACCGCCGCCGAGCAGGCGTGTCCCGTCGTAGGCGACCGCCGCCTGGCCCGGCGCGACGCCATATTCCGCCTGGGCGAACCGAATCCATTCACCGTCGATCGTGGCCGGAACCGCCGGGGCCAGCGAGCGGACCTTGACCGACACCTCGCGCTGTTGCTCGCCGAGCCAGTTCCAGTCGCTGACCCGCATCGCCTCGACCGCCAGCGCGCGGCGCGGGCCGACCACCAGCCGCCGCGCCTCGGGCTCGATCCGGACGACGTAGAGCGGCTCGCTCTGCCCGCCGATCTCGATCCCGCGCCGCTGGCCGACGGTGAAATGAACCACGCCGCGGTGCGCGCCGAGCACCCGACCACCGAGGTCGACGATCTCGCCGGGAGCCTCGGTCTCGGGCCGAATGCGCTTGACCAGGCCGGCATAATCGCCGTCGGGGACGAAACAGATGTCCTGGCTGTCGGGCTTGGCCGCGACTTCGAGCCCGAGCTCGGCGGCGATCCGGCGCACCTCGTCCTTGGGCAGGTCGCCGAGCGGGAAGCGCAGGAAGTGGAGCTGGCCGCGGGTCGTCCCGTACAGGAAATAGCTCTGGTCGCGCCGCGGGTCGGCCCCCTTGTGGAGCTCGCTCCGGCCGCCCGTCATCACTCGCCGCACGTAATGGCCGGTCGCGAGGCAGTCCGCGCCGAGCTCACGGGCGAAGGCGATGAGGTCGGTGAACTTCACGCCCTGGTTGCACAGCGAGCAGGGGACCGGCGTCCGGCCGCTCGCATATTCCTCGACGAACTTGTCGATCACCCCGGTCCGGAAGCGGCTCTCGTAATCGAGCACGTAGTGGGCGATTCCGAGCCGGTCGGCGACCATCTTGGCGTCGTAAATGTCCTGGCCGGCACAACAGGCTCCCGAGCGGCGCACCGCCGCGCCGTGGTCGTACAGCTGCAGGGTGACCCCGACCACTTCGGCCCCGGTCTGCGCGGCGAGCGCCGCAGTGACCGAGCTGTCGACGCCGCCGGACATGGCGACGACGATTCTTGCGTCCCTCGCGGGGCGAACGAGATCGAAGCTGGGGGACATCGCTTGGCTCTTTACCCGAATTTCACTCCTGACCGCTAGAGAAAGTGGACGTTGAGGCTTCAGGGGCAAGGGTTTGGCGCGTCACGAGCCGGAATTTCGGGCTGCCTCCGAGGGTCCGCTGAGCCTGGCCGAGCTGATCGCCTTGCTCGGCGATGCCCAGGCGTCGACCGAGCGCGACCGCCAGGAGGCGATCGCCTGCTACCTCTCGGCCAGCGACGGCTGGGCGGAGGCGGCGCGGCGCCTCGGCGGGGCATTCGCGGCGGAAGCGCCCGGGTTAAGGGATCGTAAGGGTGACTGATCAGGCCGTTAACCAGCGCGTTTCACAAACTTTTCAATGGGCCGCGCCTAAGATGAACGCATCGACGATGATTAAGCGGGTTTAACCAGTAATGCTCGAGAACCAGAAGATCCGTCCTGCCCAGGTGATCGGCCCGCTCGGCGAGCCGTTGACGCTCGACAGCCTGCCGCCGCCGCAGACCACCCGCTGGGTGGTTCGGCGCAAGGCCGAAGTCGTGGCCGCCGTGTCGGGCGGGCTTCTGACCGTCGACGAGGCGTGCCAGCGCTATTCGCTGAGCCTCGAGGAATTCACGAGCTGGCAGCGAGCGGTCGACCGCAGCGGCATGCCGGGCCTGCGGGTCACCCGGATCAAGCAGTATCGCGACCAGTACGAGCGCCAGCAGCGCTACTAATTGCGCTCGTAACGGAGTCGTATCCGTCCCGCTTCTCCGCCGATTTCTCCCTTCGCGGCGTTAACTAGTTTCTGGACTCTCTCTCCCGATTCCGGAACAAGGCCCGCGCATCGCGCGTCTTTGATGCTCGGAAGGCCGCCCCGTGCCGATGGCGGCCGCAAACAGGAGGGACAGCCTGATGCTATCGTGGATCATCTTCATCGTCGTGGGCGGCATTTGCGGCTGGCTCGCGAGCATCATCATGCGCACCAACGCGCAACAAGGGATCATCATGAACATCGTCGTCGGCATTGTCGGCGCAATCCTCGCCGGGCTGATCTTCGGTGACCGCCTGAGTGCCGGCAATTCGTTCGACCTCAGCGCTTTCCTTTACTCGCTGCTCGGCGCCGTGATCCTGCTCGCGGTGGTAAACCTGATTCGCCGGGGCAGCATCCGCTAGCCAGGCGTCAAGTTGAAACTGAAAGGCCGTCCGGTCCGCCGGGCGGCCTTTTTGCGGTCTATCGGAGCTCGAACACCATCCCGAGCGACACCGACAATTTCTGCTCGCCCGGGTCGATCTTGGTCGACGCCGCCTGGGCACGGGCTTCCATCATCACCGGCATCGGCGGCGGGACCGGATAGCCGCCGCCGCTTTCACTGACGGAGACCAGCCGGACGACGCGCATGCCGAGCGCTCGGGCGTAAAGCTCGGCGCGCGCCCGGCCGACTCCCACCGCCTTGGTCCGCGCTTCGTCCAAGGCTTCCTCCGGCTTGTCGATCGTCAGGTTCGGACCATTGATCGAATTGGCGCCTTCGGCGACCAGCGCATCGAGGATGTCGCCGCTCTTGGCGATGTCGCGAAACCGGACGCTGAGCTGGTTCGAGGCCGAATAGCCGATGAGCTGCGGCGCCTTGTCCTGGACGTAGCGATATTCGGGATTGAGGCTGATGTTACTGGTTTGGATGTCGCGGTCGGCGATCCCGGCGCTTTTCAGCGCCGCCCGCACCCGGTCCATCCGGGCGGCATTCTGCGCGAGCGCGGCGCGGGCGCTCGCGGCGCGAGTCACCACCCCGGCGGTAATGATCGCGACATCCGGCACGCGCGTCGCCTCGCCGGTTGCGCTGATCTCGAGCCGGGTCCCGCTGATGGCCTGCACGCTCACCGGGGCCTGGGCGCCGGCGCTGGCTGGAACGGCGCCAAGCAGCAGCGCGGCTAGGAATATCTGTTTCATGGCATCGTCCTTCAGCCGATGGAATGGCTGTAGCTCATCCATTGGCCATGGCTGAACCATGAACGCAACTGGCGGCTAATAGCGGCTCCGGCCGAAAACCAGGCGATAGATGAGCAGGATGATGACCGCTCCGACTACCGCGCCGATGAAGCCGGCCTTGTCATTGGCGTCGTAGAGGCCGGCAAAGCGCCCGACCCAGGTACCGACGAACGCGCCCGCTATTCCGAGCAGCACCGTCACGATGCAGCCGCCGGGACCGCGTCCGGGCGTCAGCAGCTTCGCCAGCGCGCCGGCCAGGCCGCCGAGGATGATGACGACAATCAGGTTGGTATGCCCGCCGAACATTCAGCATCCTTTCAGTCACGCGCAGCAAGCAGTGCGGCGCGTGTGGAGAAGCGCCAACGCGCGCTTGCGGCGCAAGTGCCGCCGTTGGTCGAAAAGCATTGGCAATGCGGTCCGGCTGACAGTCTGTTGCGCAAGGTGCCTTATTGGCTTAATACAGTCGCGGTACAGCCATCGGCAGATTCGCGAAACTGAGCAGGGAATGATGAACAGGGAAACCTCTTTCCGCACCTCCGACACCCTGGTGGTGACCGATCGGGCGCGGCAGCGGCGCTGGGTGATTATTGGCATTGTAGTGGCCCTCGCGGCGATCGTGGCCATCGCCTTCATGGTGATGGGCGGCGGTAGCGACAAGAAGGGCCTCGAGGCGGCGGAAGGCGGCGCGGGGCAGATCCCGACCGTGTCCGTCATCGTTCCCGGCCGCAGCCAGGTCGGGCGCACGATCGGTGCCAGCGGACCGCTCGCGGCCAAGCGCGACCAGCCGGTCGGAATCGCCGGCTCGGGCGGCCGCGTCGTGCGCGTGCTGGTCGACGCCGGAAGCTGGGTCCGCGCGGGCCAGGTGCTGGCGGTGGTCGATCGCTCGGTGCAGGCGCAGCAGGCCGCGCAGCTCGCGGCGCAGATCGAATCGGCCCGGGCCAGCGCCGCGCTCGCCCAGTCGAACTACGACCGCGCCCTGTCGCTCAAGGACCGCGGCTTCGTGTCCAAGGCCGAAATCGATTCGAAGAAGGCGACGCGCGACGCCGCCTTTGCGCAGGTGCGCGTGGCGCAGGCCCAGCTCGCCGCGACGCGCGCGGAGATCGGCCGGCTCAATGTCACCGCCCCGACCGCGGGCCTGATCCTCGCCCGCAACGTCGAGGTCGGGCAGATCGTCAGCCCCGCCTCCCAGGCGCTGTTCCGGCTCGCCGAGGGCGGCCAGATGGAAATGCAGGCGCAACTGTCGCAGCAGGATCTGGCGTACATCCGAGTCGGCATGCCGGCGCAGGTCACCCCGGTCGGCTCCGATCGGAGTTTCGCCGGGACCATCTGGCAGGTCGCTCCGGCGATCGACCCGCAGTCGCGCCTCGGCGCCGTGCGCATTGCCCTGCCCTATGATCCGTCGCTTCGCCCGGGCGGCTTCGCCGAAGTGCGGATCGGGGCCGGCGAGATGACCGCGCCGCTGCTCCCGCAGAGCGCGGTGCTCAGCGACGAGAAAGGCAATTACGTCTATATCGTCAACGCCAAGAACGAGATTGAGCGCCGCCCGATCAAGATCGGCACGGTCGACGATAATGGCGTGACCATTGCCGAGGGGATCTCCGGCAACGAGTCGGTCGTGCTTTCGGCCGGTCCGTTCCTCAACCCGGGCCAGAAGGTGAGTCCGAAGCGCCAGGCGGCGCACTGAGCGTCAGGAAAGCAGTCACGTCATGAATTTCCGTAACATCTCGTCGTGGTGCATCCGCAACCCGGTCCCGCCGATCGTGCTGTTCGTCGGGCTGATGCTCGCCGGCCTGATTTCGTTCGCCGGAATGCAGGTCAACAACAATCCCGACATCGATTTCCCGGCGGCGATCGTCACCGTCGTCCAGCCCGGCGCCGCCCCGAACGAGATGGAGACCCAGGTCACCCAGCGGATCGAGTCCGCGATCCGCGGGGTGAACGGAGTCGATGAGATCAACAGCACGGTGAGCGAGGGCAGCAGCTCGACCTTCGTGCAATTCCAGATCGGCACCCCGACCGACCGCGCGGTCAACGATGTCCGCAACGCGATCGCGCAGGTCCGAAGCAACCTGCCGGACGGAATCCTCGAGCCGCAGGTCGAGCGCGTCGACATCGCCGGCGACCCGATCCTCTACGTCGGCGCGTCGACGACCGACATGAGCCTCGAGGAATTGAGCTGGTACGTCGACAACACCGTCGCCAAGCGGTTGCTCGGCGTGCCGGGCGTTGCCGCGGTCACTCGAACCGGCGGAGTCGATCGCACGATCCGGGTGATCCTGGATCCGGCGGCGCTGCAAGCCCAGGGAGTCACGGCCGCGCAGGTCAACCTGCAGCTGCGCCAGAGCAACATGAATGCGGCGGGCGGCCGTGCCGAGATCGCCGGCTCCGAGCAATCGGTCCGAGTGCTCGGCAACGCCAAGGATGCCTACACGCTGTCCCAGACGCAGATTTCCCTGCCGGGCGGCCGCTGGGTCAGGCTGTCCGATCTGGGCGAGGTCAAGGACGCTTATTCGGAGCAGCGCACGCTCGCCAAGATGGACGGCCAGCAGGTCGTCAGCTTCGAAGTCCAGCGCGCCAAGGGCGCGTCCGAAGTGTCGACCTACGACCTCGCCTTGGCCGAGCTGAAGAAGATCGAGAAAGAGGATTCGAAGATCCGCTTCACCGAGATCTTCAACGTCGTCGACTACACCAAGGAGCAATATACGTCGGCGATGGAGGGCCTGGTCGAGGGCGCGATCCTCGCGGTTCTCGTCGTCCTCCTGTTCCTCCGCGACATCCGCGCCACCCTGATCTCGGCCCTCGCCATTCCGCTCTCGGCCATCCCGGCCTTCTGGTTCATGAGCCTGCTCGGGATCACCCTCAACTTCATGTCGACCATGGCGATGAGTCTGGTGGCCGGCGTCCTTGTCGATGACGCGATCGTCGAGATCGAAAATATCGTCCGTCACATGCGCATGGGCAAATCGGCCTATCAGGCGTCGCTCGACGCCGCCGACGAGATCGGTTTGGCGGTGCTCGCGACGACCATGGCGATCGTCGCCGTGTTCCTCCCAGTCGCGCTGATGCCGGGTATCTCCGGCCAGTTCTTCAAGGCGTTTGGCTTCACCGTCGTGGTCTCGGTGCTGATGAGCCTGCTCGTCGCGCGCATGATCACCCCGCTCGTCTCGGCCTATTTCCTGCGTTCGCACGGCGTTCAGCCGCACGCCGCGTTCAAGTGGATGGACGTCTATCTGAAGGCCCTGAAGTGGAGCCTCGACAGCACCAAGGCGGTCGCCTTCAAGGCCGGGCTGCGCAAGGTCCCGGGCAAGTTCTTCTATTATTGCATCGGCGCCATCCTGCTGCTGCTCGTCATTCTCGCCTTCCTCGGCGGGACGGGAGCAGCGTTCGCCGCGCTCGGCAAACTCGGCCTGGCGACGTGGCAGACTTTCCTGCTGGCGCAGGTCGCCGGAGCGGCGCTCGCCTACGGCGTCGGCAAGCTGATCGGCCTGATCGTGCGCGTGATCGGTGGCGGCTTCGGCGAATGGCACGCTTATATGACCGGCCGCTGGGACGCGCGGCTGCGCGATCATCGCATGGCGATGGTCGGCGCCGGCATCGCCACGCTCGAGCTCACGATCGTCCTGATCATGACCCTGTCGATGACCTTCCAGCCGCCGCTCAACCTCGACTTCTCGGCGGTCACCGTGACCCTGCCGCCGGGAGCGACGCTCAAGCAGACCGAGGCGGTGCAGGACCGGATCGCCGAAATCGTCAAGAAGGATCCGGACGTCGAGCATGTGTTCGAGCGGGTCCGCGTCGGCACCGGCCGAGTGAACATCGTGCTCAAGAAGGACCGCGAGAAGACCAGCACGGAATTCGAACGCAAACTGACTCCGGAGCTCGCGGCGATTGCGGACGCGCGGGTCAATTTCCAGAGCCAGAACGGCGGCGGGCCCGACGGCAACGCGCGCGACATCATGCTCTATCTGGGCGGCGACGACCCCGACAAGCTGTTCGCGGTCGCCAACAAGATCGCCGACCAGATGCAGACCATCCCCGGCCTTCGCGCGCCGCGCGTCGGCGGCGACCTCGTCCGCCCGGAGATCGTGATCAAGCCGCGCTTCGACCTCGCGGCCGATCTCGGCGTGACCACCGCCGCACTGAGCCAGACGATCCGCATCGCGACCCTCGGCGACATCGAACAGAACAGCGCGAAATTCTCGCTGGCCGACCGGCAGGTGCCGATCACCGTGTCGCTGTCGGAGAATGCGCGGCGCGACATCTCAACGCTCGAGAATCTTCCGGTTCCGACGTCGAGCGGCGGCTCGGTGCCGCTGAAGTCGGTGGCCAAGATCGACTTCGGCTCGGGGCCGACGACGATCCAGCGCACCAACCAGATCCGCCGCACCGTGGTCGGCGCCGACCTCGCGCCGGGTCTGGTCAGCGGCGACGTGTGGCCGAAGATCAACGAGCTGCCGGCGGTCAAGCACATGCCGATCGGCGTCAGCAAGCTGAACCTCGGCAACCAGAAATGGCAGCAGGAGCTGATCTATTACTTCCTGCTCGCGCTCGCTGCCGGAGTGCTGCTGGTGTTTGCGGTACTGGTGCTGCTCTACCGCCGCTTCCTCGCTCCGTTCGTCAACATGGGGTCGCTCCTGCTGTGCCCGCTCGGCGCTGCCATCGCCCTGCATATTGCCGGCCAGCCGCTGTCGCTGCCGGTGCTGATCGGGGTCCTGATGCTGTTCGGGATCGTCGCCAAGAACTCGATCCTGCTGGTCGATTTCGCGGTCGAAATGATGAACCACGGCATGCGCAAGAACGACGCGATCTGGGAAGCCGGCCACAAGCGCGCCCAGCCGATCGTCATGACAACGGTGGCGATGGTCGCGGGCATGCTGCCGATCGCGCTGTCATTCACCGGCGACGGCAGCTGGCGTGCGCCGATGGGCGTCACGGTGATCGGCGGCCTCATCTTCTCGACGCTGCTGACACTGCTGCTGGTGCCCGCCTTCTTCTCCATCGCGATCTCGATCGAATCGCGCATCGGCCGGGTGTTCCACAAGCTGATCGGCGAGGAAGCGCACCGCGAAACCCAGCCGGTCCCGGCGGAGTGAACCGCCGCTGGTGAACCTCCGGGCCGGCTCGGCTATTGAGCCGGCATGAGGGCAATGACCAGCAACGCTCTGTCTCGCTTCAACCCGGCGCAGCCGGGCGCGCGCGGGATGAAGCTCGCGGCGACCGGCCTGCTGGTGGTGATGGCCGGCGTGTTCGCTGCTGCCCGCGCGCTCGAGCCGCGGTACGCGTGGCTGAGCTACGTCAAGGCGTTCGCCGAAGCGGCGATGGTCGGTGGCCTGGCGGACTGGTTCGCGGTCACCGCTTTGTTCCGCCATCCGCTCGGCCTGCCGATCCCGCACACCGCGATCATCCCGCGCAACAAGGACCGGATCGGCGAGGCGCTGGCCCGCTTCCTCCAGGAGAACTTCCTGATCCCCGGCGTGGTCGCTCGGCGCATGCAGCGGATCGACGTGGCCGGCGCGGCGGGCCGGTTCCTGCAGACCCCGGCGGGCCAGGGTACGCGCATCCGGGCCGGCGCGTCGCGCCTGATCGCCGACATGTTCGAGAGCCTGGACGACGAGCGCCTCGGCGGGATCGTCAAGGGCGCGATCGCCGCGCGCCTGCGCAAGACGGAGGTCTCGCCCCTGCTCGGGCACGCCCTCGCCTCGGCGATCAACGAGGATCGCCATGTGCCGATGCTCGAAGCGGCGATCCGCTGGATGGCGCGCGCGCTCGATGCCAACGAGCCGCTGATTCGCGACATGGTCCACAAGAAAGCGAACTGGGTCCTGAAGCTCGCCGGGCTCGATGCCAAGCTCGCCGACGCGATCATCGACGGCCTGCGCAAGCTGACAGTCGAGATGTCGACCGACCCGGCGCACCCGGTGCGGATCAAGGTCGAGGAAGCGCTCGCCCAGCTCGCCAATGACCTACAGACGCGGCCCGAGACGCGCGAGCGGGTCGAAACGATCAAGGAGCAGCTGCTCGACAACCAGTCGGTCAGCCTGTGGCTCGACGCACTGTGGCAGCGCGGCCGCGAGGCGATGATCCGCGCCGCCCGCAACCCGGACGCGGTGCTCGCCGGCAAATTGGGCGAGATCCTGAAGTCGATGGGCGCGACGCTCGAGAGCGACGCCCGCATCCGGGTCGCGATCAACCGCTTCGCCCGCCGCGCCACGGTGGGCATGGCGGCGAGCTACGGCAGCTCGATCGTCAAGCTGGTGTCGGAGACGGTCCGCGGCTGGGATGCGCGGACGGTGACCGCGCGGCTCGAGGCGGCGGTTGGGCGGGACCTGCAGTACATTCGGATTAACGGCACGCTGGTCGGCGGGCTGGTCGGGCTGATCCTGCATGCGCTGGACACGATATGAGCGACGAGCGCCTCGACGCCCTCGCGGAGACCGCCCGCAACCGGGGGCTGAAGCTCATCCGGTCGCGTGTCCGCACTCCGGGCAAGCGACGCTTCGGCAAGGTCGGCCTGACCGACAGGACCGGCAAGGCCGTGTTCGGGATGGACGACAAAGGGCCGACCGCGAAACCCGAAGAGGTCGAGGGCTATCTCCGCAACCTGGGCGCGAAGGACTGGGGCGCGTCGCTCGATGTCGCGGTGCTGCCGCGCAAGCCCAAGGCGCGTCCGGCGCGTCGTGCAGCCAATGATCCGGAGCCGATGCCCCGGCCGAAACCTGCACCGCCGCCGCCGAAACCGAGAGAAAAGCCGAAACCGAAGTTGCGGGAGGCGAAACCATCGGACGCGCCGCAGGTCGTGGAGCTGATCCAGTTCCTTGGCCACGAGATCGACGAGAAGTCCGTGCGCAGGAACCTGGGCAGGTTGAAGAAGGCTGGCGAAATGCCGATCGTGGCCACGCTCGACAAGACGGTCGTCGGCCTGATCGGAATCCACCGGATGACGACGGTGCATCGGCCGGCACCGGTCGGCCGAATTCCCGTGTTGGTGGTCGCCAAGGAGGCGCAGGGGCATGGCCTTGGTCGAATGCTGGTTGAGGAGGCCGAGCGCCTGCTCAAGAAAGCCGGCTGCCAGATGGTCGAAGTGACCAGCAACGACCAGCGCGGCGCCGCCCACGCTTTCTACCGACACATGGGCTACGAGCGCACCAGCATCCGCTTCATGAAGAAACTTTAGCCGGCGCTGCGCCGCTCGATCGTCGCTCCGACGGCCGAGAGTTTCTCCTCGAGCCGCTCGTAGCCGCGGTCGAGGTGATAGACGCGCAGCACCTCGGTTTCGCCTTCGGCGGCGAGGCCGGCGAGGACCAGGCTCATCGAGGCACGGAGGTCGGTCGCCATGACGTTGGCGCCGGTCAGCTGCTCCGCCCCGCGGACGATCGCCGAGCGGCCGTGGACCTCGACGTTGGCGCCCATCCGGCGCAGCTCGGGCACGTGCATGTAGCGGTTTTCGAAGATCGTCTCCTCGAGGAAGCTGTCGCCGTCGGCGACGGCGAGCATGGCCATGAACTGCGCCTGCATGTCGGTCGCAAAGCCCGGGAACGGCGCGGTCGACAGTGCCAGCGGCTTCATCTTGCCGTCGGCGCTGACCTTGATCCCGCGGTCGTGGAACTCGATCATCAGCCCGGCCTGGGCCAGCGCGTTCAAGGTCGCCTTCATGTCCTCGGGGCGGGCACCGATCAGGTTCAGGGAGCCGCCGGTGATCCCGGCGGCGCAGGCATAGCTGCCGGCCTCGATGCGGTCGGGCATGACCTCGTAGGTCGTGCCATGAAGCCCCTCGACCCCGTCGATGATGAGGTGCCCGGACCCGATACCCTTGATCTTGGCGCCCATCGCCACGAGCAGGTTGCAGAGGTCGGTGATCTCCGGTTCGCGGGCGGCGTTGAACAGCTGGGTTTTACCCTTGGCGAGGACCGCCGCCATGACCGCATTCTCGGTCGCCCCGACCGACACGACCGGGAAGCTGAAATCACCGCCGGAAATCCGCCCCTTGAGCGCGCTCGCCTTCACATAGCCGGCGGCAAGCTCGATCTCGGCGCCCATGCATTCGAGGGCTTTGAGGTGGAGGTCGATCGGCCGGTCGCCAATCGCGCAGCCGCCCGGCAGCGACACAGTCGCCTCGCCGCAGCGGGCAAGCATCGGCCCCAGCACCAGGACCGACGCGCGCATCTTGCGGACCATGTCGTAGGGCGCGACGGTCGAGACGATCTCCTCGGCCTGGAGCGTCATGCGGCGGCCGATCTCGCCTTTCTTGACCCCGGCGACCGAGGTCGAAACCCCGAGCTGGTTGAGGAGATGGCTGAAGGTGTCGACGTCGGCGAGCCGCGGCAGGTTGGTGAGCGTCAGCTTCTCTTCGGTAAGCAGCGCGCACGGCATCAGGGTCAGCGCGGCATTCTTGGCGCCGCTGATCGGGATGTCACCCTTGAGGCGCTCGCCGCCCTTGATCCAGATGCTGTCCATTGGCGGGGGCTTTAGCGGGAGCGGGCCGTCACGCAACTGTCGTCATTGCGAGGAGCCGAAGGCGACGCGGCAATCCAAACCTCCGCTGGATTGCTTCGCTACGCGCGCAATGACGTCACGCCTTCTCCAGCGTGCACTGCAGCGGGTGCTGGTTCTCGCGGGCGAAGTCGATCACCTGCGTGACCTTGGTCTCCGCCACTTCGTAGGTGAACACGCCGCACACCGCGACGCCCTGTTGGTGAACCTGGAGCATGACCCGGGTCGCGTCCTCGATGCCCATCGTGAAGAAGCGCTGGAGGACGAGCACGACGAACTCCATTGGCGTGTAATCATCGTTCAGCATCAGCACTTTGTAATTCGACGGTTTCTTGGTCTTGGGCCGAGTACGCGTCGCGACGCCGGTTTCGATCTCGTCGATTCCGCCCTCGTCGCCGTTCGCCATGATGATCCGGTCAATGCTCATCGCGCTATAAAATATGGCAAGGCACAAAAGTGCCGCAAGACGGCATTTAGCACGCCTGTCTTAAAAAAAATGGCGGCCGCCCCTCTACCGAGGGACGACCGCCAGTCCATCGCCTGAACTAGGAGGGGAGAGGGTCAGGCGACGAGCGTGTTGAAGCGCTCGGCGTTCGCCGTGGCGCGGTTCGAGAGCGGCTGGAACGCCTCGCCGGCGAGCTTCACGACCGTCTCGGTCAGCTTCGAGCTCTCGGCGACCATACGGTCGAACGAAGCGCGGGCGAAGTCGCCCTGAAGCTGCAGATACTCGGTCGGGCTCTTGGCCTCGGCGAGCGAACGGATCGCGTCCGCGGCCTGCTCGACACCGTCACGGCTGATGGCGACGACGTCCTGCCCGATCGAACGGGCGCCCTCGGCGGCGACACGGCCCGACTCGACGAACGCCTCGACATTGGCGCGGGTCAGGTCAGCCAGCTCCTCGGCGACCTTCTGGCTCTTCTTGACCAGCTCCTGGCCGCGCTCGCCGGCGTCGGCGAACAGGGTCTGGAACGGAGCAAACGCGGGGACGGCTTCGAAGCCCTTGAAGAAATTGGTGTTGGTCACGGTTTCAGTCCTTTGCTTGGCCGCTGCAGGCTTGCGGGCGGCGGTACGGGTCTTGCGGCGCACGACCTTCGCGCGACGCGTCACAATCTTCTCGGCGGCAGCCTGACGTTTGGCCGGGCGAGCGGTCGCGGCGCGGGTGCGCTTCGCAGTCTTGGCGCTCTCCTTGGCGATCGTCTCGACCGTCTCGGCAACCGCTTCGGCGACCTTGGCGGGCGCCTCGACAGCGGTTTCCGCTGCGATCTTGGTTTCATCTGCCATGTAAATTCATCCTCTAATATGTTGCAGTGCACAATACGCATTGCGCCGCACAATTTCAAGGGTAATTTTTGTGCAATGCGTCACTCGGCCGCTTGACGGCCACGGCTCGCACGAAGCAAGAACGGCCATGGACGCTTCATCGGACCAGCCGACCCGCCGCCGCCGCGGCCTGCTGATCGTGCTTTCCTCCCCCTCGGGCGCGGGCAAGACGACAATTTCGAGGATGCTCCTGGAAGCCGACCCCGAAATCACCATGTCGGTGTCCGCGACCACCCGGACGCAGCGGCCCGGCGAGGTTGACGACGTCGACTATCATTTCGTCGATGACGCCGAATTCGAACGGCTGATCGAGACCGACCAGTTTGCCGAGTGGGCCTATGTGTTCGACCATCGCTACGGCAGCCCCAAGGAGCCGATCAAAGAAGCGCTGAAGGACGGCCGAGACATCCTGTTCGACATTGACTGGCAGGGCACTCAGCAGCTTCGAGGGGCCTTCGCGACCGACCTGGTGCGAATCTTCATCCTGCCGCCTTCAATGAGAGAATTGGAGCGGCGCCTTCGCGCGCGCGGCACGGACTCTGAAGAGGTGGTCGAAAGCAGGATGCGCCGAGCAGCCAGCGAGATCGGGCATTGGGGTGAGTACGACTACGTCCTGATCAACGAAGACATGGACCACTGCCTCGCGGAGGTGCGAGCGATTATTGATGCGGAACGGCTCCGCCGCGACCGCCGGCCCTACCTGTTCGACTTTGTCCGCAGGCTGGTCGAACGTCCCAACTACTGATCGAGAAGATCGAGGAAGCGTGCCGCGGCGAAGAAGTCGCGGCTACGATTGCCGAGCGCTAGCTCGGCCTCTGGGTCCGAACCCCATTGCTCGAGCTGCCAGCGCTCGTCGAGGCTGACCGCCTGCCACGCGACGTCGTCGCTCATCGCCCGTTCGAGCACCGCCAGCGCCGCGACCAGCGAGCCGCCGACCGTCACCAGCGGCGACAGGCCGGCGAGCGGGAACGCATCGAGCTCGGCCACGGCCTGGGCGAGCCGGTCGATGGTGGCTGCCGGCTGCGGGACATGCATGATGCCCGACGTGATCGCAAAATCGACATCGTACCGCCGCCGCGCCCAGGCCAGCAGCGCATCCCAGCCGGCCGCCTGGCGCTCGACCAGCTCGGGCGGCCAGCCCGAGCGGTAGCAGGCGAGGTCGGCCTCGGCGTAGCGGGCCAGGCCACCCGCAAACGCGTCCTTCTCGGGTGCGACGCGATCGATCGCCGCATTGGCGAGCCCGGTCAGCGGCATCGCGCGCGGGTCGATCTCGCCTTCGACCGCATGCCATTCCCCGGCGATCGCATCGACCAGGGCGCGGTTCGGGACGATCAGCATGGCGCGGGCCGGCGTTCGCACCGGCCGATCGTCGAGGCGGACCGCCCAACCGCCCTCCTCCGGCGCGACCGCGACGTCCTGCCAGAAGCGCTTCACCGGCCCTGCCGGTCCTGCTCGTCCCACGCTCGCTTGAGCAGCCGGGGCGCGAACAAGGCATCGATCACGCCCATGATCGCGATGATCGCGCCGAGCTGCGGCCAGCCGCCGTCGCGGACGAGGTTGCTGTACGCGATGGCGATGCCGAGAAAGAAGATCGCCAGGCCGCCGAGGCGGACTGCGGAATAAAGGTGGAAGCGGCGGCGCCAGACGTCTTCGTCAGACATGGCCGGTCAATCCTTCGATCGCCGCGACGATGTCGTCGCGGCCCGCTCCGCGCTGGCCGGCGATGGTCGCGGCAAGGTCCTCGCCGGCCTTGTGCTGGTTGAACTTGCGGGTGCCCCGGACGGCATCAGGCGCGAGCTCGAACCCGACGATCGCGCGAGTCATCGCCTCGAACTTGCGCGGCTCCAGCTTGTCCCGGGTCCACGGCGCGTCGGGCGAATATTTGCCCTCGAACCGCGCGCTGAGGAGGTCGAGCAACTCGACCAGTTCCTCGTCGGAGAGCCGGCGCGCGGCCCCCTCAATCTCCACCGCTTCATAATGCCACGTCGGGACCTGGTCGTCCGACGCATACCAATTGGCGCTCTGATAGGCTTCGCGGCCGGCGATGCTGATCAGCAGGCGCCGGCCGTCGAGCTCGCCGGCGATCCGGTTGCGCCGAGCGACGTGGAACCAGACCCGGTCGTTTCGGACCAGGATCGGAACGTGAACCACGAACAGACCCGCGTCCGACGCGGTGAAGACGTGGGCGAAGGCGCGCTCCGCCGCGAAGCGCAAGATCTCGGCCGGATCGGCCCACTCGAAGGCGCGATTGGGGTGCATCAGCGGGCTCGCCGCGATTTCGCCCCGGCGCGTGAGCGGCGCTCGCCGCGCCGGCTCTCGCGCCGCGGTTTCGCGGGCCGCTTAGACGCCGGCGGGGCAACCCGCTTGAGCTCGGCTCCGGCTTCGAGTTCGAAGCCAAGCGTCGCCAGGCTCTCCGCCAGATGGGAGGGAAGCTCCGCGGTGACGTCGAGCTTGCCCCCCTCAGGCGAGTCAATTCGCAGCCGCCGGGCATGGAGGTGGAGCTTGCGGCTGATCCCCCCGGTCAGGAACGCCTCGGCCCCGCCATATTTCGCATCGCCGACAATCGGGTGGCCGAGCGCCGCCATGTGCACGCGGAGCTGGTGAGTGCGCCCGGTGAGCGGCTGCAGCTCGACCCAGGCGGCGCGGTTGCCGGCGCGATCGAGCACGCGCCAGCGAGTCCTCGCCGGCAGGCCGTGATCCGGATCGACGTGCATCTTTTCGCCCCCGGTGCCGGGTTGTTTCGCGAGCGGCGCGTCGATCTGACCCGCGTCGGCGGACGGAACGCCGACGACCAGCGCCCAGTAGATTTTGCGCGCGGTCCGGCCGGAGAAAGCCTTGGCGAAATGCCCGGCGGCCCGCGCGGTCCGGGCGACGAGCAGAGCGCCCGACGTGTCCTTGTCGAGGCGATGAACGAGCTTGGGCCGCCCGCGCTCGTCGGCCAGCCCGTCGAGCAGCCGGTCGAGATGCCTGGTCGTCTTGGTCCCGCCCTGGGTGGCGAGGCCGGGCGGCTTGTTGAGCACGAACGCGGACGGATCTTCGTGGATCACCATGTCGCGAACGAACGCGATCTCGTCGTCGGTCAGCCGCTCGCGCTGCGGTTGCGGCCGCGCCGTCCGCGCCGGCGCGGGGTCGGCCGGCGGCACCCTTATCTCCTGCCCGGCTTCGATGCGGTCGCCCGGAATCGCCTTCTTGCCGTTGAGTCGCAACTGCCCGGTGCGCGCCCAGCGCGACACCAGGTTGAAACTGACGTCGGGCAGGTTGCGCTTGAACCAGCGGTCTAGGCGGATGCCGTCGTCGTCGTCGCTGACGGTGAAGGTGCGCGGCTCGGCCATTGGGGGCGCTTAGCAAGCAATGCTCCCCCCTGCGAGCGCAGCTCGTGAGGAGGGGGACCATCGAACGCAGATTCGATGGTGGAGGGGTCGGCGCCAACCCCTCCACCACTGCCTTCGGCAGCGGTCCCCCTCCCCATCGCTAGCGCGACAGGGAGGAGCGATTCGCCCAGTAATCGAACGCCTCACTCTGCAGCTTGCGGATCAGCCTCGCCGCCTTCGGCCCCTCCCACAGGCCGGTGTAGCCGTGCTTCCTCGCCCCGCCGACCCACCAGCCCTGACCGGGCAGGCCGTCCGACTGGCGCACGACCAGCACCGCGAGCTCGGGCTCGCCGCGCTCCTCGGCCACGTCGTCGACGAACGACAGCACCTTGCACAGCGCGCGCATCTTCGGCCGGGTGAAATGATGGCCGAGCAGCTCGAGCACGTCCCGGTAGCTGATCGCCTCGCCGGCCCGGGCGGCGGCAACCAGGATCGCCCGAACCTCCGCCGGGTCCGCCAGCAATCCCGCTTCGCTCACTGCGCCTGCGGCTGCTGCGCGACGGGGGTCAGCTCGAACACGTCGAGCTTCGAGGTGCTCTGCGGCCAGGGAATGACCAGCCGCCATTTGAACGGGGCGATGCGCTCGAGCACTCCGGCCATGTCGCGCTTGGGGTCGTCGCCGTAGGCGACCAGCTGCTGGGCGTCGCCGAGCGCGAGGCTGCCGAGGAACACGAGGCGGGTCGGGTCATCGTCATCCCACAACCGGCCCGCGGGTCGCTGGCTGCCGGTCTGCTTGACGATGGTCAGCAGATCCCCCTCGACCTCGACGTAGCAGAAGAAGGGCTTGAAGCCCTCGTAGGCCCGGCTTTTGGCCTTCGCGTTGCCGAGCTTGATCAGGCGGCAATTGTAGCTGCCGGGCGTCGGCGCCGGCCGCGGCAGCGCGGCGCGCGGCCGAAGCAGTGCCCCCTCCCTTCGAACATCGCCTGCGTTGCTCTTGCGCGCGTCCGCCAGCGCTTCCTGCCAGGCAAGGCCGAGCCGGGCGATGCGGTCCTCGTCGGCTTCGGTCGCGACCGCTTTCCACACGTCGGCTTTGAGCGGCGTGCCGACCTCGACCGTCGGCGTGACTCCGGGCGCCGGCTTGGGCTTGGTCGCGCAGCCCGCGACCAGCAGCCCAAGAGCCGCGGTCCCGCCCAGTCCGAGCCTGCCGAATCGAGCCATTGCCCCCCGTCTTTCCACGAGCGCAGCCAAGGTGGCAGCGGCCGCCAACAGATTCAACTAAGGCTGCATTCAACATGAGCTTTCACTGAACGCTCACCGCGGCTAGGCGCGCGCAGGATGAACGCTCCCGACCGATCGCCGCAAGCCGACGTCCAGGCGGCGGAGCGCCATTCCCGCACCGGCTTCCTGTTCGGGCTCCTGGCCTACGGCCTGTGGGGTGTCCTCCCGCTCTATTTCAAGGCGATCGCCGAGGTTCCGGCACTCAACATCGTCGCCCATCGCATCCTGTGGTCCCTGCCCTTCCTCGCCGTCTTGATCACCTTCGCCGGGGGATGGAGCAAGGTTAGCACGGCGATCGCGCAACGCCGGACAATGCGCGTCCTCACGCTGACCGCGCTGCTGATCGGCGGCAACTGGCTCCTCTACACCTATGCGGTGATCAGCGGGCACATCCTCGCCGCGAGCTTCGGCTATTATCTCAACCCCCTCGCCAACGTCCTGCTCGGCCGGTTCGTGCTCAAGGAGCAGCTTAGCCGGCTGCAATGGGCCGCCGTCGCCATCGCCGGGGCCGGCATCTCGGTGCTCGCCGCCGGCGCCCTAGGCCAGCTGTGGATCAGCCTCACCTTGTGCGCCAGCTTTGCCCTCTACGGACTGCTGCGGAAGGTCGTCACGGCCGATGCCGTGACCGGGCTCGGGATCGAAACCGCGCTGCTGTTTCCGATCGCGCTCGGCTGGCTCTGCTGGGGCGCGCTGGCGGCGAGGCCCGTCATGGGATCGACCGGCGCCGAAGCCGGGCTGCTGCTCCTCGCGGGCGTGGTTTCGACGACTCCGCTGCTGCTGTTCACCGCGGCCGCCCGGCGGCTTCAATATTCGACGCTGGGCATGCTCCAATTCCTCGCCCCGACCCTGCAGTTCCTGATCGGAGTCTGGTACGGCGAGCCGTTCACCCGTGCCCATGCGGTCGCCTTCGCCGCGATCTGGACGGCCCTCGCGCTCTACGTGACGGCGCTGCTGCGGGCGCCGCGGCTGCCCCAGGCGCCGGAATGATGCTAGGGAGCGGCGCATGTTCAACGTCGCCTCGCTGATCATCGGCTTCGTCGCGCTGATCCTCGCGGTCATCGCCTTCATCCCGCTGCTCGGCTGGGCCAACTGGCTGATCATCCCGCTGGCCGTCATCGGCGCGGGGGTGGGGATGGTCTCGCGCAGCACGAGCGGCCGCAACCTCAACCTGTTCGTGGTGGTGATCGGGGTCGTCCGGCTGATCCTGGGAGGAGGGTTCCTATGAGCCGCGAACCGCGGATCGACGCTTACATCGCCAACGCCCAGCCGTTTGCCCGGTCGATCCTCGAAAAGGTCCGCGAGCGGGTTCATGCCGTCGTCCCCGACATCGAGGAGGCGATGAAATGGAGCACTCCGACTTATTGCCGGAACGGCAAGATCGTGCTCGGCACCGCCGCGTTCAAAGCCCATGCCGCCTTGCATTTCTGGCGCGGGCAGGAGCTGGGCATCGACCCGGCGATGGACGCCATGGGCCAGTTCGGCAAACTGACCAGCGTCGCCGACCTGCCGGCCGACCTCGACGAGCTGATCGCCAAGGCCGCCGACTTGTCGGCGAGCGCCCCGGCGCCGCGCAAGACCAAGCATGAGCCCAAGCCGGCGCCCACGATGCACGCCGACTTCGCCGCCGCGCTGAGCAAGGCTCCGGCCGCCAAGGCGACGCTCGAGAGCTTCTCGCCGAGCGCCCAGCGCGAATATCTCGAATGGGTCAGCGAGGCGAAGCAGGAGGCGACCCGCCAGAAGCGCATCGCCGACGCAGTCCAATGGCTGTCCGAAGGCAAGCGCCGCCACTGGAAGTATGAGAACTGCTAGATCCTCCCCGGAACGGCGAGGTGGCAGCGCGCAGCGCTGACGGAGCGGTTGGGAGACCTGCACCACGCCCCCACCACCATCCTTCGGATGGTCCCCCTCCCCGTTCCGGGGAGGGACTACCGGCTCATCCTGAGCGCCGGGCCGAAGCGCGTCTGCTCTTCGCCTTCGACCGAAAAGCCGCAGCTCTGGTAGAACAACCGCGCGCTCGGGTTGGCCGTGACCTTGAGGGTCATGCCGCTCAGCCGCGCCTCGTGCGTGGCGGCTTCGACCAGCGCCTTGCCAATGCCCGAACCCCAGAGGTCCGGCTCGACGAACAGCCCGTCGATCTCGCCGGCGACGACCGCCGCGAACCCAGCGGGCTCGCCGTCGAGCTCGGCGACGATCACCTGGCCGTTGGCGATCTGCGCCGGCGGAAGGTGAATCGCGTCGGGGTTGGCAAGCAATTCTTCGCGATATTCGGGCAGCTCGAGCGAAGCCCGGCGCTGCAGCTCCTCGAGCTGGGCATGCTCGTCGGGCTCGGCCAGCCGCAGCAGCAGCGTCAGCGAATCAGCGCGTTTTGACATAAGCGCCCGGCGCATCCTCGATCGCCTTGAGCTTGCCCTTGCCGGGAATCCTGGCGCCCTTGGCCTTCACGGTCGCTGAATCCTGCTGCTTGAGCCAGTCGAGCCAGTCCGGCCACCAGCTGCCCTTATGCTCAGTCGCGCCGGCGACGAAGGTCGCGAGCGTGTCCGTCGGCTTCTCATTGACCCAATACTGATATTTCTGAGCAGCCGGTGGATTAACGACCCCGGCGATATGGCCGGAGCCCGCCAGCACGAAGCGCTTCGGGCCGGCGAAGTGGTTCATGATCTTCCACACGCTCTGCGGCGGCGCGATATGGTCCTCGCGCCCGGCCTGGACATAGGCCGGCGTCATCACGGCATCGATGTCGATCGCCGTTCCGGCGACGCTGATCCCGGCTTTCTCGGCCAGCTTGTTCCCCTTGTAGAGCGTTTCGAGATAGTCGCGGTGCCAGCCGGCCGGCAGGTTGGTCGTATCGCTGTTCCAGTGAAGCAGGTCGAACGGCGCCGGCTCCTCGCCCAGCAAATAATTGTTGACCACGTAGCTCCAGATGAGGTCGCGGCCGCGCAGCAGGTTGAAGGTCGCCGCCATGTAGCGGCCGTCGAGATAGCCCTTCTCCGCCGTCAGCTGCTGCAGGAGGCCCATGGTCTCGTCGCCGAGGAACAGCTTGAGGTCGCCGGCCTCGCTGAAGTCGACCTGGGCGGTGAAGAAGGTCGCCGACTTGACCTTGCCGGCGTCGCCCTTGGCGTGGAGATAACCGAGGCTCGCAGCGAGGGTCGTCCCCGCAACGCAATAACCGATGGTATGGACGCTTTCGACGTCGAGCAGGTCGCGGATGGTGTCGATCGCGTCGATCTGTCCGCCCAGGACATAATCGTCGAGGGTCGCGTCGGCGATGCTTTCGTCGGCCGATTTCCAGCTGACCATGAACAGCGAAATGCCCTGGTCGACGCACCATTTGACGAAGCTTTTCTCGGGGGTCAGGTCGAGGATGTAGAAGCGGTTGATCCACGGCGGAAAGATGACGACCGGTGTCTCGAGCACGTCGTCGGTGGTCGGCGTGTATTGGATCAGCTGATAGAGCGGGGTCTGCTTGACCACCTTGCCCGGAGTCGTGGCGAGGTTGCGCCCGACCTCGAACACACCGGGCTTGGTCTGGGTCAGCTGGCCCTGCGCAATGTCCTTGAGCATGTTGGCGAGGCCCTTGAGCAAATTCTCGCCGCGCGTCTCGAGCGTCTTCTTCAGGACCTGCGGGTTGGTCAGTGCGAAATTGGACGGGCTCATCGCATCGACAAAGCTGCGCGTCGCGAACCGCACCTTTTCCCGCGTCCCGGCGTCCAGCCCGTCGATCTCGTCGACCGTTCCGAGCAGCTGGTCCGAGACTCTAAGATAGGTCTGGCGGATCGTGTCGAAGATCGGATTTTCCCGCCACTCGGGCGCCGCGAAGCGCCGATCCTTGCGCTCCTTCTCGTTCGCAGACGGCGCGGCCATGACTCCGCCGAGGACCTTGCCCCAGGCCTCCAGGCCCTTGGCCCACGCCTCGGCTCCGGCGCTCATCAGCTTCATCGGGTCGGTGCCGCCGAAGTCGAACGCGCTCGGCGACAGCCCCGGGAACGGCTGGTCCTTCCTCAGGCCCTCGGCCCAGAATTCCATCAGCATCTGCTGCGCTTGGCCCATCACCAGCGTCCAATGCTGCCAATCCTCGAGGGTCGGAATCGCGCTCCCGCTGTTCGTTTCTTCGGCCATGGCGCTAATGTAGGCGTGATGACGGTATTGTCGCAAACCCAGTCGGCCCTCGAGCTGCTCGATTATTTCGGACTCGCGGTGTTCGCGATCTCCGGCGCTTTGCTCGCTGCCGAGAAGCGCCAGACGCTGGTCACCTTCATCTTCTTCGCCGTCGTCACCGGCGTCGGCGGCGGGACCCTCCGCGACCTGCTCATCGGCGCGCCGGTCTTTTGGGTCCACACCAACGCGACGCTGCTGATCTGCATCGGCGCGGCGCTGCTCGTGTGGCTAGCCAGCCGCCGGTTCAGCGGCCGGGCGCTGCTGTGGTTCGACGCCGCCGGCCTCGCCGCATATGCCTGCTACGGCGCGGCCAAGGCGCTCGGTTTTGGAGTGGCGCCGGTCCCGGCCTTCGCCATGGGCGTGATGACGGCGTGCGCCGGTGGGATCATCCGCGACGTCCTCGCGGCTGAGCCGTCGATCCTGATGCGGCCCGAGCTCTACGTCACCGCCGCGGCGCTGACCGCCGGCCTGTTCGTCGGCCTAGCGCTCTTGGGAGTCTCGGCGTGGGTTGCGGCCGCCGTGGCAATTGCCGCCGGCTTCGGCCTGCGCGGTGTCGCAATCGCCCGCGGCTGGTCATTGCCCGCCTATCGCGATTAGGCTGCGGATGATGCGGTTCATCGTGCTCCTGTCATTGCTGCTTGCGTCGTGCGCGACGATGCCGGCGCGCGAGCCGCCGGTGAAGGCCGAGGTCGGGGTCGCGTTCGACCGAACCGGCGAGCTCGCCAGCTTTGCCGAGGGTGTCGCCGACCCGCAGTCGGGCCGCCGAGTGAGCGCCGACGATCCGGTTCGAGTCGCCTCGATCAGCAAGCTGGTGGTCGCCGTCGGCGTGATGAAGCTGGTCGAGCAGCGCAAGCTCGACCTCGATGGCGACGTTTCGCGCTGGCTCGGCTGGCGATTGCGCAATCCCGCCTTTCCCGAACGGGCGATCACGCTGCGCATGCTGCTGTCGCACACGAGTTCGGTGCGCGACCATGACGACCAATATGCGATCCCGCTCGGCCAGACCGTGCAGGCGACCATGGCCGACCCGCGCTCGTGGGACGCGCAGCATGGCCCGGGCGACAATTATTTCACTTACGGCAACATGAACTTCCCGATCGTCGGCTCGATCGTCGAGCAGGTGACCGGCGAGCGGTTCGACGTCTGGATGCGGCGCGAGGTGCTCGAGCCGATGGCGCTCGACGCCTGCTACAACTGGCCCACCTGCAGCGACGCGGCCGTGGCTCGGGCGGTCGAGCTCGACCAGGGCGGCAAACCGGTCAAGGACGACCTCCGCGGCCGCCGCCCCGACTGCCCCGTGCTCGTCGAGGATGGCGAGCCGTGCGACCTCGGCCGCTGGAAACCGGGCGAGAACGGCTCGCTGTTCGCGCCGCAGGGCGGCCTGCGGACGTCGGCGCGCGGGCTCGCGCGGATCGGGCGGATGCTCCTCAATGGCGGCACGCTCGACGGCGTACGGATCATTTCGGAGCAATCCGTCGACACGCTTGTGAAGCAGGTGTGGAGTTTCGACGGAGCCAACGGACAGACCGAGAAAGGCTTCTACTGCAGCTTCGGCCTCGCGACGCAGCAGATCCCGACGCGGGCCGCGGGCTGCGCCGACGACATGGGGACGCGCGGCGGACTGCTGGTCGGCCATGCCGGCGACGCCTACGGGATGAAGGCCGGCCTGTGGCTCGATCGCGCCCGCGGCCGTGGCATCGCTTATTTCGTCACCGGGGTGACCGATAAGGCGCAGCGCGACGACCGCAGCGCCTTCACCGCCGCCGAGGCGCGCGCCTTCCGCCGCACCTACGCGCTCTTGCCGCGCTGATTTCGTCATTGCGAGCGTAGCGAAGCAATCCAGGACTGCGCTCGAAAAGCTGGATTGCTTCGTCGCTGCGCTCCTCGCAATGACGGGTCATGGACAACGAATTCTACCGCATTCGCCGGCTGCCGCCCTACGTCTTCGCCGAAGTCAACGCGATGAAGGCCGCGGCCCGGGCGCGTGGTGAGGACATCATCGACCTTGGCATGGGCAATCCCGACGGATCTCCGCCCAAGCACGTCATCGACAAGCTCGCCGAGGTCGCGAACAAGCCCAACGCCCATCGCTATTCGGCGAGCCGTGGCATTCCCGGCCTGCGCAAGGCCCAGGCGGCTTATTACGAACGCCGCTTCGGCGTGACGCTCGACCCCGACAGGGAGGTCATCGTCACCTTGGGCTCGAAGGAGGGCCTCGCCAACCTCGCCCAGGCGATCACCGCTCCGGGCGACGTCGTGCTCGCCCCCAACCCGTCCTACCCGATCCACAGCTTCGGCTTCATCATCGCCGGCGCCGCGGTCCGCTCGATCCCGGCAGCGCCCGGCGACGCCTTCTTCGAGCGCCTGGCCAACGCCATGCGCTACACCGTGCCGCGGCCCAAGGTGCTGGTGATCGGTTATCCGTCCAACCCGACGGCTTACATCGCCGACCTCTCGTTCTACGAGCGGCTGATCGCCTTCGCCCGCGAGCATGAGCTGATCGTCATCTCCGACCTCGCTTATGCCGAAATCTATTTCGGCGACACGCCGACCCCCTCGATCCTCCAGGTCGACGGCGCGAAGGAGGTCGCGGTTGAGTTCACCTCGATGAGCAAGACCTATTCGATGGCCGGCTGGCGGATCGGCTTCGCGGTCGGCAATGCCCGGCTGATCGAGGCGCTCGCCCGGGTCAAATCCTATCTCGACTACGGCGCTTTCACCCCGGTCCAGGCGGCCGCCTGCGCGGCGCTCAACGGGCCGCAGGACGTGGTCGAAGCCAATCGCAACCTCTATCGCAAGCGCCGCGACGTGCTGGTCGAAAGCTTCGGCCGCGCCGGCTGGAAGATCCCGCCGCCGCAGGCCTCGACGTTCGCCTGGGCGCCGATTCCCGAACGGTTCCACAATTTGGGCTCGATGGAATTTTCGAAGAA
>Ga0134122_10000286_pt1 | contig 32095 bp, 26 predicted proteins | sample KB302_FD_96461 | JGI IMG/M metagenome (GOLD analysis project Ga0134122, IMG submission 96461) | Terrestrial soil microbial communities without Nitrogen fertilizer from Kellogg Biological Station, Michigan, USA - KB3-0-2 | ecosystem: Environmental > Terrestrial > Soil > Unclassified ...
GCCCTGGTTAAGCCGGCGTCGCCACGGCGCCCATTCCGGCGAGCCTGGCGACGCGCTCGCGGTGGAGGCGAGGATCGCCGAGCAGCTCGCCTCCGACCTTGGCTCGCTTGAGCAGGAAGTGGAGGTCGTGCTCCCAGGTGAAGCCGATGCCGCCGAGCACCTGGAGTGCATCATTGGTCACCCGCCAGGCGGCATCTGAGGCCCTCGCCTTTGCCATCGAGCCCGCCAAAGCCAAGGACTCGGGCTCGTCGTCGGCGCACCAGGCGGCGTAGTAGGTGAGGGACCGCGCCTCCTCTACGTCGTAGAGCATCCCGGCGCAGCGGTGCGATACGGCCTGATAGGCGCCGATCGGGCGGTCGAACTGCTGGCGCTCCTTGGCGTAATCGATCGCGAACTCCATCGCCCGCTGCGCGATCCCGGTGAGCTCCGCAGCGAGCGCCACCAGCGACCGGTCCGCGGCCGCCTCGACGTCGCCTGGGAGCCGATCGCCGTCCGTGTCCTGGACCCGCGCGTAGAGGCGAGTCGCATCCACCAGCTCGATGGGCTCGATCTCTGCGTCACCCGCCTCCACCAGGACCGCGCGATCTCCGTCGTTCAGGACCAGCACCGTGGCACCCGCGGCATCCGGGACGAGCGCGTTGCTTCGGGGCTCGAAGGCGGCCGCACCTCGCAGCTCACCCGAGGCGATCCCGGGCAACCATCGCTGCCGCTGCTCGTCGGTTCCAGCCTGATCGATGAACAGGCCCGCCGAGGCGTTGGACAGGAAAGGCGCCGGCGCGCAGGCGTAGCCGAGCTCCTCGCAGAGGATCGCCAACTCCACCATGCCGAGCCCCTGGCCCCCGTGGTCCTCCGGGATTGCGATCCCGGGCCAGCCGAGGCTGCGGATCTCGGCCCAGAGGGCGTCGTCGTAGGCTCGAGCCTCGGCCGCCTGGCGGACCTTCTCCAGGGGCGAGCGCTTGGCCAGCATCTCGCGAGCCGTCTCCTTGATCGCCTGCTGCTCGTCGTTGAAGCCGAAGTCCACGGGGTTACCTGAGCCTCGGCAGGCCAAGGACGCGCTCGGCGATGATGTTCTTCATCACGTCCGTGGTGCCACCCTCAATCGAGTTGGCACGCGAGCGCAGCAGGCGATAGGCCCACTCGGAGCCGGGCGCCAGCGCTTCGGGCCCCAGCACATCCGTGGCCAACTCGGTCAGGCTCTGATTCATGTTCGCCCATTCCCACTTCGCGAGCGATCCCTCGGGCCCCGGGATTCCCACCTTCATCTGCTGGGTGAGAGCGCGCAGCGCCCCGAACCGAAGGGCCTCGATGCCGATCTTGAGCCCCCCGATCCGCTGACGGATGACGGGGTCCTCGCCGAGGCCGCGCTCGTTGATCAGCCCGATCAGCTCGTCCAGGTCGCGCCGCACCTGAATCGCGGAGGCCGCTCCGATGCCTGCCCGCTCGTGCATGAGGGTCGTGATCGCGACGTTCCAGCCATTTCCCTCCCCGCCCATCAGGTTCTCCTCCGGGACATAGGCGCCCTCGAAGAAGATCTCGTTGAACTCGGCCTCCCCTGTGATCTGGCGCAGCGGGCGAACCTCGATCTCGTCCTGCTGCATGTCGCAGATGAAATAGGTGAGGCCCTTGTGCTTTGGCGCCTCGGCATCAGAGCGCGCGAGCAGCATGCACCACCTCGCCTCATGGGCGAAGGTGGTCCAAACCTTCTGGCCTGTAATTCGCCATCCCCCGTTCTCGCGGACTGCTTTCGTCTTCAGCGAGGCGAGGTCGGAGCCGGATTCGGGCTCGGAGAATCCCTGGCACCAGATCTCCTCTGCGGACAGGATCGGCTCCAGGAAGCGCTCCTTCTGCGCCTCCGTGCCGTGGTTGATCACCACCGGGCCCCCCATCACGAGACCGAGCACGTTGGCAGGCGAAGGGGCCTTCGCCCGCGCCATCTCCTCGGAGAAGATCGCCTGCTCGATCAAGGTGGCGCCGCGGCCGCCGTACTCCTTCGGCCACGAGATCCCGGCCCAGCCCGCGTCGTGGAGCTTGCCCTGCCAGTCGCGGCGAAACTCGAACTTCGCGTCCTCGCCGTCCGGCTCGGCCCCGGGGTGGTTGGCCTCCAGCCAGGCACGAACCTCGTCTCGGAACGCCTCCTCTTCCGGGGTCAGCGTGAGGTCCATCGAGCGGCCACTCTATTACTCCGCCGGAAGCCTCGGCTTCGCCTACGTTTCCGGCGGGCTAGGGCCCGAACCTGACCCGGCAGGCACCTCCGTATCTACCGCGACTTCGTCGCTAGCCCAGGCCGGGGGCTAGTCGAAGATGTACAGCATGGCCAGGGCCGCGCCGACCCAGGTGACGGCCGCGAAGATCATGCCGGGGTCTTGCGTCAGGATCGCCGAGGTGGAACGCGTGTCCCCGCGGTCGTAGATCAGGTACAGGTACCGGAAGATTCCGTACAGGACCGAGGGCGCGGTCGCGAGCATCCGGGTGCCGATCAGGGGACTGTTGACGGCGTAGATCGCGTAGCTCATGATCGCTGCCGCGGTCACCATCGCCACCATCTGATCGAGGAAGGCGAGCGAATAGTGCTCCAGCACGGGCCGCGTGACCGGGGACCGCGCCGCGGTCGCTGCTGATGAGGAAGCGGCCACGGATTGCTCCGACATCGCCTCCTGGCGGCGTTTGGTGAAGCCCAGGAAGAGGGCGAGCATCGCTGTGCAGAGGAGCAGCCACTCCGAGGCTTCGGCCTCGACCGCAACCGCGCCGCCCACCACCCGGAGGAGGAACAGCGACGCGATCGTCATCACGTCGAGGATCACGAGTCGCTTGAGGACCAGCGAGTAGGCGGCGGTGATCACGCCATACAGAGCCACGAGCCCGGCGACCTCGGGCGAGACCCCGATCAGCGCCACCCCGACGCCGATCACCGCCAGGACGATCGCCCAAGCCCAGGCGGTCGCGACTGGGAGTGCCCCGCTGGCGATCGGGCGAAGGCGCTTCTCCGGGTGCTGCCGGTCATGCGCCCGGTCTCGGAGATCGTTGAACAGGTAGCCGGCGCTCGAGATCGCGCAGAAGGCGGTGAAGGCGAGCGTGGCATCGAGGACCTGGGCCCCCTCATCGAGCTTGCCCGAGAACAGCAGGCCCGCGAACACGAGCAGGTTCTTGATCCACTCCTGCGGGCGCATCGCGACCAGCAGCGCGTGCGGCTTCGACCTGGCGACCGGAGCGGTGGCTGACGCGGGCACACCGGAAACGGGCGGCCGCTCCTCGGTCACCGTTTCCATGCTCACAAGGTTAGGGGTCCAGGAGGACCCCGGGGTTCAGTACGCCCGCCGGGTCCACCGCGCGCTTCGCGGCGCGCAGACCCTCCGCGAACGGATCCGGGCGCTGCCGGTCGTACCACGGGCGGTGGTCGCGGCCAACCGCGTGGTGGTGCGTGATCGTGCCTCCCGCCTCGATTACGGCCTCCGAGACGGCCGCCTTCACCTCGTCCCACTGCTCCACCTCCCCGCCGCGGACCGCGGGGCAGATCACGGTGTAGTAGGGGGCGGGGCCGTCGGGGTACACGTGGGTGAAGCGGCAGGTCAGCCGCGGTGAACCAGAGCCGTTCGGGGGTGCCCCACAGACCTCGGCGATGGCGCCGCGGGCGGTCTCCATGACGGCGTCGTGGAACGCGCCGAAGCGCTCCCAGGTGATCGCCGTCTCGAAGGTGTCGGAGAGCACGCCACAGGCGACGAACGTGTCGCGCAGGTACGGCGCCGCGAGAAAGGCGTGGCGCCATGCCCCGACCGCGTCGGCGGCCTCCGGCCTCGAGGGCGAGGCCTCGCCCACCTGCCCGCCGTGGTCCCGGGCGGCGTCGAGTGCGATCCGCATGGGCTCCTCCACCGGGTGGTGCGCCGACTCGAAGCCGAGCACGAGCAGGGCCTTCCCCGCCGGCCCGGCGTGAGTGAGCTCGGACTCCGCCGGGTCGAGGAGACGGCAGTTGGAAGGATTGAGCCCGGACTGCGCCAGCTCCCGCACCGCCTCCGCGCCGCTCGCGAAGGACTCGAATGCAACCCCGCGTGAGACCTTCCAGCGGGGGCGCTCCCGGACCCGCACCCAGGCCTCCGTGATCACACCGAGAATTCCCTCCGAGCCGAGCAGGAGCCGATCGGGACTGGGCCCGGCGCCCGACCCGGGAAGGCGTCGGCTCTGCCAGAGGCCGCTGGGGGTGACCGCCCGCACCGACTCGACCAGGTCATCGATGTGGGTGTAGAGGGTCGCGAAGTGACCGCCGGCGCGCGTCGCGATCCAGCCGCCAAGGGTGGAGAACTCGAACGACTGCGGGAAATGGCGAAGCGTCAGGCCCTGCTCCCGGAGCTGGTCCTCGAGCACCGGCCCCGTGGCGCCGGCCTGGATCAGCGCCGCCTGGGAGATGTCGTCGACCTCGAGCACGCGGTCCATACGACGCAAGTCGACCGTCACCACCCCGGCGTAGGCGTCGCCGATTCGAGGCTCGACGCCACCGACCACGCTCGTGCCGCCTCCGTAGGGAATCGCGGCGAGGCGCTCCTCCGCACACCAGGCGAGCACCGCTTCGACCTCGCGCTCATCGCCGGGGTGCGCCACCAGATCCGGCGGATCCTCGATCAAGCCCCGGAAACCGCGCACGACGTCCCGGTAGGCCCTGCCGAGCGCGTGCGAGACCCGCTCGTAGGGATCGGAGCGACAGAGGTGAGACAGCGACGGGGGCGGCTCGACCCGGGGCTGCGCCAGCTCGATTGCCTCGAGTGGCACCGGCTGCTCGGCCTCGGCGGCACCGAAGCCCAGCCGTTCGCGGATGTCCGGCGCGGCCGCCTCGAGCTGGTCGCGGGTCAGGGCCTGGTCCTCGAAGCCCCAGCCCCAGTGCTTTCGCCGGCGGGTCGCTGCGTCTACCAGTGAACGCCCCGCATCAGGTATGCGAAGGCGACCTGCTCCCTGGACGCCTCCTCGTTGGTCGCCGGCCTCCCGGGTGCCTCAGCTTTCTCGCCTCGCGCTGCCTGCGAGTCGGGGAACAGCTTGTAGGCGCTGTTGAGGATGTAGTCCATGGACTTCGGGTTGATTGCGTAGAGGATCTGGCCGAGCGTCCCGAGCGGAGTCGCGATCCGCTTCGGCCTGTGGATGATCGCCTCGCAGATCATGTCGGCCGCCCGGTCGGGCGTGATGGTGGGGAAGCGGTCGTACATCTTCGTCGGCTTGATCATCGGAGTGCGGACAAGGGGCATGTTGATGGTGGTGATCGCCACGCCCTCGTCCACGATCTCGGAGGCGACGCAGCGCGAGAAGGCGTCCAGCGCCGCCTTCGATGCGACGTAGGCCGAGAAGCGCGGCGTGTTGGTCTGCACGCCGATGGAGCTGATGTCCACGATTTGGCCTGAGCGCCGCTCGCGCATCAGCGGCAGGAACCTCAGGATCAGCTTCACGGCGCCGAAGTAATTGAGCTGCATCGTGCGCTCGAAGTCGTGGAAGCGGTCATACGAGAGGGCGATCGAGCGGCGGATCGAGCGGCCGGCGTTGTTGACCAGGATGTCCACGTGGCCGTGCTGCGCAAGGACCTCGTCGGCCATCCGGTCGACGTCGTCCATGTCGGATAGGTCACAACGGTGAATGTGCGCAACGCCGCCGTTGGTTTCGATCTGAGTCTTGGTCTCTTCGAGCTTCTCGGGAGTGCGGGCGACGAGCAGAACGATGCCGCCGGCGTCGGCGATCTTCAACGCCGCTGAGCGACCGATTCCCGACGACGCCCCAGTGACCAGGACAATCCGTCCCCGGACGGCCTGTTCGAGGGACACCGTGCCCAGGACACGCCGCGCGAGCCGTAGCAGCTCGTCCGGGATCTGCTGCTCGATGATCTGGGTCGCCCCACCCACGGCGCCCGCTCTTCCGCGGACGGCTCCGACCAGCGTGCGGTCGCGGAACAGGTCCGGGTCGAGGTGGCGCTCCCAGTAGTCCCAGAGCTTGTCGGCGTACGCCTGAAGCGGCGGCACCCTGATGTCGGTCCCGCTCAGCGCCGCCTGCGCCTGGCGGCTGTCGAAGCTGGTCGGGTAATTGACGTAGGTGAGGACCGAGCGTGGGATACCGAAGTCCGCCAGGATGCTGTCGGCCGCAATCCCGGCCGGCGGCACCATCACCAGGCCCTTGAGCAGAGGCGCGATGGCTTCGACCGCGGCGGGCGGGACCCGTAAGGACGACTGCGGGGCGTGTGCGGCGCGCGCGAAGATGTCGATCACCTCGCCGGCAGTCTTCGGGTTTGGATCGGTGAGATGGAAGGCCTGGCCGTCTCCCTCGTCCCGGTGGGCGATGTGGTCCATCGCCCGGGCGACGAAGTCCACGGGAACCAGGTTGATCTCCCTCCCCTCGACACCCACCATCGGTATCCACTGGGGGACTGCGTTGCGCAGGCGGCGGATCAGCTTGAAGAAGTAATAGGGGCCGTCGATCTTGTCCATCTCGCCCGTCTCCGAGTGACCCACGACGATCCCCGGCCGGTAGACCCGCCACGGCCTGGAGCACTCGGTTCGGACAACAGCCTCGGAGTCGTGTTTGGTCCTGAAGTAGGGATTGGTGTCGAGGTTCTCGGCCTCCTCGAACATGTCCTCCCGCCAGGTCCCCTTGTAGAGGCCCGCGGCTGCGATGGAGCTGACCATGTGGATACGGCCGGCCTCCACCGCCTCGGCGAGCTCGACCATGTGACGCGTTCCCTCCACATTGGCGACGCGTTGGCTCTCGGCGTCGGCGGTCATGTCGTAGATCGCCGCCAGGTGGAAGAGATGGTCGACCTCGCCGGTGAGGCGCTCGAGGTTCGCCTCGGAGACCCCGAGCCGCGGCTGGGAGAGGTCGCCGGGGATCCCGACTACCCGCTGATCGTCCGTGTCCCAGCGGCTTCGCAGCTCCTGCAGGCGGCCCTTGGAGCCCTCGCGCACCAGCACGTAGATGGTTCCCTCGCGCTCCAGCAGCAGCTCGACGAGGTTGCGACCGATGAAGCCCGTGGCGCCGGTGACGAAGTAGCTCATGTCTTCTCCTCCACGTCCCTCAGCACGACCCTACACTGACATCATGATCACCAGCCAGTCACCTCGCCGTACGGCTCGGCGCCAGCATCACTGATGCCCATTAGTCCGCTGCCGATCGACCCCGGCGACCCCGGCCATCCGAACACCAAGCTCGGCCGGGTTGACGGCTCCGCGCCGAGCGCGGAGCGGCGGCTGCTTCGGGACGGCATGCAGGTGCTGGCTCATGGGGCGCTTGTCTGCCCACGGTGTGCGCTTCCGCTGGCGATCGGCGGGCAGTTCCCCGCTGGACGGGACCTGGCGTGCGGCTTCTGCGACCACGTGGCCACCGCGCGCGACTTCGTGCGAGAGGACGTCTACGACACGATGTCCAACGAGGTCTACCTCGTCGCCCGCGTGGCCTGAACTATTCGGCCGGAAGCCTGGCCCAAACGTTCCACCGTAGGGAGCGGCCGCTACTAGACTGAGCAGAGGATGGCGAACTCGGGGATCGTCGAGATCGAGATGCCCCAGATGGGGGAATCGGTGACCGAGGGCACCGTGCTCGAATGGCACAAGCAGGAAGGGGAGTTCGTTGAGGAGGGTGAGACGGTGGTCGAGGTCTCGACCGACAAGGTCGACGCCGAGGTGCCCGCCCCGGCGAGCGGCACGATTACCAAGATCCTCAAGGGCGTGGACGAGACGATCGAGGTCGGCGGAGCGCTCGCCGAGCTCGACCCGACCGCCAAACCGTCCGGAGACGGCGCGAGCGCGGAGGCCCCGACCGACAGGGCCGAAGATGCGCCCGCCCGGGCTAGCGACGAAGTCGCGGTGCAGGCGAGTGAACCTGCCGCCCCGCCCGCGTTGCAACCCGCCGACTCCGAGGCCGGCACGGATGCCACTTTGGCCGAGGGGTCGGCGGTTGAAGTCCGAATGCCCGAGATGGGAGAGTCGGTGACCGAGGGCACCATCCTCGAGTGGCACAAGAGCGAGGGGGATTTCGTCGAAGAGGGCGACACCGTGGTCGAGGTCTCGACCGACAAGGTCGATGCCGAGGTGCCCGCCCCGGCGAGCGGGACGATCACCAAGATCCTCGCCCAGCCCGACGAGACCGTGAAGGTGGGCCAGGTTCTCGCGGAGCTGTCGGCGGCCCAAGGCGGCGACGGTCGCCCTAGCGGCCAAGCCGCGGTGCAAGACGTTGAACCTGCCGCCACGCCCGCGCCCAAGCCCGCCGGAAACGGAAGCGAAGCCGAGGCTTCCGGCGGATTGGTGTCGCCGGTGGCCCGGCGCATCGCGAAGGCGAAGGGCATCGACCTGAGCAGCCTCGAGGGGTCCGGGCCGGGCGGCAAGGTCACCAAGGCCGACGTGCTGGCCGCCACCGACGGCGCGGGCGACGGCGCTGCGGCGCCGGCGCGGGTGGCGCCAGGCGAGGCGAAGCCCCTGCGAGGTCCGGCCGCGACGCTGGCCAAGGCGATGAACGAGAGCCGCTCGATGCCCACGGCGACCTCGTTCCGGACGCTTCCGGTGGACGTCCTCGATGCAAAGCGGAAGGCCCTCAACGGGGTCCTCAAGGACCGCGGCATGAAGGTCTCGTTCACTCATCTGGTCGCCTGGGCAATCGTCGAGGCCGCGAAGGATTGGCCGGTGATGGCGCGCGTCTACGAGGAGCGGGACGGCAAGCCGCAGGTCGTCGAGCCGGGCGGCGTCAACCTGGGGATCGCCGTCGACGTCGAGCGCAAAGGGGCGCGAAGCCTCATGGTCCCGTGCATCAAGGGAGCAGGCTCCCTCGAGTTCGCCTCCTTCCACGGCCGTTACGAGGAGCTGATCACCAAGACGCGCGAGAACAAGCTGACGGCCGACGATTTCCAGGGGACAAACGTGACCCTGACCAACCCCGGCGGCCTCGGCACGGTGGCATCGGTTCCACGCCTGTTGAACGGCCAGGGGACGATCGTCGCCACAGGCTCCATCGCCTACCCGGTCGAATGGGCCCACGCCCCGGCGGAGAGGATCAAGGCGCTCGGCATCTCGAAGGTGATGACGATGACGTCGACGTACGACCATCGCATCATCCAGGGAGCCGAGTCGGGATCCTTCCTGCGGCGCATCGACGAGCTGCTGCAGGGCGAGGATGGCTTCTACGAGTCGGTTGCCGAATCGCTCGGGCTCTCCCCCACCGTGACTGCCAAGGCCTACCCGGCCTCCGCCTCGGCATCGCCACTGGCCCCAAGCGAAGCGCCCGCGGCGCCGACCGCGGTGCCGCCCGACACCGAGCTGCTCCAGGGTGTGCAGGCGGCAACCTCGCTGCTCAAGGCCTACCGTACGCACGGGCACCTGGCGGCGCACCTCGACCCGTTGGGCACCGAGCCTGCCGGCGATCCCGCGATCGAGCCCGAGAACCTCAACCTGACACCGGAGCTGATGGGCAAGATTCCGGCCTCGATCCTGCGGATCGGGGTCGAGGGCGAGACGCTGCTCGAAGCGCTGCCCCGGATGCGCGAGGCGTACTGCGGCACGATCGCGTATCAGATCGAGCACCTCTCCTCGCACCAGCAGCGTATGTGGCTGCGAGAGATGATCGAGACGGGCGCCCATCGTCGTCCGCTCGACGCCGAGGAGAAGCGCGCCCTGCTCTTTCGCCTTGTCCAGGTCTTCGAGTTCGAGCGGTTCATCCAGAAGGCCTACCTGGGCCAGAAGGTGTTCTCGATCGAGGGCCTCGACGCCGTGGTGCCCATGATCGACGAGCTGGTGACGCTCGGGAGGCGCGGCGGCGCGGAGGAGATCGTGCTTGGGATGGCGCACCGCGGGCGGCTGAGCGTTCTGGCCCACAACCTGGGTCGCCCCGAGGCGTCGATCCTGGCCGAGTTCGAGGGAGCGAAGGCCCTCGAGCAGGTCAAGGCCATCGCCGCGATTCCCCATTCCGGCACCGGCGACGTCAAGTACCACTACGGCGCCGAGGGAATGTTCACCACCCGCGACGGCGACCAGGCAAAGGTTCGCCTCTATCCGAACCCCAGCCACCTCGAGTTCGTGGACCCGGTGGTGACCGGGGCCGCCCGGCTTGAGCAGACCTCCCACGCCGGCCCTCAGCTCGAGCACACGCCCGCCGTGGCGGTTCCGCTGCTGCTGCACGGCGACGCGGCCTTCCCCGGACAGGGAGTGGTGGCCGAGACGCTCAATCTCCAGTCCCTCGCCGGCTACTCGACCGGGGGCACCGTCCACATCATCACCGACAACCAGGTGGGCTTCACCACCGATCCCGAGGACGCACGATCCACGCCCTACGCCAGCGACCTCGCCAAGGGCTTCAACATGCCCATCGTCCACGTGAACGCCGACGACGTCGAGGGCTGCGTCGCGGCGATCCGCCTCGCCATGGCCTACCGGGAACGCTGGGGCCGGGACGTGGTCATCGACCTGATCGGCTACCGCCGCTACGGGCATAACGAGACCGACGAGCCCGCCTACACCCAGCCCACGATGGCGGCGCAGATCAAGAGCCATCCGCCCGTTTCCCAGATCTATGCGGACCAACTGGTGAAGGAAGGGGTCGTCACCCCGGAGGAGGTCGAAGCAAACGGCAGGAATCGCCGCGAAGAGCTGCAGCGGCTCCACAAGGAGCTGAAGCGCAAGATGCTGGCGGGCGAGTACGAGGACCCGACCTCCACCCAGATCGGCACGCACGAGCTCGACCGCACCAAGAGCCCCGAGGTCGAAACCTCCGTCTCCGAGGAGCGCCTGCGATCCCTGAACGAGGAGCTGCTCCAGGTGCCGGAGAGCTTCACGATCCACCGCAAGCTTCGAAAGCCGCTGCTGCGCCGGCTCGAGGTGCTCGACGAGGGGCCGATCGAATTCGGCCATGCCGAGGCGCTCGCCTTCGCATCGCTGTTGACCGAGGGCACCCACATCCGCCTCACCGGCCAGGACACCGAGCGCGGCACCTTCTCGCACCGTCACCTGGCCCTGTACGACGAGAAAACGGGCCTCAAGTACGTGCCGATTCAGAACCTGTCCGGCGCGCTAGCGCCCTTCGAGCTCCACAACAGCCCGCTGTCGGAAGCCGCGTGCCTCGGCTTCGAATACGGATACTCGGCAGCCTCACCCTCGAGCCTGGTGCTGTGGGAGGCGCAGTTCGGCGACTTCGGCAATGCCGCGCAGGTGATCATCGACAGCTTCATCGCCTCCGGCGAGGCGAAGTGGGGCCAAACAACGCGGCTGACACTGCTGCTGCCGCACGGCTACGAGGGGTCGGGGCCCGAGCACTCCAGCGCAAGGATCGAGCGCTTCATCGCGCTGGCTGCCGAGGGAAACCTGCGGCTTGCGAATCCGACCACCGCAGCCCAGTACTTCCACCTGCTGCGCCGCCAGGGCCGGCTCAGCAAGGCGCGGCCGCTGGTCGTGTTCACCCCCAAGGGCCTGCTGCGCCACAAGGATGCGGCCTCGCGGCTGGCCGACCTCACCTCCGGGGGATTCCAGTTCGTGCTGGACGACCCGCGCGCCGCCGACCGCAAGGACCAGGTCGAGCGGCTCGTGCTTTGCAGCGGCAAGGTCTATTTCGACATCGACGGCCACGAGCGCCGCGAGGACGCCGCGTCGGTGGCGATCGCCCGCGTCGAGCTGCTCTATCCCTTTGCGAAGGACCAGATCCGCAAGCTGATCGCCGGCTATCCCAAGTTGAAGGAGATCGTCTGGGCGCAGGAGGAGCCCCAGAACATGGGGGCCTGGAAGGTGATGACCCGGCGAATGCCGGAGCTCGTCCCGAACGAGGTGGAGTTCCGCTACGTGGGCCGGCCGCAGCGGGCCAGCCCGAGCGAGGGCTATCCCGGCGCCCACCGCTCCGAACAGGAGCGGATCGTGCTCACCGCGCTGACTTAATCAGGCCGCCCAGGAGAACTGCGACCTGGAGAAGGCCGCCTTGGCGTCGTAGGAGATGCCGAAGGCGTCGATCGCAGAGCGCGTTGCTCGCGCAACGGTCAGCTCGGAACCGGCCGGATGGAAGATCCCGGTGATCTTCGCCGGCTCGCCGGTCTCCACGCCGAAGGGCACCACGTCCTCGATCTCGAAGTCGACCGCGTCCCCAATCCGCACCGAATGCTTGAGGCCATCCTCCTGAATCTCGATCGGCAGGCGCTCCACTCCCAGGTTCTCGCCCACCAGTGGCCCAAGGGACTCCATTGGGCCCCCAAGCGCCCCCGAGAACACTGCGCCCAGCTTCTCCGCCTGCTCGTCGGAGGCGGCGCTGTCGATCACGACGCCAAGGCGCCAGTTGCCCTCCGTCATCACCTTCGGGGTATCGGCGACCGCAGCGACGGTGAGGCCACTGACGTCGGTGCCGTCCACCTCGCCGTTCTTGATGCGGAACACCAGCACGACGTTGCAGCGGTCCTTCGTTGCGCCGAGCGACATCGACGCGGTGCACGGGCAGACCACGTCGCATGAGCACGTCTCGAAATACGAACCTTCCAGCCTCCAGGCCATTTCGCCTCCTAGGGAGTGGGACGCAGAGGACGATATCGCCGAGCCGTTTCGGGGTGATCGACCGTACCCCTCACGCACACTTGATCGGCCCTTTGGCGCATGAAAGGATCCTGGCCGAATCCAACTCGAGGAGGAAGCGATGGCCGAGGTTCCGAGCTGGCGACTCAGCGGCGACTGGTTCGACGTCTGCAGGTGCCGCGTCCCCTGTGGCTGCACTTTCGCCCAGGCCCCGGACGACGGGGAGTGCAACGGCATCCTCGCCTGGCACATCCGCGAGGGAAACTACGGCGACGTCCCGCTCGACGCGCTCAACGTAGTGGGAATCGGCAGCTTTGAAGGGAACATCTGGACCGGCGAGGCCATCAACTCCGCGATGGGGTTCTTCATCGACGAGCGAGCCGACGACGGTCAGCGCGAGGCCATTCAGTCGATCTGGAGCGGTGAGGCCGGCGGCTGGCCCGCCGGCTTCGCGCAGCTGATCGAGGAGATGCGCGGGATCGAGTTCGCCCCGATCGACTTCGAGATCGCCGACGATCTCGCCCACTGGCGGGTGGAGGTTCCCGGGAAGGCGAAGGGGGGCGCCCAGGCGCTGACCGGCCCGACGGCCCCGGAGGGAGCGCGGGTCCAGCTCCACAACCCTCCCGGCGCAGAGGTCGGCCCTGGACAGATCGCGACCTGGGCCACGGCCACGGAGGACGAGGTGGAGGCCTTCGGCTTCAAGTGGAGCTGGCCCGGCCGCTCCAGCAAGCACTTTCCGTTCGACTGGTCCGGACCAGACGAAGCCTGAGCTCAGCAGGCCGGCGCCAGTGCGGCCCGCTGGATGACCGCGACCGTCAGCGCCTCGCCGCACCCCGGACACGTCCGAAGTCGCGCCCAGGAGCAATGCTCGTGGCCGGCGGAGCAACGGTACTGGCGCTCGAACCCGACCAACCGCCGCGGCTCGTGCCCACCGACCTCGGCCGGCAGGCCCATCGTGGATGTGCTGTTGGTGGCTCTCATGCGATCAGTTTCGCGCCCGCTGTAGCGATCGCATATGGACTCGTGTCCAATCTTTGCCCCGCTCGCTTGTACGCGGGGTAGACCCGCCGCGACAGCGCCGGCTAATCTCGGCTGGTGAGCCCGGCCAGTGCGGAGCAGGCGACCCTTGCCGATCGGCCCGAACCGCTGCGGCGGCCGGCTCCCGGTTCGCTGTGGCCGTGGGTGAAGCGCGCGAGCTGGCTCGAGCTGGCGATCTTCGCGGTGCTGATCGTCGTCTGGCTGGCTCCCGGCTTGGACCGCGAGACCTTCATCTTCGGCCTCACGCACGGGATCGGCTACATCGCGCTCTGCATCCTGATCTGGGTCGCGATCCTCCGGCATGAGGCCCCTTACACGTTGCTCGCCGCCACCCTGACGCCGGTCGGCCCCCTGGGCAGCGTGATCGGGATCGAGGTCATCGAGCGCAGGCGCCGCGCCTAGCCCGGACTACACCCCTGAGAACTCCGCCCCGTTGGCGAGTTTGTGGCGCATAGCGCCATAAAGTCGCCAGTAGACGGCGCCAAATGCAGCCCGGCGCCCTGAACATGGCGGGGCGGGGCTGTGGGAGGCAGGGGGTCCACACAGCCCGCGCCCACGCCTGCGCGTCGGTAGCCAGGGAGGGATGCCGACGCGATCGCCCCCGGAGGCGGGACTGGCCGGGGACGAGCTCTAAAAGTACTGCCTGCTCTGTAAGTGTGCCCGATTCGTCAGTCACCCTGCATTCTGATGCATTCCGGCATGCAAAGTCAATAGAAAAAGTGACCAATTTGCAGGTACGCAGGCACGGACCAGCTACGGGACCGTCAACGAAGGTCCCGCAAAACTCTTTGCAGGATGCCGCCGTGCCGGTAATAACCCACCTCGTTCGGCGTGTCGAGCCGCACTCGGGCCTGAAACTCCACGGGATCCGCGCCGTCCCGCGCAGCCCTGACGACCACCTTGCGGGTCGCGGCGTCCGCCGTGGCGAGCACCTCGTCGAGGCCATCCACATCGAACACCTCCTCGCCGGTCAGGCCCAGCGAGTCGACGCTCTCGCCGTCCGGGAACTGAAGCGGCAGGACCCCCATCCCGATCAGGTTCGAGCGGTGGATGCGCTCGTAGCTCTGCGCGATCACCGCCCGCACCCCTAGCAGCGCCGTGCCCTTGGCCGCCCAATCGCGCGACGAGCCGGATCCGTACTCCTTGCCCGCCAGGACCACCAGCTGCACCCCGTCGCCCGCATACCGCATCGCCGCGTCGTAGATCGTCATCTCCTCGCCATCCGGAAAGTGGCGAGTGAAGCCGCCTTCGCGCTGGACCAGCTGGTTGCGGAGCCGTACGTTCGCGAAGGTGCCGCGGATCATCACCTCGTGGTTGCCGCGTCGCGAGCCGTAGGAGTTGAAATCGCGGACTTCCGTGCCATGGTCCATCAGCCACATCCCGGCGGGGCTGTCCCGCTTGATGGCGCCCGCCGGCGAGATGTGGTCGGTGGTCACGCTGTCCCCGAGCACGGCCAGCACCCGAGTGCCCTCGATCGGTTCGGGCGGCTGCGGCTCGGGGGCGATGCCCTCGAAGAACGGCGGCTTGCGCACGTAGGTGGAGTCGGTCCACTCGTAGCGGTCGCCCGCGGGGATCTCGAGCGAGCGCCAACGGTCGTCGCCCGTGAATACATCCGCGTAGCCCTTGGTGAACATGTCGGAGCGGATCGCGCGCTCAACGGTCTGCTTGATGTCCTCGCTCTGCGGCCACAGATCGCGCAGGTAGACCGGCTCACCGTCCGAGCCCTCGCCGAGCGGCTCCGAGAGGATGTCGATGTCCATCCTCCCCGCCAGGGCGTAGGCGACGCAAAGCGGGGGCGAGGCGAGGTAGTTCGCCCTCACGTCAGGGTTGATACGTGCCTCGAAGTTGCGATTGCCGGACAGCACCGCGCAGACCACGAGCCCGTTCTCCTCGACGGCGGCCGAGATCTCGGAGGGAAGGGGGCCGGAGTTGCCGATGCAGGTTGTGCAGCCGTAGCCGACCAGGTTGAACTTGAGCTTGTCGAGATATTCGGTGAGGCCGGCGCGCTCGAGGTAGTCGGTGACCACCGTTGAACCGGGTGCCAGCGAGGTCTTCACCCAGGGCTTGACGTCGAGCCCGCGCTCCACCGCGTTGCGCGCCAGGAGCCCCGCGGCGAGCATCACCGAGGGATTCGAGGTGTTGGTGCAGCTCGTGATCGCGGCGATCACCACCCGGCCGTGATCGAGCTCCACCTCCGTCCCGTCCTCGAGCGTAGCCGTGACCGGGTTGGCCTTCCGCTCGGCGGTCGCCGCCCCAGCCGCCCGGCGGGGCCTGCCGCGCTCGTCGTTGTGGTCGTCGCCAGGCGGATCGGAGGCCGGAAAAGAGCCGGCCACGGCGTCGTCGTGATGGTTACCGATCTCCTCGACGACCTCAGGGCTGAACTCGCGCAGCGACTCGATGAACGCCGGCTTCGCCTCCGCCACGGCGATCCGATCCTGCGGACGCTTCGGACCGGCGATGCTCGGCACCACCTCGCCAAGCTCGAGCTCGAGCGTCTCGGAGAAGGTCGGCTCCTCGGAGTCCTCGGTGTGGAAGAGGCCCTGCCGGCGTGCATAGGCGTCGACGAGCTCGATCAGCTCCGTGGGTCGACCGGTGAACTCGAGGTAGCGGAGCGTCTCGGAGTCGACCGGGAAGATCGCGCAGGTCGAGCCGAACTCGGGTGACATGTTGCCGATCGTCGCCCGGTCGGCGAGCCCCAGCGTTCGCAGCCCCGGTCCGAAGAACTCGACGAACTTGCCGACCACGCCTCGTTCGCGGAGCATCTCGGTCACGGTCAGCACGAGATCGGTCGCGGTGGCGCCCTCGGAGAGCTCACCGTCCAGCCTGAAGCCGACCACCTGCGGGAGCAGCATCGAGATCGGCTGCCCGAGCATCGCCGCTTCGGCCTCGATCCCCCCGACGCCCCAGCCCAGCACCCCGAGCCCGTTGATCATGGTCGTGTGGGAGTCCGTGCCCACGAGCGTGTCGGGATAGGCAAGCGGGGCTCCGCCCCCCTCGCGTTCCGACTGAACGAAGACCACCTGGCCCAGGTACTCGAGGTTCACCTGGTGGCAGATCCCGGTGGCCGGGGGAACCACCCGCAGGTTGTCGAACGCCTGTTGCCCCCAGCGCAGAAACGCGTACCGCTCCCCGTTGCGCTCGTAGTCGCGATCGGCGTTGATGTCGAAGGCGCGCGCGGTTCCGAACGCGTCGACCTGCACCGAATGGTCGATGACGAGGTCGACCGGGACCAGGGGGTCGATCGCCTGCGCGTCGCCGCCGAGCTCCTCCATCGCATCGCGCATCGCCGCGAGGTCGACCAGCGCCGGCACGCCGGTGAAGTCCTGCATGAGCACCCGCGCCGGCTGGAAGGGGATCTCCGTGGCCGGCTCGGCCGTCGCGTCCCAGGTGGCGATCGCCTCGATGTTCGAGCGAGTCACCGACTCTCCGTCCTCGAGGCGCAGGGAGTTCTCGAGCAGCACCTTCAGCGAGTACGGAAGGCGGGCGACGTCGTAGGAGGCCTGCAGCGCATCGAGCCTGAAGATCTCGTACTCGCGGCCCGACACCTCGAGGGTGTCGCGGGCGCCGAAGCTGTCCTTGCTCACGCCGTCACCTCTGGATCTAACGCTTGCTCGCCTGTCCCTCCGCTACCCGATCAGCGGTCTTTCTTGCGGTCCCGCCAGTGATCGCGCGCATCGCGACCCGTGGGCTGGCGAGCCCGAGGTGGGCCAGTGCCCGCTGACGCAGCGGGGCCACGGTGACCTCCATCTTGTCGCGCTCGATCGCCTTGACCACTGCGGCGGCGACTTCCTCGGGGGTGGAGGTGCCTAGCCCGGGCGGAGGCTTGGCCCCGGAGGCGGCGAACATCCCCGCCTCGCGGATGAACCCCGGGAGCACGAGCGAGACGCCCACCCCGGTGCGGGCCAGGTCGGCGCGCAGGCTGAGCGCGAAGCCGCGCAGCCCGAACTTGGTCCCGCAGTAGACGGACGATCGCGGGCTGGGAGCCTTGCCGGCCAGTGAGGAGACGAACACGAGGTGCCCGTTCCCACGCTCGCTCATCCCCGGGGCGAGCTCCCGCGCGAGGATGATGGGCGCCTCGAGGTTCACCCGCAGCGCCCGCGTCACCTCCTGAGGCGAGAAGCTCTCAACCCTTCCCGTGCCTGGCAGGCCGGCATTCGCCACCAGGCAATCGATTTCGCCGGCGTCGGCCGCCAGCCGCTCCGCGGCTCCCTCCTCGGCGAGATCAGCTGGGGCGATCTCGTGCTCGCCCGGCAGCGACTCGGCCAGCTCCCGCAGAGCCTCCGGCTTGCGAGCGCTGAGCACGAGCGTGACCCCTCGCCGGGCAAGTGCGCCGCCGATCGCCTGCCCGAGGCCACCGGTGGCCCCGGTGAGGAGAACCCTCTTGCCGGAAAGCTCCACGTGGTGAAGCTAACGGATAGGCTGCCCGGCCGTGAGGCTCTACGTCTGCTGGGGCACCTTCCAGACCATTCGCCCGGGTGGCCATCCGTGCCACAACGCCTACCAGGCCCTGAAGATGGCGGGCCACGACCCGGAGGTGGTCAAGGTCCGGGGGCTCGGCATCGGGCCGCGCTTCATGCACCTGGTGACCCAGGGGCGCAAGGAGGTCGAGGAGCTCTCAGGGCAGCGAGCCGTGCCCGTCCTGGTCACCGATCAGGGCGAGGTGATCGCGGACTCCCACCGCATCATCGACTGGGCGGAGGCGAACCCCGCGCATCGGACCTCGGCCGCGAGCTGAGGTCCCACGCACCGCGACGACGCGCGTCAAGGCACAAATATTAAGAAGGTGTCTGCAAACGTCTAGCGAATGCTGTAGCCTGCCGCGAAATTCTTAGCCGGTAGGCCGAGTTCCCGCCCGACCTTTGGGCGGGGAGCGGGGAAACCAACGAATGGGGCTAACCCACCTTCGGTGGGGGCGCAGGCTCCTTTAGCGCCAGCCCGACAGCTAACCCCGTAGGCCGACGAAGGAGACTGGTTCGTGCCTACCCACGAGAAGGCTCGCGCTCACACGAAGCTCAAGGCGACGCTCGCCGTCATCGCGGCGCTCGCGTTGGTGCCTGCCACCCTCGCCCAGGCCGGCGACGGGGGCACGGGCACTTCGAGCTCGCAGGCCCGGCCCGGGAAGGCCAAGCTGGTCCACGGGAAGGCGATCGCGCCGTCGAACGCCCCCGCCCGCGTGGTGCGCGTCATCGACGCCGCCAACCGGATCGCCAAGGGGACCGACTACTGCTATGGCGGCGGCCACGCCAGCTTCAAGTCCAAGTGCTACGACTGCTCCGGCTCGGTCAGCTACGCCCTGCACGGCGGCCGCCTCCTCCGCCGCCCGATGGCATCCGGCGATCTGATGCATTGGGGCCACGGACACAGGGGCAAGTGGATCACGGTCTTCGCCAACGCTGGTCACGCCTACATGACCGTCGCCGGGCTGCGATTCGACACCTCGATGACCAAGGGCAGTGGCCCCGGCTGGAGCAGGGAGATGCGCCCGAGCTCGGGCTACAAGAAACGTCACAAGGGTCGCTTCTAGGCCGGCCCTCCACAGGAGCCGCCTCCCTACCTCGGGCGGCATTCGATTCGGGACAAAGCGCGAAAGCCCCGGCCCCCGGGCCGGGGCTTTCCATCTGGGTGGGCGCGCCTGATCGGCAAGGGAAGCGGCTGAGCATTGTCCACGGTGGGCCGCATGCCATCGTGGTCTTGCTATAGCTTCCGTGGGGCGCGGCTGTTGCCGCGTCGTGCACGTGGAGGACACTGCAGCCATCACCGTTGACGACCGGGGGAGTGAGCAGCCCTCCGAGCCTGCCGCGCCGTCCGAGAAATCCTCTTCCGAGCCACCAGACGTCCGCCTCTCCGGCGTGCGCAAGACCTATGGCGAGGTTGTCGCCGTCGCCGGAGTCGACCTCGAGATTCCCCGCGGGGAGTTCTTCACCCTGCTGGGGCCCTCCGGGTCCGGGAAGACGACCACCCTCCGCATGATCGCCGGCTTCGAGGAGCCCGACGCGGGCTCGGTCGAGCTGGCCGGCCGAGACGTCAGCCGCCTCGCTCCGTACGACCGCGAGGTCAACACCGTGTTCCAGGACTACGCACTGTTCCCGCATATGACGGTGGCCGAGAACGTCGAGTACGGGATGCGGGTCCGTAAGGTGGCCCGCTCTGAGCGCGCCACCCGCGCCACTCAGGCGCTGGAGATGGTCCGGCTCTCGGGCTACGGGTCACGGAAACCGGGGGAGCTGTCCGGGGGCCAGCGACAGCGGGTGGCGCTCGCGCGAGCGATAGTCAACCGCCCCAGGGTGCTGCTCCTGGACGAGCCGCTGGGAGCGCTCGACCTGAAGCTGCGCGAGCAGATGCAGGTCGAGCTGAAGGGAATTCAGAACGAGGTCCGGATCACCTTCATCTACGTGACCCACGACCAGGACGAAGCCTTGACCATGAGCGACCGGATCGCAGTTTTCAACAAGGGGCGCATCGAGCAGGTGGGAGTGCCGGCCGAGATCTACGAGCGGCCGGCGACCCGGTTCGTGACCGGCTTCGTGGGGGTCTCCAACCTGCTCGAGCGGGACGGCAGGCGGTTCACGGTGAGGCCCGAGAAGATCAGGCTGCTCGAATCGACTGAGAAGGTGGACGGACTCCACACCGAGCGCGGCGTGATCCGGGACGTGGCCTACGCGGGAATGATCACCCGCTACCTGGTTCAGCTCGATGAGGGCGGGGAGCTTCAGGTCGTCCGCCAGAACCTCGAGACCTCCTCCGCGGAGGCGCTCGGGCAGCGCGGTCGGCAGGTAACGGTCGGATGGCGACCCGAGCAAGCGGTGGCCGTCCAGGATGAGAAACGAAGAGAGGAGTTCCAGTGAGAGAAGGGCTCGACCGCCATCCAGCAAGGGTGGCTTGGCTGATCGCCGCCGGCCTGATCATGGCTATGGTGGGCGTCGGCTGCGGAGACGATGACAACGGAGGCGGTGGCGAGGAGCTTCAGAGCGTCGGCAAGGGCGAGGGCAAGCTGGCCCTGCTCGCCTGGGTGGGGTACGTCGAAGATGGCTCCACGTCCTCGAAGGTCGACTGGGTGACGCCGTTCGAGAAACAAACAGGCTGCCAGACGAGCGTCAAGGTCTTCAATACCTCGGACGAGGCCGTGCAGCTGATGCGGACCGGTCAGTACGACGGCGTCTCGGCTTCCGGCAACGGATCGGCGCGCCTCGTGGATGGCGGCGACGTCGACCCCGTCAACGTCGACCTTGTCCCGAACTACGAGACGGTGTTCGATGACCTCAAGGATCAGCCCTACAACACCTTCGACGGGACCCACTACGGGATCCCGCACGGGCGTGGGGCCAACCTGCTGGTCTGGAACACCGACGACGTCACGCCTGGGCCGAAGTCCTGGGACGTCATCCTCGATCCCAACAAGGCCGCGAATTACAAGGGCCAGATCAGCGTCTACGACGATCCGATCTACATCGCCGACGCGGCCGTGTACCTGAAGGCGCACCAGCCCGACCTCGGAATCGAGAACCCGTACGAGCTCAACGAGGAGCAGTTCAACGCCGCGGTGGACCTGCTCAAGCAGCAGCATCCGAACGTTGGCGAGTATTGGACCAACGCGCTGAAGCAGATCACGTCCTACACGAACGGTGACGTCGTGGTGGGCACCTCGTGGCAGTACCAGTACTTCACGTTGCTGGCTGACGGCCAGCCGGTTGCCGCCAGCCCCGCCTCACAGGGGTTCGTCCCGGATGAGGGTGCGACCGGGTGGTCTGACACCTGGATGATCAGCTCCCAGGCCGAGCACCCGAATTGCATGTACAAGTGGATGGACTGGGTGATCTCGCCCCAGGTCAACGCGGAGATCGCGCAGTGGTTCGGCGAGGCTCCGGCGCAGAGCAAGTCGTGCGAGACCTCGACGCTCACCGCCGCTGCGAAGAACATCGGGTTGGCGCCAGACCCGAAGTTCTGCGACAACTACCACGCGGCAGACCCCGCGTTCTGGGAGCGCGTCTACTACTGGAACACGCCGGTGAGCGATTGCGCGACGGTCGACCAGAAGGCGCATTCGGACCAGGCCGCCAGCGGTGACGACTGCAAGGACTACAACGATTGGCTCCAGGCCTGGACCCAGATCAAGGGGTGATGGACGAATCCAAATGACGCAGTTCAGCCGTGGAGGCTGCTGACGCCCTAGCGTCAGAGCCCAGGAGGTCGGTGGGCCGCAGGCTCGCCGACCTCTTCCACGGCCGCCCCCGCCTGCAGGTCGGCAGCCTGCTGGCCGGCCCGCTGGGCTGGCTGGTGATCCTGTACCTCGGGTCACTGGGCGTGATGCTCATCGCCGCGTTCTGGAGCGTCGACGCGCTCAGCGGTGAGATCTCCCACACCTTCAGCACGGACAACTTTCAGACGCTGATCGACGATTCCGTCTACCGGGACGTCGCTCAGCGAACAGTCCTGATCGCGGCTCTCGTCACCCTCACCGACGCGCTGCTCGCGTTTCCGATCGCCTTCTACATGGCAAAGGTCGCGAGCCCGCGGATGAAGGGGACGCTCGTGGTGGCGATCCTGATGCCCCTCTGGTCGTTCTACCTGGTCAAGGTCTATGCCTGGCAGACGATGCTCTCGGCCGGAGGCGTGATCAACTGGGCCCTCGACCCGATCGGGCTCAACGGCCCGGGATATGGGTCCACCGCGGTCTGGCTGGTGGAGAGCTACCTCTGGCTGCCGTTCATGATCCTGCCCATCTACGCCGGCCTGGAGCGCATCCCGAACTCGTTGATCAGCGCCTCCGAGGACCTCGGCGCGTCACCGCTGACGACGTTCAGGCGCGTCATCCTGCCGCTGGCCTTCCCGGCCGTCGTCGCCGGCTCGATCTTCACCTTCTCGCTCACCCTCGGCGACTACATCACGCCGTCGCTGGTCTCGCCCGACACCCAGTTCATCGGCAACGTGGTCTACAACAACATCGTCAACAACCTGCCCCTGGCCTCCGCCTTCGCGACCGTGCCGATTCTGGTCATGGTCGCCTACCTGTTCATCGCGCGGAGGCTGGGGGCCTTCGAGCATCTGTAGCGATGCGGCTGTCACGGCGATCCAAGGGCATGCTCGGCCTCGGCGTTAGCGTCACGCTGGCCTTCATCTACATCCCCCTGGTCGTGATCGCGATCTACGCGTTCAACGGGGGGACGACGCTCAGTTGGCCGCTCGAGAGCGTCACCACCGAGTGGTTCGGGAAGGCACTCGACAACCAGGGGGCCCGCGACGCACTCTGGACCTCCGTCAGGGTTGGAGCGGCTGCCACCGGAGTCGCGCTCTTGCTGGGCACCCTGGCCTCCTTCGCGGTCGCCCGCTATCGCTTCTTCGGCCGCGAGACGGTCTCGTTCCTCGTCGTGCTGCCGCTGGCCCTGCCCGGCATCGTGACCGGCGTGGCGCTCAGCAACACCTTCACCCAGGTCTTCGGCGTCGACCTCAGCCTCTTCACGGTCGTCGTCGGCCACGCGACCTTCTGCATCGTCGTCGTCTACAACAACGTGATCGCCCGACTGCGCCGGGTCTCGGAGAACCTCGAGGAAGCCTCCGCCGACCTCGGAGCGCACACCTGGCAGACCTTTCGGTTCGTCACGTTCCCGAACATGCGGACTGCGCTAGTCGCGGGCGGCCTGCTCGCGTTTGCCCTCTCCTTCGACGAGATCATCGTCACCACGTTCACGATCGGGGCGGGTGAGCAGACCCTTCCGATCTGGATCTTCAGCAACCTGTTCCGCGGCCAGCAGTTCCAGCTCACGAACGTCGTGGCCGTGATGGCGGTGTTGATCTCCATCATCCCGGTCTACCTGGCCCACCGACTGACCCTCGAGGAGGGTGGCGCCACCGCCGGCCGCGGGGCCCGCGGCGAGGCCGAGATCGCTGAGGTAACCGCCGTTCCCTGAAATTCGTTAGCGGAGCACCAGCGCGTGCTCGGGATGCCATCCGAGCCTGACGCGCATGCCGATCTCCCAGCGATCGTCCGCCCGCGAGCGGGCGGTGTTCTGCTCCAGCGCGACCACGCGCACGTCAGGGGCCAACTGCACGATCACCTGGGTCGTTGTGCCCAGGTAGATCCGCTCCACGATCTCCCCCTCCACCGACACCATGCCGTCCTCGAGGTCGTCCAGGAAGATCTTCTCGGGGCGAACCGAGCAGAAGACGGAAGCGCCCTCCTCGCAGCCCTCGGGAAGCGGCGGAGCAAACAGCTCGCCGGTCTTGAGGCGCACGCCCTCAGCCTCAACCGTGGCCGGAAGCAGGTTCGAGACGCCGATGAACCCGGCGACGAACGGTTTCTGTGGGCTCTCGTAGATCTCCTCCGGCGGGCCGAACTGCTGCACAGCGCCCTCATCCATGACCGCGATCCGGTCGGACATGGCCAGCGCCTCCTCCTGGTCATGGGTGACGTAGAGGAAGGTGATCCCGACCTCGCGCTGGATCTCCTTCAGCTCGACCTGCATCTGCTTGCGCAGCTTCAGGTCGAGCGCGCCGAGCGGCTCGTCGAGCAACAGCACCGCGGGGCGGTTGACGAGCGCCCGGGCGAGCGCCACACGCTGCATCTGACCGCCCGAGAGCTGGCGCGGTTTGGCGCGCTCTCGGCCGGTGAGCTGGACGAGCTCGAGCGCGTCCGCCACGCGACTGCGGATCTCGTCCCCGGGAACCTTCCGCCTCTTCAATCCGAAGGCGACATTCCGCTCGACGTCGAGGTGCTCGAACAGGGCATAGCTCTGGAACACCGTGTTCACGTTCCGGGAGTACGGCGGGACGTCGTCGACCGGCTCGCCCTCCAGGTACACGCTCCCCTCGGTCGGTTGCTCGAAGCCCGCGACCATGCGGAGGGTCGTCGTCTTCCCGCATCCCGAGGGCCCGAGCAGCGAGAAGAACTCGCCGCGCCGGATCGTGAGATTGAGGTCGTCGACCGCTACCGTGGCGCCGAAGCGCTTGGTGACCCCTTCGAAGCGGATCGCTTCGGAGCCGGTGCCATCGCTGCCGGTGGTCGCCTGGATGCTCGGGTCGGTGGTCGTGTGGTTTGCGGTCATCCGGCCTCACCTCCAATCAGCACGTTTTGTTCCCCGCGTCGCCCCAGCAGGCGCGGGAGCGCAACGGCCAAGGCGACGATCAGGAACGAGATCACCAGCATCAGGGTCCCGATCGCGTTGATCGTTGGCCGGACGCCGAACCGGATCGAGGAGTAGATCTGCACCGGCAGCGGGGTCGGGGACTCGCCGGTGGTGAAGAAGGCGATCACGAAGTCGTCGAAGCTCAGCGCGAAGATCAAGAGCGCCGAGGCGATGATCGCGGGCCAGAGGGCGGGCAGCACGACCAGGCGAACCGTCTGTATGCGAGTGGCGCCGAGATCGAGCGCCGCCTCCTCGACCTCACGGTTCATCGTCGCCAGGCGCGCTCTCACGATCACGGTCACGAACGAGATCGAGAAGGTGATCTCGGCGATCATGATCGTGAGCAGCGAGAGGTCCATTCCGATCTGGGTGAACAGCACCAGCGCGGAGACGCCCGCGACGATCTCCGGGGTGACGAGCGGGATGAGCATGAGCACGTTGCTGGCCTGGGCGACCCGCGACCGGGCGCGGACGAGCGCAAAGGCCAGGGTGGTGCCGAGCACGGTCCCGACGATCATCGTCACGAACCCGATTTCGATGCTGGCAACGAGCGACTCCCGCAGGGTCACGCTGCTGAAGAACTCGTCGTACCACTGAAGGCTGAACCCCTCGAAGTTCTGCAGCGAGGGCGTTGAGTTGAAGGAGAACAGCGCGACGACCAGCAGCGGCGCGAAGGTCCAGACTACGAAGAGAAGGAAGAACGCGAGCAGGAAGCGGGGCCGGTCGAAGCCGCGCCGGCGCCGGCGCTCGGCGCGCCGCCGCGCGAGCGGCAGCCTCGCTGCCCAGCCCGGAGCGCTCATGCCGACGCCTCCCGGGAGGCGCGCGTCGCCGAGCGCACGTACAGCAGCATCCAGATGAGCAGGAAGCCCATCATCACGATCGTCAACGCGGCTCCGAAGGGCCAGTTCTGGGCCTCGAGGAACTGCTGCTGGATCAGGTTGCCGACCATGTACGTGTCCGGGCCACCGAGCAGCTGGGCGGAGATGAAGTCACCGACCGCGGGGAGGAAGACGAGCACGCAGCCGGCAACCACGCCCTGGAACGCGGCCGGCCAGGTCACATGCCAGAACGTCTGCCAGCGGTTCCCGTAGAGATCCTTGCCCGCCTCGATCAGGGCCGGGTCCATGCGGTCGAGCGCGGCGTACAGCGGCAGGATCATGAAGGCCAGGTAGCCATAGACCAAGCCGCCGATCACCGCCCAGGAGGTATTGATGAACCGGACCCCGTTCTCGGCGAGGCCGACGTCCTGGAGGATCCCGTTCGCGAGCCCCTCGTCCGAGAGGATCGCCACCCAGGCGTAGGTGCGGACGAGGTAGTTGACCAGGAACGGCAGCACCACGGCCGCGATCAGAAGCGTCTTCCAACGGCCGCCGAAGCGGGCGATGTAGTAGGCGATCGGATAGCCGATCAGCAGGCAGAGGGCCACGGTGGCGAGCGCGTATGTGACCGAGCGCAGCAGCACGGGGGCGAACAGCGGGTCGAAGACGTCGGCGTAGTTCCCCGGGTGCCAGCCGTAGACGGCCTCGAAGATGGGGTCCGTCCTCCCCAGGGATACCAACACGACGATGCCCATAGGGACTGCGAAGAGCAACAACAGCCACACCCCCGCGGGGGCCAGCATGAAATGCGCGAAACGGTTCTCGCTCACTGGCCCGTGCTCACGACGCCTTCACCTCGAGGAACGTGTTGGTCCACAGCTCCCGGTCGTCCTGGGGGAGGTTCGCGAACTGGTCGCCGCCCTCGAGGTCGTCGACGGTGACCACGATGTTCGGGTCGCCCTTGGCCAGCTCCTGGAAGGTCTCGTCCTGGCCATGGTTGGGCATGGGGTAGCCGTTCCAGCTGACGTTCTTCGCGGCGTTCTTGGGATCGAGCATGAAGTCGATGAACAGAAGCGCCGTGCCCGGGTGCTCCGAGTTGACGGGTATGCAGAAGGCGTCGCTGCCGACCGGAAATCCGTCCTGCGTGATCTTCTCGAACACGTAGGCGTCCGGGTCGTCGACCCGGTAGCGGATGTTGATGATGTCGCCGTTCCAGAGATGCTGGATCCAGGCGTTGCCGCTCGACATGGTCGTGATCGTGTCCACCGAGAATCCGCGCAGCAGCGGCTTCAGGCCCACCAGCCACTCCTCGGTGGTGTTCAACTCCGACTCCACGACGGTGTTCATCTCGAAGCCGTTGCGAAGGTTTCCCGCCGCGAGCGCTTCCTGATAGTCGTCGAGCACATAGATCCGCCCCGCCGCCTCCTCGTTCGCGAGGTCGTCCCAGGAGCCGGTCAAGTCGCCCAGGATGTCGGCCCGGTAGCCGATCCCGGTGATGTAGAGCGAGTAGGGGACGGAGTGCGCCGAATCAGGGTCGTACCAGGGGTCGTTGAAATAGCCGTAGATGTTGTCGAGATTCTCGAGCTTGTCGCGCGGGATCCGCAGCACCTGCTCCTGCTGGATCAGCCGCTGCACGTACTCGGCGGTCGGGAACATCACGTCGTAGGCATTGCCGGACCGAAGCTTGGCCAGCATCCCCTCCATCGAGTCAAAGTAGGACTCGATCACCCTGACGTCGTACCGCTTCTCGAACTCCTTGACGAGTGCCGGGTTGATGTACTGGGAGTAGTTGAAGTAAAAGAGGTCGCCGTCCACCTTCGGCTCGATCACCCGGTTGACGTCTCCCCGGATGCCGTGCCCGATCCCGCACCCCGCCAGCCCGTAGGCCGCGAGCGCCGCGCCGGCACCGGCCCGCAGCAGGTCACGCCGGCTGAGCGCGTCCAATCCGGGAGTCACCTCGTTCCGCCTCCGGGGGCGATGGCATCGCGATCTTGCGGCGCCAGCTCACAGCCGAGCAGCAGCTCTGCCGCGCTGAGCGCCAGGTCGCGCATCCGCTCCGGCGTGATCCCACGGTCGTCCAGGGTCGCCTGGACTGCCAGCCCGTCCAAGAGGGAGGCGATGATCGTCGCTACGTCAATCCCGTCCTCCCCAGCGAACTCGCCGAGCTCCTGGCCGGCGCGAACGACCTCGGCAATCCGGTCGCGCCAGCGGTCATCAAGCCGTTGGCGGGCCACCGCCGCGCCCTGGTCCCGAAGGGCCCTGCCCCAGAGCTCGATCCACAGCCTGCAGTCGTACTCCGCGGCGCAGGCCTCGATCAGCGCGCGGAGCCGGTCGCGCGGGTGTTCGAGCCCGGCGAGACGCTCGGTGACGGCGCCGTCGAACCGGTCCTCATCGAAGGTGAGCGCGCTGGTGAGCAGTTCGTCCTTGGACCCGAACCAGTAGATCACGGCCGGCGGGCTGGTCCCGGCCCGTTCGGCGACGTCGGCCACCCGGGTCGAGCCGAATCCGCGCTCGCCGATCACCTCGGCCGCGGCAGCCAGAAGCTGCGGCTTGCGGATGTGATCGATCTGAGGGCGCGGACTCAACGGTCGCGGCCCATCCTCTCTCCTCAATCGCTCCCGTAAGTTGAACCGACATTCAAGTTACACCACCCGCCTAAGGTCCGCCGCCTCGATCCCGAGCTGCGGCGCCAACCGCTCGGCCACCAGGGCATGCGCGGCCTCGACGTCCATCGCTGGGTCATCGATCAGCGCCCTCACCCCCACCCCGTCGAGGAGGGCCATCGCCAGGTTGGCGGTGGCGGCGACGTCCGCGTCGGAGCGGAACTCCCCGCTCTCGACGCCGGCTCGAATCAGCGCCTCCATCCACCTGCGGTAGCGCTCGTACAGTCGCGCCGCGACCGGGCGAAGGCCCGGCTCGCGGACGGCGCGCAGCCACAGCTCCACCCAGAGCACCCAGTCGCGGTGGGGGCGGCCGGGCTCCGGCAGACACTCACGGATCGCCCTGGTCATTCCGGCGGTGGCCGACTCGGCCTCCCCGTCTCCCTCCGGGAAGCGGCCCTCGCCGACCAGCTCGAAGGAGTGAATGAGTGCCTGCTCGAGGAGCTCCTCGCGAGTGGAGAAGTAGTGGTGCACGAGGGCCGTGGAGGCACCGGCCCTCATCGCGACGCGGGCGATCCTCACCTCGTCGATGCCCTGAGCCGCGATCAGGTCGCAGGCGGCCTCGAGGATTCGCTCCCGGGTGCTCTGCGACACGGAGACGACCATAGGAGCCCTGCCGGACCTCAGCCTATGCGGCCGCCAGCGCCACCCCAGCGTCGGCGAGCACGGCCGCCGCCGCATTCCGCCCGTTGAGCGCGATGACGCTCCCGGCGGGATGGGTCGCGGCCCCGCACAAGTAGAGGCCGGTCACCGGCGTTCTGGCCGACAGTCTCCCCTCCCACATCTGGTCCGGCGTCACCTCGCCCTGGAAGATATTGCCGCCGGTCAGTCCGATCCGCGACTCGATGTCCGGGGGGCCGAGTACCTCGTACTCGGCCAGGCAATCCTCGAAGCCCGGGGCGAAGCGGTCGATCAGCTCGATGAACTGTCGCCCGACCGACTCGCGGCGCGAGTCCCAATCGCCTTCCGAGAGCTCGTAAGGCCCGTACTGGCCGAAGACGCTCATCAGGTGCTTGCCCTCGGGAGCGGGGCTGGGGTCATGCCCGGTCTGGAAGTAGATCTCGCCGAAGCCGACGGCCGGCTCTCCGCGCTCGCATCTCTCGAACGCGCGCTGCGCGTCGTCGATCGTGCCGGTCACGTCGATCGTCGCCCGTGCCGGCCACGCCTCGCCTGGCGCCGCGCTCCAGCTCGGCAGGCGTTCGAGGGCGGCGTTGAACTTGACCACCGGGCTGCGGACCTTCCAGCGTTCCAGCCGCTCGCGATACGCGGGATCGACCTCCTGCTCGGAGAGCATGCCGAGGGTTCGCTTGGGGTCGGCGTTCGAGATCACCGTGTCCGACCGCAGCGCGGTGCCGTCCTCCAGGGTGACGCCCTGGCCGGGGACGATCTCGGCGACCGGGACCCCGCAGGCCAGGACGGCGCCGGCCTCGCGGGCCGCGTCGGCGATCGCGAAGCTGACCATTCCCATGCCGCCCTCGACGTATCCCCACAGCGGGCCCTGCCCGCCCATGTCGCCCTGGAAGTGCATGAGCTTGATCGAGGCCGTGCCCGGGTCCTTCGGCCCACCCCAGGTGCCGATGATCCCCTGGCCGAAGAGGGCGGTCTTGAGGCGCTCGTCGGACAGGTGGTCGTCCAGCACGTCCGCGATCGAGGCCTCGAACGCCAGGTCGATCATCGTGCGGTCGTGGCCCAAAAGCTCCTCGATCTCTGCGCGCGTGGGCGCCTCCCCCACCCAGGTGTCCCGTTCGCCCTGGCGCAGCTTGCGGCGAACCTCGTCGAACAGCTCCTCGTAGGCCCAATAGCCGTGGACGTCGGTCGCCGAGACGCCGAGCTCGTCGAGGTTGGCCTGGGTGCGCGAGTGGTCGAGCCACTGTCCGAAGGCAGTGCCGTCGTCGAAGGGAACCCACAGGTTCGGATCGGCCATCCAGTAGCGAAGGCCGCGCCGCTCGAGCTCGAGCTCCCGAATCACGAGGTCGTCGAGCAGGCCAACCACGTAGGCGCACGGACTGACGACGAATCGCTCGTCCGAGAACGGCCGCTCGAGGGTGCAGGCGCCGCCCAGGCGCTCGCGCCGCTCCAGGACGCAAACCGAGCGCCCGGCCCGCGCCAGGTAGGCAGCGGCCGTCAGGCCGTTGTGCCCACCTCCGACGACGATCGCGTCCCAATCGCGCTTCGCGAGGTCGGCCACGGGCTCGGGCAGGCCGACCTCCCCCAGCTTGGCGGCGATCTCGTTCACGCCGTCACCTCCTCGTGCTCGAGAAGCGCCTCCATGTAGCGCCTGGCCACCATCACGTCGAAGGCGTGCACGTCGTCCTCCTCGGCCGAGTAGCGACCGGCCACGGCGCCGCGGTTGCGCACGCCCAGCTGGGTGAGCTCGCAGACGTGCCAGTCCTCCCGGTTGACCTGGTCCCAGAAGTCGATCGCGTCCGCAGGGTCGAAGTGGTCGGCCCCGATCGTCGCCGGCTCGAAGAACCACTCGCAGACCACGTCAGTGCGATCGGCCGCGCGCGGCCAAAGGGTGTGGAGCATCACGTAGTCCGGGTGCAGCGAGACGAGCGAGTTCGGGAACAGGACGAAGTAGAGGACCGAGCTCAGGTCCTGGCCGGAGAGCCCGTCGATCGGCGCGCGCGGGTGCGCGTGCCCCCCGTTGCGCCCCATCGTCGCCGCGCCCTCGGTCAGGATCATGGAGCCGCCACACCAGGCCCCCTCGCCTTCCAGCACCTCACCGCTCAGGTAGTGGCTGAGGCGGTTGAGCTCCGGATGCACGCCTGGACAGTGAAGGCATTCGCTGTAGTTCTCGGCAAGCGCCTTCCAGTTGGCGCCGACCTCATAGTTGATCTGGCCCGCGCGACGCAGGGCTCCGACCCGGTAGTGCTCCAGGTGGCCCGCGAGCTCGCCCAGATGTGAGTCGACGTTGGGAGCGTCGCCGCTCAGGTCCACGAGGACCAAACCCCCCACGGTGGCGACCCGGACCGGGATCAGCCCCCAGCAGGACGGCTCGAAGTCTTCGACCCCATCCATGTGAGGCGCGGCCTTGAGCTCGCCGTCGAACCCGTAGGACCAGCCGTGGTAGGGACACTGGACCCGGTGGCGTACGCTCCCCTCGAGGTCCTGGATCAGCCGCGAGCCCCGGTGCCGGCAGACGTTCAGGAAGGCGCGGGGGCGCCCGTCCTTCGCCCCCATGACGACGACGCTGTCGGTGCCGATCTCACGCATCACGTAGCTGCCCGGCTCGGCCACCAAGGAGGCGTGTCCCACGCACACCCAGCCGCGGAACATCGTCTCCAGCTCCCAGTCCAGAACGGCCGGATCCGTGAACGCACGCGGCGGCAGCATCGTGGCCCGCTCCAAGGGCTCGAGGGTCGCCTGGACCTCGCGGGGGTCGAGCTGGAGAGCGATCGGCGTCTGCGACTGGGTGCCCAACGTTGGCCTCCTGACTGGTTTTGGGTCCGGCCGACCCGGTGGTCGGCCACCCCTCCTCGCCTGAGTTGACCTTGTAGTCAATCGCATGTTAGTCTGACGAGCCGATGGAGGTCAAGTCGCTCGCCGAGGCGCCGGGCATCATGGGCGGAGTCCCGCTCGAGGTCGACGAAGGGGCGATCGCGCTGCGCGAGCGAGCGCGGGCGTTCGCGGAGGACGTCCTGATGCCGCTGGAGGAGGAGGCCGAACGGCGGGCTGGGCGCCTTCCCGACGAGCTTGTCGCCCGGGTCAAGCGCGAAGCAATCGATGCCGGGCTGAGCGGCGGACTGCACGCCCGGGAGCACGGTGGGCAGGGCTGGACCCGGCTCGAGTGGGCGCTGGTCGAGGAGCAGTACGGCCGCACCACCAATGCGATCCACTGGCACGTGCCCAACGCCTACAACGTCTGGGTCCACGCCAGCCCCGAGCAGATCGACCGCTATCTGCGACCGGCGCTCCGCGGGGAGCTCAAGGACGCCTACGCGGTGACCGAGCGCGAGGCGGGCTCCGACCCA
>Ga0134122_10000287_pt1 | contig 32091 bp, 23 predicted proteins | sample KB302_FD_96461 | JGI IMG/M metagenome (GOLD analysis project Ga0134122, IMG submission 96461) | Terrestrial soil microbial communities without Nitrogen fertilizer from Kellogg Biological Station, Michigan, USA - KB3-0-2 | ecosystem: Environmental > Terrestrial > Soil > Unclassified ...
AAAAAAATCGTTACAATATCCATGAAACGGCCCACTATGGTGAGACCTTTTGTCTGGGACTCCTTGGATCATGCGTAAATTAATACTGCTGGTTGCCGCGCTGTCTTTCTGTCCGATGATGACATTTTCTCAGGCTGGCGCCCCTGCGGGGTGGAACGATCCGTTTCCACCTCACAAGATCATGGACAACTTTTACTACGTGGGAACGAAGGAACTGGCCTCCTTCCTGATCACAACTCCCCAGGGTCTAATCCTGATGAACAGCGACTATGAGGCGTCGGTGCCAGTGATCCGCAAAAATGTGGAGGATCTGGGATTCAAGTTCACCGACATCAAGATCCTGATCGCCGGCCACGCGCATCCGGATCACGTTGAAGGAGACGCGCTGGTCAAGCAATTAACGGGTGCCCAGGTGGTGGTCGGACGCGTGGATGCGCCAAGGACCGCAGAGTTTCGCCCAGGCGGCAAGGAGCATCCGATGGACCGCTTGGTTGATGACGGCGAATCCGTCACCTTTGGCGGAACCACACTGACGGCCCATATCATGCCCGGTCACACGAAGGGATGTCTCGCGTGGACGATGGACTTGAAGGAAGACGGTAAAACCTACCACGCGCTTGTCGAGTGCAGCCTGAACGGCCGGTTCCTTCAGTCCCTCGATAACTACCCGGGAATCATCGACGACTTCCGGGCTACCTATAAGAAGGCCCGCACGTTCCCGGTCGACGTCTGGGTTAGTTCGCACGGTTCGTTCTATAACCTGGCAGACAAGTACGCCAGGCTGCAGAAGCGGGGTCCGGGAGATCCGAATCCGTTTGTCGATCCCAAGGGTTACCTCGCTCACGTCGACGAGTACGAGAAGAGCTTCGAGGCGGCGCTGGCCCAGCAAGGGCAGGGCATAGGTAACGGCAAGTAGCACGAGCCGGATTCGCCAGCGGTACGCGGAGACTTTCGGAACGGCCACTACTTTTGCTTTGCCGGCACGGGCAGGGGCGGCAACGGCGCTACCCGCCCGGGAGGAACAGGCGCCCCAGCGGAAGGCGCAACCGGTGGTGGCGCCGCCGTTTTCTTTGGTGACAAAGTACCGAGGAGGTTCTCCGGAGTCTTCACGTCTGCAGCACCTTTCTTCATCATGAGCGCCTCGAGCGCAGCACGCCGTACGGCCAGATCCTTATCGTTCTGGGCGGCGTCCATGATAAAGCTCTCTGCTCTGGGATCATCTTTTAGCGTCGCGACGGCTGCGAGAAGGTCGCTTCGCAGCGTGATACTGCCTCCCCGATAAATCTTTTCGATCGCGTCGAATTTATTCGGGTTCGAACTCTCGACAATCTTGGCCAGCACCGCACGGTGTTCCATGTAGGTCATACGGAACAATGCCTCGCTGACAATGGATTCGTTTTCTTTTTTCCCCAGCATCTCCATCAGTGTATTGGCAACCTGGACCTTGTCGGGATTGCGGCGCATGGCGTAGAAGAATGCAATTGTCCGGGCAGTGGGGCTCGCTGCGGAACTGGCGAGATCCAACAGAAAAGGTAACGCCAATGGCGAATTGCTGTTGAAAATCGTTCCAAGGTTGGCAATGGCTGCGGGATCCGAGGGATCCTTTTTCAAACGCTCTTTGACCTTCTCGATTCCCTCGTTCAGATTCGCCTGAATAATCATTTGCAGGATCATTGCATCCACGCTCGCATTAGGAGGCAATACGGGAGAGCCTCGCTTCTCGGATTCCGCCCGCTCCTTCGCGATCTTCGCTTCCTGCTCCAGCAGGCTGTTACTCGACGCCCCAAGAGCCAGACTTTTCTCGTCGACATCTTCTCTCCATCTGGACCCAGGAAAATTCCGGTGGAAGTTCTCGATCTCGGAGTTGGCATCCTGGTAACGGCGAAGCTTCTCGAGAGTGACAATCAGATAGTAGGCGGAACGATCGGCCTGGTCGGATTTGGGATACTTTGTCAGCGCCTCGCGAAACTTTTTCTCGGCGTCTGCAAAGTTTCCATCATTGTACAGTTCATTGCCCTCGCTCCACAGTCTGCGAGCTTCGGAGTTCTCGCGGGGAGACTGCGCCATTGCCGCAGGTGGATGCGAGACGATCACGCCGACTGTGAAAATCAAACCCGGTATCAGTGAATTCCATTTCATAACTTTTCCCCTAACGCCCCTAACGCTGACTCAGCAGCAGAACCTGCGGTTGATAAGCCTTCATATTTGCGATGAGCCCGCTGGCGAGGATCCGTGTCTGCAGATCGGAGAGTTCCTCGTTGGAGTCCAGATTCTTGATTTCACGAAGAACATTCTCATATTCGTCCAGAGTGATCCGCACAGGAGCGAAACTGCCCGCGAGTTCCTTTTGTTCGCCAATCTCCATAAGACTATGTTTTGCGAGAGCCCGGGAGTCAGCAACGTCTTCCACATAGGATGGCTCGATCTTCGTGAAGTTTCGAAGAAACAGCTCGGACCGTTCGAGGTAGGCCACAACCATGGGATCCAGACCTTGAATGTGATCGTCGATGATTTTGATCTGTGGTGCGATGGGCTGGGCTGGGCGAATCGTCCCCCACGTCACGACCACTGCGACTACAGCCGCTGCCGCCACCGCCGACCACTTCCAATAACGATGAGAGGACCGCAGGGCATTCTCCTGGATCAAGGTTTTGCGCAGCCGATGTTCGAGCCCACTCCAGTATTCCTCGGAAAACTCTGGAATCGGCGGCGCTGCGCTGGCGGTCGCTTTCAGGATTGCGTCTGCTTCCTCGCAGAAGCTACGGCATTCTTTACAGTCGACTGGATCTTCGGCCGTACCGTCAATCCAGTCTTCACGGAATCTCTGGCAGTCGTGCATTACTTCCCTCACTAATAGGTATCTGCGGCGAGTGAAACTTCTTGCGCAGTTTTTCGACCACACGAAAGACGGTCTGCTTTACGGTACCCACGCTCGTTCCAAAGTTATCGGCGATCTCCTCGTAGGTGAGCTCCTCCTGATGTTTCATCACGAACATGAGGCGCTGCCGCGCCGGAACTTCTTCGAGATACTGCAGAATCTGTTGAACCATGACGTTGTTGAATGCCGTTCGATCCGAGCCGGCGATTGGGAATCCTGCCCCTTCTGTAACGTCGGCGGCCCTCGGCAGTTCCTTTCTTCGCCTGTAACTCAGAAACGAGTTCACCATAATCCTTCGCACCCACGTGTGAAACGACGAGTCGCCCCTGAATCGATCCATCGCCCGATACGCATTCAGGAAGACTTCCTGTGACAAGTCTTCAGCGTCGTGATGATTACCGCAAAACCGGAGGGCGAGAGAGTGCATGGCCCTCCGGTGGGTGGACACCAATAGACAAAAGGCGTCCACATCTCCTCGTTTGGCCCTGGCGATAAGTTCAGTCTCTGAAGGAACAGTCATTCACGTTTTCGTAGCTATAGACACGGTAATAACCGGGATGGTTGACGTGAGCTTCCAAAATGCCAAACCGCGATGGAGCACTGAACACGGGACCCTTCCCATTAGGAATCAGCGGGATCGGTTGCTTTGTCATTGTTGAATGCTCAACTGTCCGCTGTCAATTTCAGACAGCGAAACTCCCGATTTGACATTGCTTCAAAATCGGGTGTACCGTCCGGCAAATCGTAAACGGACTCATGGTTAATCACGAGGAGAGATGAATGTCGCGATCCATTCGATACATGTTTCGCTGGCTGCTGGTTCCCGCGCTATTGTTGGTTCTGCCGCTGGCTGGCCAAAAAGGCGCGAAGCAAGGGCAATGGTTGTCGTATTCCGCAGAGAATGGAAGCACCGGTTATTCCGCCGTCGATCTCATCAACAGGGATAACGTCAGGAATCTCCAGGTCGCATGGAGCTGGAAATTCGATAACTTCGGTGCGACCAGCACGGAAGTCACTCCCCTCATGGTCAACGGCATCCTTTATTTTCCGTTGAGTCCGAGCCGCACGATCGTTGCGGCGGACGCAGGCACAGGCCAAACCCATTGGACATGGAGACCGCCGCAGGACGACCGCGAAACGCGGGCCGCACGCACCTACGCGCGTGGCGTCGGCTACTTTAAGGATGGCGACGAAGAACGCATCATCACGATCACGCCGGGATTCCGGCTGGTCGCGCTGGATCTGAAGACCGGTACTCCCGTTCCGGGTTTCGGTCAAAAGGGAACTGTGGATCTGTTTGAATCGCTGGACCTCGATTTTACCGGCGATCTCATTGGCAGGATCGGCAACAGTTCGCCGCCGGTCGTTTCCAATGGCGTCATCATGGTCGGCCCCGCGTTGACGCCGAATACGCCGTCATACAAGAACGTCAAGGGCGATGTGATGGGGTTCGACGCCCGCACGGGAAAGAAGCTTTGGGCGTTCCACACGATACCGCGAAAGGGCGAATTCGGATATGAGACGTGGCTGAACGGGTCGGCCGACTACTCCGGCAATGCGGGCGTCTGGGGACCATTCTCTACCGACGATGAGCTTGGCTACGCCTACCTCAACATCGAAGATGCGACCAATGATTTTTATGGCGGCCACCGGCCCGGCGCGAATCTATTCTCGAATTCACTGGTGTGCATCGATATCAAGACGGGCAAAAGAATCTGGCACCAGCAACTGGTGCATCACGACATCTGGGACTACGACATGCCGCCGGCGCCGATCCTCATCGATATCAATGTCGACGGACGGCCGATCAAGGCTGTGGTGCAAACAGGGAAGCAGGCGTTTGCCTATGTTTTCGACCGAACCAACGGACAACCTGTCTGGCCGATTCCTGAGACGCCGGTGAAGCAGACGGATGTTCCCGGAGAATGGACCTCGCCCACGCAACCCATTCCATCAAAGCCTCCGGCTTTCGGTCAGCAGGGATTGAAGGAGAACGACCTGATCGACTTCACGCCGGCATTGCATCAGCAAGCCGTTGCAGCGTTGAAGGATTCCCATCTGCGCTACGGCGATATCTTCATGCCGGGCTCGTTGGCGGATGCGGCTGACGGAACCCGTGGAACCGTCATGTTTTTCGGCGGATCAAATTGGTGGGGCGGCAGAGCAGATCCGGAGACAGGGTTTGTGTATATCAGCTCATCGCCGTCAGCCTATGTCATTGCGTTGCGTCCGAACACAGCGGCGGCGAATGCGGCGCCGGCGAATCCCGCGCTCCCACCATTTGACTACGTGACTGGCGGAGGTGCGGCGTTTCCGACACTGCAAGGCCTGAGCATCCTCAAGCCGCCTTATGGTCGAATCACGGCATATGACATGAACAAAGGAACCATCGCGTGGCAAATCGCGAATGGAGACACGCCGGCGAACGTCAAAAATAATCCATTACTTCAGGGCCTGAGTGTTCCGAAAACCGGTAGCCCGCGACTGGTTGGACTCATGGTGACGAAGACGTTGCTCTTTGCCGGCGACGGCACGAATCCGTTTCTCCACGCCTACGATAAGAAGACCGGTGAAGACATTGCGCAGATCCCGATGCCCGGAATGCAGACCGGCGTCCCGATGACCTACGTTCATCAGGGACGCCAGTTCATCCTCGTGCCGGTGGCCGCAACCGCGGCAACCGGATCGACGGCACAGCTTGTGGCTTACGCGCTCCCCGCGGCCGGCGGCGCTGGCGGCGGAGGCCGAGGTGGACGTGGCGGAGCCCGCGGTGCTGCCCCCGTTGCTCCAGAGCCGGGCGCTGCACCTGCTGCCGGTGGTCGAGGTCAGTGATTCACAGTTCCCTTGACCTTGAACGATGGCAAAGCGAACGGTATTTCGACGCCGATCAAGTCGCGGTCGCCGACGACAAGGACTCTCCATAGCGAATCCGACGGTGGAGTGAATGTGACTCTGTAAGTTCCCCTATGGAGTTGTGGAAATTCAAACGAGCCGTCGGCCTGAATTGTTGCGCTGGCGTTCTGCAGACTTAAGGAGTTCAAGTACAGCGTGATTTGTTTCCCAGCCGCCGTCAACGCCGGTACACCGGTAACGCGTCCGCGGACTGCTACCGTTACTGGAGCTGTCGCACCCTGAGCGAATAAGGCGAGAGCCAGGATGATCGTGCTCCACTGTGTCATGAGTCTTGCGGCGCTTATCCCGAGCCAGGGAAGGGGATCAAGGGACGGAGGCACGCTCGTCCCCTGAACCAATCCCGCTCACTTTGCGTTGCCGAAGCGTTTCGTAGAGGACGATTCCGACACTCGTTGAGAGATTCAGCGATCGTACATCCGGCGAGAGAATCGGCATGCCGAAGAGTCGCTCACGATAGCGTTCATAAAGCTCCGCCGGAAGCCCCTTGCCCTCGCTGCCAAAAATCAGCACCGCTCCTCGCGCTGTGTCGAGCGGCGCATCCCACAGTGGTCGTGTTGCTTTGGTGGAGAAGAAGAAGGCATCGCCGAGCTGTGGCAGTTCTTGCTCAAACAATTCCCAGTCCGGCCAGACCTTGAGATCGACATGTTTCCAGTAGTCCAATCCGGCACGCCGGAGGTGACGTTCGTCGAGCGAAAAACCGAGTGGTTGTATCAGGTGCAGCGTGGCGCCTGCCGCGAGACACGTGCGGCCGGCATTTCCGACATTCCAATGGATTTCAGGATGAACGAGGACAACGTGTGTGGAGAGCATACCGATGTCGCGGCCTATTCTCTGCCGAGTTCCTTGATGAACGGACTGGGTGAAATCGATGGTACGGGAGATCCCTTGTAATCGCGGGTATTCCTGGTGATTACAAACAGGGCGTCAAAAGCCGGCGCGGCTGCCGCCTGTAGCGCGTCTTCGAAATCGACTTGAGATTGTAACGTTTCTCAAGGGCTTCAAACAACGGATCTAATCCCCGTGGTTTCTTCAAGCGAAGCTTTCCTGTCCATTTATCGACGAATGACGATTGTGGCTTCGATCCCGCGGAAGCGTTCCTCACAAGATCTTCAACCCATGCGGAGACGTTTGTTCTCCTCAATTGCACGATCCTTCTGGCATTTCTTGCTACTTCCGGGTCCATCGTCAAGGTTACTCGCTTTTTCATCGTGTGCATGATAACAGAAAGTATGTACAGAAAGAGCAACCCTGGAAGATGAAGGGGACGGGTGTATTGACTTCCCCGTCCCCTGATCTCCACAGGATGCCGTCAAGGCCTCGATTGTGGCGAAGGCGAAGGATGAAAACAAGAAAGCGTAGTGTCGGAAGGCCGAAACTTCCGCCCAATGAAGTCCGAGTACTGATCGCAGTTCGCGTTACGCCCGCTGAACGGAAGGAGTTTGAGCGCAGGGCCAAAGGTTCCGGTGTGAGTCTTTCAGACTGGATTAGGACTACCCTCATGAAGGCTGGCGTGAATATAGAGGGCTTCGGAATTGCATTGCTACAGTCTTCGGCATAGCATGACGCCATGACAACCCGCATCCAAGTCTCAATTGTGCTGCTCCTAATACTCTTGGCGACGACTTATGTTTCGGCAAGTGGAGTAGTTGGGATCTATGCCATTGTGAGCAAGGTGGTGCTTGAGCCCAATGATCAGACTCCCGAACGCATCCAAATCTGGGGAGCATTTACGTTCGTTGATCGAGGAACGGGAATCGAGAGGACGCTCAGGCCTCGGCGCGGTTACCTCTACTTCAAACTACCCTCCGCAGACGAAAGTCCAACTTTAAGAATGGCTGCTTTGACCGAATGGTCTGACTTCAAGTCAATCGCAGGCACCGGCGAAGCTGTGGCATTTGGTCAATTCTTTTTTAATGGTGCGTTCTCAGAAGACCTGATTTCGCAACAGGCGGGAACGGCATCATCCATTGTTACGAGAGACATGGCTTACGATAGATCCCACGCCGAGAATCCCGTCCGTGCAGAATCAACTTCTCCATCGTCGCCGAGTTATTATCCGATGAATATGGGTCTGACGAAGTTGTCAGCCACCGGGAATCTCAGTGCTATCGTCAGAGAGCTGCAGGGCATATTAGCCCGCTAACGACAGTTTAGCGATCCGACCTCAAATTAGGACACCACCCGGGATGCACTGGCCTTTTCCCACGAACGCGACTCCTTGTATGTCCGCTACGCTATCACGGCTTGAATTGAATCCGGGCAGCGTATCCAATTGACAGGCTGGCTCCATTTATTCATACTTCGGGAACATATGGCGAATCCCAACCCCATTAGCAATTTTGAATTGATGGTGATGCTGGCATTGATCCGTCTTGGAGACGAAGCCTACGGCGTTCCAATCTCGATCGAGATTGAGGAGCACAGCGGGCACGATGTGGCCTTGGGCAGCGTTTATGCGGCTCTCGAACGGCTTCAGGATCGTGGCCTTGTCTCCTCTACGGTTGGCGAGCCGACAGCAGAGCGCGGCGGCAGGGCAAAGCGATACTTCAAAGTGACGGGGAAGGGAATGAAGGTGGTCCAGGATACCCAACGGACGCTCATGCGCTTATGGAAAGGCTTGCCCAGAGTGGAAGCCGGGAAGGCATGACGTTCAAGGAACCGCCGCGATTGCCGACGTGGCTCCTGCAGCATCTCGGATGCGGTTCGGACAATGACGCTGTGCTTGGCGATCTCGCGGAACGTTATCGGCAAGGGAAAACGTCCTTCTGGTACTGGAAGGAAGTTGCAGTTGCCATCGTCGTCAGCGCATTTAACGACATCCGAAGCCACAAGCTGCTCACACTTCGGGCCATGATCGTTGGTGGGCCAGTTTTCTGGTATCTGGGCTATTGGGCATTCGACTTTCTGGCGCTTTTCACGAGAACCTGGCCGCCCGATTGGCTCTATTCGAAAATCGGCCCATCACTTTGGTTCAACCACGAACAGTTTGTCGCCTGGTATTGGTATGGCGACAGCGCGGCAGGTTCGGTCCTGATGATCGCGATTGGAATGATTTCAGGATGGATTCTCGCGCGCCTCAACTGGCGGCATCGGCGATCGATCGTTCTCCTATTCAGCCTCAGCGTTCTGCTGTCCTGGATCTACTACAGTTGGACTGCGACTGTTGAGGACATTGGCGCTTCGATTTTCTGGGAAGCCTACTTCTGGATAAATAACATTCTCCAAGTACTCGCCGTCCTGGCCGGAGGACTTATGGAAATTCGCTCCAGCTATCGAACTCGACTCAAGAAAGAGTTGCGGCAGATTGTGCAAGCAGTGCCCCTGAGAGTTCGAAACTGATCCCAGAGGAAATCATCATGAGTGAAACATTGGTCGCCACCAGACTTCGCGCCTTAGTGTTGGGTGGAATTGGCTTGTATCTCCTCGCGATCGTCATCACCGCGCTCCGATTTCCTGGTTTGCTTCCTTGGACGCAGTTCGTTCCCGAGTTGCTTCTCATGAGTTCGGCGGTGTTGTGGTATGGGTACCTTGCGTTCCGCAATACTCGGATAAGGACCAATGACGATGATTTCGTTCTGTCCTACGGAATGAAATGGGGTATCGCCACAGCGTGTGCTCTTTCCGTTTCCCTAATCTTCAGAAACATCATTGGTCCTAACGAGTTCGGCGATTTCATTGGTGGCATTACCCGGCTCATTTCTCTTCTGCTGCCGCTTGTAGCAGGGATAATCAGCTCAATGCGGACACGAAAGTTTCGCATTGCCGTGAGAGTTGGTTTCTGGAGCGGTCTCGTGGGTGGTTTGATCGCTTGTGTTGTTCTCGCCGCTCTTGGATATGTTCTTGCGTTCATCCCCGGCATGCCGGGGGCCGAAATCTCGTCGCTAAGATGGGGCTTCACAAGCGAGGAGTCCAGGCAATTCAATATCGGCAATGCCATGGGCGGCGCGTTGTTCTACCTTGTCTCCGGAAGCATCCTTGGGCTGGCAGGCGGAATCATAGGCGGGTTGATCGGAATACCATTGGATCGCTCGGATCGCCCTGAAGCGGAGCCCGTCGTGAGCATCGCAGGTTCGGAACTGCCTCGCCGCAAGTTCGGGACTATTTCTATGAGTGCGGTGCAACTTATCGTGCTTTCCTGCATGGCGATTATTCCTGTGGTTATTGTTGGTGCACGCCAACCTGTTCGAATTGATGGACGCCAACCTGCCGGTATCGATCCACAGTGTTTGATTTCCCGTCGTCCGGCTGGGGTGTATACCGATGACGCGAAATCGGCAGATGAATTCCTGAAGCGCGGTGACGAAGCATACGATGGAGGAAACTGTAAGGAAGCGCTTGCTGCGTATACCCAAGCGCTCGCACTCAACCCAAACTATGCCGAGGCCTACAACAATCGCGCCTATACCTATATGCGCATGCAAAACTATGGCCCGGCGTTGCAGGATCTCGATCAGGCATTGCGTATTCGGCCAAACTATCTGCACGCGCTGATGAATCGCGGTGACATCTACAATTATTACTTTACGCAGGATCGCAGAAAGGCCATCGCGGACTATGACCATATCTTGCGATTAGGCGGGCAATCCAAGGAGCCGAGTGTCTGTGGACACCGGGCCGTGGCGATCTATAGCCTGCCAGGACATGAGGGATGGAATGCAGTGACCTGGTTCAAGACGCTGCTGTCACTACGAAAAATCTGCGAGATGAAGGCAGTCTAATTGTTCCAACAATCGATGCGCACGATTAACGAGCGGCGGGCTGGAATGGCTCCATCCGCATCAGCGCGCCATCGTTTTCCGCGGTCAAAATGTACAGGAAGCCGTCCGGGCCCTGGCGCACATCCCGAATACGGTTTTGCAGTTCGCGAAGCATTCCCTCGCGATGGAGTTCCTCCCACTTGTCATTGAAATCCAGTCGTTCGAGATGGCCGGAGCGCGGAACTTCACCGGTTCGCATGCCGCCCACGAAGACGTTGTTTTTCCAATTGGGAAACTTGTCGCCAGTGTAAAAGGTCATGCCCGAAATCGCGATCGCCGGCACCCAGAAAACAAGTGGCGGTTCCATTCCTTCCTGCCAGGGTTTCTCCGATACACGCGGTCCCAGATAGAACCGTCCGAAACTGACGACAGGCCAGCCGTAATTTTTGCCGGGCTGCAGCACATTGATTTCGTCACCGCCGTTGGGCCCGTCCTCGCATTCCCAAATAGCGCCGGTGTCGGGTTGCACCGTTAATCCCAGGGGATTGCGATGTCCGAGTGTGTAAATCTCAGGACGGTACCCCGCGCGGCCCACAAAGGGATTGTCCGGAGGAACGGTTCCATCGTCGCGCAACCGAAGTACCTTGCCTGCAAGGTCGTTTGGGTCCTGTGCGCTTGCCGCCGCCGGCGGGTCGCCAACGCCGACAGTCATATAGATCATGCCATCCTTGCCGAAAACCATCCGCGACGCGTTGCCGCTCGCAATCGCTGAAAAGATGTCGCGAACGTCGACGAGCGCGGTTCCATTCCATCGTCCCCGAGCGAGCGTGATGACACCGGCGTTGCCGGACGGCTTGTGGTAGGTGAGATAGATCAGCTGGTTCTCACTGAAGCGTGGATGCAGCGCAATGTCCATCAGACCGGCCAGGCCTTGAGCGCGCACCTGAGGCACCCCGTCGATCGGTTTGGGATCGAGCACCCCATTGCGGACGATTCGCAAACGTCCGGGACGCTCGGTAACCAGAATGCTGCCATCTGGAAGAAATGCCATGCTCCAAGGTTGATTGAATCCCTTGGTGACAAACAGCCGGATCTGGTGCTGGATACCCGTATCGAGAATGATCGGCCCGTCAGCGAGCGGCGGTGACGGCCAGGTGATCGGCGGCGGCGAGGTTGCAGCTCGTGCTGGAGCCGGCGCGGTTTGGCCGCCTGCAGCGCCTTGCGCTGTGCCGCCTTGGCCGGCAGGACCGGGTTGCTGCTGTGCACCGCCTGTCACGCTGGCGAGAACAAGCATCAAAGCGACCGCGAAGCATCCAATCCAGTGCCGTAATCTCATGAAGGTCTCCTTGGTTGTGAGAACACTAATTCCTGCAGCAACCCCGGTCAAGCAGATTTGGCCCCCGCACTGCGGAATCGGCGCCAATGCTCTACTTGATCATCCGAACAATTTCACGGAAGTAATCGGGCATTTCCCTTCGGGGATACCATGCAAGTGCAAAGGGGATTTTATAGGAGCGCCCCTGATTCAACGACGCGAGCTTGTTTTCAGCAATTAACGGTTCTGCGATTTCTTTGGGCAGAACTCCAAAGCCGAGGCCGAGTTCAAGCACCCGAATGAGAGTAATATTCTCGCTCACACAAAACCTGGATCTCTTGAAGTGCTCCAGCAGATGGAAAGATTTCAGGTAGTCAATGCCTGTGGTGTCCTCAGGGTGATAAGCCAATAGCTTTTCTGTTCCGAGTATTTCCTTCAATGGCCGGCTTTTCCATTTTGACGTTGCCACCAGAAGGTACTCCACCGGCTTGATGAGTTTGCTGTCGAGCTCCAATCCCACTTCGTGTGGAAAGACGAAAGCCAGATCACACGCGCCCCGCTTCAATTGATTGAGACGGTTCGCATTCGAATCCACGACAAACCGCAAATTCAGATTGGGCCATTTTTGAGCAATCTGGCTATAACGCGGAACGACCCGTCCGGCAAGGAGGCTCATCGGGCCGACAATACACAATTCCACTTCGCGGGGTTGGCCTCCTCCTCGTATTCCGGAAAAGAAATGTCCCTCCAGGTTGGACACTTCCGTGCAGTATCGCAGCAAGAGCCGTCCCTCGTCCGTCAGCCGCATCCCCGAACGTGAACGCGTAAACAGCGTGGTGCCGAGCGATTGTTCCAGAGACTTGATTCTCTGAGTCGCGCCGGTTTGAGTAATACCGAGTTTTTTGGCCGCAGCCGAAAGATTCAATAGCTCTGCAACGGTCATAAATGTTGGAAGCTGAGCTTGCGCGATCATCATAATTTTTCATGGATACATGACAAAGATGAATTTGGCAATAACGACTTGCTTCAATACGATCGCGAGTATGAAACCGGCTTTCGCGGCGTGGTTGATTGTGACGATGCTCGGCGGCCCCTCGAGTGCCGCCGCCATGCAGCGACCAGCGAAGACCGCGATCCACGGCATTGTTCTGACGAAGGGAACCAATGAGCCCATTGCGGGAGCGTGGGTAATACTCGACAAGTACAGCGCGAAGGAATCGCTGTACGCTGCGTACCTGACCATTCCCATCACGCCATCCGCCACGACCGATCGGGATGGCCGGTTCGAAATCCACGACATCGATCCGGCCTCTTACAAACTCACGATCCGGCGCGACGGATTTGCCCGACAGGTATACGGGCAGCGTGTGGAAAACGGAAACGTGCCACCCATCGAGTTGAGCGCAGGTGAGAGTAGGGATCTGGTGATTCACTTGACGCCCGCGGGCAGCCTCAGCGGCGTCATTCGCGATGCTTCAGGACGGCCGGTTGCCGGCACTAACGTCGACCTGATCCGGCGCTCCTATACCTCAAAAGGAAGTCGAAGCTTTGACACTGTCTCCCAAACAAGAACCAGCGATCGCGGCGAGTACCGGTTCTATTGGATAACCCCGGGGCCTTACTACGTTCGGGCTGGCGAGGGGCCTTACGTCGACTCCTCGACGGGGATCGAGCAATACGATGAGGCGGTCCGCCGTGGAAGTAACGAAGTCCGGACCGAGTATCCGAAGACCTACTACCCTGGCGTCCGTGAGGTCGAAAAGGCGATCGCCATCGATGTTCAGCCACGATCGGAACTTCGCGGCATGGATATCACCGTGGAACGGCGGCGCCAATTCCACGTTCGCGTCGATGTGATCGATACCAGCACCGGTCAACCGCCGCTCGAAGGAATGGTGAGCGTCATGGGCTCGGCGGGCAACGGCTACGGTGAGCCAGATGTCCGTCTGGACCGCGATCTGGCGCCGGGTATCTATTGGATCGGTTTCGGAGCCGGCATGCTGGGTGAATCGCATTCAACTCCGGCTACGCCCATGGCATTCGCCAAAGTCGTCGTCACTGATTCCGATGTAGAACTCACCTTGAGAGCGGTCTTGCCTCCCGTCATCAAGGGGCGAGTTACTGTGGATGGGGAGCTGCCGGTTTCGCCGAAGCTCGACGAGGTCTCGATCCAGGCACAGACTGTGGGTGACGTCCAGTTCGAGGGACTGAGTTTCTCGTACGCCAAGGCAGACGCGGACGGGACCTTCGCGCTGAATGGTATTCCCAACGGCGTATTTCGCGTGGCGCCGCTCGGGTTGCCTCCCGGCTTTTATCTGAAGGAGGCGCGGCTCGACGGTGTCGATGCGCTCAATTCTCCCGCGTCCTTTTCAAACGCGTCGAGGCTGGACATCGTCATCAGTTCCAGAGGAGGGCAAATCGATGGCACAGTTAGAGACGATCGTTCGAATCCGATGCCGAACGTGCAGGCGGTGCTGGTGCCAGATTCGCCGCGGAATCGCCAGGAACTGTTCCAAAGCGCCGACACAGACTTCGAAGGTAACTTCACCATGACCGACATTGCGCCGGGCGATTACCGCCTGTTCGCGTGGGAAGCTCTGGAGCCGTACGCGTGGTTTGATCCCGAAGTCCTCGCACACTTCGAATCCTCGAGTAAACCCGTTCATGTTTCGGAGTCCTCCGTTCAAAAGGTTCAACTGCGGATGATTCCGGACGGCGGGGCAAAATGAGATTGCGAATCGCTCTGTTGATGCTGCTTCTGCAAACGCCGGTACCGCAGAGCCGTCCACTCGGAAAGGGAGTCGTTGAGGGCACGGTATTGGCCGCCGGAACAAATGAACCGATCGAGGACGCTGTCGTCATTCTGGCCCATCTGGCCAGGACTGCCAGCGCGGCCGGCCTTCCAGACGAACCTTCGCATTCGATGATAACGGACCGGCAAGGCCGATTCGTATTCAAGGACCTCGATGCGGGTGTGTACCGTTTGGCATTTGAGAGCAATGGTTATGTGCGGCAGGAGTACGGCCAACGCGTATTTCCGGGTTCGGGCGCGATGCTGGATCTGGCGAAAGATCAGGAACTCCGAAATCTTGTGGTTCGCATGACGCGGACCGCCAGTATCCGCGGCCGCATTGTGGATGAAAACAAACAGCCGGTTGCCGGGGTGCCGGTGGAGTTGATCCGGTCTGGTTATTATCGGAATGGTGAAAGGGGACTGGAGCCCTATGGCACGGTGCACACCGATGACCGGGGTGAATACAAGCTGTATTTCATCACCCCCGGCAGGTATTACCTCCACGCCGGCACACCCCAGCCCTCCGGCTGCTGCAGCGGCCTGCGGCCGAACCCCAATGAAGTCCCAGCCGCTTTCGCTTCGATGTACTATCCCGGCGTCGCCGATTTGCAATTTGCAATGCCGCTCGATGTGAAGGCCGCGAGTGAAATCGACGGAATCGATTGGACACTTCGCCCACAGAAACTCTTCAGGATACGCGGCCGCGTCATCGACACCGCGACGGGGCTGCCTCCCTCGCAGATCAGGCTCTCGCTGAGCACGGAATCCGGGTACTCCACGGACCAGTTCGGCGGCCCGGTCGGCAGTTATGAAAACGGAAGTTTTGAATTTCACGACGTGGTGCCCGGTTTGTATCGGTTGTCCGGCAGGGTTTCCACGCCCGGTGCATCGCAGGCGGGTGCTCTGTCGCCGATGGTCAGGCGCCGGGAGGCTCAAAGTACGGGAACGATTCCCATCGACGTCCATTCCGATCTCGATGGCCTTGTGCTGATGGTTTCGCCGGGTGGGACGATTGCCGGCCGCGTGAGAATCGACGGCGCAGATTCGCCATTGGCCGCATTTTTCAAGAACAGCCCTCCATCCGTGTCGTTGAAAGTGACGCAGAATGGCGCCAGCCCTTCGGCGCCGGGCCAATGGGCAGTGGGCGGCGATTTGAATCCCGACGGCACCTTCCGTGTCAACAACGTGCTGCCCGCTGAATACGACGTCTGGATTCCACTCCTGGACCCTCCTTTCTACATAAAGGAAGCGCGGTTCGGCGGGACCGATGTTCTCAATCAGCCGCTTCAATTCACCGGCCAGGAATCCGGCGCGCTGGATATTCTGCTGAGCTCGAGTGTCGGTGCGCTTACCGGTTCTGTCACCGGTGGTCAGGGATCGACAGCGGGCGTGCAAGTGGTGCTCGTTCCGGACCGCTTCCGCCAACGAGCCGAATTGTATCGTGACGTTATGACCAACCAGAACGGCCGCTTCAGCATTTCAAATATCGTTCCGGGCGACTACAAGGTTTTTGCCTGGGAGGCCGTCGAACCCTATGCGTGGTTTGATCCGCAGGTGCTCGCACGCGGCGAGTCGAGGGCAAAATTCGTTCACGTCGCGGAATCGTTGACACAAACAATCGAAGTCCGCGAGAATGCCACGCCGTAAGACGACACTCTTTTATTTTTGAAGGGCTGTTCGAAGTTTCTCAATCTGCAGCCGCATTTCACGGTCCTTGAGATGCTGCAGCTGCTGATCCAGATGGTCGAATACCGTAAGACCTGCAGAGTCTCTCAGGTCTGTGCGCGCGCCGGCTGCGCGAAGCACCGAACAAAGCTCCAACTGCGGGGCATAGCTGTCGGAGTTGCGCGACGCAAGGGATACGCGAATGAGATGCATCAGGGCCGTCTGTCCGTTCCTGTCCTGTGCATTGACGTTCGCTCCCGCCGAAATCAGCAGCTTTATTCTCTCAACTGGAAAGAAGTAGGGAATGACAGCGGCCATCAAAGCCGTTTGATCCATGGTTGAGCGAATATTGGGATCTGCTCCGGAATCCAGCAGAAGCTTGACGGGGTCGATGGCGGGCGAACGCGTTTTCGAGTTCACGCCGTCTGGCTTCACGCTTTGCGCCGCATAATACAGCGCAGTCCAACCACTCGAATCCTGCGCATTGAGCGGTGATTGCATGGCCACCAGTCTTTGGGTCTCGACGGTATCCGCCAGAAATGCAGCACGCATCAAAGGAGTAACTCCAGGCTTCGATGCGACCACTTCGGACGAAATGTTAGAGAGCGGTTCTTTTCGTGGGTCGCCATGAATCCATTGGTGGGTGTTCGCCGCGGCATCGACTGCGTTTTCAAGGGCCTGGAGTTTGGTGGATAAATCATCGCGGTAATTGGCGTGGCTCTTCTGCTTGCTTCCAACATGAAGAACCGTAACAGCCGTTCCCCCTTCATTTCCACGGCCAGGAACGCCGCCGCTCAGGTTCCAGAATCCATCGTCGATAAACTTTTGGATCAGGGCGTGTGCCTGTGCCTGCGGGATGGAAGACGTTGCCGGTCCGGTGACCTGGACTTGAAGATTTCCCTTCCAGAGAACTCTCCCATCGTCATAGATTCGCACCGTGTATTCCGGACAACTGCACATGCCTCGTGTGCGTTGCAGTTCCACGAAATCACCGGCAGAAGATTCCTCTTTCTGGCTGCTTTGAGCGCTTTGAGTGACGGAGTGCAGGATCAATAGGAAAATGGGAGCAATCCAGAGGGCCCTTCTCATCTATCTCTCCTTAGCGGTGCTTATATCGTGATAACGATTCTACAGGCAATTTATTAGGCCGGAGGATCAGGGCCTCCTTGCAATCGTGATTTGAAGATTCGAAGTGTCCTGATCCGCCAGGACATTGAGTTGCTGTCCGGCGACTTCCGTCGAACCATAGCGTATCGATTTCAGATAGAAACCAGCGGGCATGGTGCTCATGGCGATCCGATAGGTCCTTCCTTCCGGCACGATCAGGACGAAGGAACCATCCCTATGAACATTGGCCGCGGAAGTCCCGTTGCCGTCATTGGCCTGGACATAAACGCCGTCCGCCTGCGTGCCGTCTTCCAGAATGACTCGGCCCGAAATTGAACGAAGCACAAGGTTCGCCACATCGGCCTTCGCTGGGATGGATGTCCAGCCGAAGTTGCAGCACCAGCTGTAGGTGGCGGCAAGAATCTTTGGAAACTCGAAGGTGCCATCCGCTCGGAGTGAGGTTTGGAATGTCGACGCGCCCGTGAGACGCACCGTGGATTCCAATGGGCCAGGCAAATTCGGTGCGATGAGCCGGCCGCTTAGTTTTACCCACGATCCGTTGGCGGCGAGAGTGATACGCATTTCCTGAGTGTCGGCCATGGTAACCTTCAGCGGACTGCGCAGGAGATCGGTGTCTCCGTATGTGAATGCTTTCAACGTGAAATCCGATAGCAGTCCCCCGACCGCAACTTTCCATTCTCCTTCCGGCGGCCGGGCTACAAAGGAGCCGTCCGGCTGAGGCGTGGTGTACAGGGAGATTGTACCTGCGCCGGTCAGCGTCAGCCAGAAGCGCGACTGAACGGCGCTGCCATCTTCGAGAGCGACATGCCCTGCAACTTGCTTTTGATTTGGAATTCTGATTTCAACATCCGTGAGATCCTTTGCTGCCACGACGAGAGGAAGCGCGACGTCAATTCCCTGGGCACTGGCAAATGCGCGGGCCGTGTAGCTTCCTGGCGCGACGCGCGGAAACTCAAATGATCCGTCCGGATTTGCGGCAGCTTCCACAGGTCCCGAAGCTCCACCGCCCAGCGTCACTCGGGCCTGGCCAGATACCCCTGCCTGTGGAGCAAGACCGACGATACGCCCGCTCACCTTAAACCAGTTTGTTGCCGGATCAATCGCGAAGGTTACGGTGAGTTCCTTGCTGGCATCGGCTCCTTCGATTTTCAAAGGATCGATAAGGAGGTTTGTCGAACCGTAGGTCATCGATTTCAGGGAATAGCCGGTGGGAATGTTGCCAAGGGAAATCCTGTGCTGTCCTTCAGGAAGGCCCAGGCTGAAATCGCCATTAGGACCGATTACAACATAGAATGACGATATTGAAGTGCCGAAGGAACCTGTTCCCGTCATCTCAGTTACTGTAAATCTCAGACTGGTTAGCAGCGGCGGAGCGCCGCCATTCATCGTGACATGGCCGTAGACTGCGGCTGTTACGGGCGGAACGATTTCCCAGTTATCGACATCTGTGTTTCCGACAATGAGCGTAATGGGCTGAGTGGTGGCGGCCGCCGTCAGCCTTGCGGTATAGGAACCGGGCAGCACTTTCGGAAATATGAAAGTGCTGTCGGGGCCCACCATAGCTTCGAGAGTCTCACCGGCATTGGCGCCCGTCATCGTTACTCGGCCACCTGCGGACCCGCCTACAACGCGGCCTTTTACTTGAACCCACGGCGGCGGAGACGAGACGCCAAGCGTGACGACAAACTCCAACGCCGCACCAGCGGAAACCTGGAGTGGTTCATTCAACAGGTCTGTGGAACCGCTGACGATCGACTTCGTACTGAACCCCGGCTGCAGGTTGGTTGGGGTAATCCGATAACTGCCCAGCGGCAGCTGTAGGTTGTAAGTCCCATTGGACGCGGCGCTCGCGCTGAAGCGATTATTGCCATCGGTAAATGTCAGTGCAAGCCGAGGTTTGGCGCCTTCGTTCTCAATTATCAGTTTTCCGGTTACGGCGACAGTCAGCGGGGAGACCAGATCGATATGAACGTCCGTATCACTCAGAGTGATTCGCTGAGGTTGCGAGCCGTTTGCCGGTGACAGGCCAATCGTATAGATGCCTGGAGGCAGGTTCACGAACTCAAAGGATCCATCGGTTGGAATAACAGCATTCTGACTAACGAGTCTGCCGCCAGTCAGCAGGACCCCGCCAGTGATCAGGACGCGCTGGGTCGGCGCCACGGGCGGATTTCCTTCACGGATCACGCGACCACTTACTTTGAGAACTGGACGCGACAGGGAAAAGTCGATGCCCGATAGGTAGGCGCCGCCTGCAACGACGACGACTTTTGCGTCGGCGATTGCTTTGACTCCGGGATAGTAGGTTGGAAATTCCACCAGACCTGCCGTGATGTAGTAGCGCCCGGGAGGGATCCTCTCCAGCCGAAAATGTCCGGCCGTATCGGTCTGGACAATGCTTGCCATCACCGAAGGCTCGCTGGAGAATGCACCGGTTTCCGGCAATGCCTGCGCCATGACTCGGACCCCGGCTGCGGGAGATCCATTCAATCCGAGAACCCGGCCTTCCACAACTCCAGTCTGTGACGGTGGAGAAGTACCCTGAGCCAGCAAAAAGATCGCGAGCAGAAGGTTCATCATTATTGTTGGCGCCATTGTATCCGCTGCCCGAAGAAAAGTAACCCTGGCGATGAGCATGTGATGTTGACCGCAAAGGACCGATCAAGTTTCTGGTAAACCGCGACACCAAAGAACAGATTTCCACGACTGACATGAGAACGGTACGAGTCATTCGCTTCGGAACACTGGCTGGAATCATTCTCGCAACGACCGCCGGTGCTCTCGAAGGTTCACTACAGACAGGTCCGTTGACTCCGGACTATTGATATAGTAGGCTCAACGTATCCTGTCGTAAACCGATGCGGATCATGATTCATCCAAAACTAACGAAACTCGAAATGCAGATCATGGAGGCGCTGTGGAACAAAGGGGCGCTCTCCGTTCGCGAGATTCAGGAAACGTTTCCCCAGCGCCACCTGCCCGCCTATACGACGGTGCAGACCACGGTGTATCGCCTGGAGCGCAAGGGAGCGCTCCGATGCGTCAAGAAGATCAGCAACGCCAATATTTTCGAAGCGGCAATTTCCCGTGCGCAGGCGCAGGGCAGATTGATTGACGAATTGGTCGCTTTGTTCAGCGGCCAGGCCAAACCCGTGATGGCCCGTCTGGTTGAAACCGGCAAGCTCACGTTGGACGACATCCGTGAAGCCGAACAAACTCTTCGAAAGCTTTCCCGAGAGGACAAAGGAAAATGAGCCTCCTGCACGGCAGCCCTGGCAACAATCGGATACGCGGTGAGATTCTGAGTTCCCGCCGTGAATTTCTTTCCCGCTGCGGCATGGGTTTTGGAGCGCTCGGCCTGGCAAGCCTGCTTTCCGAGGAAGTGCTCGGACAGAGCAAGGGCACTCACTTTCCGGCCAGGGCGAAGCACGTGATTCACATTTTCGCTGCGGGTGCGCCGTCGCAGGTGGACACATGGGATCCCAAACCGGAATTGAGCAGATTTCACGGCAAATCATTACCGGGACTCAGCGGTACGGCGATGGCGTCGCCATTCAAGTTTTCCAGGCATGGCAAATCCGGTATCGAAGTCAGCGAAGTGTTTTCCGCAATTGCGGGACACGTGGACGACTTGGCGGTCATCCGCTCGATGCAAACGGATGTGCCCGCGCACGACATCGCGCAGCTATTCATGAATACCGGCTCGCTGCGCTCGGTCAAGCCGAGCCTCGGCGCCTGGGTGCTGTATGGACTTGGCAGTGCAAATGAAAACATCCCCGGTTACATTTCGCTGCGGCCCGGCGGAGCCGGTGGCGGCGACCCATTGAACTGGGGCTCTTCGTTTCTGCCGGGCGACTTGCAGGCGACGAGCATCAACACGTCCACGCCTACGGTCGAAGGGATGATCCAGAATATCCACAACGACTATTTCACCGGCAAGGAGCAGCGGCACGAACTCGATCTGGTGCAGAAGCTGAATGCGATGCACAGTCAGAGTCTCCAGCAGGACCCTCAACTCGAAGCGCGCATCAAAGCCCTCGAAATGGCGTACCGCATGCAAATCGAGGCCACCGACGCGTTCGATCTGGCGAAAGAACCGGCGAATATCCGAACCATGTACGGCGACACGCCGCAGGGACGGCAGTTGCTGATCGCGCGACGGCTCGTGGAGCGCGGGGTACGGTTTGTGCAGGTCTGGGCGGGCGGCTGGGATCATCACGACGACATTGATAGCCGCCTTCCGGCATCCGCGGCTGAAATTGACACACCCGCTGCCGCACTGCTGACCGACTTGAAGCAACGCGGACTACTCGACAGCACTCTGGTGGTCTGGGGCGGAGAATTCGGCCGCTCGGTGACGCGCGACCGCAACGGCAACGAAAAACCCGGCCGCGATCACAACAACGAGGCGTTCAGCATCTGGCTCGCGGGCGGCGGTGTGAAGGGCGGAACGGTCTATGGCGCGACCGATCCATTCGGCGAAACGGCGATCCGCGACAAAGTCCAGGTGCATGACCTTCACGCGACAATTCTGCATCTGCTCGGCTTCGATCACACGAAGCTGACCTATCGGTACAACGGCCGGGAGTTTCGGCTCACCGATAATTTCGGCGAAGTCGTGACGGGAGTCCTGGCGTGACAGCCAGCCGGCTGACGCGGGGGAAAAAGATTACTCCAGTGCCATACCCTTCACCCGGCGCGCCAGCCCGCTGGCTGTCGGGCCACCCTCTCCCTTCGGGAGAGGGATTTGCCATTTGGATTTTCGCGGCAATCTGCTGCCTGGCGCTCGGAACTTCCGCGCTGCCGCAATCCAATGGAACCAAGCCGCAGACACTAAGTAAGGACCAGCTCGAATTCTTCGAAGCCAGGGTTCGTCCGATCCTCGTCGACAATTGTTACAAGTGCCACAGCCCATCCAAAGGCTCACCCCAGGCCGGACTGGAACTCGACTGGAAAGGCGGTTGGGAAAAGGGAGGCACCGACGGTCCAGCCATCGTTCCCGGCGATCCCGAGCGGAGCCTGCTCATCGCCGCAGTGCGTTACACCGACTCCACCCTGCAGATGCCGCCCACCGGGAAACTCTCGACGGCGCAGGTGAATGATCTTGTTGCGTGGGTTCGCATGGGTGCTCCCGACCCGCGCACGACACGCCCTGCGGGAAGTGCCGTGACATACGGCGGCAACGGCAAGGATCACTGGGCATTCAAGCCGGTCACCAGGCCCACGCCGCCCGCTGTGAAGAACGAAACGTGGATAAAGAATGACATCGACCGCTTCGTACTGGCGAAGCTCGAAGCGTCCGGCATGACCGGCAACGAGCCTGCGGACAAGCGCACGCTTATCCGCCGCGCATACTACGATGTCATCGGACTGCCTCCTAGTCCGCAGCAGGTCAACGCGTTCCTCGCGGACAATTCTCCAAACGCCTTCGAAAAGGTGGTGGATGGATTGCTCGCCTCGCCGCATTATGGCGAACGCTGGGGCCGGCACTGGCTCGATGTGGCGCGATACGCCGACACGAAGGGACAGGCCGACCGACGGCGGCAGGAGACTCCGGTCTATCCCTATGCGTGGACCTATCGGGACTACGTCATCAAGGCGTTCAATGACGACCTGCCTTACGACCAGTTCATTCGCGAACAGCTTGCCGCAGACCGGTTGACCGACGGAAAGAACGGCGATCTGAATGCGCTGAAGAATCCGCCCACGCTTGCCGCTCTGGGTTTCCTCACTCTCGGCGATCACTTCAACGGCAACATGAATGACATTATCAACGACCGCATCGACGTCACGTCGAAGGCGTTTCTTGGGCTCACGGTGACCTGCGCGCGTTGCCACAATCACAAGTTCGATCCCATCCCCACTGCCGACTACTACTCGCTCTACGGCATCTTCGCGAATTCGATCGAGCCGGCCGGCAAACCAATGATCGTTTCTCCGAACGCCGAGTATGCGGAGTATCAGGTGAAACGCCGCGATCTGGACGAGCGCATCAAGAATCGGCGCGACCAGAACATCCAGGACATGGTGGGCGACTACCGGAAGCACGGGGCGTTTTATCTGGTCGCAATGACGATACCCGAGAAGGACCGCGCGGCTTACCTGACGAAAAACGGGGCCGACCCCGCCCTTCTGCCGAACTGGATCAGTCTGACCCGCCCCGCCTTCCGGCAGGGCTTTCCGATTTTTGAAATCTGGGCCTCATTGTCGCGCCAAACTGTGAACGGATTCGCGGTCGAGTCTTCGCCGCGTCTCCTTTCCAATCTCCTCGACAAGGAACATGCTGCCGAATTGAACCCGATCGTCGTGAAGGCCTTCAAGGGAAAGTCTCCGCAAACGATCAAGGACGTCGCAGACATCTACGGCAAACTGTTTGCGCGGACCGATCCCGAGTGGGAAGCGGCATTCTTCCCGGTCCTGGAAGCGGCTCAGTCCCGCTTGCTGCGGACCCGGACGGCTGGTGAATATGGGACGCTTCGCGAAGCAAGTGACCTGCTGGAACTCGTGGAACCCGGGGCTCCCGCACGCGCCCACATCCTCGTGGATGCCGCGAAACCGGCGGACTTTCCCATACTGATCCGCGGCCAGCAGGAGACGCCCGGCAAGATCGTGCCGCGCCGGTTTTTGGAAATCCTGTCGGGGCCGAGCCGTCCGGCGTTTAAGGACGGCAGCGGCAGACTGGAACTCGCCAACGCAATTGCGAGCAAAACGAACCCGCTCACCGCGCGTGTGATGGTCAACCGAATCTGGCAGCATCATTTTGGTGATGGATTCGTGAGCACGCCCGATGATCTCGGCAACCAGTCATCGCCTCCCACGCATCCGGAGCTACTGGACTGGCTCGCGAGCCGGTTCATGTCCGATGGCTGGTCCGTGAAGAAGCTGCACAGGCTGATTCTGCTCTCCGCAACTTGGCAGCAGGGCAGCCACAACAATCCCCAATTCGCGGAGAAGGATCCGTTCAACCATCTGCTCTGGCGAGCCAACGTACGTCGACTCGAATTCGAACCGCTGCGCGATTTCATTCTCAGCATCGGTGGATCCTTGGATCTCACAATGGGTGGGCATCCCATCGATCTCGCCGCAGGGACGCGCATTGCGCGGGGCAGGGAAACGCTTGCGCCGCTGAATCAGGCCAATATCGGGAGCAGCCTCTCGACGGTTCCTCGCCGCTCCGTGTATGGCTTTGTGGATCGCTCGGATCTGGCCGAGGTGTTGAATACCTTCGATTTCGCAAACCCGGTATTGCCGACCGGCAAGCGCTACGAAACCATCGTGCCGCAACAGATGTTGTTCCTGATGAACAGCCCGCTTGTGATCGAACAGGTCCGCAACGTCGTCAACCGGGAAGCCTTTCAAGACGCGGATTCCGATGAGAAACGCATCCGCTTCCTCTATGAGCTGTTCTTTCAACGGCCGCCAAGCGCGGAGGAAATCCGCGCGGGAGAGGAATTCATCGCGACCCTTCAGGCGGCAAGTAGTCCGCGTGTGGAACCCGCTCAAAATGTAGCTGGCGCCCGCGGACAGGGCCGCGGCCGCGGAGCCGCTCCGGCGCCCGCCCGCCTTCCGCTGACCGGCTGGCAGGAATATGCCCACGCTCTCCTCCTCACGAACGAGGCTGCCTTTGTGAGTTGATCTGCATCCATCTCCAGAAAGCGGTTCAACATTCTTGCTGCCGTCCAGGCGCGGTTTGGTTAGAATCGGGCCACGAAAATCATAAGACCGAAAAGAACAATTCGGATTCATCCAGACGACCGAAGGCACGGACGTTCTCTGTGAACATGAAAACCAAACTCGCGTTGTTGATCCTGTTCAGTGTGCTTGGAATACAGGACTCCGGTCGCGCTCAAGTGGCCGCTGCCAAACCCACAATTTTTGTCTGCGGCGATTCGACGGCGAAAAATTCCGGCAAAGGAAAGAGCGGCGAGCCCGTGGCGGGATGGGGCACTCCCATCGCCGATTTCTTCGACCCCGCAAAAGTGGTCATCAGGAACGTCGGCCACGCCGGAACATCGAGCCGCACCTATTACGACGGAGACTGGCCCAATGTTCTCCCGCAAATTAAGTCCGGCGATTTTGTGCTGCTGGTATTTGGCATCAATGACGGTTCGACTCCTCCGGGTCTGGGTGACGAGACTGTCGTGCAGGGTAACCAACCGGTGCATACGTACGGCTGGTATATGTCGAAGATGTCCACCGATGCGCGGGAAAGGGGCGCGCACGTCTATCTGCTGACCGTCACCACCCGCAACATCTGGAACAACCCAAAGGTAAAGTTTAACGATGCGACGCCGGTGGGTTCGCTGCCCGCCGACTACGATCCGAGAGAGGACAGGATTGAACGCGGCACGGGGAATGGACGATTCACGCAATGGACGAAAGATGTCGGACAGAAGCTACGCATTCCGGTGTTTGATCTCACGAATTTTGACGCGGATAAGTACGAGGCGATCGGACGCGAGGCCGTGGACAAGTTTTACAGCGATCACAATCACACGTATCTGCCCGGTGCGGAATTCGTCGCGTCGTCCATCGTGTCCGGTCTCAAAGCTTTCAAAGCGAACCCGTTCATCCCGTTGCTTTCGCAAAAGGGCAAAGCCGTCGAAACGGCCGCTGCCGGATATGTGAGCGAGAATTCCATTCAGATTGCCGATGTGCCGGCGAGCACTCAAATGGGAAGTCCGCCGGCGCCGGAGGGCGCTCCGGGCAATGGCAGATATTTTCCACCCACGCCCGCGCATCCCAATTTGCCGACGTTGTGGATTATTGGCGACTCGACCGTGCGCAACGGCACGCTGGGTGATGGCTCCAATATGGACCAGTGGGGTTTGGGCGCGCCGATCGTGACGTATTTCGACCTGGATAAAATCAACGTCGTCAACCGCGCCTTTGGGGGCACCAGCAGCCGCAGCTTTTACACCGGATTCTTCTGGCAGAATCTGCGGCCGCAAATCAAGAAGGGCGACTTCGTCATGATGCAGTTCGGCGCGAACGATAATGGCGGGGCCGCCGGCAAGGGCGCGCTCCGAGGCATTGGTGCGGAGACCGAAAACAACGTCAGCAATGGAGCAACAGAGATCGTCCACACTTTCGGCTGGTACCTGCAGCAGTTCGTCAAAGAAACCCGCGAACAGGGCGGCATCCCGATCATCCTGTCCCTGACCCCGCGCAAGGCATGGACGAGCGACGGACATTTTCAACGCGACAACACCACGCATGCGGCCTGGGCTGCCGAAGTCGCAAGGGAAACGAACGCGCCATTCGTGGATCTTTATGAACTTATCTCGCGCAGGTATGAGACCCTCGGCCCGGCAAAAGTGGATTCGTTGTACGTGCCCTCGCCAACAGAGAGACTGCATACTGGCTGGGACGGCGCAGTCATCAACGCCGAGGTTGTTATTGCAGGATTGAAGCAGCTCGCGAACAATCCGCTCGCGGCCTACATTCGCGCCCGATAAACACAGAGGACGACTGCCATGAAATTACGAACGATCTCAATCGCCCTGGTGATGCTTCCCATGTTGAGCTTTGCATCAGCTCAACCGGCGGTTGTAAGCGTTAGCGAAAACAGCAACTCGTTCACGCTGTCCAACGGTATTGTGACGGCGCAGATTCTTAAGAGCAACGGGGACATTCGATCGCTGCAATACAAGGGGATCGAGATTCTTACCGATAAATCGGGGCACGCCGGTGGTTACTGGTCGCACGATACGACCGGCGGCAAATCGATTGTCACGAAGGTGACGATCGATCCAGCCGGCAACAAAGGCGAACGCGCCGAGGTGTCGGTAAAAGGAATCTCCGGCGGCATCAAGATGGGGCACGGTCCGGGAGCTGCAGCCGATGGGGATTTTCCCGCCGACATCGATATCCGTTACACGCTGGGGCGCGGGGATTCGGGCATCTATACATATTGCATCTTCGAGCATCGTCCCGAGTACGCCGCAGCAACCATGACCGAGGCGCGCTTCGCGGTCAAGCTGGCGGACTTCTTCGATTGGATGAGCATCGACGCGCATCGCAACAAGTTCTATCCCCAGGAGATTCCCGGCGAAGACAAGTATGTCTACACCGCGCTGCAGTCCGAGAATCGGGCATATGGGTTTTCGTCGACCAAACGCAACATCGGTTTCTACTTCATCAACCCGTCGGTTGAGTATCTGAGCGGAGGCCCGACCAAGCCGGAGTTCCTCGACCACCGCGATACAACACCCGTCCAGGCGCCGGTGGTGCTCAATTACTGGCGCTCGAGCCACTATGGCGGCGCCAACGTGACAGTGACGGCTGGCGAGTCGTGGACAAAGGTGGTCGGACCATTCATGTTGTATCTCAACGAAGGGCCCGACCCGATGGCCATGTGGCGCGAGGCGCGGACCAAAGCCAACAGCGAAGCGGAGAAGTGGCCGTATGGCTGGGTGGACGCAGGGAACTACGCCAGGCCTGGCGATCGCAGCACGGTCAAAGGACGGCTGGCGCTGAAGGATCCCCTGATGAAAAAGTTCCCCGGCGGAATCATGGTAGGACTGGCGCAGCCGGCGGCGTGGCAGACCGACGCAAAACACTACCAGTTCTGGGCGTCGAGCAACAACGCCGACGGGACATTCACGATTCCGAAGGTCAGCCCGGGTGCCTATACGCTGTATGCATTTGCCGACGGGGTGCTGGGCGAGTTCTCGAAAGCGAACGTCCAGGTAGGGCAGGGGAAGACCTTGGACCTGGGAGAACTGACGTGGGAACCCTTGCGGCGAGGACGGCAAGTCTGGGAGATCGGTATACCCAACCGCACAGGCGCGGAGTTTGCGGGAGGAGATCGATTCTTCGAACCGGATATCACGTTGCAGTATTCGAAAATATTTCCAGCCGACGTGATCTACACGATTGGTACGAGCCAGCCCGCTAAGGACTGGTTCTTTGCGCACGTGCCGCACAACACCGACCCGAAGGCGCAGGTGGAACCGTTCCGTGGCGTCGTCAGCAACGGGCGCGAGACACCCTATACAATCCGCTTTCGGATGGATGCGGTGCCGCGCGGGACAGCCGTGCTGCGGTTGGCAATCTGCGGCACGGGGACGCGGGCGATCCAGGTATCGGTCAATGGCAATCCGGCCGGGCAGATCCAGCTGGGGCCGGGAGACGGCGTCATCACGCGTCACCAGGTGCAGGGGCTTTGGTATGAACGTCAGTTCGAGTTCGATGCTTCACAACTCAAGGCGGGTGAGAACACCCTGACTCTGGCGGTGCCGGCGGGCCCCGTCAACAACGGAGTCGTCTACGATTACCTCCGTCTGGAACTGTAATTCCGGGACGAGCCCCGAATTGTTTTAATTCGGGGCTCGTCCCGGAATTTCCCCCGAATTCAAAAGGAGCAGAATATGAAACGACAACCGCGGCTCTTGACTCTTATGGCATTGCTTGCAGTTGCGCTCCCTGCTCTCCCTTATGCGGCGATGAACCCGGGGCAGCGCAAGGCATATCTGGATAAGTTCGTCGAGACGCTGCCCGTGGTTGCATCGTTCAACACGTGGCTGCAGCGCACCGGCGAGCTGCCGCCGGATTTTGACGCGCTGCCGAAAATCAATGGACTGCCCGACCCGCTGCAGTTCCTGGATGGCCATATGGTGAAGACCGCCGCAGACTGGAAGGCACGACGCGCCGAACTCTTTGCGTTGGAGCAGAAATACGATATCGGCACGTTCCCGCCGAAGCCTAAACTCGACAACGTTGTTGTCCTCAGCGAAGACAATGCCAACGGCCAGATCACGCGGAATCTGCGCCTCGAATTCGGCCCCGACCGAAAGGCCACGCTTCGGGCCACCATTACCATTCCGGCTGGCGCGGGCCCTTTCCCCGTCATGATCAGTCCGAGCATCAACGCTCCGGGTGCTGGCGGCTTCGGCGGCGTTGCGCTCGCCCGCGGCTACATCGCCGCTGGTTTCGCCGGCAACGACGGCCAAAATGACGCCAACGCTTATGTCCCGCTCTACCCGGATTTCGACTTTGCCGATCTTCCGCGCCGCGCGTGGTCCGCTCAGTTGCTCGTGGATTATCTCTACACGCTGCCACAGGTCGATAAGGAACATATCGCCATCAACGGCTACTCCCGTGACGGCAAGATGGCTCTGATTGCCGCCATCATCGACTCGCGTATCGCCGCCGTGATTCCCGGCAGCACGGGGGTCGGCGGCGTGATGCCCTGGCGGCTCGGCAGCGAGCGCGGCTTTGGAGAAAGCATCGAAAGCACGACGCGAAACTTTCCCACCTGGTTCGTTCCTCGCCTTCGCTTCTTTTCCGGCAGGGAGGATCGCCTTCCGGTCGATGGCAACTCGCTTGTGGCCCTGATGGCGCCGCGGGCGCTTCTGATTACTTACGGCAACAACGATGAGGTCAGCCAACCCTGGCCCATGGAGCAGGCCTATCGCTCGGCCTTCCGCGCCTATGATCTGTTGGGGAAACCCGATGCCCTGGGCATCATGCACAGCCCCGGATATCACGGTGCCAACGACGTGCAGGCGGCCATGAACTGGCTCGATCTCCAATTCGGCAGGTCGAAGACGAAGTGGACCAATGAATTTGTTTATCCCTGGGATTACGACAAGTGGAAGGCTCAGGTCAAAGAATCCATCGACATTTCCAAATATAGCGCGCACAAGCTTACCGACACCTCGGTAGCCGCCTGGGAGAAAAAATCTGCCGACATTCGCAAGTCGGTCGAGTGGATGTTGGGGGACAAAACGCCCGGCACGCTCGCCAGTCCCTTTCCACTTCCCAAACTGGGCGATACCTCGCAGCCAGCGGCTCCGCCGCGGGGCGGCCGGGCGGGCGCCCCCGCCGCGGCAAGCACAGCGACGCTGTTCGACGACATTCATGGAACAAAAGCCAGTGGCACTTCCTACGGCTGGATCAACACCGCCGTCCAGCAGACCAACAAACGTAAGATCACGTTCCACAGCCAGTCCGGCTTCGGCGACATCGAGGCCGACGTTTTTACCCCCAAAAACGCCGCCCCTGGCGCGAAGCTGCCGGCCGTGATCTGGCTGCACGGCTACAGCTCTTCGCTCGGATATAGCTGGGTCTACCACTACGATCTCCATCCCGTGCTGGCACTGGTCCAGGCAGGATACGCTGTTCTCGCCTTCGACCAATCCGGCTTCGGCTCGCGTCAGGTCGAGGCTGCCGCGTTCTATAACAAATTCCCCCATTGGTCCCAGATGGGCCATATGGTGGAGGACACCAGAGCCGCCATCGATGCGTTTTCCATGGAGGCCCAGGTGGATCCCAATCGCATCTATCTGTTCGGCTACTCCATGGGCGCGAATGTCGCGCTGCATACGGCCGTTCTCGATCCTCGCGTTAAAGGCGTGGTCAGCCTTAACGGTTTCACGCCCATGCGTACGGACACGGAGAGCAAAGGCACCGGCGGCATTGCGCGCTACTTCCGCGAGCACGATCTTCTGCCGCGCATGGGCGCGTTCGCCGGAAAAGAAGCAAGATTGCCGTACGACTACGACGAACTGATCGCCGCCATCGCGCCGCGCCCCGTCTATATTCTTTCGCCCCAGTTCGACCGCGATGCGACGCCTGCAGATGTGAAGCTCGCCGTCGAACAGGCTAAAAAGATTTACAGTCTGTACAACGCGGCCGGCAATGTCATGCTGGATGAGCCGTGGGACTACAACCGCCTGCCGCTGGGTACGCAGGATCGTGTGATCCAGTGGATGAGCGAGAAAATGAAGTGAGATGGGGAAAATGATCACTCAATCCTTCAGATTCGGAATCGCGGCGCTAGCACTCATCGCGATGTCTGGCGCATTACTCCTGGGCATTCCAAGCTTCCAAAGCAACAGCATCCCAGCCGAAATCACTGATCCGGAGTTTTGGCGCATCATCTCGGATTTTTCCGAACCCGACGGTACATTCCGGTACGAGAATTTCGTTTCCAATGAAGCATCGGTACAGAATGTCATTCCTGCATTGAGACAGTTGACCAGGCCGGGCGGAGTTTATCTTGGCGTCGCGCCGGAACAGAACTTCACGTACATCTTCGCTCTTAAATCGAAGATCGCGTTCATCATGGATATCCGGCGGCAGAACATGCTGGAACTTCTGATCTACAAGACCGTTTTCGAAATGTCGCCGAGCCGGGCGGACTTTGTTGCCCGGCTATTCTCCAGAAAACGGCCAGCCGGCCTGGATGACAAGACAACCGCGAAAGCGTTGTTTGCGGCCTACGAGACTGCGCCTAAAGACGACTTCGCGCAGAATCTCGTGGCCCTCAAGGCTACGATGGCCAAGCACGCATACGGTCTCAGCAGCGACGACCAGTCGGCGATCGACTACGTTTACCAAGTGTTCTATCGCGGCGGTCCGTCGATGAACTATGAGTTTGCCAGCGCTTCGCCCGGTGCAATCACGGTGAATTACGGCCAGATCATGGCGCAGACGGACCCGGACGGCAACGTCTGGACCTTGCTCGGAACGGAGGATGCGTATCAATATGTGCGCGAAATGGAGCGCAAGAATTTGATTATTCCACTCGTGGCCGACTTTTCCGGACCGAAAACAATTCGCAGAATTTCTGAATATCTAAAAGAGCACAATGCGAACGTCGGCGCCTTCTATGTGTCGAATGTCGAACAGTACCTCGATGGTTCAAAACTAAGAAACTTCCAGGACAACGTCGCGACGCTACCGTTGGATTCCT
>Ga0134122_10000291_pt1 | contig 31955 bp, 33 predicted proteins | sample KB302_FD_96461 | JGI IMG/M metagenome (GOLD analysis project Ga0134122, IMG submission 96461) | Terrestrial soil microbial communities without Nitrogen fertilizer from Kellogg Biological Station, Michigan, USA - KB3-0-2 | ecosystem: Environmental > Terrestrial > Soil > Unclassified ...
CACGAGTAAAATCCAGTAACGCATAGCCGAACGTACGAATATTTCTTAACGGTTGTACCGCGGTTGCAAAAGCACGGAATCTGCGGTCTCTGCGCGTCTCTGGCCCCGTCTCAATCCCGAAATACCTTCCATAAAGGCGCACAATATTCGCATCGATTAGCGTGGCTGATTTGTTGAGATGAAGAGTCCGGAAGGCAGCAGCAACGTAGTCACCAACACCCGGCAACTCGATCAGTTCGTCAAAGGACGAAGGTATCTCTCCATTTCTCTTCGCAAGAGTCTTCACCAGCTGACGTATTGTCTTCATTCGCCACTCGAGGCCAAGGGACTTCAGTAATTTATTGAGGGTGGCTTGAGATGCTTGGGCTGCCTCATCTGCTGAGGGAAACCGCGAGACAAATTCTTCATAGACCGGTTGTACCTGCTCCGCCTTTGTTCTTTGAAGCATCATCTCCGCAATCAGTGCATGGAATCTATTCGTCGTATTCCGCCAGGGGAAATTAGCCGTATTGTGCTTTGCCCATCGCAACAAGATTGCGCGAAAAAACGAAACCTGCTCTCTATTTCGTTGGTACGAGCGGTTAGCGGGCATGTTCGGAAATCTCAGGGATGTTAAACATCGGTATCAGCGAAACTCTCAACCTCTTCCATCAACGAGATGTCAGCGTATCCCACGCCGCCTTGACTGCTGCGGAGAAATCTCCGGCGTGATTGTCGGTCGAGTAGTCGGAACGTCCGCGCCGCCGTACGAGACCTTGGCGAACCAGGAAGGCCAAGCAAAGATAAATCTGGTATGTGGGTACGACGGGAGTTTGTAGCTGGAAAAGATCCAGTATTTGTTCGGTTGTGAACGGCTGTTCCTTGTTCCCAATTTCTACTAGTAGTACTGCTAAACGGTCCAAGACTTCTCGAGGGCTTCGGTGCTCATATGTTCGACGCTCGGATTTGCTATAGCCTATTTTCACGAGCTGATCGACGTCGCGATAGAATTGCGGGAACATCTTGGAACCCGCGGAATAATCGATCTGTTTTGCGGCGACCTGCGGAGCTTGGCCTGAATTATGATTCGATTCAAGTCTTCTTACTTTGCTCGTCGAAGAATCGGTCGAGTCATTGCCGCCCGCGTCGCCAGCAAAGTGATCAACGATGTCGCGCGCGGCTACCCTTTGAGTGACAATGGATAGCCATTGGACGGTGCCATAGTCTTTTTTTCTTAAGGCCTCCGCCGTCAACTCTGACAGTTTCTGTTCAGCTTCTGCAAGAATCCTACTTACTTCGATTCTCATATCCATGGAAATTACGTTTAACATATATAGGCGTAGACTGGCTATATCTTTAAAAATAAGCTTGATATATGGAAGTACTTTATATTTAATTGGCAACTCAAACAAACTCGACCTGGAGAAATTCAAAATGGCATCCCGGAACATCGATCCAGAAACACATTTCCGCCCACCCCAGTGGCATTTCGCGAGACCGGGGCCGATTCAACGCCAGCGTAACTCTAAGCTTGACGAACATTTTGCAGGATCAGGGAGTGATCGTTCTGGCGACCTCACACGGGAGGGAGTGCAGAACGCGGATGATGCCGGTCGCGATGGCGCAACTGGACCTGTCCGAATTCGAATTGGTTTTGGCGCACTGTCTTCATTCAGAGCCATGGTTTATGGCGCAGGGTTGATGGATCACTTGCCTGCAATCGCCAAGCAAAAGCGTATGGACGCGGTGAAGTCGGTCAGTGCCAGTGAAGATTGCAAATACTTGACGTTCGAAGATTTCAATACTACCGGACTTACTGGTGATCCGCAGACAGAACGCCGCTATGACGGAGATCCACCTAACGCATTCCATACGTTTTTTCGGGCAGAGGGGCAGACAGACAAGATCGATGACCGCAAGCAGGGAAGCAAGGGTGTAGGCAAGGTCACCTTTATTGCGGCGAGTCGAGCTCGGGCCGTATTGGGTCTTACCTGCCGATACGATGACGCGCGGACGCTTCTATTCGGCACGGCTGTGCTTCATACACATCGCCTCAACGGACAAGATTATGATGGCGACGCGTGGTTTGGTCGCGAGGAAAGTGAGCACGTACAACCGTTGGAGGATATTAAGACGATCGAACAGTTCCGCAACGATTTTCAGTTAGCCCGCAGCGAGGAGCCCGGTTTTTCAATTGTCGTTCCCTGGCTTGATATGAACGATGAGGACGGAGTCACACCCGAGCGGGTGGTCCACGTTGTTCTTCGTGACCATGCTCTTCCAATTCTCCAAGGTAAACTCGTCATTGAAGTAATTGACCTGAACGGAACTACAATTACGATCGATTCGTCTCACTTCCTTTCCGTTCTCGATGCCCAACCCGACACACTAAGGGCACAGGTCCGGCCTATGGCCGAATTGGCGGCGTGGGCTCTTGCCCATCCTCCAATCACACCCACGGATAGCCTTGGAATGCATAAGGAAACGGCTCCAGCGTGGTCTGACCCGGATTTGATTTCGGCGGAACAGCGCGACCGCTTGGTAGCAGCGCTCGATGCGGGTGATCCCGTTGCCTTACGAGTACCAATTCGAATCCGGGCAAAGGGTGTCGCGGCGACGGAACTGCAAAGCTATTTCGACGTTTTCCTCCGACGCGATCTGACCGCAGTTACTGGCCACACCGTGCAATATGTCCGGAATGGCTTGTTGATTAGCGGGATGAGCCGGCGGGTAGTTGGCGTACGGGCTTTGGTAGTTGCTGAAGATGGCGGCTTAGCTGGACTGCTCCGCGCTAGCGAAAACCCATCGCACACCAAATGGAACGCCAAGCCAATCAAGGACCGCTTCACATACGCGACCGGCACGCTAGCTTTTGTCGTTGAGTCCATTAAGGGTGTCGCTGGAATGCTAGCCAGTGATCCTACCGAGAAGGATGCCTCAATCTGGGCCAACGAGTTGGGTCTGCCCGCTGGTGATGAGTCGGCAATTGGACAACCAGGCGCCGGTGGTCGTAAGCGGAAGCGCGCGGGTAAAGTACCAACAGTAATTCCACCGCCTCCTCCCAAGAAACGACCGTACGACATCGCAGTTATCCCCGGCGGCTTCGCTGCCCGTCCTTCAGGTCGTCCGTTCGCGGGCGGGCTACCAGCACAACTTGAGCTGCAGCTTGCCTATCATGTCCGGGGAAAGAACCCGTTAGCGCACTATGAGAATGACGATTTTGATCTGACCGATATTGTTAGTTTCCCATTCGAAGAACGCGGTTGCATGGTTACTGAACGCCACGAGAATCGACTTGTCATTCGCATCGATACACTGGAATTCGAATTCAAGACTACTGGCTTCGATACCCGTCGTGAGCTGTTCTGTAAACCGCGATTGATCAATTCTACCGAGCCGGTTGAGGATACCGACGATGATGCCGAGGAAAGGGAACAAGGCCCGGCAGTTGCAACGGCGGCGTTAGAGGGAGGCTCGCTATGAGGCTGAACTTTACTGGTCGGCGCAAAATCGACAAACAGCACGCTCGCGTAGTATTCCGAGACGATCCTGTTGGCAGCAACCATGGGCACTACTTTGAACTCGATTTGAAGTTGGACACATATGAGTTGCCGCCGGAAGCGCGTGTCTTCGTGGAAGCTACGCGAGGCCCAACGCTGATGCGCTTTGACCTTGGCCGAGTTGGTGCTATCGCGTCGCTTATCCCAGCTGAACGTCGGTTGAGTGATTTTTTGAGTGATCCCGATGGAGTGAAATTTCGAGTAAAAGTAACTCAGCCCGATGGTCCTGAAGCCGGCAAACTTCTGGCCGAAGCTGACGGAATCTATCCAGAGGATGGTGGAGTCTTACCTTTGATTCGCCTTGCCGGTGATACTGCGATGGGCCAGACGCCATGGCGGCTGGAGTTAGTGCCAACAGATTCCGATCTACCCACCTTATTCATTCACACTGCACTCGGTGGAAAGGAGTATGCGAAAGATCCGGTTGCCAAGCCGCTGCTTATGACCGCCGCCGCGCGCGAAGTATTCAGAGCCCTTTTGTCGGAAGGGGATCATGAAGACGAGCCTGATCATTGGGCTTCTCTCTGGGGGAGATTCGCCACACAGGTTCTTAATCTGCCCGACCCAAGCGACGCGGATAATTGGGACGACGACGAAAAGCGCAATTGGGTCGAGAAAGCCGTTAATGCATTTGCCGCGAAGCAAGAACTGGTGGATGGGCTGGAGTTATACAAAGCTGGTTTGGAACTCCAAGACCTTGAGGAGATCAACTAACGATGTTACTTCGTAGATTTAACCAAGTTGGTATTGAGATGTTTCGAGCGTTTGTCGCCACACTTAAGACGGACAAGACTTTGCCTGCTCCCGAAGGTTTGCTGACCGACGGTTTGCTGACCGAGCTCGTTACTCCAGACACAGAATGCGCAGATGCAGAGTTTCCTAACCGGCTCGCCGTGGCCGAGTATCTCGACCTCCTTTTAAGGAATGCAACACTGGGTGATGCGTTTGATGATGTAGGTTTGTGGGCATGGTTAACGCTACGTTTTTTCGATCAACTGCGTCCTCTTGGCCCACGGATCAGCCTAAAGCAACTGGGTGTTGATGAATCCAGGTTCATCCCCACGAATAACTATGAGGACCGTCATCGCCATCTCTTGCGCCATCCATGGCAAGTCTATCGAATAGCGGGTGGAGACGGCCGTCGAGCTTTGTGTTTCCTTGTCCAACCGGTTTATAAACCTGGCGATTTTGTCGAACAAATCGGCTCGCGCCAATTTTATCGGCGCAACAATGAGATTCTTGCGACCCTTAGCGAGCTAGTTGTTGATGATGTGACACTTTCGCTAAGGCGAAACGCAAGCAGCCAGGCCCGGCGACTTGACACAGTTCTCCAGCAATTCGATTGCACGTGGGATCTGGATTTCATAGCGAAGGACTTGCTCGTGCCGATGCTCCCTGACGAGTTTAAGAAGTTTCGCAATCGCAAGCGCTAGCGCCACCTCAATTGGACACTCTGAGCGGAGTTATTCGTAATTTACTTCCTGCGGAGATCCGCTAGCGAAGGACATTCCAAACGATTTGCGCAATCGCTCTGGCCATTAGAGGTGGGACTGCATTGCCAACCTGCGAATACTGCGCCGTTCTCCCGCCACAAAAGAAATAATTATCGGGAAAGGTCTGCAGTCTGGCAGCTTCGCGTACCGTTAAGCTTCGACACTGCGTGGCGTCGGGATGAATATAATAGTGACCGTCTTTCGAAATATGCGACGTGATCGTGGTTGAGGGACTGCCCCAAAGTTGCACGCGGAATCGATCATCAAAATCAATTCCGCCTCGAGACGTTACTTCTACATTGCGATGGGCTGGTAGCAACTCTATCGGAAAATCTCTTAATTTGGGCGACTTGTTTCGCGCTTGCGCAAATGCTGCAGCAAAAAGATAACGATGGAGATCATCTGGCATGTGTGCGCGTGTAGAGTGATTGCACACACCGCCGAGTCGCGGATCGAAGAACCATTCGGAAGAGTCTTTGATTTCCGAAGTTCTATGAATGAATTCGCCCCCGCGGTCGATTCGGGGAGCTCGCAACTTGTCGAGCGTGTCAACGATGGTATTGTAAACGTCGGCTTGGCCGTTGCCTTTGATCGAGCGCAGCCAATTACGGCTGATTGCCGAACGAATCCAGTCTTTCCAGCTATCAGGAGAGTCTTCGCTGATTGATAGTCCGCTACGCAGCCTGGGCAAATCGTCGAGTACCTCTCTCGCTGGTACAGCGTCACATACTGCCAAGGTCTGAGGAATAGCGTGTAACAGATCATCGCGGATTCCGAGCAAAATAATTCGATGTCGGGCCTGTGGTATTCCATGACGTTCCGCATGGACGACGAAATCAGTCAAAGAACAACTGCCAAAGATGGAAGGTTGCTCTAATGAGTAGATCGAATAGCCACCTCGTACCCGAGATGATTGCCTGCCTTCGCGTGTGATTGCCTCGCCCGGTGATTGAAGGTCATTCAGTATCCTATCGAAAATGCGTTTCTTATTGAGCGTCGCCGAAAGCAAGCCCTTTACGTTTTCCATAACGAAAACGGCGGGGCGATGATCAGCTAGGATTTGCAGATACTCAAGGTAAAGGTATTGGCGAGGGTCGTCTTCAGGAACATAGTCCAGTTTGCCCTTATTACGTGACCGGCCAGCATTGGAGTAGGCCTGACATGGTGGCCCGCCAATAAGCACCCATTTGTTGGCACCGGCCAATTCCGCCCTGATTCGTCTCCGTACTTCCGCAGAGTCCACTTTTCCTAGTTCCGCATTCCAGGCTTCGCGACTGGCAGCACTCGCAGCTTGGGGATGATTTCCGAAGAGTTCGACGCGGCTTAGGTCTCCACGTAGATGTTGATAGTAATCTTCGGGTGCTTTGCCATGAGGAAACTGGCGGAAGAACGCCCGCAATTCCAATGTCTCATGAGCAATTGGATCCTTTTCTATGGAAAGGTGAATCTTAAAACTGGGTGTGGACTTAGATTGATTGAGCGCAGAGAATCCTTCACCCAGTCCACCAGGGCCAGCGAAAAGATCGATTACCGGAATTGCCTCATGGACCATAGTGGCCATAAGAAGGATAAGGATCCCATTAGAGGGAGTTCAATGAAAATATCGGATAAATCGCCTCTACGTGACTGAGCTGCAATTACCATGTACAGGAAGTATTTCGGCCTTAGCCGGAATAATCGAAGCACACCACTTTGCGGTCGGAGCAAAAAGGCCACAACAGTGCGACGCATGCACGAGTGCCGCAACTTCATCGGTCAGGTTGCCCATCGGATTCCACAGTCATCATCTTGGACCCGAGCAGTTCCGTCAAAGAGCTGGTAGTTCGAGTCATCTATCAAAACAGTCGCCGCGCTGCCGAGTCTTCGTGGCCGTGTATTGAGCGGCGATCATCACCCCCTGTTCTAAAGCGAATTGTCCGGCTACGAGACGTCGAGCGAGCGCGACTGGAATCCGAAGGCAATCACGCCGAAGCGGGAGCGTGAGCCCAGCTATTCTCGACGACTCGCACGCGATCTGAACGTAAGACTACCGTAGCGGGAGTACCTGTCTGCCGTTGCGCGCGGTACGGCGACTCAACCTGACCCACCACCGGCGCACTTGATCGTTTGCAATGTTGGTGATTTACTACCCCGCATGAAACGAATCATCCTATGGGCCGCCATCCTTCTCGTGGTTGTCGTCGTTGTTGCGGTTGGTCTGATTTTCTTCGTCGATGCAAACCGGTTCCGCCCCACTCTGGAGACCAGCTTGAGCGATGCGCTGCACCGTGACGTGAAGCTCGGCAATCTGAGCCTTTCGATCTGGTCCGGTTCGGTCGAAGCGAACGAACTGGAGATCGCCGAAGACCCTGATTTCGGCAAAGCACCTTTCCTGCGCGCGAAATCGATTCACGTCGGAGTCGAACTGAAACCGTTGATTTTCGATCGCACGCTCAATGTCACGGGAATCACGATCGATCAACCCGAGATTACATTGATGCAGACGCCGGCGGGAGACTGGAATTACTCGAGTCTGGGAACTACCTCTTCGGCTGCCACGAAATCAAAAGCGGAGACCTCCGCGGCGGCAGGTTCTGCTGCCGGTATGGCGCTGACCGTCCGCCGCTTGAAGATTTCCGACGGCCGCCTCACCGTTGGCCGCACCAGCGGTAAATGGAAGCCACTCGTGCTCGAAAACGTCGATCTGGAAGTGAAAGATTTTTCCGCTTCGTCGAGTTTCCCGTTTTCGCTTTCGACAAAAGTTAAAGGTGGAGGCGCGATCAAACTGGATGGCAAGGCAGGACCCATCAATCCGACGGATGCGTCCATGATACCGGCCAGTATCAAGCTCAGTATCACGGCTCTCGATGTGGCCTCCACCGGCCTGGCGAATTATGCTCCCGATATGGGCGGCATCATTTCTCTGGATGGAAACGGAGAAACGAATGGCAGCATCCTAAAAGTAAATGGCGCGATCAAAGCGGAAAAACTGAAGCTTGCAAAAACCGGCACTGCCGCCACCATTCCCGTTGAGTTCAATTTTGATGCCGAACACAACATGCGAAAGCATTCGGGCGTACTCAAGCGCGGCGATATCCATATTGGCAAGGCGCCGGCAAGTCTCAAAGGAACCTATTTCGAGCAGGGCCAGGCGATGATTCTGAAGATGAATCTCGACGCTCCGGGCATGCCGGTTTCGGAAATTGTCGCCATGCTGGCACCGCTGGGAATTGTCCTGCCATCGGGATCTTCGCTTCACGACGGGACGGTGAGCGCGAAACTATCCATGGATGGCCCGGCAGATAAACTCATTACAAACGGATCGCTGGGTATCAAGGACACCACGCTGGCAGGGTTTGACCTTGGCAAGAAGATGGCACTCATTCAGCAGATGGCGGGAATGCAGACCGGACCTTCGACCCAGATTCAGAACGCCAGTGCAAACGTGCAAGTATCCCCCGATGGAATTCAGGCGAAAGACATTCAGCTGAACGTTCCCGCCATGGGAGATCTGAAGGGCGCCGGCACCATCAGTCCCACCAATGCCCTGGACTTCAAGATGAGCGCTGCTCTGCACACCACGGGAGCGGCATCAATTATCGCCAACAAATCGATCCCATTTTTTGTCCAGGGAACGTCGGCGGAACCGGTATTCAAACCCGACATCAAAGCAATGGCAACCGAACAGATTAACGCCGTGAAAGGTCAGGCCGGCGAGGCTGCCGGCAATCTGATCAAAGGGCTATTGGGTGGGAAGAAGTAAGGAGGTGGGTCACGAAAAACCGATTCTTCAGGATCTGGGCGCAGATTTCCCTCGCACTTCTGGTGGCGCTCATGGTGGTGTTTGGAATATATGTTTTCAGTCGATAATGTTGACATTCCTGAAAGTTCGCGTATCTTAGGGACAGCAACAATCACGTTGCTAATAAATTAATGTTCGGAAGTTCCCTGTCCTGCCTCGGTCGGTTAATTTATCCCAGCCGCACAGCCCCGGAAGTTTCCTTACAGATCAGGTAAATACAATGGCTAAGAAAATGTTTGTCGGAAATTTGTCGTTTCAAACCACGGAAAGCGATGTTCGCGCCGCGTTTGAACAATATGGAGCTGTCGAGTCGGTGGCGATTATTACGGATCGCGATACAGGCCGGTCGAAGGGTTTCGGATTCGTGGAAATGAGTGAAGAAGACGCCAACAAGGCAATTGCCGGGTTGAGCGGAGCCGATCTCGACGGGCGTGCACTCACAGTCAACGAAGCCAAGCCGATGGTGAAGCGAGACTTTGGTGGCGGCGGCGACCGCGGTGGCCGCGGTGGCGGTGGTGGTCGTGGTGGTGGCCGCTACTAAGTAGCAGTTCCCGTGGTCCTGCGGGTGCTTCCCGCAGGACCGCATGTCCCACCTTATCTTTCTACTCTCCCCCTCGCCTGCAATCGTCAGTTCCCTAAAATTCGAATGTGAGAAACGATCCGCGAAGATCGGCATTACTGGCAGGTTTCGTCATGGTCGGCGCATGGCCGAAAGCTTCGATGAATTGCGGATTTGCCACGAAACAGGCGCCGCGCCACCCGCTGAAACGGGCGAACGCGCGGCCCATCTCGGAATAAAGATCGCTCTCCGCTTCCATGCGCACGCCGTATGGCGGATTAAAGCAGAACACACCTGGTTTCATGTCGCGAGACGCAGGCAGCATGCGGGCAACATCCTTTGGCATCAGAGTCCGCACGTCGTGCTGCGCGATCACGATCGAATATTCGTGCGACGGGCCTGTCAATCCGGCTGCGCGAAGATTTCCCACCATGGATGGAATTCGTCCAGCGTCGATATCCAGGGCGAGAATGCGCGGCACCGTCCCTGGAAAAAGATCATGGGTCTGTATCGGCAGGTCTTCAAACGCAGCCAGAAAGCGAAGCGGAAGAAGGTCCAATGGTTTCCGAATGGCGGCGCCCACGGCGAGCCCTGCGGCCTCGATGGGAATCGTGCATCCTCCCGCCATGGGATCAACCAGCGGTTCCGTGCGGGCATCCCAGCGTGAAAGCATTATCAACTGCGCCGCCATTGTCTCCCGCAACGGTGCCGGCCCCATGACGACTCGGGCGCCACGAACATGGCGGGCGCCTCCGCCAATATCGATGCCTACAACGGTCCGCCGCGCTTCCGGAATTCCGGCGCGCCGCACAACGAATACGATATCCGGAGACTCGGAATCGACTTCCGATTCCAATCCCCGCGAACGGAGCGCGTCGACAATCGCATTCTTGACGACGCCGCGAAGCTGCAGCGGCGAAGATTCGAAGTCCGAAGCCGCTCCCACTTCCACGGAAAACCGTACGGGTCCTTCTGCAGGGAGTCTGTCATCCGATGAGAGCAAAGGCACCAGATCTTCGAAGAGCGGTTCGAGCCGTACGGCATCGCTCGCGCACAGATCCCAGGTGATACGCGAAGACGTCCGGTGATGGCATGCCGCCACCCAGGCAACACGCGCATCGAAGGGGTAAAGCAGAGACGCGTCGCCTTCGCGGCGAGGTTTATCGAGACGAACTTCAAACGACGAGCGCATCACAAGCCGTTTGAGTTCCGCCTCCATGACACGGTTTGCGCCCCCCGACCCGGTAAGGCGCAAGTCGTCGCAACGGGTTGCGCTCAAATGGCCGGCTTCACTTTGAAATACTTCCGCGCCAGCTCGAGATACTTTGCCGACTCTTCCGCGGTGGTCGTGTGCCCGCCGATGTGGTCGTAGAAAACGAGATCGCCTTCCAGAAAAACGTTCGGCATATCCAGCACATTCCCCACGAGCGGCTTGGGCCTGTCCGGCGCGAAGACCGGTCCGCCCGGCAAGGCACCCGTGACCGCGGGCGGCCGATTCTGGACGGGCACAGCCACAAGAATGGCCGAAGCGGCCAAGGTCAGCAGAGTCACTTGGATTCGCATAGCCGCTCAGGATATTCAAAATCGCCGTGCGTGCCTACAGGAAACTGCGGGGCAGACGCCTCTGCCAATTCGGGGCCGTGCTACTCGAACCCCGAATTCTCGAGCGCGAAAACGAATTCGGGGTTCGAGTAGCACGGCCCCGAATTGGCAGAGGCGTCTGATCCCAATTCCTCAGGGTTTCAAATAGTTTTCGATCAAGAACGCCAGCATATGTTCGTATGAGCGGTGGACGTTATACGGGCTTTCGTCGTTTCGGATCCAGGATTTGCGATACCACTGCTCGAAGGGAGGACGCTCGGCGCGATGGATCTCCTCTTCCAGCATTTTCAGATCGTCGAAGGCGGAGAAGCACAGTTTCCGCGCTGCAGCATCGTCGGGTTCGGCACTCGCCTGAATCAACTTGATCGCCGCCGTGGTCTGGCGCGAGTCCACCAGAAGCGGGAATACGACGTGTTCATAAAAATACTGCTGACGATCGGGCGTCATCCGCGAACTTGCGGACGCTGTCGTTTTCAACACCGCCTGGTATGCGGCATCGCGCTCGGCAAGTGAGGCACGCACATCCGCTCCAACCGGCGTGAACGGCTTGCGTTGGAATCGGCCCTGCAATGCGGTCAGCGCTTCGATCACCTGGTTGGAACCGACGGAAATCTGATCGTAGTTGTTCAGCAGCCGGTAGTAACCCCGGTAAGAAGCAACCACATCGGGCGCTGCCGCCTGGCCAAAATACTCCCTCGCCCACCATTCGATGTATCGATTGGCCGCGTCGGGTTGTGCAAAGGCTTTCGCTGAATCCCAGCCGATTTCTGCGAGCATCCGCGCTTCCATCACGAATTCGCGCATTTCCGAGACATTCACGAGCATGAATTCCGTGGCACCTGCTCTGACGATATTGCGGAATTCCTCTTCGACCCGCATCGGAGTGACGATGTGTGAAATCTGTTTGGTGAGCCTCGTCGTGGTACTGAAATAAGCCAGATGGTAGTAGACACCGTGCTTCCATTGGTCCTTTACCTGCGGCAGAGCACGCATGTGCCCGTCATTGTCGTCGGTCCACACGATTGTGACCTCGGGCGGTACGTCCAGCTTTCCGCTGAGATACTGCGGAAGCATTTCGGTATACAACGTGAAATGGAATAGGGGAGCCTTGCCGGGAGGAAGCAGACTCTTCGTCATTTGGACCTGTTCGTCGATGACCTCGCGGTAAACCTTGTTCTTTTCGTCGTCGGTCATGCCATCGGGAAACGTGTAGCCGCGGTCCTGAGTGCCGCGCAGACCAACGGGCCATATCGCATCGAGATCGCGGTTCTCCAGCACGCCACCGCGCCAGAAGTTCAGCATGCCCTGGCGGTTCTTGAACCAGTCCCAATCGGTTCCGGCGTTGCGCGCAGCCGCGAGGCCAAATCGGGTGAAGCCCCAGGGATTCGATAACAAACTGTCGTAATGGTGCGACGTGTAGAAAAGCCCCCAATCACTGGCGGTCTTTTGAATCTCGTAGGGCCGCTGTACGCGTACGTAAGGCGCAACCATATTCATGCGGAGACGCAGGGCTGTTTCGAAGAATTTTTCGTACCAAATGCGCGGAACCGTTCCGGTTTGCAGCGGATATCCATTTTCGTCGAACGGCCGCGGCAGGATGTCTTCATCATCGTGGAAGAAGCCGCGGTACTTGAACGCCGGCGGACCAACCTGGAAATCGGTCTGCTTCAGCACCAGAGCCGCATGCTTCTCCGGCACATAGCCTGTCCACAGATACAGCGGGTCGATGCCGAGCCGCTCGCTCAATGTGTATGCCGCATACGCGGTGCCACGAAAGTCCGAACCGACCAGCCACACCATATCGCCCGAAGTGAGGACTTGATAGGCCTCCCACTGGCCTGCCAGCTTCTGTTTCGCAATGCCCGCGGGAACCAGGGCGGCGTCATTCAGTGTGACGAGGCGAATCGCGACACGTCCTCCTGTAGGCCTTGAAACTACGGAAGGTTTGCGGCCACTGATTTTCTCAATATCTCCCGCGAGAAAAACCGCAGCCTGCTGGACCGCAGGATTCTCATCCGAAGCAACAACAATTTCGCAATTCGTCAGAGCAATATCGCCGGACTGCGGCACGCCGTCGCGCACCCACGATCCACGCACCACACCGGACCATTCCTGAGCGCTTGAAGTTACCGGAATGGCAAGAACGCAGAGAACCGCGAACAGGAGTGTCTTCATGGCTGAGAGAGTAAGAGATGCAACAGGAGTGTGCCAACTGGAAAAGGTTGAAGCAGGGAAAACGTCCTCTTGACTTAAATGTTTTCCGGACTTAAAAAGAGAGTGCAGATCCATTGAACGCCGCACGGCGCAGGGGCAGATGGATCGCATCTTCGAAAGTGCCCCGAGTAATAGAAAAGGAGGTTCTCGCGATGCAGAATGATTCTCCCCCTGACGAAGCAAGCCCCCTCTCCAGCGGCGGCGCTCTTTCTGGAAAGACGGGCCTCCTGACTTCGGAACTGTCGTAGGCAGACTTCCACTACATTGCCTGATGGCAAATATCGCTGCGGCGAAATACAAGTGAAGACTCTGCACCTGCCGGCACTCCGAAAGTCCAACAGGAATTACCCCCAGACGGAAACTTCAGCAACTGGCGAGAGGGCATAAGAAAAAAGAGAACGAGGCGCTGAACTCAATCATGAGTTCAGACGCCATGAAAGGGCATTCTTCCATGGAAGAATGCCCTTTCATTATTTACAGAGGTGTACCAATTTGTAGTTTCCACAAGCTCGCCCCTCACCGCCGTCTTCGATGTTGAATCCGAACAGCGGGGCGAGGGGCGAGCTTTTTAGTTTTGTCTCGTGAAGACTGGAATGGCTGCCTACTGCTCTCTTTCGACTAATTCGATCTTCGTCGCAATGTTGTTCCCGCGTTCCTCGCGATAACTGATTTTGAGCTGGGCGCCGGCCTTTCCGGTCAGTCCCTGTACCGTCTTGTCCGGGCTGATGACCTGAGTGTCATCGTTGAAGGCAAATACCATTTCCTTGTTGTCCGAACCTTTGACGGAAATGAGTTTCGTCGACGTGTCGACTTTGACGAGCTGACCACTCCAGGTCTTTTCTGCCGGTGCGTTTCCCTGAGCGCTGGCGGACGCCGCCGGCAAAGACACCAGAAGTGCAGCCGTCACAGCGAGTCCGAGCAACACACGAAATCTGTTCATAGCAACCTCCATGAATGGATCGTTTGGGACGACTCGTACTGGCTGCAAGGACGTTGCCAAAGTCGAAAAATTGAAGGCACTCGTGTTAGAATCAGCGCGTTATTGCCAAATGAAATCCGAAACCTCGATCGCTTCGGAATACTTTTTTTGGCAAAGAGTGGAAGATTTCCCCACTGCCTGCGTCAGTGATTTCCCTCCGCTCGAAAAATCTGCATCGCGCAAAGGACGACGAGTAACACAATGCATCACACACAGAAGAAGCCTGCACGACGCCGGGCACACCTCGCCGGAAGCTCCGGGGTACTTTTCCTTGTTCTGCTCTTGTTATCGCACCCGGCCATCGCCCGAAGTGAGACCGCTCCGGACTCGCATCGCACTTTGAACCGCCTTACGGAAATTGTCCGCGATCTCTGCACTCGTCTGCACATTGATGATCTCGTTGAGAGTCACATCGACGAGAACAACGACCGGTTGGTTAGTTCCGAACCGCTGCCTGGTGCTATTCATGGCTATCGGATCTCATTCGACCGCCGCTTCCTGGAAACCCTTGACGAGGAAGAGATCACGGCCGCAATCGCGCATGAACTCGGACACGTCTGGATTTTTTCACACCATCCTTATCTTCAGACCGAAGAGCTGGCCAATGAAATCGCGATGCGTGCCTTGCCGCGCGCATCAATGAAAAAGATCTATGCCAAGCTCTGGGCTCGCACGGGAATTTCCGGAAATCTCGATGAACTGCTTGGCCCGGAACCTGCGTCCGACAAACCCAAGGCTGCCGTCCTTCTGCCCTAGTGTTGACACACGGAAATTCGCGCTGTTAGAGTCATCCGCAAAATAGCGATGCACTTACGAATTGGATCGGTTGCCGCCCTCATTTTTCTGACATCTATTGCAACCCTCGGCGCGCAAGGGCGCGCCGTTCCATATTCCCAGACAGAAGTGGAGACTGGTTTCAGCCTTTACAACACGAACTGCATCACCTGCCATGGCTCCAATGGCGATTCGGTTTCCGGCGTCAGCTTGCGCAGCGGGCAGTTCCGGCGTGTTTCCACGGATGCGGAATTAAACCGGCTGATCCAGACAGGCATTCCCGGCACGGCGATGCCTCCGGGCCGGTATGGCACGGCAGACCTTGCAGCGCTGGTGGCTTACATCCGGTCGATGCGAGACTTTGATACACGGCCTGCCCGAGGCGACGCCGCCCGCGGCCAGACGTTGTTTGAAGGCAAAGGCGGCTGCGCAAGTTGCCACCGCGTCAACGGCAAAGGATCGCGCGTGGCGCCGGACTTGAGCGACATCGGCGCCGTGCGCGCTCCCGAAGCGATCGAGCGTGCGATGATCGATTCGTCCAGTGCCATGCTCCCAATCAACCGGTCCATTCGAGCCGTGACGCGTGGCGGAAAAGTCATCACCGGGCGTCGCCTCAACGAAGATACATACAGCGTTCAGATTATCGATAGCGAAGAACGTCTCGTCTCGCTTCCGAAATCCGACCTGCGCGAATACACGGTTCTTAAGACATCAACCATGCCCTCCTTCAAGAACACTCTCAGTCCGGCGGAACTGGATGACGTCGTGACATACCTTCGTACTCTGAAAGGCTCGAGGTAGTTCATATGAAGTTTGTGGGCCAATGCCCGATGGGCGTACTCCTTGCCGTACTTTTGCTGTGTTCGCTGTTCCCCATTCTGCACGCTCAGATCACATACGATCGTTTGCTTCATGCTTCCGATGAACCGAGAAACTGGCTGACCTATTCCGGCGGCTATGCCGGCCAACGCTACAGCCTGCTGCGGGAGGTCAATTCCACCAACGTGAAGACCCTGGAACAGAAGTGGATTTTTCAGGCCGAGTCGCTGGAGAAGTTCGAGACGACGCCGTTGGTCGTTGATGGAATCATGTACATCACACAGGCGCCGAGCGACGTCGTGGCGCTCGATGCGCAGACCGGACGCGTGTTTTGGGTTTACCGGTACGTGGTGTCTACGGATGTGAGGCCCTGCTGCGGCTCCGTAAATCACGGTCTGGCGATACTCGGCGATACGCTGTTCCTGGCCACACTCGATGCGCACCTTGTCGCCATCGATGCGAAGGGTGGCCGTCCACTGTGGAACATCAAGGTTGCGAATGCGAGCGCCGGCTATGCCATGACGCTTGCACCGCTCGTGGTGAAGGACAAGGTTATCATTGGAGTTGCCGGCGGAGAGTTCGGCATTCGCGGCTTTGTCGCCGCCTATGACGCGCACACCGGTGGCGAAGTTTGGCGCACCTATACGGTTCCCGGGCCCGGCGAGCCCGGTCATGAAAGCTGGCAAGGCGATGCGTGGGAGCACGGAGGCGGGCCAGTCTGGCTCACGGGTACCTACGACCCCAATCTGAACCTGACATATTGGGGGACCGGCAATCCCGGTCCGGATTGGAATCCCGCGCAGCGGCCTGGTGACAATCTCTACTCCGATTCCGTTCTCGCCCTCGATGCCGACACGGGCAAGCTGAAGTGGTATTTTCAATTCACACCGAATGATCCTTACGATTACGACTCCGTCCAGATTCCGGTGCTCGTCGACGCGGCGTGGAACGGCGCTCCGCGCAAGCTGATGCTATGGGCCAACCGCAACGGGTTCTTTTACGTGCTCGATCGGGCGACAGGTCAGTTCCTCGCCGGGCATCCGTTCATCAAGGTGAACTGGGCCAGCGGCCTCGATGCCAAGGGACGGCCGATTCCAACCCCCCAACCCGAGGGCGCTCCCACTTTTCCCGGCGTCCAGGGCGGAACGAATTGGTATTCACCGTCGTACAGTCCGCGCACGGGCCTCTTTTATGTGTCCGCATGGGAAGACTATGCGAGTGTTTTTGTGAAGGAGGCACAAACGTTCGAAGAGGGACGACGATTCGTTGGTGGCAGACCCACCAGTCCGATTCCCGGTGCTCAGAACGTGCCAGGTGCAACCCGGCGGCCGCCCATCAACACGTGGACCGAGGCGGCTGGCCACGGAACCGTGATTGCCATCGATCCGCGCACCGGCGAGAAGAAGTGGAAGTTTCCGATGACCGATACCACCGACAGCGGCATCCTGACCACGGCAACAGATCTTCTTTTCACGGGCGGACGAGAAGGCTACTTCCAAGCACTCGACGCGCGAACCGGCTCTCTGCTGTGGAAGGCCACGCTTGGCGGTCCGATCGTTGCCGGTCCGATAACTTATCAGGCCGGCGGCAAGCAGTTCATCGCTATTGCCGCAGGCCACTCGCTGTTTGCATTTGCATTGCGCGACTAGGGGATCCGCGTGATGCGAACCTGGCCGTGGAGTCGATAGACGGAGCGCGAGCGGACCCGCGTCGAACAGAATCAAGAATGTCTCCGGCGATCATTGAGAAGCTTGGAGATCTCTCGGGCTCCGCCGACCGACCGCTTCGGATTTCCACCGCGGACGGATCCTATCAGATCCTTCATTGCGTCGAATGGACTGAGATTCTCCTGCCCCTCGACCCACGCTTCGATCGCTTCGCGAATCACTTCAGATGCGGATACGTGCTTGCGCTTCGCAATCTGTCCGACACGCCGACGGATTTGCGTATCGAGTCTTATGCTGACCGGAGATGACATAACCTGCATCTTACTCAACACAATGTTGAAACAAAAGACTTCGCAATTCGAGGTCACGCACAACTGTCCAAATTGGAGAGAAGTTTCAGGCCGGATGAGGGAATTTATTTTCAAGGAATTGATTCCCTCACCCGGCGCTTCGCGCCACCCTCTCCCTTCGGGAGAGGAACCTGCTAATTTGGACGGGTATGCCTGAGTCAGGTTGGGTGGCTGCGCCGCGACGTGCGCAACTTTAGTGACAAGCGAGGCGCGATCTACTCGTAATACGCAGGCGCTTTTTTGAGTTTGGCGTTGGCGGTGATGTCGTGCTGGATCCAGAGCGCCGCCCCGGTTTTCTTCAGGAAGACTTCAATCGCGGCTCGCGAGTCGGCGGTCTGTTGCGGATTGAAGTCTCTTGGCGGGATGCGGTTGAGTGTCCGCTCTTCGGGGTAGTGATAGAGATCTCCGCCAAGCACCACCTTCCCCGTTTTGGGCAAATCCAGGAAGAGTACCTGATGACCAGGAGTGTGCCCCGGCGCGGACTTCAGTACGACTTTGCCGTCGCCGAAGACATCGTAGTCGTCGTCCTTATTGATGATGATCGTTTTGCTTTTGGCCAGCTTGCTGTAGTTGGCCGGAATCGTCCGCTCCGGCACGCTCGAAAACATGATGTCGTGTTCGGACTTCCGTGCTAGCCAGGTCGCACCCGCGAAGTCGTTCGCATTGGCGATGTGATCCCAGTGATAGTGCGACAGCGCGAGATAGGTGACGCCGGCGGGCGGGTAGCCCACTTCGGCCAACTGCGCTTTCAGGGGCCTGGTCACCGTAACATCGCGTTCCGTTAAGTCGGGAAGTGAGAAGTGCAGACGAACGGGCGCGCCAGTTGGCTTCCAGCTGTTGTCCGGTATGGCTCCCACGTCCCACATCAGCGTTCCTTTCGGGTGAGCAATCAGGAAGCAGGCAATCGACATGTCGGTGTTGCCGACTTCCGCTCTCTTGAGCTGGTACGCATCGGCGCTGGTGTAATTCAGGATGCCGCAATCGAAGACATACAACCGCAGCGATTGAGGAAGCGCCGCTCTTGTCGTCGTTGTCGATGTAGATAGGATCGCGATCCCTAATAGCAATGCGAGCCATTTCGAGTGGAATCTGCTGTTCGCCATGAGTTTCCTAGTTTCCCTTATACCTCAGTTCCTGTCCTACGACTTGCTGGAGCAAAATATTTCGTGCGGGGCTGGCATTGAACCTCTCGACTTTGAACCCGTTCCCAACGTACGATCCACCGATGCGAAGCCGGCGCAATCGATTGGCATTGATTACGATCGTTGCGTTTGGGTGTCTGATAGTCGTCTTGGCATCCATGGCTGGCCGACAAACTCCCGCCGCCGCTATAACCTACAGAGCGCCCCGCACCGCAGACAACAAGCCGAATCTGAATGGAATTTGGCAGGTGCTGAATACGGCAAACTGGGATCTTCAGGATCATGCCGCAGCAAGTGGACAGATCTCTGCCGCCGGCACATTCGTGGCAACACCGCCCGGACGCAGCGTCGTTGAAGGCGGCGAGATTCCATACAGGCCGGAAGCGCTGGCAAAGAAAATGGAAAACTACAAGAACCGCCAGTCGGCAGATCCTGAAAAGATGGATCCCGAAATGAAATGCTTTCTGCCGGGTGTGCCGAGGGCGACCTATATGCCCTATCCGTTCCAGATCATCCAACCTGCCGGAGCCGGTCCCATCATGATGGTGTATGAATATGCCGGTGCAGTCCGGATGATCAACATGGGAGCTCCGACAAAGTCAACGGTGGACCAATGGATGGGATGGTCCAATGGGCACTGGGAAGGAGAAACGCTCGTCGTCGATGTTACCGGCCTCAACGATGCGACGTGGTTCGACAGGGCCGGCGATTTCCATAGCGATGCGTTGCATGTGGTGGAACGCTACACCGCAGCCAGCCCCGAAATCCTCACTTACGAAGCGACCATCGACGACCCGCAGACTTTTACGCGGCCATGGAAGATCAGCATGCCGGTGTATCGTCACGTCGAAAAGAATGCTCAAATCATGGAATTCAAGTGCGTCGAGTTTGTGGAAGATTTGCTGTACGGGAAGTACCGCAAACCAACGACCAACTGATCCGGCCAGGAATCTATTTCTGCGGCTTATCGTCTGCGGCAGTATTCGATGAACTGAGAGAAAGCTTGCGTCCATCCGCAAGCGTAATGTCGCGGCCGTTCGCTCTGTTGGTCCCATTTTTGGCCTGATAGCCGTCGACGACAATTTCCATTCCGATGGTGAGCAGACTCTTGGTGACACCCTGACTGATCAGCGCGTTCGGGCTGCCGCCTTCAACCATCCAATTTTCAATCTTCCCGTCGGCGCCTTTCACGTCCATATGAATCCACGAATGCGGATTGATCCATTCCAGCCGGGTGATCTTCCCCTGAAGTTTCACGCGCTTATTGGCATCAAATTCTGCAGAGAATGCGTGATGCGCCCAAGCCGGTCCGGCTGCAACAATCAGAGCGAACACCATCAGAATCACCGTCAGCTTTGTCCTCGACATTTCGCTACCTTGCTCCCTTCTTCGCTGCTTCTTCAGCCGCCTTTTCTTCAAAGCGCGCTCCACTGAGGACGCCCGACATCGCATAGTTTCCTTCGTGACAGGCGTATTCCAATACTTCACGTTCGGCTCGGATCATGGGAATCTGCGCCGTCCATTGTTTCGTAAATGCCGAAGGATCGTCGACGGTGAATTCGTACATGACCGTGTTGGCGTCGGTACGGGTGAAGCGTTCGATCAGGTGCAGGTTTGGGCTCGCTCCCCTGAAATTCGTCTTGTCGGTAAAGTTGGTCGTGTCGACCACAAGCGTATCGCCTTCCCAATGCCCGCGCGGATCGCCCATCCACAAACGGACATTCTTTGGCAGGTGCGCGCTTCCGTCGGTGGGAATGATGCGCACATCGTGAATCATCTCCACGAGTATCGCCACATACCCGGGGCCCTGAACGATTTGATAGTTGTTGTTGTAGAAACTGGGAAGCATTGGTGGACCGGCGGTGGCCCACAGCAGGCAGCGCTCGGCCAGCGGCCGGTTCTCCGGACCGTCGAGGGCGTGTCCTCGTTGCGCCTGCGCCAGCGCGGCCCGGCGGGTTTGACCTTCGGCCGTCAGCGCCGGAATCTTTCCATCCTTCGGGTCGATGATCAGCGATGTCCTTAGAGTCGGTACAACTTTTGTGCCCCGGTCCCACCAGAAGTCATTGTAGGCGCGCCCGACGTCGGTCGCAGCGGGCCCATCGCGGCGGTCCGCGTTATTGTTCGCCACGATTACTTTTTCGTATGCAGCCGCTTCCGCCGGCGTGAAGAATTCCTTTCCGGCAAGATCGGCGGGCCGCTCCAGCGGAGTGATCGTGACGTTGGTCCAGACGCCCTGCAGATCCGGCTTGCCATCGGGTGTTCGCGGCGCCACATATCTCGCCGTGCTCTTGGCCGCAGGCGCGGCCTGGCCGGCGGCTGGAGATGGCGCCGCGGAAACAGCTGCAATGATCAGCGCCACCGCGCTTGCCAGAACGCTCCATGACGCTGCATATCGATTCCTTTGCGAATCGCTCATCGGAACCCTCCCGACTAAGACGTGAATTCTGCGGCCCATTGTAGACCACCACGGCGCTTTTCGGCCAAAGGTCGCGCCTGCTTACTTCTTCATTGCATCGATGCCGGCTTGACAGAATTTTTCGTCATTTGCCGGGAGCGATCCACCACAGCCCATCGCCGCGACAACTTTCCCGTCCTTGAGAATTGGCAGTCCGCCCTGGCCAATCGTGATTTCCCACGCACCCGCCGGAGGGTTGGTGAGTGTTACCGGAATAGGTTTGCCCGCAGCGCTCGCATCCTGGGCTTCCTTGGTGGGCACGCCGAGGAGAAGTGCCGCCCGAGCCTTGCCCTGCGAACTGGTTACCGCTCTGGCCGAAGCTCCGTCCATGCGTTCGAAATACACAAGATCGCCATTGCCGTCGACCACGGCGATTGCCACCTGCGCGTTGGCTGCAATTGCGGCTGCCTCCGCCGCAGCAACCATCTTCTTTGCAGTCGCAGCGTCAACGCCCACAGGTCGAGCCGGGGCCGCCGCCGGGGCCGCCTGACCGCGTCCCTGGCCGGCCGGAGGCGCCTGAGCTCCAACAATGCCTGATGCAAAAACAAGCACGGCCAGTATCGTGAGGACTGGTACAACCTTACGCATCATGTGCTCCTTTTATTGGAATTTGCGTTACAGCCTACTTGGGCGTGTCCCTTCCGTCAAATCTGAACGAACGGTCCCTCGCACCGCCCACAAACGGGCAGAAAGAGTGAAGGCATCAGTCTCTGAAGTTATGGAAAGTTGTCGTTTTACGGCGCGGCGGAGTGCCTGCGTGCGATGGCCAAGCAACGTAAGGAGGTACGCACCCGCGGGTCCCTGGCCCAGGAGGAAAGGATCCCAATAGTCCGCGAATGATTCGAATCTCATCGCGAAGTCCAGCGCCTGCTCGTGGACGTTCTCCAGGCCAGCTTGCTTCCAAAGCTCCGACAGCGCACCCGGACGACATAACGGCATGTTCCCTTCGTCGACACTCCTTGCCTGTGGGTCCAATTCCACGGCCGCATCCCAAAAAGCTCGGAGCATCCGCATCTGTCCACCATAGTCCCAAACTGAGGCGGAAATCGAGCCTCCGGGTTGAGTGACACGACGAACCTGCAGTAACGCCTTCACAGGATCAGGAATGAAGTTGAACACCAGCAGCGAAACACTTGAACCAAATTCTGCATCCGCAAAAGGCAGATCCTGAGCGCTACCGAGTTGAAAACGGATCCGGTCATGAAATGGATTCCGGCTCATCGCATAGGCGACAAATTCTTTGGACGGATCAATCCCTGTCACGTGCCGTGCGGCCTTGCGCCTGGCTACCTCAAACGCCAAGGCACCTGTGCCCGAGCCAACATCGAGCACTTTTCCGCCATTGGGAAGATCCACGAAGTCCACGAAACGCTCCGCTGCCAGCCGGCTCCAACGTCCCATGAAGCTCTCATACGCTTCGGCATTACCGAACATCATTGGATTTGGTTCCGCGCCATCCGTCATCGTTGTTTTATTCTATTTCAGATAGCGCACGCTTGAAGGCGTATCAAATTCAGATCTACGTCGATCAGCAATCATAAAAAGGTTTGCTAAAGAAAGAAACTCCGCCAGACTCCGCAAGCCTCGCCGCTCCCGGCGGGATCGGATTTCAATTTCACATGAACCAGTCACGGACTGGCAGCGTCTTTACAAAACAAGGGAGGCGCAATTCATGACTAAACGCATACGCACAAGGTTGGCTATTGGGATTACCTTAATCGCTGTCCTGTTGGGGATTTCGATTCCGAAGTACAGATCTTTCATTCTGAAGAGCAAGGAAAGTGTTCTGGAGGCCAACCTCGTCGCAACACGTCAGGTCCTCAAACAATACATCAAGGATAAGAGACAAGCCCCGCATTCCCTGCAGGACCTTGTCGACACCGGCTACTTTCGACAACTACCAATCGATCCCATCACCAGATCGAATTCAAGTTGGAGGCCCGTTATTGAAACTGTCGTTGTCTCGGCCGGGCAAGCGGACCGAGGTATCACAGACCTCCATAGCGGGTCGAGCTCGATCTCATCCAACGGAACTGCTTACTCGACCTGGTAGGTTACCCCGGACCGCCTTCGTGCGGTGTCTATCGCGACCTCTTGAATCCACTGCGGAGCTGATGCACGCGAAGCCGGAATCAAAAATGCGATAGCGCTGTTCGATTCAGTGCGGCGTCGATCAGAGTCCCCGCGTAAGCATTGTCTAACCTGACTGGCGTCATGAAGGTCATTCCGCGCCGCCATTCCGCCGGGGCCTCCGAGTGAACCCCTGTCAGGATTACCCACCCGCTTCCGAATGTTCCTTCGACGATTGCAGGAGTTCCGTCGGGATACTTGCCAACGACCGCACCCCAACCGTTAAACTGCGGGCCATCCTCCCAGTAGTGATCCAGCGTTGGTGATCCGGCAGCAGCAATCGCCACCGCTGCTTTGTGAATACCCCGATCTTCGGCGGCGTAAAAACTGAACTTCACACCAGAGGTCAGATTCAAACCGTTAAAGCCTGAATTCCCTGCAAAGAAACCACCGGCACAGATTCCAAGGTAATTCAAACCGCTGTGTACCGCGTTGCGAATGTTCGCGGTGGAGTTCGAGGTCAGGCCGTTTCCGATGTCAATGAAGTTTCCACCCGGAACAATCAGCAGACGATATTCCTGGATCTGTGATTCGCCCATCGCGTTTAGCTGTGCAGAATTCACGGACGAATAGTGGAGATGGTTGCGGTTCAGGATTGCTTCCACGGCCACGACATCATTAGGAGAAGTTCCTTTTCCACTGAAAAGGAGAATGGAAGCAATGCCGCCTGACGTATGCGGCATTGAGGACGCCGCGGAAACGTTCGCGACCTTCGCAGCTGCGCTGCCGCTGTCACCACGGCCCCCGCATGCGGTAAAGGAAGTCGAAACAAGAAGAAAGAAAACGATGTCGAGAACTCGACGGCAAGTATGCATTTCTGGGACTCTCGCTCAGAGAGACATTATAGGGCTCTAATGCTTTTACACGGATTAGTCCGCGGACGCACAACGGCATCACGCTGCTTCGGCGATTTCCGTTTATTTCGGTGGCTCCATATTCTCGAGCGGGCGAACCTCGCACTCGCCTTCGAACGCAGGCCAATGCTCGCGGTGAAGATCCATGAATCGCATCGCCAGGGCGAGGGCTTCATCGCTCGACTTCGCCTCGACAAGGGCATACCCGCCAATCACTTCTTTCGTCTCGGTGAATGGACCGTCGATCAACTTGAGCCTGCCACCAGCCAATCGGACTCGCTTTCCCTTTACAGTGGGCTGCAGCCCGGCAGTGTCGAGGATAGAACCGTTTTTCATCGACTCGCCGACGAATTTGCCCATCGCGTCGAATAACGACTGTGGCACCTCCTCCATTTTGTAATCTTCTGTGTGTTTGATGAACATCATGTACCGCATAGCGTCGCCTCCGGTTTGAGAATTTTCAAAATCTGTCAATACATCGAATGGAGAAGGACGGAATCGACAAGCGCGCAGCATTGTAACGTGAGAATCTTTGGAACTCCTTTGCGAATGATCTTCATGCTGTACGAAGGGGAGTCATGGCCCAGTCGCATCGCGGTGCGGAGCACAAGACCCGGGAGCAAATCTCTGTTTTGACCGGCGATTTCGTGATAGTTTCGCGGCCATGAGAAGCTCAACGAAAATTCTTTCGGCTATTGTCTCTGCCGCATTTTTTTCCGCGGCGTTCAGTTGGATCGCATCCGCTCAGACATACTCAACCAAACCGCCCACTGCTGCCGACTGGTCGGCGCTTGCCAAATTGCCCGACTTCTCAGGCGTATGGGAACGCGGTGGAGGCGGTGGTGCAGCCGGAGCAGGCGGAGCGGCTCGAGGAAACGCGGCTCCCGCAGCTGCAGCGGGGGCACCAGCTGCACCTCGGGGTGGCGCGGCAGCGCCTCCTCGTGGCGGAAATCCGGCTGCGCCGGCTGCAGGCGCGCCGGCGCGCGGTGCAGGCGGTGGAGCGGGGGCTGGAGCAGGGGCTGGAGGAGGCCGTGGTGGTGGTGGAATGTCCCTTACGCCGGAGTACGACGCGAAGAGAAGGGCATATCAAGCCAATCCACCGGAAGATACCCAAGCATCCAACTGCCTGCCTCCGGGTATGCCCGGTATCATGACCCAGCCCTATCCGATGGAATTCCTGTTATCGCCGGGCAAAGTGACGATCGTGATCGAGGCTTACACGCAGGTGCGTCACATTTATACCGATGGCCGAAAACTACCCGAGGATCCCGATCCAAGATTTTTCGGCACGTCGATCGGCCGCTGGGAAGGCGATACCCTGGTCGTGGATACTGTCGGGTTTTCACCGCAGACACTGCTTGCCGCCGGTGTGCCTCATAGCGACAAAATGAGAATACTCGAACGCTTCCGGCTTACCGATCCCGACACGATGAGTATCGAGACAACGATTACGGATCCCGAGGCTCTGACTGCTCCCTACACGACGACGAGTTCGTTGAGGCGTCATCGCAACTGGACGATCGCCGAGTACATCTGCGAGGAAAATAATCGCAACGGCGTGGACGATACCGGCAAGGTCAAGATCAACACCGGCATTTCTGCCGGCGGTACAACACCAAAGAAGGACTAATAAGATGAAGACCAATATGAAGAGAACACTTCTTTCTGCGATTGTGGCGGCGGGCCTGATTGCCGCAGTAGCGGGTACTGCAATGGCACACCACTCTTTCAGCGCGTTCAACACCACCGACACCAAGACCGTCACCGGCACGGTGAAAAAAATCGAGTGGACCAATCCTCACATCTGGATCTATATCGATGTGCCCAACGACAAGGGCGGTTCGGATACTTACGGGTTCGAGGGAATGAGCCCGAATTATCTGGAACGGCGAGACTGGACCCGCACGACGCTGAAACTGGGCGATAAGATTACCGTGTCCTTTAACCCGCTGAAGAACGGCGATAACGGCGGCATGTTCCGGAACGGAAAACTGTCGAACGGCAAGGTTCTGACCATGAACGGCGCGCAGTAGCCTCGCCGGGCCGCATCAAGCTTCACTTCGCTCAGCGGGCCGTCCGCGAATCCTGATGCATCGGGACCCTCAGCACAAGGGATGGGCCCGTTCGCGGCGATCGCCCTACTCAAATTCATAGTCCGTATTCCATGAATTGTAGGAAAAGTTCATAGAATCCGGTAATCCGCTCATTCTGCTTGGATAAACGCCTGGCTCTTGGATTGCGTAACGCACGGATACCCCTCTGAAAAAATCATCAATGGAGGAAATGCATCCCCATGCTTACATCCCATTTCAATAGAGCCGGAATTCCCGCTGTCCTTGATGTTGTGCCACTCGTTTTTGTTTTCATGTTCATGGTCTCTTCGCAGGCGTGGGCACAAGACTTCATTCCAATGATGGGCTCCAAGGCAACGTTTGGAGCCGGCGGCCACTATGGCCGTGAACGAATCGGCGCCGACAGAGAGCTCGATTCCTGGGCATTTGCCTACGATTTCAGCGTGCCACTGCAATCACGCATTCGACTTCGCGGCGAAGGCTTCGTCGGCAGTAACCTGATACCGTTTCAGGGCGGGGTGCTTCAAGGCGTCGCGGTTTTTAATCCGGGCGGTGGAGCACCGATCCAATTCAACAAGATCGGCAGTGGCGGTGGCTGGGGCGAACTGATCATCCGAGCTACCAGCGACAATAAAAACGTGTTCTATGTCGGCGTTGGAACCGACGATCCGCGAGATCGCAAGCTGTTGTCGAACTCGACCCGAGCGAAAAATACCGTATCGTGGGCCAGCTATTTCCGCAAGTTGACGGATAACGTGACTCTGGCATTCGAGTGGTCGAACTGGCAGTTCAGGACCAAAACCTTTACCAGCGGTCTTCCCACAGGAAACGGTCCTGGCGGCCGCGGCAATGTCTTCAATCTGGCCCTGGCATATCAGTTCTAGAGATCTGGCCTTGTTCACCCGTTTATCGAAATCAAGTTCCCGGATTCGTACCGCCGCAGGCCGTGATAGAACATGGCAACACCGGCGGCAAGCACCGCCAGAGCTCCTGTGAATGCGACAAACAGATTTGCAATCGACAAGGATCGCAGCGCCTCAACCGGCAGGTAACTGATAAATCCAGCCGGTATCAGTGTGAACAGGAGCAGCTTCACCTTTCCTTCGAACAGCGTCGGAGGATACGTCGCAAACGTGATCGAGGTGTCCCGCCACTGGTCCGAAAGCGTGCTCGCATTGCCCACGTAGAAACTTAAACTGCCGGTCATCACGCCCAACCCCACAAATACCACTGCAACCACAACGGACAGTGCAACAAACATCATCGCGCGCGCAGCATCGGGTCTGATGAAACCCAGGTAGACCACATACCCGAACAGAGCATCGCCCCATGCGCTGGGAATCGTGCTGCCAAGCAGCAGATGCGGCAGCACCGCGCGCGGATGCAGCAACCACAGATCCAGCTCACCCTGAACGATGGCAGGGGCCAGACGCCGATGCGCATTCCCCATCACGCCGTACGCCAGGCCATACCCCGCCGTCGTTATAGCCCAAAGCGACAGGACATCCTTCAGATTCCAGCCGTGCAGCACCGGAAACCGCGTAAAGAAAAACATCCAGAACACCACCCATACGCCATCATTGATAAACATCGCGGCGATCTGAGAAAAAAATGCTCCGCGGTATTCCAGTTGGGCGCGGATGTTGATGCGCATATACGCAACGGCTAAGTGCAAATAATCCAGAACCGATCTCCACATCTCAACCTCCATTGGCAAACAGGCGTTTCAGCGCAATGGACTGAACCATTGCCACCACTATGGCAAAGACCACAACCGCGCAGCCCTGGATCACGATGGCTTCGCCGAAGTGCCGGAAACTCGGATTCACAAACATGCGTCCGGGCGCGCTCACCATGCTGGCAAAGGGCAGCACCCGGAGCGCCGGCTGCATCGCGGCCGGATAGATTTCCAACGGCAGGAACATGCCGCCGAACATCATGACCGCGCGCGAATAAATCAGGACAAGTCCGGAGGTACTCTCGAGCCAGAACGCGCAAAGGCCGATCAGGAACATTCCCAGGAAATCCAGCAGGAATGCCGCGGGCAGAACGGCCAGGAACATTGCCAGTCCCGGCAGGCTCATGGGTATCGGGCCTACCAGGATGAACGCGATGACCGCACCCACAGCAAGATTGATCCCAAATCGGACCACACGATCGCCCATGGCCCGGCTCAGGTGCCCGCAAACGTAAGAGAGTGGGCGTATGAGGTGAACCGCCAGCCGTCCTGTCCTCACATCGTCATCCACTTCGGCTGCGACACGAGGCGTCGACATGAGTATCGCTTCGGTGATGACGAGGTACCACAGCATCTGCGGGCGCGTCAGGCCTCCGATGCGCTGCGAACCCGCACCCGCATAGACGACGGTCCACAGCCGCATGAAGATGTAGAGAATGACCGCAATAAACGTACTGCGATAAATCACTTCTCCGGCATAAGCCAGATTCGATCTCGCCGCGGTGCAGCCGATCCACAAATACTTTTCCGCTTGCTTCATGACGGGACTTCCCTTCTGCTTTCGCAATAAATTCGAGCGATTACTTCCTCCAGCGGCGGGTCTTCAACGGCAATGTCCGCTACGGATCCGGCATCGAGAACGGCGGAGGTGACGCGCCTCACCGGAGTGATGGCCGTATCGATCTGCAGTTTCCATTCATATTCGGAACTGCAAAGCACCGTAACACCGGGCAACAGCACGGGCCGGGGCACCTCATGGAATTGCACACGCAGAATCTTCGCGCCGAGATACTTCCGCCGCACGGCCGCCACATTGTCGTCGACGACCACCTGGCCGTGATTGATCACGATCACGCGCTCGGCCACGTGCTCGATATCGCCGGCATCGTGACTGGTCAGAAAGATCGTCGTGCCATCGTTGCGATTCCATTCGCAAATCAGATTGCGCAATTCCTGCCGGGCGATCACATCGAGCCCGATGGTCGGCTCGTCCAGGAACAACACTTTCGGACGGTGCAACAGGCTTGCCGCAACTTCCGCTCTCATACGCTGACCGAGCGAGAGTTTGCGCACCGGCGTGTTCATAAACGACCCCAAATTGAATCGCTCGATCAGCACGTTGCGAGTTCGAACGAACTCCTCGCGCTTGAGGCTGTAGATACGCGACAGCAAGTCAAACGTGTCTCCGGGCGGCAGGTGATACCACAATTGCGACCGCTGCCCGAACACCGCGCCGATTTGATGCGCCAGCCTGCGCCGGTCACGCCACGGAATGAACCCAAGAACCGAGACTTCGCCGGAGGTCGGATGCAGGATTCCGGTAAGCATCTTGATGGTCGTGGATTTTCCAGCGCCATTGGGTCCGATGAATGCGACCGACTGGCCCGGAGGCACGCTGAGGCTGATACCATCGACGGCGACGACGTCAGACACCCTTCGCCGCAAACCGCTCCACCGCGTCAGGACAAAATTCTTCATCAGTTCTCGAATTTCCACTCCACGACTCATGGGACCTCCTAAACGACAAGCGTTAGAGGACGCAACATTCCCCGGGAGCGGCTTACCCAAAAACCCTAATTGTTACTTTGAAATTTCTTCGAGGTTCGGGAGCGGGAAGGCCGCTCCCGCTTTCTCAGATGGTTGGCCAGCGTCCAATCGACATGGCAAGCGCGCACATGCCGACCGGTCGATCCTTTACAGGAAGATGCGGCGTTGAGAAAGCGAATGTGGTTCGTCCGAACATAAGGCAGGTAGTTTAAACCCAAAACGGCAGGGCTGAAAACAAATTCCTCGCGGTGGCAACTAAAGCAGAGTGCCGTGAAGAATGATGCTCGCAACCGTGAAATAGATGATGAGGCCGGTCACATCGACAAGCGTGGCTACAAATGGAGCGGATGCGCTGGCCGGATCCAGTTTCAGCAACCGCAGGATGAATGGCAGCGTGGATCCGGCAAGAGTACCGAATAGAACGACGCCGACCAGACTGAAGGCAACCGACAATGCCACGAGCTGATAGTGAGGACCGTAGTCGTACCAGTGAATCGACTGCCAGAGAATGATTCGAACGTAACCGATGGTCCCCAACATACAACCGAGCGTAAAGCCCGAAGCAATTTCGCGGTGCACCACACGCCACCAGTCTCTCAAGCGGACTTCTCCAAGCGCCATCGCCCGGATGACCAGCGTCGTGGCCTGAGATCCGGAGTTTCCACCGCTGCTGATGATCAGCGGGATGAACAGCGCCAGAACTGTCGCCGTGGCAATTTCTTTCTCGAAGTGCCCCATCGCAGTCGCCGTCAGCATTTCCCCGAGGAACAGAGCGGCCAGCCAGCCACCGCGCTTGCGGACCATTTGCAGGAATCCCACTTCGAGATATGGACCATCCAGTGCCTCGGTGCCGCCGATTTTCTGAATATCTTCGCTGGCTTCTTCCGACACAACATCGACGATGTCGTCAACGGTGACAATACCCTTCATGTGGCCCGAAGCATCCACGATCGGAATCGCGAGGAGATGTTTCTCGGTGAAAAGCTGTGCGAGTTGTTCCTGATCCATCTCTTCGGATGCCTTCGTGAATTCCGTGCGCATGATGTCGCGGACAATCTGATCTCGCTGGCCGGAGAACAATCGGCGGAACGTCACGACTCCCAGCAGACGCTGTTCCGAATCGAGCACGTAGGAGTAGTGAACGGTTTCCACCAGACCCGACTGCGCCTGCCGCCGCAGGTACGCGATCGCTTCATCGATGGTCATCTCCGGTCGCAGACGTGCGAATCGCGGACTCATCAATCCACCGGCATCGTCTTCCTGATAGGCCATCAATGCAGCGACTTCGCGGCGCGCGGATTCGTCGAGCATCGCAATGAGAGACGCGCGATCTTCCTCCGGTGCTTCCTGGATCACGTCGGTGGCGTCGTCCGGAGCCAGCAGCCGCATCCAGATCCGCCGTTCACCGACCTGCAAAGCCAGGATGAGAGCGGCCTGATCGCGGGGCGGCAATTCCAGAAAAAAGTCATCGGCCTCGGCGCGCGGAATGCGCTCGAAAGCTTCCACGCGTTCTTCGGGTGTCAGCGCCGGCCAGGACTCCAGCAAATTGCTGGTGATTTGAAGTTCAGTATCCATGACTCTTCTACCGCAAATTGATTATAAGGTGAGGGCTCGATCTCACAGCTACAGTGATTCAAGAGAGTTGCTTGACCAAGTTGCGCGTTTCATGGTCGAATCGCGAGAGCAATTTGAGGAGATGCATATGATTTTCAGGCCGGTAATCCTAATGCTGTTGGCGGCACTTACGCTGTCGGCGCAGACCCTGCCTAGGTTGGCGGATGGCAAACCGAATCTGCAGGGAATTTGGCAGGTTCGCAACCAGGCGTCGGTCGATCTGCAGGACCATGCCGCAAGAACGGGAGTGCCGGCAGGCAAGAGTGTGGTCGAGGGCGGCACGATTCCCTATCAGCCGATGGCTGCGGCAAAGAAACTGGAGAACTTCGCGAACCGGCAGACCGCCGATCCGCTGGCGAAATGCTTCTTGCCCGGCGTCCCGCGCGTCATGTATTTGGAATATCCG